>Ga0126376_10002331_pt1 | contig 10702 bp, 8 predicted proteins | sample PanSoiMetPlot_15_FD_92760 | JGI IMG/M metagenome (GOLD analysis project Ga0126376, IMG submission 92760) | Tropical forest soil microbial communities from Panama - MetaG Plot_15 | ecosystem: Environmental > Terrestrial > Soil > Tropical forest > Bulk soil | place: Panama | collected 2016-02-17 | reverse complement strand
CTGTTCCACATGATCCCATCTCCTGCGGAAATCGTTCCGCTTTCGTGTTGAGTGCCTGGTTAACGTCGAATCGGGAGGAATGTTCTTTGCAGGTTGTTTGTTTTTTCAGGAACCCGGGCGCTCGTCAGCGTCCCGACGACGCCGACTCCGGCTGAAGAAACTCGCACCGAGCATCGGATTAAGCCGATGCTGGCGTGACGTGCTGCGCTTCGTGGCCCCGCTTGACGGTATCGCCAAGCCTTGCGGTGCTGTTGCCGGCGTCGTATGCCGTGTTCCACGGCTTCCTGCAGAGATGCAATCCACCGCGAAGGGGCGAACACCGCATGACCACACCGAAGATCGCAATCGTCACGGGCGCCGGCACCGGCGTCGGTCGCGCCGCGGCGCTCGCCCTCATGAAAGCGGGCTACATCGTGGCGCTGGCTGGCCGTCGCAAAGACAAGCTCGATGAAGTGGCGGCGGAAGGCGCGGCCACTCAGGGGCGCAGCATGGTGGTGCCAACCGACGTGGCCGATCCGGCTGCCATCAAGGCGCTGTTCGCCGCCGTCAAGGCCGCCCACGGGCGGCTCGATCTGCTCTTCAATAACGCCGGCATCGGTGCGCCGGCGGTACCGATCGAAGACTTGCCGCTCGACAAATGGCGCGCGGTCGTCGACACCAACCTCACCGGCCCCTTCATCTGCACGCAGGAAGCCTTCCGCATCATGAAGGCGCAGACGCCGCGGGGCGGCCGCATCATCAACAACGGCTCAATCTCAGCGCACACGCCGCGCCCGATGGCGGCGGCCTACACCTCCACCAAGCACGCCATCACCGGGCTCACCAAGCAGACGGCCCTCGACGGCCGCCCGTTCGATATCTGCTGTGGCCAGATCGACATCGGCAATGCCGCCACCCCGCTCACCGATCGCATGGTGCAGGGCGCCGGCGTGATGCAACCCGACGGCCGCATGATGCAGGAGGCCCGCATGGACGCCGAGCACGTCGGCGACGCCATCGTCTACATGGCGAACCTGCCGCCGTCGACGAACGTGCTGTTCATGACGGTGATGGCGAACCAGATGCCATTCGTGGGGCGGGGGTGAGGTTGGCCGCGGGTTGCGTAGGATAGGCAAAGCAAAACCCGCGGCGGCCTTCGGTGCGGCGCTCCTTTGATGGGTTCGCTTCGCTCAACCCACCACGCTCACCTTGACCACCGGTACGTCTGCAATTTTGCAAGCCTGACGTGGCACAACTGCTGGCGCCAGCGTGGGCGCGGCTCACTCGTCCCGTTCGCGCAAGACCCGACGCGATATTGCCCGTTTCATTCGGGTTTGATGCCCGACGCTTTGATGACTTTAGCCCACTTTTCCGCGTCGTCGGCGATGTGCTTGGCGAATTCGACAGGTGTATTCGGCGCCATGGCCACGGCCCCCAGCTCGGCGAGACGCTTCTTGATCGCGGGATCGGCGATGGCCGAATTGAATTGCTTGTTGAGCGTCTCGATGATCGCGGCGGGCGTATTTTTTGGCACGCCGAAGCCGATCCACGCGCTCGCCTCGTAGCCGGGTAAAAAATCGGCCAAAACCGGGACGTCCGGCAGTACGTCCAATCGCGTCGTAGTCGTGACGGCCAGCGGCCGCAGCTTCCCCCCATTGATGAGCGGAAGGGAGGAGGGCGTGACATCGAACATCACCTGCACCTGGCCGGCGATGAGGTCGGTCAGCGCCGGCGTCGAGCCACGGTACGGTACGTGGACGAGGTCGACTCCGGCCATAAATTTGAACAGCTCGCCGGCGACATGCTGCGGTCCGCCGATGCCGGCCGAAGCCATATTGATTTTGCCCGGATTGGCCTTGGCATAGGTGATGAACTCCACAACGGTCTTCGCCGGAAACGACGGATGCACTTCCATGACGAGCGGGACGCTGTCGACCCCGGCGACCGGCGCGATATCGCGGAGAAAATTGAAGTTAAGCTTTTCGTAGAGCGCCATGTTGATGGTGTTCTGCGCGTTCACCAGCAGGATCGTGTAGCCATCGGCCGGCGCGCTGACGGCCGCCTCAGTGGCAATATTGCCGGCGGCGCCCGGTCGAACCTCGACGATGAATTGCTGGCCCAGGCGCTCGGATACCCACTGCGCTATCAAGCGCGCTGTGATATCCGACGAGCTACCGGCGGCCTGCCCGACGATAATGCGCACTGGCCGCGTCGGATAAGTTTGCGCGAGCGCGGCGCGCGAAACAACGGGCAGCACGGCAGCACCGGCTGCGAGATGCAGAAAGCTCCTACGCCGAAGTTCCATGGTACTCCCTCCGGGAAAGCGGCCGGACCTCACAAACGCTGGACGGCGATCCGGCGCGATGGGTGATACTTTGCGCTGATTGGCATGATGATCGCCTGGCTCTGCCTCACCCGACTAGACTGACCTTCACCTTCGTTCCCGCCTTCACGGCGGCGAGCGCCTTCACGTCACCGAGCGCGCGGGCGAACACGTTGCACGGGCTCGCGAGCCGCGTCTCGTCGTTCTGACTGATCGGGGTGCGGCCGAAGCCAATCGCGATGGCGGGGCCGTCGGGCCAGTAGGCGATCTCGCCCGGGGTTACGATCGCGCGGGCCGCTTTCTCGCGAGCGACCTCGACCGGAACATCGAAATACACTTCTTCGCCCCAGGTCAGCGCGGAGGAGGTGACCGGCAATGCCGCAACGATCGCCTTTGCCGTCGGCGTATCGAGGAGTTCGGCTTCCAACGTGACGGTCGCGAACTCGAAACGGATGTGCTCCATTGAAAATCCCGTAGTCGATTCAATCAAACCGAGCCGCCGTGGCCTGGATAGAGCGAAGCGCAACCCGGGAACGGCCTCACACTCCAGGCCGAAGCGGCGTTCCCGGGATTACAGGACCCGCAAAGTTGCGGTCCGTTCCATCCGGCGACGAGGAGCGGCGGGTTAACGAGAACTGCCCTGCGGGCTTCCGTCATCGCGTCAGCGATACCAGCGGCGCCTCGTCGACGGGTTTGGCAGTCGTCTTCTGCACGATCAGCGCCATCGACGCAATGTCGTAGTAGCCGATGATCCCGATCAGGTCCATGATGCCGCGTTCGCCGAATTTGGCGAGGGCGGCCTTGAACGTCGCGTCGTTGACGTTCTTGTCGCGATAAAGCTCCGTGCAGAAATCATAAAGCGCGGCTTCATCCTCCTTCATGCCCTGTGGCCTTGAGCCGGCGCCGAGGTCGACGATAATCTGGCGGTCGAGGCCGCCTTTGATCGCCAGCGGATAGTGCGCCCGCCATTCGTAGGGCTGCGACCACTGCCGTGCCGCAATCATGATGGCGAATTCGCTCAATCTGGGCGGCAGCGAGCTGTTGAAGCGCACGTAATCGCTCACCTGAAGGAGAAGAAGGCCAAGTCCGGGGCTACGCGCATAGGCGTTGAACGGCCCACCATTAAGCGCGCTGTTGCGCGGCGGCGTCTTGAGGTGCACGGCCATCTGCTGCTGCTCGGGCGTCAGTTGATCGAGACGGAGCTCGGAAAAACGCTCGTCCGCATGGGCCGTGAGAGAGAACAGGCTTGCGATCGCAACGCCGCTTGCAACGCGCCTGAGTGCCTGCGTGAGTCGCACCATCTTTGGTTACCTCCCTGACCTATGCCCGATCGTCGAGACCTACCCTAAAGCAGATTGCGATCAACCGGAATAAGTTGTTACGCGGGCGCAGGCGCGTCTGGCGCGGCCCGGAACGACCACCTGATCGTATGCCGAGCCGCCGCACGCGGTGAGTCCGCAAACCATAACCATCAGGATTTCCAGGCCCCCGCTCTGCTCGACACACTAGATGCAGCGACATCAACGCGTTGTGCACATGCGCCGCATCACTCATTGGCCGCGTCATGTTCCCTTCGCAATAGTTTATTCCCCGTGTCACGCGATGCCCAACTCCGTGTCATCGCGCGCCCGTAAAGAACCTCCCGTCCGAGTCTTGTTTCAACCATGACTGGAGGCCAAAATGCATTACGACTCACTTGCAGCGTTGCGTCGCCGGCTGTACGTCGGCTCATCCGTTTCTGTGCTCGCCGCGTTCGGATTTGCGGCTTCGGCCTATGCGGCCGATCCCGACAAGGCAGTCGACACCATCAAGACGGCGACCCCGATCAAGCACGTCGTCATCATCGTCGGCGAAAATCGCAGCTTCGATCATTTGTTCGCGACCTACGTGCCGAAGCATCGGGAAGAAAAGATCCGCAATTTGTTGTCGGAGAGCATCGTCAACGCCGACGGCACGCCCGGAAAGAACTTTGCGAAGGGCCATCAATTCCAGATCATCTCGCCACCCAACGGCGGCAAATTTTTCATCAGCGCCGACAGCCAGCAGAAAGCCCTCTACAATGTGCTGCCGGCCCCCGATCTCGCCGGTGTGCAAAATCCGCCTGCGGCTGCTATCCTTCAGCTGCCCGGCGGCGACCCGGGCCTGCCGGCTAAAGACCAGTTCCTGTTCGGCACCGGCGGCACCGGTCTGCCCAACAGCCTCGGGCCCGATACCCGCATCACCAATGTCAACACCCTCCCCCCCGGGCCGTTTCAGATGACGGGACCGACGATGCCGTATGACGCCTACACCGGCGACACGATCCATCAGTATTTCCAGATGTATCAGCAGATGGACTGCGCCATCGACGCCGAGCATGTGACGCGCGACAACCCGACCGGTTGCTTGCACGACCTGCAGTCCGCGATCACCACGACCTTTGCGACCGCGCCTGGTGCCACACCCCACGACACCGGCCAGACCATGGCGTTCTTCAACATGCAGAACGGTGACGCGCCGATCACCAAGCGCCTCGCCGATCAGTTCACCATGAGCGACAACTATCACCAACCGGTCATGGGCGGCACCGGGCCGGACAGCGTGCCGCTGGGCTTTGCGGATCAGGTGTTCTTCAGCGATGGCAACGGCAATGCCGTAACTCCGCCGGCGAACACCATCTACAACCCCGATCCGCAGCCCAACACCCTCAATCTCTATACGTCCCGCAAGCAGTTTTTCGACTGCTCCGACCCCACGGCGCCTGGCGTCCAGGCCATCCTGAGCTACCTCGGCAAGCTGCCCTATAAGCTCAATCCGAAATGCGATCCGGGCCACTTCGTCAACGCCGTCAATGTCAACCCGGCGTGGACGCCCCAGGGCACGCCGACCAGCGGCCTCCATATTCCGCCGGTGACGATGACCAGCATCGGCGATTTGCTGAGCGCCAAGAACATTCCGTGGAAGTATTACGGCGGCAGCTACAACGTGTCGGGAACCGGCGCGCCGCTCGACGGGCTCTATTGCAACATCTGCAATCCGTTCGAGTATCAGCTGAACTATCCGTCCTTGCGTGCAGATCATATGCGCGATGTCACCGATCTGTTCGTCGATCTCACAAACGGTACGTTGCCGGCGGTGTCCTACGTCAAGCCGGACGGCGCGATGGACGGCCATCCCGCTTCCTCCAAGTGGGGCCTGTTTGAGGCATTCGTCGACAACATCATCACGCTCGCGCAGAGCAACAAGGAGCAGTGGAAGGAGACTGCGATCTTCGTCACCGACGACGAGGGCGGCGGCTACTACGACTCCGGCTTCATCCAGCCGGTCGACTTCTTCGGCACCGGCCCCCGCATCCCGATGATCGCTGTTTCGCCGTTCTCCACGGGCGGCCACATCGTGCACAGCTACACGGAACACTCCTCGTTCGTGAAATTCGTGGAGCGCAATTGGGGTCTCGGCAAGCTGACCGCCCGCAGCCGTGACAATCTGCCGAATCCGAAGATGGACGACGATAATCCCTATGTGCCGAAGAATATGCCGGCGATCGGCGATCTGTTCGACATGTTCCGCTTCGGTGACCAGGACCAGGATAACGGCAACGACCAAGGCGACGATAGATAATTCGTGCGTCTGGGAAGTCGTTGTGCCGGGGCCGATTTGCCCCGGCACAATGCATTTCAGGCCCGATACGGACTCGCGGTCTGACATGCGATCCTATTCGATCGAACGCCGCGCCGGCCGCGAAAAAGACTGGCCAAGCGCGACGCATCTCAATGTATAATGTGCTTCAACCCGGACGGGCCGGTTGGCCGAAACGGAGTCGGGGATCAACTCCTGCGGAGGATGACGCGATGCGATGCACATCGGCATTGAAGGCGGCGGCACTTGGAATGTTGGGCGCGACAGCCCTGACGACGGCGCTATGGGCGCAGGAGGGCGGGGGGCGTAACGCGCCCTGGCGCGGTGCGGGTGCGCCGCCGTGCTACGGCTCCGAGGGTGGCACCATCAAATGCGCACCGGCCGCCGGCCCGGTTGCGATCCGCGCCGGCCAGCTCTTCGACAGCAAGACCGGCCAGATGGCGAGCCGGCAGATCATCCTGCTGCAGAACGAGCGCATCACCGACGTCGGCCCGGAGACCCAGATCAAGATTCCGGCTGGCGCCCAGGTGATCGATCTCAGCCAGGCGACCGTACTGCCGGGCCTGATCGACGCCCACACTCACATGTTCAACAATCCCAAGCCCGGCATGTCGCGGGAAACCTCGACCCTTATCGCGCTCCAGAACCTGCAGGCGGACCTTTACGCCGGATTCACGGCCGCGCGCGACATGAGCTCGCACGGCAACGGATATGGCGATGTCGATATCCGCAACGCCATCAACGAGGGCCGCATCGAAGGGCCGCGCTTCCGTGTCTCGGGCCGCGGCATCGTGTGGGGCGCCGCACCCGCGACAGCACCCGCCAACCCGCTGGCGAGCATCGTGGTGCGCTCGGTCGAGGAAGCCCGCGCGGCGGTGCGCGAGCACGTGGAGCACGGCGTCGACTGGATCAAGCTGTTCCCAACCGGAGCCTATTCCTTCGCGACCAATGGCGAGCCCCAATATGTCTTGACCTATCCGATGCCTGTTTTGCAGGCCTTGATCGACGAGGCCCACCGCCTCGGCCACAAGACCGGCTGCCACGTGTACGGCGGCGAAGGGCAGAAGAACGCGATCATCGCCGGCTGCGACACCATCGAGCACGCCTTTGGACTCAACCAGGAGCAGGCCGACATGATGGTGGCCAAGGGTCTCGCCTACGATCCGACGCTGGTGCGTTACACCGAGCCCTACATGGACGACAACGACAGCAAAAACACCGGCGGCAAGTACCGGATGATTCCGATCATCGAGAAGGCCGTGACCATGGCGGGCAACACCAAGGGGCTCAAGATGATGGTGGGCAGCGGGGTCGACGGCGCGACTTTCCCGCATGGGACGCAGGCGCTGGAAATCGAGTCGTTCGTCAAGCAGGCCCACATGAGTCCCGTGCGGGCGATCCAATCCGCCACCGTCGTCAACGCCGAGATATTGGGGTGGCAGGACGAGATCGGCGCGATCGAGAAAGGCAAGTACGCGGACATCATCGCGGTGTCGGGCGATCCGCTGGCGGACATCGCCGAGCTTCAGCGCGTCAAGTTCGTGATGAAAGGCGGCAAGATCATCCGCAACGAGCTGACGCAATACGCGGCGGCGACGCGGTAGCGGGGCGCGGCCCCTCGCTTGCGGCGGAAGCGCGGGGCCGGGACCCCGCGCCTTCAGAGCGGAAGGCCCGGGGTCGATTTTCGAGCGAAGCCCCGCTTTCCTTGTGCGATGTGAAACCGTATCGCACCAGTTCGACATCTCAAATATCTACGGCAGAATGAGCCTCGCTATTGCGCGGATAACCGGAAATCCTTGCGTTTAATTTTCGCCCTGCGGCCGTCCGGATGGTGGAAGACGATGCCTTCCGCCGAGTGACCTGGCGAAAACAGACTGTCGAGCGTATTCAGAAATGGCCTTAGACCCTCAAATGTCGTGGGCACATTCTTGTAAATGGGCGCATCGAGATTGAATGGGAGGCACGTATTTCGCGAAAGCCCCAGGGGATTGCCTTGAATGTTGGGGCCAAGCGCTTCCGCGGAATGCTCGCCATCCGGCCAGCCTGAAATGTCGACGCCGCGCGCGGCCGCGAACAGCCACTTGTCTTCCTTGGCAAACTCGTCGGCGTCCACATACCAGCCGTCAACAATTCCCTGTTGCTTTTGCACTTTGCTTGGGTTGCGCCGCTTCTCAACACGGACAAGCAGGCCGGAGCGCACTGTCATCCGGATATTGGTGCCATCGACCTTCTCGGTCGCGCGCCCCTCGCCCGCAAACACCCACTCGCAGCCCTTCCGGGGCTGATTGACGACGCTGAAATCCCCGTCACGGTCGAAGATCGTCGGAATTTTCTCCATGACCTGCATACCTTTTCTGACGTGAGTGAGCAGTTCGAAAGGGGTTATGACACCGGACGAAAGGCCGTGGGCTAACGCCCGGATGAGTTGGGCAACAGGCACATCGGCTTCCAGCGCCATCCGCTTAAGCGCCTTGCGTTCCTGCGCTGAGATCCACACCACCAGGCGGGACCAGTCCTCGGGCGGCGTCCAGGACGCAAGTCGTGCCGGCTCCTTGCGTGGACGTCCACGTTTCGTTTGTCCTTCCATTTCCAGCGTTCCAGTAGTTCGGCGCGCATTTTCTATTGTGCAAAGTTGCACAATTGTCAACTCATTTTGGAGGCTGAAGCGATTTGACGAAGACTGTCGCCCCGATTGCACAACGTGATCGGAACAGGCTTGCGACTGATGACCAATGCCGGCATCGTTTCACGCGGGGTCGCAGTTGCCAGGTCATGACCAGATCCGCCGACACACGGTACATCGATCCCGACGCGAGGCGGGGAGGCGGCGCCGCGAAAGCAGGGTTCGTAGTGGCCTGTGTGGACGGAGCGGCTCGATCGGCGTTCCGACGCATTCATCGATGCGGACCGGTTCGATGATCCTGACCGCGCAGCCCCCTCGCTCGGCGCGGCGCCCGGAAACCTACGTGCTGCAGCCCTGAGGCAGCGCCGTCGGATTGAATTCGATCGATCGGCAGCCTATTGATCGAAATGCGTGTCCCTGCCGCCACACAGTCAGTCCTCGTTGATGATCTCGCCTTCTGGTTCGCCAACATCCCCGAGCCGGAGCTTTTGGACCGCGGCTCTGATCGTCTCTACACTTACGATCGTCCGCCTCGGCGCATTGCGCGTCTCGGCGGTCGATCTGTTCTTTGACGAATCCCAATACTGGTCGTGGTCCCGCGAGCTCGCATTGGGGTATTTCTCCAAGCCACCTTTGCTGGCCTGGTTCATCGCGGCGGCGGAGCATTTGTGCGGCGCATCGGAGGCGTGCATCCGCTCTCCGGCGCCGCTCATGAGCCTCGGGATCAGCCTGCTCGCTTACGCGACCGGCCGCACGCTCTATGATGCTCGCACCGGATTTTGGGCCGCGATGCTGGCCGCATTCGGGACCGGCTCGGTGTTTGCCGCACGCATCGTGTCGACTGACATGCCGCTCGTGCTGTTTTGGAGCCTGGCGCTTTTTGCATACGTGCGCCTGCTGGAGAAGGCGGAATGGCGCTGGGCGCTCATGCTCGGCCTCGCCATCGGAGCGGGCCTGCTTGCCAAATACGCCATGCTCTACTTCCTGCCCGGCCTCGTCCTTGCGGCGGCGTTCGAGAAGCGCGCTCGCGCGCTGCTCAAGAGCCACGAACTCTGGCTGGCGCTAGGTTTGGCGGTCATCGTGGCATCGCCGAACGTCATATGGAATGCAGCCAACGGTTTCGTGGCATTTCACTATGCAGGCGGCAACGTGATCGGCGAGCCGATCGAACCCAGTCTGATGCGTCCGCTCGAATTTTTGGCAGCGCAGTTCGCGGTGTTTGGACCAGCGGTGTTCGGCGTCGCGATCGTCGCCGCAATCGCGCTCGTGGGCAGCAAATGGTCGAGCCGACTGCTGAACGCAGATCGCATTCTGCTCGCATTTGCGTTGCCGCCGCTTGTGGTCGTCACCGCAACAGCGAGCCTGGTGCATGCCTATGCGAACTGGGCCGCGGCCGCCTTCATTCCGCTCGCGGTGCTCGCAGCTGCAGTGCTGGTGCGCGGCAACTTATTGATCCTCCTCTGGGGCAGCCTCGGGCTTGGGCTTGCGGTCCAGGTCGTGTTGATCGGCGCCGACGCCACGGCGACCAGCATCCGCCTGCCGTTCCTGTCGAAGCCCAATCCGTATTATCGCACGCTCGGCTGGAACGCCTATGGCCGCACCGTCGGGCAACTTGCCCGCAAACTGGGCATTTCGACTATTGCGAGCGATACACGCGCCGAAGTGGCTTCCCTGCTTTACTATTGGCGCGACCAGCCCGAGCAAATTGTGGCCTGGCCGACCACGGAAGACCTGCCCGGCTTCGATTTGAAGCGAGGATTGACGGCGGCTGCGCCGCAGCCGGTGCTGTTTGTTACGCAGTGTCAGGACGTCGAAAGACTGCAACACTTCTACGCCAAGGTCACGCCGCTTGGCATAGTCGTTCCCGACGACCCGGTGCCGCGCGGATTCGCGGCGTTTGCGCTAGAGGCGCCGCTTGGCCCGATACGACCGCTCGCGCCATGTCCGCCTTGACGGCCGGGGAAGAACAACAAAGTGGCCTATTAACGCTCGGTTGCGCAGCTTGACCCGTCGCCCTTTCGGGTGCTCGTATTTTGCCGCGGGAGGGATGGAAAAAGCGCTCTCGCCGGTTCGTTTGGCGGTTCCTTGTGTCGGCCGCTCGGCCTCGCACAAGCATCTCACTCGTCAAAAAGAGCGCCAGTTCCCTTCCGAGAGGATTG
>Ga0126376_10002330_pt1 | contig 10704 bp, 7 predicted proteins | sample PanSoiMetPlot_15_FD_92760 | JGI IMG/M metagenome (GOLD analysis project Ga0126376, IMG submission 92760) | Tropical forest soil microbial communities from Panama - MetaG Plot_15 | ecosystem: Environmental > Terrestrial > Soil > Tropical forest > Bulk soil | place: Panama | collected 2016-02-17 | reverse complement strand
TCGAATTTCGGCGGCTTGATCAGCATCGCATGCACGCGCGTTCCTTCTGCACCCTCAAACCAAAATTTCTCCGGCGCATTCAACTCAATCTTCGCCAGCGCCGCATCATTCTGATGCGTCACCTGTTTCGGCCCGCTTCCGTCGCTCGCAGCCGTGAACACTTCCACCGGCATCGTCAAACTCGTTCGCGTAAACACAAAGGTTTTTCCGTCTGTGCTCATCGAAACCGCGCCGTTGTAGCCGTCAATCAACTTCTTTGGCACCCCGCCGACTTTCGGCGCCATCTCATAAATAGGATCCAGCGTTTCGTTTTCCGCGTTGAAGTAAATCGTCTTGCTATCGGGCGACCACGCCAGATTCTGCGCGCTCCGGTCGAACGACGTCTCCGTCAAATTTTCATTCTTTCCCGTTGTACGGTCATATAGCATCACGCGCCAGCGGTCCGATTCATATCCCGCCGTCAATTGCGCGTGATACGCAATGTACTTTCCATCCGGCGAATACACCGGATTCCCGTCAAATCCGGGCTGCGTCGTAATTCGCTTCGGCTCGCCCCCGCTCACCGGCGCGATAAACAGATCTCCGTTCGTGCTCGTCGCTTCTACCTTATCCGTCACCGCCGTGAAGCAAATCTCCTTCGAATCCGGCGAAAAATTGATATCGCTCGCCTCTCCGCGCTGATCCGGCGGCACGTCGTATTCCGCGCCTGCCGTCAAATCCTTCGCCGTCCCGCTTCCGTCCACCGCAATTACAAACAAGTGTGACCGCTTTCCTTCATTCCAGTGCGTCCAGTGGCGGTAAAGCAGCGCCTCTGCCACATGCGCTTTCACTTTGTTTTTCTCTTTCTCTTCATCCTTCTTTTTGTTGCACTCATCGTCCTTACATTCCGGATAAACGCCCGATGTAAACGCAATTGTCTTCCCGTCCGGCGACCAAATTGCCAAATCCGCGCCCGTCGAGAGTTTTGTCAATGGGTGAGCTTCTCCCCCATCCATCGAAAGCAAATACACTTGTGAATCTCCACTCCGCGACGAAATAAACGCAATCGTCTTTCCCTCCGGCGACCACACCGGCGAGGAATCCTTCCCGCTCTGCGTCAATTGAATCGCCTCTCCGCCCGCCGTCGGCACGAGCCAAATGTTGCTCGCATTGCGATTGGTCTCCATATCCGGCACGGCCACTGTGTACGCCACCCATTTTCCGTCCGGCGAAATTTGCGGTTCCGCCACGCGTTGCAGCTTGATCAAATCGTTGAACGTCGTCGCATGCTTTTCTTGCGCCGCCGCTTCCTTAACAAAAGATCCGCTTGTAATCGCACAGCACGCCGCCGCACCCGCCGCCATCATCATCATCTTTTTCATGGATTCCCCTGCTTGCGAAATGAACTTACTAAATTTCCCGCCCAAAATACTGCCACGATTGGTTGCCATTTTCTATTTTCTATCTTCTTATATTCCGTTGATCGTTATTCCCACGGCCCAAACATACCCATCCGGATCCGCCAGCATCACATCCCTCCACCCATGTGGAAAATCCCGCGGCTCCTGCACAATCTCCGCGCCAAACTTCTTTGCTCTCTTCTCCGCTGCATCCGGATCGATCCCCATCACGCGAATTTCCGCCCCCGCGCCACGCACGCGCACGTCCTGCAAGCGCGCATGCAACGGATGCTGGTCGTATGTATGATCCGCATGCAACATGAAATCCGTTCCTGCAATCGCAAGCGCCGCAAAATCTCCATCCGCGTACCGCACCGTCGCTCCCAATACATCGCGATAAAATGGCAGCGCCCTTGCCACATCCGTTACCAGCAAATTCACCGTAAATTTAGGCAACGCCCGCCCGTACTTATCGGCTGGAATCCATGCTTCGCCCACTCTCGTTTTTGTCATCCTTCTCCTATGCGGGGTGCCCCAGGCTCGCTTTCCGAACCTGGGGCTTGGGGTGCTCTTTTATGTTTTTCTCTGCGCTCCTCAGCGTACTCTGCGCTTCTGCGTTATCCTTTTCTCTTCCCCGCCTCTTTCGAATAATCACCTGCCAATTTGGCTCGCCCGTTGCCCTTAATCCAAATCCAGTTTACTAGCGCAAGAAATGTCGTTGCCGCTACGACAATTGCCTCTGCTTGCCTCATCCGGCTGAGCAGAACCAACGCGATCACCAGCGTTGTGGCGCTGCAAATCATTCCTGCGCGATTTGCGAACGGCGCGGGCCCGCTTCGTTTGCGCATGACAGGCAAGGCAATCGCAATCGCCCCGTACACCACCAAGCGTGACACCGCTGAAAGCGTCGCGTTCCACTGAAAACTTCCGAGTGCCGCGAATCCAAATAACGTCGCCGCGTACAACAAAATAGAAAAATGTGGCGTTCGAAACCGCGGATGAACCCGTGCCAGCAATCCCGGGAAATCCCCTTGCTCCGCTAGCGCAAACGCGATCCGCGGCGAATGAAGCAAGTTCGCGCTCAAATATCCGTATGTGGAAATAAGCGCCGCAACGCCAACTCCTGCCGCAGCCCATCCCCCGAGAAAGCGTTGCGCCGAATCCGCCAGTGGCCTCATCGCTGCGCCGGGGTCGGGAAGTGTCGCCACAACTACGTAAATCACACCCGTATAGAGGAAGCACTGCAACACTAACGCCGCCAGCAGCGCAAACGGCATATCCTTTTTTGGGCTGCTCGATTCTCCACCCACAATAAGGGCGCCTTCAAAACCACCATAGGCGAAAACGAGCAGCAACAGCGCCTCAAACCAGCTCTTCGCCGAAGCAGGAGCAAACGATAGCGGTATGCTCATTTCAGGATGCGACGCGACCCAGCCAAGCCCGCTCAAAATAAATGCTGCAAGGATTCCCACCTTGATCGCGGTGAACGTATTGCTCACCACTTTTCCCATTTTCACGCCGATGTAATTGATGGCCGCCAGATGTGCCAACAAAATCGCGATTACTGCGATCTCCGCGCCTCGCCCGCGCAAAGAAGGGAAGAACTGCCCGGCATATGTTGCAAACAAATCCGCGGCTGCAGCAGGAGCCGCTATCCGCGTCAGCCAAATCAGCCAGCCGACCAGCAAGCCTGCAAATCTTCCGAGCGCCACGCGCGCATACAAATAAAGTCCGCCGGTTTGTTCGAATCGCGAGGCAACTTCCGCAATACAGCCCGCCATCACCAGCATTCCCGCACCAGAGAGCACGGAAGCAACCACGCTGTAGCCGCCAAGCCGCGCTGCCAAAAGGGACGGCAATCCAAAAATCCCTGCACCGATGATTGAATTCACCATCAGCGCGACTAAACTCCACCGGCCAATTGTCCTTACTAGTTGAGGTGAACTGGCACTCACTTACTTCACCGGTGGCGCCTTCGTTTTCGCAATTTCTGCTAGCAAATCCGCCGCTCCGGCAATCCTCTCCAAATGCGGGTATTTCTCACCTTCATGCCAGTCAATCTTCACAGTCTGGAAAAAATCTTCATTTTCTACGAGCAACTCAATCGGCTCTCTCTTGCCCTTCGCCTCGTGAATCGCCTCACGCAAAATATCCGGCGTCCACTTCCGCCCGTTTACCGCCACAAGCCGCATTCCGGGCGTCAACCCCGATTTTCCTGCCGGCGATCCAAAAACCACATCCACAATTTCGTCCGAATTGTCTCCACCTGGATAGCGAACAAAAAATCCCAGTGAATATTCCGTGTCCACTACGCGTTCCGCCGCTTCCACTCCTCGCTGATGTTCGTTCATCGTGCTGCTGAACGCTAGGCGCCATCCGCTCTTTTCCAATCCTCCCAAGGGAGCTCCCGGCCCATGCGATCTCACCCGCTCCGTAAAGAATTTCTTCCAGTCATAACCAGCAATGCCGTTCAGCGTCGCGACCACATCGTCTAGCGTGTAGGGAACTACTTTCGGTTCGTTTCCTCCTCCTCCATGAAACGTTCGGCAAAAATCATCCAGCGATTTCTTCCCGCTGGTCTTTTCTCGAATCAGCGTGTCTGCTTCCAGCCAAATCAGTGTGCTCTCTTCGTAGTAATCCACGCTTCTCCGCCACGACGCTCCTCCTTTCCTTCCCCCGTAAAGGATTTGCGCGGAGATCGCCGTGTCTTCCAGATCGCGCCACGTCCGTCCCGGTGTGTCATTCAAAAATGCCGCCGTGGACGCCAAATATTCACGCAATCCTTCCGGCTTCCACCCGCCGCTCCGCGCCGCCAGCATCACGCCGTAGTACTGCGTGAGCCCTTCATATACCCACAGCAACTCCCCGTTCATCGGCTCCTGATAGTTTGGCGTCGCCAGTCCCGCAGGCCGCCGAAATTTTCCGTTCCACGAGTGAAAAAATTCGTGCGGCAGCAAATCCATCTGTGTTTCCAGAATGTCCGCGTCATGCAGCGTCCGCTCCGGCACCCGGTTGTCGCTCGATTCATGATGCTCGAGCCCGTTTGGCTGTAAATGATCCGTCAGCGCCAGTAAGAAATCGTAGTGCCGGTAATGTCGCGCCCCAAACAGCGCGCCCGTTTCCGCAACCAGTTGCCGCAACATCCGGATTTCTTCCGGCGGCGCTTCCGCTATTGCCGGGCTGTCCGCCGCTATGTTTAGGCGGTGCGCTGGCCTCTGCCCCGGCGACAAATCGTAAGCATTCATGTGCGCTCCCGAAAGCACTGGCGAATCTACCAGCGTCGTCAGCGAAACCGTCTCAAACTCAATTCCTTCGCCTGATTCCTTCACCACCGGCAGCGCCGTAGCAAATCTCCATCCGGCGGGAATTCTCAGCTTCGCGGAAAATTTCACATCGTCCGATTTCGTATCTTTCGGATAGAGAACCACCAAATTCCACGGAAGAACCGCAAGTTGTGCTGATGCAGACGGCACTCCCGCTGTTCCGCTCTCTTGTGGCAGCAAATAATCGAGCGTGGCCTCCAGCGTTTCCGTTCCCGCCGGCACTTCGCATTCGAACGCGAACAGGTCCACCGCGTTCCGCCGCCAACTCACCTCTTTTCCATTTGCGAAAAACTTCACGCCCGTCACATCCATAATCGGCCCATTCGGCGCATGTTCGCCTGGAATCCATTTCGGATAAACCAACGTGAATGGCCCCGGCTTCACTGGAAATTCCATCTTCGCGTGATAAATCCGCCTCGGTGCCTCGCGCAAGTCCACTTCAAGCTTCACTGGTTTGCCCGCCTGCTGGCCTGCTGCGCCACAGCAAACCGTCATCGCCGTCGCGACTAAAATTGCGAACCGCATCTTACGTATCATCTTCTTCTCCAAACTCTTCTAATTGTTCGGGAATGAATTCCTAAAGAATTTCCGCGCCAGCCTACCACACTCTCGGTGCTTCTCTGTGTACTCGGCGTCTCTGCGTCATATTTTTCTCCGTCTGCTACAATTTCCTCATTGTGACCGCAAACTCTTCCGCACTTTTCCCGCGCAACTTCAAAAAATCCTTTCCCATCGCCGTTCGTGGCGAAGGTTCCTGGATCATCTCCTCCGACGGTCAAAAATATCTCGACGCGTCCGGCCAAGCGGCCGTCGTCAACATCGGCCACGGCGTCAAGGAAGTCTCCGAAGCTATGGCCGTGCAGGCTTCCCAAATCGCTTTTGCGCACACTACGCAATTTCATTCCGCATCCGCAGAAAAGCTCGCCGCGCGCCTACTCGCTCTCGCTCCGCCGAATTTCGCAAATGGTCGCGTCTATTTCACCTCCGGCGGCTCCGAAGCCACCGAAACCGCAATCAAACTCGCGCGACAATTTCATCTCGAATCCGGATCGCCGGAGAAATTCCGCGTCGTTTCCCGCCGCCAGAGCTATCACGGCAGCACGCTTGGTGCCCTGTCCGTTAGCGGCAACGTCGCGCGCCGCGCTCCATACCAACCATTGCTTGCGGAATGGGGACACATTGCACCTTGTTTCTGCTACCACTGTCCTTTCGGCAAGACATTTCCAAGTTGCAATGTCGCCTGTGCCGACGAGCTCGAATCGCTTCTATCCAACATTGAAGCCGCGAGTGTTTCCGCATTTATCTTCGAGCCGGTTGTCGGCGCAACCCTTGGCGCAGCCGCTCCGCCTGATGGATACGTTCAACGCATCACCGAAATTTGCCGCAAGCACGGGATTCTTCTCATCGCCGACGAAATCATGACCGGAATGGGCCGCACTGGGAAACCATTCGCAGTACAACGGTGGAATGTCGAACCCGATTTGATTCTCGTTGGCAAAGGGGTTGCCAGCGGCTACGCCCCGCTCGGCGCGGTTCTAATTTCTTCACGAGTTGCCGACGTTTTCGCAAAAGGCTCCGGCTCATTTCAACACGGTTTTACATATCAGGCTCATCCCGTTTCCACTGCCGCCGGCAACGCCGTTCTGGACTACCTCGAGGAACATCAGCTCTTTGGCCGCGTTCCACTGATTGCCAATGAGCTTCGCGCCGGCCTTGCTTCGTTGCCTTTGCATCCCAACGTTGGTGAAATACGTGGACTCGGTCTGCTCCTCGGAATCGAATTCATAAAAAATAAAACTGCGCGTGAGCCGTTTCCTCGAGATGAAAGCATCGCTGAGAAAATTCGCCAGGCATGTCTCGCTCGCGGCGTCCTTACTTACCCCGCGCAAGGTTGTGTCGATGGCGTGCTTGGAGATCACTTGCTTCTCGCTCCTCCCTTCACGGTTTCCACAGAAGAAGTCGCCATCATCTCCTCTGCAATCCATCACTCTGTCGCGCAAGTTTTTTCCTCCTGACCTGCGGTACACTTCCTTAGTCATTTTTCGCTTTTTATTCATCTTGGAGAATTTCATCCGAATGCACTCTTCTATCCGGGCCTCTCTGCTTCTTTTCTCTTCGTGTTTGATTCCTTTCCTTTGCTTCAGCCAGGAAAGTGCTCACTCAAAGCCGCGAGCGCGTGATCTCGGCGTTCCGTTTGACGGCACGCCCGGTTCAAATAATGCCATCACCGATGTTTCCGGCGTTCTCGTTGGCCACACGACTCTCATTTCCGGAGAAGGGAAACTTCAAGTCGGCAAAGGGCCTGTTCGCACTGGCGTCACTGCGATTCTTCCGCGCGGCAGAAACGACATGAACAATTCTGTTTTCGCCGGATGGTTTTCGGAAAACGGAAACGGCGAAATGACCGGCACTACGTGGGTTGAAGAGTCCGGCTTTCTGGAAGGCCCCGTCATGATCACGAACACCCACAGTGTTGGCGTCGTGCGTGACGCAGTCATTCAGTGGCGGGTGCAGCATGGTAAAGCCGGCCCCGACGACGATTGGTGGTCCTTGCCCGCCGTCGCAGAAACATGGGACGGCTGGTTGAATGACATCAACGGCTTCCACGTAAAACCCGAGCACGCCTTTCACGCAATCGAGACGGCTCATTCCGGTGCCATCGAAGAAGGCAACGTCGGCGGCGGAACGGGAATGCGATGCAACGGCTATAAGGGCGGCATTGGCACTTCCTCGCGTGTTGTGAAAGTAGAAGGTGCGAGTTATACAGTCGGGATTCTCGTCCAGTGCAACTACGGCAACGCGGAGGCCCGCTTCAATTTGCGCATCGCGGGCGTTCCCGTCGGCCACGAAATGCCAGCGCCTGAATTTCCCGGGCCCAAGACAGAAGATGTCGCAGATTCTGGCTCGATCATTGTTGTTGTTGCAACAGACGCGCCTCTCATTCCCACCCAGCTCAAACGCCTCGCGCGCCGCGTGTCTCTTGGCATGGGCCGCAACGGCGCCATTGCCGCGAACGGGTCCGGCGACATTTTCATTGCTTTTTCTACCGCCAACTCCGGTGCCGACTTGCCAAAAGGGATCGTCGGATTAAAAATGTTGCCCAACGAAAAGATGGATCCACTCTTCACGGCAACTGTGCAGGCCGTCGAGGAATCAATCATCAATGCCATGATTGCAGCCGATACGATGACGGGAATCAACAACCGCCGCCTCGTTGCCATTGACCACGACAAACTCCGCGAAGTCCTCAAAAAATACAACCGCCTGAATCCGTGAGACTCACTTGAATTGCAAACGACTCGCTGCCTTTGTCGCATTCGCGATTGTGGCGAGTTCCTTGCTCGGTTCCTGCAAAAAGCCGCAAAGCTCTGTTCTGGCGATTACTCATGTCGCCGCGATTGATATGACCGGCGCTCCACCGGCAGCAGAGCAGACCGTTCTTATCGACAAAGAAAAAATCGTGGCGCTCGGATCTTCCGAGTCCATTTCTATTCCTGCTGGCGCGAAAATACTTGATGCACATGGAAAATTCCTAATTCCCGGTTTGAGCGACATGCATGTGCATCTGACCGGTGCGGGTGAACCAAACGGCAGCCGCGGATTCTTTCTTCCTCTTCTGCTTGCGAATGGAATTACTTCCGTTCGCGACATGGGCGGCTATCTCGAATCACTCCTCCCGCTACGAAAAGAAATCGAGGAAGGGAAACGGCTCGGACCGCGCATTGTTTTTGCCGGCCCCTATCTTGATGGTGATCCGCCTTCCTTCCAGCCTGCAATCGTCGTGAAAGACCGTCCGCAAGCAGATGAGGCCGTTCAATCGCTCAAGCAGCGCGGCGTGGATTTCATCAAAGTGCAATCCAATCTTTCGCGCGACGCATATTTTGCAATCGCCGAAGCCGCGAAAAAGCAAAACATTTCGTTTGTTGGCCACGTCCCGGATCGCGTTACTGCCCGAGAGGCAGCAGAAGTGGGGCAAAAATCCATCGAGCATCTCACGAATGTTCTGCGCGCGTGCTCCGCAAACGAAACCAACTTAATGAGCAAGCAACTTAGCGATTCTTCCAAAACTGGCCAACGAGCTTGGCAGCGCGAACTGCTTGCATCCTACTCCGAGCAGAAGGCTGCACAGCTTGTCGCAAAATTCCGCGAGCGAAATATCTGGCAGACGCCGACGCTGATTCTGTTGCGTAATGTTGCCTTCGCTTCTGCTGAACTCAATCTCCCTTCCGATTCACGTTCCAAGTACGTTCCGCGCAAGCTGCTCGAAATCTGGCGAGGCGGGTACGAACAAAACGTTAAAGACGCCACTGCTGAGCAAGCAGACGTGCGAATGATGCTGCTCAAAAGATCGCTTGGCATCACCGAACAAATGCACAAAGGCCGCATGAAGATTCTTGCCGGAACCGATACGGCCGCGCCTTTTGTTTTTCCCGGGTCCAGTTTGCACGAAGAACTTGCCTTATTGGTGCAGGCCGGTTTGGCGCCGACGGAAGCGCTGCAAGCCGCGACGCGCAATCCTGCCGAATTTCTTGGCCGCCTCAATTCTCAGGGCACGATTGCCGTCGGCAAAAATGCCGATCTAGTTTTGCTCGATGCCAATCCTCTCGAAGACATTCACAACACGCAAAAAATTCGCGCCGTGATTCTTCGTGGCAAGCTTTTGGATCGCTCTGCGCTCGATCAGCTCCTTTCTGATGTTGAAAAGTTTGCGGCAGCTAATTGATCATCCTTCAAGGGCCGCATTGCCTTGCTTTGTGTATTTGACCGTCAAGATCTTTTTCATGGGGCCGCCGAGTGGGCCGGACTCGAGTGTGTCGGTGAAGGACGTCGGAGTGATGTCTGAATAGGTGTCACGGACGAGCAGTTTCTTGCCGCTGGATTGATCGATGCTGGAAAACACCAGCTTGTCCCCTTTCCATTCACCGGTGGAAACGGAAACGCCAGGCTGCGTGAGGTCGGTCCAGTAGGATTTGTAGACTTTCTCCGCGGGAATCCAGGTGACGATGAGGTGACCGAAATGAGCGCCGTGAGATTCGTAGTCTCCGATGAGCGATAGCCCGCCGGGGCCAGGACGCATCGTTTCCGCACCTTTATCCTGTTTGCCCTCGGGCATTTCGGCAGAAGGTTCAAATAGTTCCACCGTCGTCCAGCTTCCCGCCCACATCTTGATGAGCCGTTCCATTTCTGGCGCGGGTTTCGGTGATTCGCTACCGGCCTGTCCAGTTGCCAGCGGGGTTAGCAGGAGCCAAAGGAGAAGCAAAGCGATAGTCTCCATATCAGATCACCGGGACGGCAGTTTTGCGGGGAGGGCTGAAGAAGGGGAGGGGCACGATTTTTGCGGAGACGGTGTGGCGTTCAGCTTCGACGGTCATTTCGATGTGGAGGGTGGCGCCAACGGAAGAATGGTCACGGCCGACGCAGGCGAGGGCGATCATCTTTTTCAGAGTGGGCGACCAGGTGGTGGAAGTAGCTTTGCCGACCTGATGGCCGCCGCGATAAACGGGAACGGCGACACGCGAGGCCATGCTGGGAACTTGCGGCGCCATGCCGATTTTTTCGTAAAGTGCTTCGACTTCGTTCCAATCGATTTCGAGACCGACGAGGACGCGTTCGGCTCCCCCGCGTTTGGCTTCAGCGGCGAGCGCGTCGCGACCAACGAAATTTTCTTTCTTCAAATCCACCAGTTTGCCGAGGCCAATTTCGGAAGGCGTGTAACGCTGCGAATCGATGAGCGCTTTTTTGCTGGAGAAGTAGTCCACTTCGATGAGGATAAGTCCGGCTTCGATGCGAGCGACGTCGAGCGCGATCATTCCCGCGGGATGGATGTCGAAGGGCTTTCCTTTGTTCATGAGTTCGTCCCAGACTTTCACGGCCTCCTTCCAAGGAACCCAGATTTCGTAGCCGAGATCGCCCGTGTAGCCAGTGCGGGAAATGTCCACGGGAACGCCGCCGATTTTTCCGTGCGTGACGCGAAAATATTTTAGGTTGGCAATGCTGGCTTC
>Ga0126376_10002329_pt1 | contig 10712 bp, 11 predicted proteins | sample PanSoiMetPlot_15_FD_92760 | JGI IMG/M metagenome (GOLD analysis project Ga0126376, IMG submission 92760) | Tropical forest soil microbial communities from Panama - MetaG Plot_15 | ecosystem: Environmental > Terrestrial > Soil > Tropical forest > Bulk soil | place: Panama | collected 2016-02-17 | reverse complement strand
GTCATCTGTTTCTCTTCATCGGAGCCGAACCGAACACTGACTGGCTCGCCGGATCCGGGGTGGTCCTGGACCCCAAGGGATTCGTGCTGACCGGAGCCGACGCGGCGGCGAACTGCCGACCGCTGGAGACGAGCCTGCCCGGCGTGTTTGCAATCGGCGATGTCCGATCCGGATCGATCAAGCGCGTTGCTGCAGCGGTCGGTGAGGGCGCACAGGTGGTGGCAGCGCTTCATGCCATGCTTGCTGCTGCCAAGACGCGCCCGCAATCCGCACTCGCTATGCTCCCCGCGGCGACGCCGCTTATTTAGCTTTCGGGAACAAACGGCCTAAGCGCAAACTCTTCCTCACCTGCCTGATAGCTACCGAGGAGTGTGTCGCTCGATGTGGCCGGTATCGGTGACGATGGTGGTGGGCTTTTTGGGCCGCCCGCCTATCTGAAACCGCCCTTGCACGTTCCACGCAACCAATAATAAGCTGGCCCCGGGAGAACGAAAATGATCGGACTTTCCGTTACACTCCGGCGTAGCACCATCATCGGTGCGGCGATGGTCTTCGCTTTGGGTGCCTGTCTCGGCATTCAGCGCGCATCCGCGCAAGCCACGCCTGACTATGCCGCCCTCATGGCGGCGCCCGACCGCAGCGACGCCGACCGTCAGGCCGACCAGCGCCGCGATCCGGTACCGTTCCTTGCGTTCGCCGGTCTGCGGCCGGGCATGAAGGTGCTCGATATGGGAGCCGGCGCCGGCTACAGCACCGAACTCGTTGCACGCGTCATCGGTCCGACCGGCGTGGTCTACGGCCAGAACCCTCCCGATAATTTCGAGCGTGCAAGGAATGCCTTCGCGACGCGGGCCGCAACGCCGGCAATGAAAAACAGCATGGCTCTGGTGAGGCCCTACGACGATCCGTTGCCGGCGGACGTGCACGACCTCGACATGATCACTTATCTGTTCTTCTACCACGACACGACCTACCTGAATGTCGATCGCGCCGAGATGAACTGCAAGCTGTTTTCGGTGCTCAAGCCCGGCGGCGTGCTGGTAATTGCCGACCATTCGGCCAAGGCCGACTCGGATATCTCGGTCGGTAAGACCCTGCATCGTATCGATGAGAGCCTGCTGCGCCGGGAGGTCGAGGCGGCGGGCTTCAAGCTCATCGCGGAAGGAAATTTCTGGCGTAACCCCGAAGACATGCGCGATTTCTCGACGCAACGGCCGACCGGCCCGGTCGACAATTTCGTGCTGAAATTCGAGAAGCCGCATTGACCGATGAATAACCCAGGGCGCGGCCTTCTGAGGCCGCGAGCCTTGGTTGAATTGGTTGGCATCTCAGAACAGCGCAGGGCTGCAGCGCAGCTTTCCGGTGCCGTCGCAGTATCCAAGCCCGATGTGGCAGCAACCGGTTACGGTCCTCGAACAATAATAAATCTGGTAGTCGACGCCGCAGTGGTCGGCACAAATGAAATGGCCGTCGCGGTGGCCGCAATGGTTCTGAAACCGGCGCGGCAGGAGCGGCATTGTAACCCAGCTATAGGTGAATTGCTCCATTGCTCCCGATTGGCGCCGCTCGGGCCACCGCTCCGCCGCCGCACATGTCGCCGCCATGGCGGCAAGCAGCGCCGTCCCCCACACCAATGTTTTCATTCGGCCGCCTCCTTTTTCGGCGGTAGTTGTATCAGATTCGATGCGGCGGAGGCTGTGGAAAAAATGCCATTGCTCGGGCAGAACGCAACGGGGTTTTCACATAGCCTTCACGATTCCTTTTGTTCGACTGTGTGAAGTAGCTCACACTTGGTTGCTCCAATCTCTGCAAAGATGACGTCGCGAAACCGCCCGCGCGAACGGGGCGGTTGCCAGACGGCGGTCTCGCACATGTGTGCCCACCGGGGTTCGTGTGCACCCGCCGGGACCCGCTCTTTAAGGAAGCGCCGGACACGCCGATCCGCAAGCAGGCTCCGTCAATGGAGAGAACTGGATCGAATCAGCGACACCGTATCGGAAAACGCGGCTTTACAAACGAGCTAGCTTTCGACTTTATCATCCAATATACCAGAATGAGGGTACAAATGTTAGAAGCCTATCTCAGTTCCGTCGTCATTGCTGTGACCGGTACGCTCATTATCACAGCCGAAACATGTACCCAAGCCGCTGCGGAGGACGATGTTGCCGTCGCCGCCGCCTGCGCCAAAGATATTGCTGCCGGGCTGCCGCCCATTGCCGATCTCCGGACCGACCGTTTTCAGGGCAAGGGCACGGAAGACCATGTGCAGTGCAATGGCGGGGAGGCGGCGGTAGCCCGCATGGGAATGCAGTCTAATAGCACGAATCGTACAATAGGAGGTTGGGCATGCCGAGCAAAAAGCGTCTGATTGTGTGCTGTGACGGAACGTGGAACGATGCTGATTCAGGTTCCGATTTTACCAACGTTGCGCGGCTGGCATGGGCAAGCTTGCCATTGGAGACGCGTGGCGGGAACGAAATTCCACAAATAGTCTATTATCATTGCGGAGTTGGCAGCGGCGACATCCTCGACAGAGCGGTAGGCGGCGGGGTAGGAATGGGTTTGTCGCGGAACGTCCGCGATGCTTATTCATTTATCGCGGACAATTATTGCGATGGGGACGAGATTTTTTTATTTGGCTTCTCACGTGGCGCTTACACTGCGCGCAGCATCGGCGGACTGATCGGATATGCCGGATTGCTGCCCAAGCGCGACATGGATCGTTTTGCGAGCCTCTGGGTAAGCTACCGATTGCGCGGCAAGCAGGGTCACGTTGACATTCTTGATCAGTTTCCGCGGCGGCATTTTCCTATAAAAATTAAATGCGTCGGTGTCTGGGACACGGTCGGCGCGCTTGGAATCCCGGGTCATCTGGATCGGGTCTTCACAAGCTTCTATGAGTTTCACGACACAGGCCTTGGATCGCACATCGAAAATGCTTTCCACGCGCTGGCGTTGGACGAAACGCGGATCGACTTTCAGCCTACGCTCTGGGATCAAAACCCCGTTGCCAAGGCCAATGGACAGGTTCTTAAGCAGGTCTGGTTCACCGGCGTACATTCCAATGTCGGCGGCGGCTACGACGAGCACGGCCTGTCCGATGTAGCTTTAGCATGGATGGCCGGACAAATTGAAAATATGCTGGCGCTTGATGCCGACTACCTCAAAGAAAAGCGGGATAGGCGTAACGGGTGGGGTCTTGGAAGAATTTACGATTCCGCAGCTGGAATCGAGTGGAAGATACGGGGAACCCAGCCCCGCAGCCTAATGACGAATACGGATGCCACCTCGCAGAGTATTCACGCCAGCGTCGCCGAGCGCCTGAGAAAAGGTGCCGACTGTGTTCCAAAGCCATATGTCAGCAACGCGCTTAAAGGTGTCGATGTCGACCGGAACCTGTCTGCGTTGTCCGGCTTGGAAAATGCGCTCAAATGGAGTTCGGCAGAAATAGTGGTGCCCCCAGAAGAAGATAGACCTCAGATATCATTGTTAAACCGCGTTCTGGAGACCTTAGGCGGAGGTTAAGTTGCGAACAATTGTTAAGGCATGAGAGAACCCGAAACGTCGAACTTCGCGCGCTATCAGCGCATTGCGCCGTTCTACGACCTTCTGGACCTTGAGACTCGTCCGATCCCGCTTCGTGGTGGATGATCTCATCAAAATCCTTGAGACGCGCGCACCGAATGAGGCAACTGCCAGAACCATCAACCCGCCTCGCGCTCACATGCGCCGAAGGGCTTCCGCCGGAAGCGTCCGCACCGCCCGCCACGCCGGCAGGAGAGCCCCGAGAACACAAAACATGAAGGCTGCACCAATGACCGGCACGATCAGTCCGACACTCGGCCTGAAGGAGATCAGGTTGCCGATTGTCGGTATGCGAGGAAACCCAAATGCGACGAGGACGCTGAAGAGCACACCGACGGTGCAGCCGATCACGCACAGCAAAATTCCCTCGATCACGATCGACTTCATGATGCGCCCGTTGCTCCACCCGATCGCCGCAAAAATCCCGATCTCGCGCGTGCGCTCCTGCGTCGCCATCACCAGGGCGGTAAACACGTTGAGCGCACTCATTGCAACCGCGATGATTGCCACTGCGAGCGACACAGCCTCAAGGATTGCAAAATTGCGATCGTGGTCGAGAACTTCATTGGCGGTCGCGGCGACGACGTTGCCCAAGGCGTCGATTTCCCGCTGAACGCGCCCGAGTTTGACGCGATCGTCGGCATGTTCGACCTTGACGTGCGCGATGGTGACTTGGCGCGGCCGATAACTTGCCTCCTGCAGATCGGCAAGCGGCACAAGGACCAAGCCGCGATTGGCGATCGTGGTGTAGCCGGCGATGCCGATGATGCGGAAGGTTTCGCCAATAAGGTTGAGCTCGTCATCGAGTTTTTTTCCCAAGGAGGCTGCTGCGGTATCGCCGAGCACCGCGACGTGGCGTTCCCCGGCCGCTGGCACACGACCTTCGCGCAGGGGGACCTTTTTCCATAAATAGCTTGCATCGGGCCATCCGAGGACCCGCACGCTGTTGACGGAGCCGCTGGGCGTGAACGCCACAAGTTCTCCCGACACGCGCGCGACGCCGGGGATTTTCGCGAAACGTTCGACGGTCTGCTCCCGGATGAAGCCGCCGAAGATGTCGGATGCGCCCTTCTGCATCACGACAAGGTCGTCGCCCATCTCCTCGATGCCTTCGCGTGTGCTGTCCTGAATGCTACGCGACAGTGCGATCAGTGCGATTGCGCTGCCGACCGCTAGCCCGATACCGAGAATGGATAGGCAGGTACGGATCGGGCGCCGCTTGAGATTGCGAAATGCGAGGCTGGCAAGGTTCATGTTTTGGTCTTGGCCGCGATCGATCCGAGCGTCAATGCCCGGAGGGTATCCTCGACAACAGCGCCGTCGCGAAGCCGAACCTGTCGGGTACATCGGGTCGCGAGCGTATCGTCGTGGGTTACCAGGACAAGGGTCATGCCGGTCAACTCGCGTAGATTGAACAACAGATCGGCGATCTTCGCTGCGCTGACGCTGTCAAGATTCCCGGTCGGCTCATCGGCCAGCAGCAGCTTCGGCTCGTTGACGATGGCGCGTGCGATCGCCACCCGCTGCCGCTCGCCGCCCGAAAGCCTCGTGACCAAGTGGTGTGGACGATGATCGAGCCCGACATGGCCTAACACCATCCCGGCACGTGTATAACGGTGCTTTGCGGACAGGCCGTGGCCAAGCAGCGCAAGTTCGACGTTTTCCAGCGCCGTCAGGGTGGGGATGAGATTGAATTCCTGGAATACGATGCCGATACGGAAGCGCCGCAGCCACACCCAATCCCTTTTTTTGCGAATCGGCCGTCCCCCCCAAATCACCTGCCCGGAGGTTGGATAGTCGATGCCGCACAAGATATTGACCAGGCTGCTCTTGCCGCTGCCGCTCGCGCCGACGATGGCGACGCAATCGCCCTCTCTAACTTGCAAGTCAACGTTTCTCAGCGCAGCTATTGCGCCTCCGTCATAAATACGGCTGACGCCCCGCAGCGCGATCAACGTTTTTGCGCCGGAAGACCTGTGGGAACCGGCGCCCCGGTCGATGGCCTCAATCATGCCTACCCGACCTCAACGCACAGTGGACTGGAACTCTCGCGGTCGTAGATTTGCTGCTAATCCGGGCCGCGCCGCTTCGTGCTGACATTGGCTTACATGTACACCGCCCGATAAACACTATATATACATTGTCGCCCCAGGGAAGCTGGGCAAAGGTAGCCGAGTGATCCGGGTGGAAGCGTAATGCTCGCCGGTTGAGGGGTGGACTTTGATATCGTCGAATCTGTGCGTGTTGGGCCGATCCTGTGCATTTGGGTTGAAGGCAAACGACGCTTTTCACGAAATCCTAACCGCTTTCCTGCCATCGCGTACCGGCTGCCACGGCGACCTGATCCCATGCTCACTCGTACCACGTCTGTAATTCTGCCGAGGGAGGCAAGACGATGAAGCTCTATATGCACCCTGTATCGACGGTGAGCAGGCCGGTACGACTGTTTGTCGCCGAGCAAAACATTCCGATGGAGGAGGTGGTGGTCGATATAATGACCGGCGCGCAATACAATCCGCCCTATTCCACCATCAACCCGAACTGCCTGGTGCCGATGCTGGAAGACGGCGTTCTGCGGCTGACCGAAAGCTCGGCGATTCTGAAATATCTTGCCGACAAGATCGGCTCGCCGGCCTACCCCAAGGACCTCAAGCAGCGCATTAAGGTCAATGAGGTGATGGATTGGATCAACACTAACTTCTATCGCGATTTCGGGTATGGGCTGTGCTACCCGCAACTCTTCCCTAACCTCAAGCGGCGCAGCGACGAGGCCCAGGCCGCCACCCTCGAATTGGGCAAAGAGCATTCCAAACGCTGGCTGAAGGTGCTCAATGATTATTGGGTCGGCCCGAACAAGAATTATCTCTGCGGCGATCAGATTACGATTGCCGACTATTTCGGCGCCTGCCTGGTATCGATCGGCGAGATTATCAAGGTCGATCTTTCGGCCTATCCGAACGTCAAACGCTGGCTTGACAACGTGGCGAAGCTGCCGGCGTGGCCAAAGGTGAACGAGGCGTTCTACGGCTTGGTCGCGGCCGTGAAAAGCCAGCCGTTCGTGACGATATCATAGGCTGCCGTGCTGGTGTCGGCGCAGTCGATAGCGCCGAGAGCACCTGGAGACATGATGACGCAAGCTGCATCCAAGACCGCGGCCGAACCGTTCGATTTTGCGCTCCTGCTGGCGGCCGGATTGCCGGCGCCTGCGATCAAGTGGAACGGGTTTCCCAAGTACAATTTTGTCGGCGGCCACAATGATGCCGAGCAAGTCCCGGTCGATGAGTTGATCGCGGCCGCCACCGCAGTGCTCAAGCGAGAGGGCAAGACGCTTGCGACCTATGGGCTCGAAAGCGGTCCTCTCGGCTACCGTCGGCTGCGCGAGTTCCTGGTCGAAAAGCTCAAGCGCGACGCCGGGATTTCGTGCGCGGTCGATGAGATTCTCATCACCTCGGGCTCCTTGCAGGGCATCGAGCTCGTCAACGGCGTCCTGCTTTCGCGCGGCGACACCGTGCTGGTTGAGCAGGTTACCTATTTCGGCTCCCTGAGCCGCCTTGCCCGGCTTGGCGTCAATGCCATCGGGGTGCCGCTCGACGACGAAGGGTTGCGCATAGATGCGCTGTCTGCCGCGCTCGACGACCTCAAGGAACGCGGTGTCCAACCGAAGTACATCTATACTATTCCGACCGTGCAAAACCCGACCGGCGCCATTATGAGTGAGCAGCGCCGGCTGGAACTGCTGCACCTTGCGGAAACGCACAACGTGCCGATCTTCGAAGACGATTGCTATGCTGACCTGATTTGGGATGGCAAGCGGCCGCCGGCGATCTATGCGCTGAGCAAGAACCGGAACGTCATTCACATCGGTTCATTTTCCAAATCGATCGCGCCGGCGCTGCGGGTCGGGTACGTCGTGGCGGACTGGACGGTGCTGTCGCGCATGCTGCCGCTCAAGACCGACGCAGGCTCGGGCGCGCTCGAGCAGATGGTCCTTGCCGAATATTGCGCGCCGCATTTTGCCGCCCATGTGCCGGAACTGACCCGCGCGCTGCGGGAAAAGCTCGAGACTTTGATGGATTCACTTGCAGAGCAGTTCGGCACTGCGGCGGAATTCGATGATCCGAAGGGGGGTATTTTCCTGTGGGTCAAGCTGCCTGACGCGGTCGACACCCAAAAGCTCGCCCCGGCAGCGCTCGCGGCGGGCGTCGCCATCAATCCGGGCTTTGAATGGTCGCCCGACCAGCACTATGGCAAGAGCCGGTTGCGCCTGTGTTTCGGCCATCCATCCCACGCGGAGATTCGCGAGGGCGTCGCCGTGCTCGCCGACGTCTGCCGTCGCGAATTCGGCGTGCCGAGTCGGATAGCGAATGTGGAGAAATCCGCCAAGCGCTCTTGAGGCGTCATCGTTTCGATCAGCGATCGTGTCCGAATTGTTTTGATCGCGCCGAACTTGCGCAATCGCCCCTAATGCGGGAACCGCGAAGACATCCCGGATCACATCGTGCGGCTGTGGGGAGCACGATGGCGTGGTGTTCACAGTTTGGCCCTAAACAGAGTGCTAACTCCGCGGCATCAGCGTCAGTAGGGGCGGAGGACGGGCGATCGGCCGCGGCATCGGTGATCGTGCGGTTTAGTATACCTGCGACAGTCCAGAAGTGGAGCTGTGCGATGACCCAGACTAACCCCGATTTCGACAAGGCAGTGCAGGAAGCGACATTGATTCCTTCGGAACTTCTAGGTTTGGCGAGAAAGCAAATCGAATCCCTGCTGGAGGTCCAGAAGGAGCTGATGCAAACGCTTGAAGGCATCAATCACGAATTGTTCGTTCGTGCAAAGAAGGAAGCCGAACTTGCGTCCGAGTTCATGGGCAAGCTCGCTGGCGCCCGATCGGTGCCGGACGCAACGACGACCTGCCAGGAATGGGCGACCAAGGAGATGGAACTCCTGGCCGCCGACGGCCGGCATCTATTCGAGCATGGCGGAAAGATTATGCAGGCGAGCCGGCGACTGTTCTCAAACGGCATGCATAGCACCGGAACGTAGTGTTCTAACACTGACGGTTCACTCCTTTCGGTGTCATACCCCGCGAGTGCGGGGCACCCGGTAACCCGCCGCCCGGCCAAGGCTGCGGGGAAGAGGGCTTGCTGTGCGCGCCAGATGTGTCGTGTCAGGCAAGCAGGCGTGAATATGTGAGTGCAGACCGGCGTTTAGAGCATTTGCGATCACGTTGACCCTGCCAGAATCATTACCCGGCTGAAACAGCGCCCCCCGATCGGGCTGTCGCACTTGTCCTCGGCGGCCGTTTCCTAATGTCATTGAAGTGAAATAGCCTTGACATAGTAGTTTGCGGTACGGACAAGGCCTCATGAAGTCCGTTGATCGCGACAATCGTGCCTTGGCCCGTCGAAATGCCTATGCGGGCATCGTCCTGCTGCTGATTGGGGCGGGATTGGGTGCCGGTGCTTATCGCATGATCGAGATGCCGCCGGGGCCTGAGGCTTGGCCTGCGACAAAGGTCAGCGTGCCGAGTCTCGTAAGGAACGGTCAACAGATCGAGATTCCCGAAGGTTCACCGCTGCGAGACAAGCTCAAAATCGAAGCGGTGGTGCAGAAGGAAATTCTGAGCACATTGGTGTTGCCAGCCGTCGTGGAGGCAGACCCGGCGCGGCTTGTCAAAGTGCTACCGCCACTTTCGGGCCGCATTACGCAACTCCGCGTCCAGCTCGGGCAGCCGGTTGAGTCCGGGCAACCGCTTGCCGTTCTCGAATCGTCCGATCTGCGCACCGCATACGCAGACTACGATCGTGCCAAGCTGGTGCTGGCACTGGCGACCAAAACCCGCGATCGCGTGCGTGGGCTCGGCAAGGTCGGAGGTATTGCTGAAAAAGAAATTCAGCAAGCAGAGACCGACTTTCTTACCGCAGAGGCCGAATTTCAACGTGCCGAGGCGCGCCTCAATCAGATCGGCGCTGCCGCAGACACCGCAAATACGTCACGCGTTTTGACCATTTCGTCCCCTATCTCTGGAAGCGTGATCGATCTTGCGGTGGCGCCCGGTGCTTTTTGGAATGATCCGAATGCACCGCTTATGACGATCGCCGATCTTACAACCGTCTGGGTCACCGCAAATGTGCCTGAAAAAGACATTGCACTCGTCGCGAAAGATCAGCGCATCGATGTCACTTTTGCGGCCTATCCCGGAGAAGTCTTCGAGGGCCGGGTGCTTTTCGTCAGCCACGTTCTTGACCCGGACACGCGCCGCGCAAAAGTTCGTATCGCTTTTCCAAACCCGGAAGACCGGTTGAAGCCGGCCATGTTCGCCAACGTCACATTCTTTACACCGGCGCAGACGATGCCGGTAGTCCCGACGACTGCGCTGGTATTGAAGAAAGACAGCAATCGGGTTTTCGTCGAGACCGCCCCGTGGACCTTTGAGCCACGGCCGGTCAAGACAGGCTTCCAGCAAGGCGATCAAATCGTCATTCAGGAAGGCCTCAAAGCCGGCGACCGTATCGTCGCCAAGGGTGGGGTGCTTCTCAATGATTGACTGGATCGTAGGTTTCGCACTGAGGAAGCGGTTGGTCATGATGGCCATCGCTATCTTCATCGCGATGTACGGATACTATTCCTGGACGCAGCTCGCTCTCGAAGCATATCCCGACATTGCCGACGTTACCTCCCAGGTCATCACGCAGGCGCCGGGCTTGGCAGCAGAAGAAGTCGAGCAACAGATCACGATCCCCTTGGAGCGGGAGCTTAACGGTACCCCGGGCTTGGTGGTTATACGGTCGAAGAGCACCTTCGGTCTGTCGCTGATCACGCTCGTTTTCCGCGACGGCTCCGAGGACTATTGGTCGCGCCAACGCATTCTTGAACGCATACAAAATGTCACGTTGCCGCCGGGAATTACGTCGAGCCTCGACCCGTTGACATCGCCAATCGGCGAAATCTATCGGTACACGCTGGAGTCCGACACGAAAGGCTTGCGGGAGCTTTCCGAAATCCAAAGATGGATCGTGGTCCCGGCGTTCAAGCAAATACCGGGTGTTGCCGATGTCACCACATTCGGCGGCATCACGACGCAATTCCAACTGGAACTCGATCCGGCCGCCCTGACCCGCTTCAACATC
>Ga0126376_10002328_pt1 | contig 10715 bp, 7 predicted proteins | sample PanSoiMetPlot_15_FD_92760 | JGI IMG/M metagenome (GOLD analysis project Ga0126376, IMG submission 92760) | Tropical forest soil microbial communities from Panama - MetaG Plot_15 | ecosystem: Environmental > Terrestrial > Soil > Tropical forest > Bulk soil | place: Panama | collected 2016-02-17 | reverse complement strand
CATTCGAAAGTCTCAACAGCCGGGCCTTCACTCGCTGAAACTCGGAGCTGCTAATCACATACTCGTCGTGTTCCGGGAACCGTGCTGCCAATGCAAGCGCTGCCGCTCTGCGCTCCGGTGGCGCCGGGTGCGTTGAGAAGGCGCGAGCGACGAATCCGGGTTTCTTCTTGTTCTTGGCTTCGAGCTTCTCAAACATCGTCGCCATCGCCCCCGGATCATAACCAGCAGCGTACATGTACTGGACGCCGAGCTTGTCAGCCTCTTCCTCAGCGCTACGACTAAACTTCATGAAGATGCCGAGCAGTCCGATTCCGGCCGTGTTCTGGTAAATCATTCCTGGAATACCGCCAAGGAATATCGATCCACCAAGAGCGACATACTCGAGCAGCGTCGCCTTCGTCTGGTTCTCTATTGCGTGCCTGGCCGCCACGTGCGCAATCTCGTGTGCCATCACACCCGCCAGCTCGGCTTCGTTGTCGGCTGCCAGGATTAGCCCTTTGTTCACGTAGAAGAAGGCGCCCGGCAATGCAAAGGCGTTTACTTCATCGGAATCGATAACTTTAATGGTGAACGGAACTTTGGAATCTGAGTGAAGGACGATGTTCTGGCCGACACGGTTGACGTATTCGGTGATCACCGGGTCGTCAACAAACTTTGCCTGACGGTCGACTTCCGCTGCCGCTTCGCGTCCCATGCGGACTTCTTTTTCCGTGGAACCGCTCATCTTGGCAATGATGCCCTTATTAATATTCCGCTTCCCGATCATGCTCGGATCTTCGTCGGTCGAGAGCGGCTTGGTTGATTTGGCAGTGGCTGCGACCGGTTGAGCCTGTTTCTGGTCGACTTTCTGATCCTTCTGATCCGTCTGGGTCTGGGTTTGGCTGGTGGTTTGCGCCTGCGCGTCCGGTTTCGTAGCCGGCGTTTGCGCGACCGCAGCCATCGAGCTCACCAGTAAGGATGCCGTTAAAACGAAAGCACTCATGGCGCGGGAGAAGTTATTCATTTATAAAAACCTCCAAAGAAATCAACGCACTGTAGGTAGGGGATCAGACGCACGTTTTCGCTAAATCCAGACGCGCAGTCTATGATGCACAGGTTTGGTGGCTTGGTTGTCGCGTCCGAAATGCTCGCGTTAACGTTAACGTGCCCCAAATATACCTATGCCTGAGACGAAAAGAAAGCAAAAGCCGGAAGTTTCTATCATCGGCAGTGGTCGTCTCGGGACTACTCTGGCCGTAGCGCTTAGCAGCAGGGGCTACTCGATCCGCTCGCTTGTCGCTCGCCGGCTTCGAACAGCTCGCCAGGCCGCCGGTCTTTTAGACGCCCGAGTGCAGGTATTGGCCGCAAAACAGATGCAGTCACTGCTGCCGGCGGATGTCTTTCTGATCACCGTGCCGGACGACCAAATTGCCGGGGTTGCTGCGGATCTGAGCCGTCTTCATTTTGAGCCGAAAGGTAAACTGACGGCGCTTCATACCAGCGGTGCCTTGTCTTCCGAGGTGCTCAGGCCGTTACGCCAAAAAGGATGGCAGACCGGGTCAATGCACCCGTTGATTTCCATCAGCGATACGGGCGCGGCACTTGAGAGGGCATTCTGGAGTGTCGAGGGGGATCGGGCTGCGGTGCGATTGGCAAAGGCTATGGTTCGAGACCTCAGCGGGCAAAGCTTTTCGATCCGTTCGGAAGCTAAGCCGCTTTATCACGCCGCCGCGGTGATGGCTTCTGGCAATGTCGTCGCTTTGTTTGACGTGGCGCTCGAGATGTTGGCCGAGTGCGGACTCGAGCGGAAAACCGCGACCAGCATCCTGCTGCCACTTATTGCCAGCGCCGTGCGGAGTCTCCAGACGAAAGATCCGGTTAAGGCACTGACCGGCACGTTCTCTCGAGGCGATTTGAAAACAGTCAAGCGACATTTGAAAGCAATCGAGAAGAACAGGATGACCAGTGTGCTTGAGGTCTACAGGTTACTCGGACAGAGGTCTTTGCAGTTGGCCGAGAATAATGGTCTCAATCGAGATTTAGCGCGCGAGATACGAAAGACATTAGTTGACAAGATTACATGATTAACAAGATGTACAAGATAAGTTGCTTCTGTCGTGCCCATCTTGTTTAATCCTGTAATCCAGGATCTTATGCAGCCAACACCCAGCGCGAGTTACAGTTTGACCTTGCGCGTCAGGCTTTCTTCACGTGCCGGATCGCTTGGTGAATTGACGATGGCCATCGGCCATGCCGGCGGCGACATCGGCGCCATCGACATCGTCACGGTCGGCAATGACTACATCATCCGCGACATCACCGTCAGCTCGGTTTCGAGTAAACACGGCGAACAGATCGTCGAAGCCGTCAAAGACGTCGACGGCGTCGAACTGCTACAGGTTTCGGATCCAACGTTCCTGATGCACCTCGGCGGCAAGATTGAGGTCGTCTCCAAAGTGCCTTTGAAGACGCGCGCCGATCTTTCGATGGCCTACACGCCGGGCGTTGCGCGCATCTGCGAGGCCATTTACAAAGAGCCGGACAAAGTCTTCAATCTCACGATCAAGAAAAACACAGTTGCGATTGTCACTGACGGAACAGCAGTGCTCGGCCTCGGCGATATCGGTCCAGCCGCAGCCCTCCCGGTCATGGAAGGGAAGGCGATGCTGTTTAAGGAATTCGCCGGCGTCGATGCTTTTCCCATCTGCCTGAACACGAAAGATCCGGACGAGATCGTGCAGACTGTGAAGGCAATCTCGACGGTGTTTGGAGGCATCAACCTCGAAGACATCTCTGCACCTCGTTGCTTCCAGATCGAAGAGCGACTCAGGGAAGAACTCGATATACCCGTCTTTCACGACGACCAGCACGGCACTGCAGTCGTTGTATTAGCCGCGCTGATCAATGCGCTGAAGTTGGTGGGCAAGAAGATGAGCGACATTAAGGTCGTGGTAAATGGAGTCGGCGCTGCGGGCGTCGCGTGCACAAAGATCATCATGGCTGCAGGTATTCAGAACATCATCGGCTGCGATCAAACAGGCGCGCTTTATCGCGGCCGCCGCGAAAACATGAACTGGATGAAAGACTGGTACGCCCAGAACACAAACCCGCACGAAGAGCGGGGCACAGTTCACGAAATCATCAAAGGCGCGGACGTGTTTCTCGGATTGTCAGTTCCGGGTGTGATTAATGCGGAAGACGTGCAGCAAATGGCAGAGAAGCCAATCGTGTTTGCGATGGCAAACCCAACCCCGGAGATCATGCCCGAGGAAGCAGCACCGTACGTCGCGGTAATGGCCACGGGCAGGTCTGATTATCCGAACCAGATCAACAACGTACTGAGCTTTCCCGGCATCTTTCGCGGCGCGCTTGCATGCCGCGCAGCACGCATCAACGAAGAAATGAAACTCGCAGCCGCAAACGCGATTGCAGGCATCATCAGCGACACGGAGCTACACCCGGAATACATCGTTCCTTCCGTTTTCGATAAACGAGTCGCGGAGGCAGTAGCACGCGACGTCGAAGCCGCCGCATACCAGACCGGCGTCGCGCGCCGCCAGATTGAGCCACACTAAAGATCAGCCGCAAAAAGGCACAAAAGTCACATAAGTCATGCGAGTGTCAGGTCAAAAACAGTTATGTGATTTTTGTGCCTTTTTGTGGTTCATCTATGGCCTTTCAAATCCTGCGCAATGAGTGGAACTATGCGGCGCGGCACTTCGATCGCGGCTTTGATATGACGAGCATGCGTGAAGTGCCCAGCGACGTATATCCCACGCACGTTTGTCTCGAAAGTTTCATGATCGTAAACCGGCACCTCCGCGATCTTACCCGCTTCAGTCTTTACTCCGAGCTGTTTCAGTAACGTTAGATCGGCATCGCTGCCGACGAGCACGAATACGACGTCGTTCGGAAGCGTCATCGACTCACCTGTCTCCGTCGTTAACGTCACTTCGCGCTCGCGAATCTCATCGACGTGTTTGTAGAGCACGACCTTGAGCCTGCCCGCTTTGACTTCAGCTTCGAGAGGCGTGCGTACCCAGTGTTTCATCGCACCAGCTTTGGGATCGCGGTTCTCCCAGTCTTCGCGCCAGATAGCCATCGTTGTGCGCGCGCCTTCCTGCGAAAGAAACAAAGCGGCTTCAGCAGCGCTATTGCCGCCGCCGACGACGAGCGCCTCCTTGCGCACGTATGCGTAAGGATCGACGAAGAGATGATGCACTTTCGGTAAGTCTTCACCAGGCACATTCAGGTGGCGCGGATGTTCCATTGCTCCGATCGCGAACAACACACGGCGAGCCTCATACTCACCGAGATCCGTCTTGATAACGAAGCCCTCGTCTATGTTCCCGTTGACTGAGACAACTTTCTCGCCAGTGTTGATTCGCAGATCGAGATCGAGTACGAAGTGGATGTAGTGTGACAGTGCCTCTTCGCGCGTCGGCTTCTCCCGCACCGGTTTCAGCGCGCCCGGATGCATTTCTACTTCGTTAGGCGTCGAGAACATGGTGCGGCCCACAGGGTATTGGCGAATGGTGTTGGCGATCGTGCCCTTTTCGATCACGAGGTAATCGAGACCCGCCTGCTGCGCCGCTTCCGCAGCCGACAGACCCGCCGGGCCGGCGCCGATGATGATCAGATCAAGCATTCTCAAAAAATACTTCGCCTCGCGCGACCAGCACCGCCGAGCCACCAACCTTCACTTCATCAACCCTCGCCCGTTCGCCTTTCACATCCAGATGGATGCGGCTGGGGCGATGAATAAAATCACCCTGTTCGATCACAAATTTATATCTACCGTCTTCGGGTTCCAAAGTCGGAGCACCGTGATGAACCAGGTAAGCTCCCAGTGCCCCACATGCACTGCCCGTCGCCGGATCTTCCGGAATGTTGTCCGCAGGCGCAAAGAAACGCGCATGCGCGCGAGACGCGCCCACTTCGAGTGTCTCGCATGTAAACGCATGACAGCCCGTTCCACCATAACGCGTGTAGATCTCCGCGAGCAGCGTGGCGTTTACCCGCGTGTCACGCAAGTCTGCAAGAGAGCGAATCGGTACTGCCATGCACGACAAACCGGTCGTGATTACCTGGATCGGCAGACTCTCGTCAAGGTCTTCGCGCGCAAGACCCAACGCGCGCGCGACTTCCGCTTGTTCGTGTGGATCGTCAATCTCATTAAGAATCTCGAACTTGCCCTGAGTCATCACGACCTGAACGGCCTTTCCATCTTTGAACTCGATATCGACCGGCAAGACTCCTACACCAACTTCGTGGAAGATGCGTTGCCAACCATTTCCACCGTCGGGAATTGGAACTATGCCCTCGTCCGCAAGCGCGGCCCAGGTGCCGACAATCGGATGGCCCGCAAACGGAATCTCGCGAACAGGCGTGAAGATGCGCAGGCGTCGTAAGACTTCGTCGGAGTCCGGCTTCAGCACGAAGACGGTCTCTGAGAGGTTCATCTCACGTGCGATCTTCATCATCTGATCGTCAGTTATTCCTTCAGCTTCAGGAAAGACTGCGAGGGGGTTGCCGCAAAACGCGCGGTCAGTGAAAACGTCGAGTTGGAGAAAACGATGGTTTAGCATACCGGGATTTTAGCCGTAGATGTCATGGATGAAAATGCATATTGATCCTTCGCGCATTTTGTGCTTTTTTGTGACGATAAACCTTCGCAAGAGCTGGTTAGACAGGATGGACAAGATTTATCAGGATTTACATGTAAATCTTGTCTAATCTTGTAAATCCTGTCGACATGTGATGTTTCATCGCGAAATGACACTATCGTTTAAAGGGTTCAATTTAAGCAGACGGAGACGACATGGCTACCAATCAAAATACGTTGACACCTAATGGTTCAGACCCAATCAAAGTTTCATCAACTACGGGAACAAAGACGTGCAAACCGTTCGTCATCGAAGTTATGGTTTTTGCTCCTGCCTCCGGGTTCAAGATCCAGGTAATGATCGAGAAGACGTGTACCCCGCAGGCGGATGCCATTTGGAAGCTTGTTTTTGATCTTTACAAGAAACAGGCGACCGGTACGGCCTTCGATCAACTCGTTCACGTTTCTTTCAAAGGTGGAACGCCCGTCGAGCAAAAGGGCATTGAAACTACCGCGGCTAATGGAATCAACCCGAAGCAGGCTGACGTACTCGTGAACCAGGTTGGCCCCGCGGTCCTGCAATTGAAAGATGCCAGCACAATGAATCCCAACGATCTGGCATCGGTGAAAAAAGAAGTTACAACCGGAGCCAGCAAGGTTGCCACTTTTGCACTTGAGTCGTAAAGACTGCTCAGCTCGAACTCGAGACACTTAGGATGGCCCAAATAAATTGCGCGGCTACGAGACTGGCCGTCTGCCTGCTGCTGTTTCTTACTGCGCTCTGCTCGACAAGACCGCTACAGGCGCAGTGTGTCGACAGCAGCCAGGTTAACAACTTCAAAGTCCGGAACGTAAAACTCAAGACTCTCTTCGGCCTGATACCGAGAGATCTTGCTACTCGTCTGGACAGCCATCGCGGCGACAGTTACTCCGCCACCAAAGCGAGTGAGTACATCAATGAGATAAGAAACTTTTACTCAACCGATCCCGCGCAGCAGAAGTATGAGCAGTTGATCGCGAATAAACTGAAGTTGTCGATCAAAGCGGGAAGGACGTGGCTGGAATGCGTTGAGCCGGTTGATGCAAGTGAATGCCAGGCCGCTTTTCCCGGCACCACGCAGTGCGTCGACGTCACTATCAAACGTTACTTCGTGGATATTGATGCACTCGATGCCAGTCCGTACCTGCTGTTGTTTCCGAGATCCGGTTTGGTGGCCTTATACGGAGCGATGCCACGTCCATTGCTGGCGTTGAATCCCGATGCCGGCGCGTCACACGATAAGCAGTTCGGGCCCTCGGCTTCAATGGATACCACCACAGATCTGCTGGATCTGGACAAAATTTTTCAGAGCGAGCCTGCGCCAACACCTGCTGCAACTCCGCTGAACGTGCAACCGTCTGTCTCAACCGACAAAGAGGCCACTTTCGAATTAGGTCGCAGCAGCACTTCTTCATCGCAACAGGAAGAGCCTCCAATCACGCCCAACACCGGCGACACGAAGCTGCTGTTGAAATTGACCGGGCGGAAATCGTTGACGAAGAGTTTCTACGACACGAGTACGAAGCTTTCGTTCGCACGCACAAAGCCACTCGAGCTTTTTCAAGACGTCAGACTGGATCTTGGTTTCAGTGCCGCTCGTCTTCCTCAAGGGAGCGGCGACTATTTCAAAAATGCAGCGTGGTTTGATTTCAACACCGACCTGCGTTTCAGGAAGCGCGTCGTTAACCTGATCAATCTGGGTGGTGGATATCGCTGGTCTCGCAACCAGCTCTTTCCCGGCGATAGAAGCATTCCGGCGCAGGTAAACTCTGAAAACGGATTCAAGGTTCGAGCCATCGGCGACGGCGACGTTAAGCAAGGCCTCGTTCGCGCTGCCTTTTGGTTTGAGAATAACTCTTTTGCCGACAGGCCCGGCGCCTACCAGCGTCTCGCAGTTCTGGCCGGCTACGGTAAAGAGTTTGTTATCCCGAGAAAGAGAGTCTTTCACCAAATATCTCCTCCGGAGCTCGATGGCCCCTGCTGGACCTCTTACGCAGATCCCAAAGAGCCGGCGAAGTCACAAAAAAATGAGTCGACGATTGGCGTCGAGATCCTTGCAGGCGCCGGGCGTACATGGGGTGAGGTGCCCGGTTATGCACGTTATTTCGGAGGCAGCCCGTCAGGTCAGTTTTTATACGATGAGCTGAGTGCGCCTAACATTACCAGATTTCCATTCGGTCCCCTCATCAGGACTTTGGGAGAGAACCAGGGTGGAATCGGAAATTCTGCGTTGGGAGGAACGTCGTACTGGCATGCGAATGTAAACCTCAGTATTCCAGTGCCTGCGTGGTCGCGTCCCCTGATTCCGCATGAGTGGGTGGCGCGTTCGGCAAAGAGAGCAGGAGACGAAGAGTTCGACGGTCACGTGCCCGCTGGAGCCATGATTTGCCGTGACCTGAAGTCGACTGTAAAAACACTGGTGCGCGTCAGTGGCATCAATCTCATGGTGAGTCAACAAGCGCGAGACCTGCTCACCGACGCTCAGAAAAATGATCTGCGCCTGGAGTTTAAGGACAATCGTACGGCCGACGAAGAGCGACGACTCAACGCTGCAAACGCGGCCCTCGCCACAGCCAAAGCAAAAGTCCAACCCAACATCGAAGATCTATTCAGCAATGAGATCCTGCCTATCACAGACTTCATTGCTGACCACGCCAACATCTTCGCGGTAAAGCCGCTCGTGTTGTTTGACGTGGCCCATCTCACGCCGGGCCCGACACGCTACGGGCTCGGCAGCGGCGTGCAACTCGACGTCGTGCTGGCACGATTTGAATTTGGTTACGTCGCCGCAATCAATCGCCTGCCCGGCGATCCAAGAGGAAACTTCTTCGGCCGTCTGGTAATGCGAAGGCTTTTCTGATTATATTTGTGCCTTTTTGTGGCTAAAAATGGATCTTCAAGGCATTCTTCTTCCTGACACTACTCCGTTCACTCCGGAAGGATCGATCTCCTACTCGGATCTGCGACACAACCTGCAAGCGTGGAACAAGAAAGGTATCCGCGGTCATGTGCTACTCGGTTCCACAGGTGAGCGTGTACACCTCGACGACAGAGAGTACCTGCAAACGATCGAAACAGCGCGCGAAGTGGTGTCTGATGATTTGCTGTTCATTGTGGGTGCAGGACAGCAGAGCACTATCGCGACCATCAAAGAAGCGAAGAGCGCAGCGCGCGCCGGTGCCGATGCAGTGCTGGTTATCACGCCTTATTTTTACCGGACGGTGATCACGCAGGAGACGCTCGTTAGTTACTACAGAGCCGTTGCTGATGAAGCGCCAGTGCCTGTGTTGCTTTACAGCATGCCGCCGCTGACGGGGATCAGGATCGAGCCGGAGACTGTGGCGCGGTTGAGTGAGCATCCAAACATCATTGGCGTGAAAGACAGTTCGAATGACGTTGCGCAATTTCGGCGCACAGTTGAGTTGTGTTCACGTGATTTTGCGGTGATGACGGGCAATGGAACTGTCTTGCTGGATGCGTTGCGTGCGGGGGCGACGGGAGGAATTCTTGCGGTCGGATGTGTCGTGCCGGAAGTTTGTGTTGAGATCTTTCAGGCATTCAAGGGTGGGGAGGACGAACATGCGGCGCTGCTCCAGTCGAAGCTCACGCCACTCGCGACGGCGGTTACGACGAAGTATGGGATTGGCGGGTTGAAGGCGGCGCTCGACATAGTTGGGTATCGTGGGGGCAGTGTGCGCGCGCCGGTGCGCGCACCGGATAATGATGCCCGCGTGGAGATTAAGACTTTGTTAGACACGATGGACAAGATTTTTCAGGATTGACCAGGATAATCCTGTGCATCCTGTAAAATCTTGTAAATCCTGTCTCTGTTTTACGGCCTTGCCGCGTACCTGTAGAATAACGCGCAGGAGCCCGAACAATCTTGAGTACAGCCGAAGCCGCTTGTTATAGCACCCCCGAAGAGTCAGGACTGCGCGTCGAAACCATTCCTTTCGATCGAATCCCACACCAGTCACGCCTCTTCCTCGATTACCTGAAAGATCCTATTGCCCTTCGCAAGTTTTACCCTTCGGCCGTTCGCTTTCATCACGAGCTACCGCAACGCATTCCCGAAGTGCTCGCTGCTTATCGAGTCGACCGAAACGCCGTTTGCAATGCACTTGCGAGCATGAATCAACGTTGGGGCGCGGGAGAAGCCACACTCAAGAACATCGAATTGCTTCGCGAGTCAGACTGTATCGCAGTTGTTTCGGGCCAACAGGCAGGCCTGTTCACTGGCCCGCTCTACACAATCTACAAGGCGCTCTCGGCGGTGAAACTCGCAGGCTGTCTTCGCCAGCGCGACACGAAGGCAGTCCCCGTTTTCTGGATGGCAGCGGAAGATCATGACTTTCCGGAAGTCGCGAAAGCAGAATTCATCGGTCGTGACTGTCAGCTCAAGAACGTCGAGGTTTCAACCGCGCTGCATCGCGAGGGACAACCGGTCGGACAAGTAGTTCTCGACGACTCGATAGTTACCGTTGTCGACCAGCTTTTCGAGTTGTTACCTGCTTCTGAATTCGCAGCCGACATGAAGGCGCTCGTGAAGAACGCCTGGCAGCCGGGCCGTGGTTACGCTGAAAGCTTCGCGACCATGATGACATCCCTGCTCGGGCAGCATGGTCTGATCTTTCTCGATCCACTCGATCCGGAGCTGAAGCGACTCGCCGCGCCACTCTATTCCGAAGCAGCTCTTCGCGCGCCTGAAATCGCGGTGGCGATTGAGAATCGCAGTAAAGAGTTGGAGAGCGCCGGCTACCACGCGCAGGTGCTTGCCTCGGCGAATTCGTTTCCGCTGTTTCTACACGACGATGACGGCGCGCGGCATGCAGTAGTGCGTGTTGAGAACGGAAAGTATAAAGCCAAAGAGAGCGAGCAGGAATACACGGCTGAAGAACTCGCGACGATGGCCCATGACAAGCCGGAGCGGTTCAGTCCCAACGTGACGTTGCGCGCCGTCGTCCAGGATTACCTGCTCCCAACGATTGCCTACTACGGCGGTGCCGCGGAGATCGCGTACTTCGCACAAACCGCTGAGGTCTATCGTGTGCTCGAACGACCCGCGACGCCGATACTGCCGCGTTCGAGTCT
>Ga0126376_10002327_pt1 | contig 10716 bp, 7 predicted proteins | sample PanSoiMetPlot_15_FD_92760 | JGI IMG/M metagenome (GOLD analysis project Ga0126376, IMG submission 92760) | Tropical forest soil microbial communities from Panama - MetaG Plot_15 | ecosystem: Environmental > Terrestrial > Soil > Tropical forest > Bulk soil | place: Panama | collected 2016-02-17 | reverse complement strand
TATTGTCGAAGGAAGCTGGTAAGGCTATCGAGCATTTCGACGGCATTTGCGTTTGGCGGTGAATTCTGTGCGGGTTGTCTGGGTGGTGGTTGTGGCGCGGGCTGGGGCTTGATTGGAGCGGTTTGAGCGGGCGGTTGAGGTGGAGGCGAGGGCTTATCTTCGAAGCCAGGGAGTTTCTTCTTGAGGTACTCAAGACCGTGGTCAAACATATTCAATTGTTCTCAAAGATCGAATTTAACAACGTCTGAACACTCTGGTTCAGACAAGAACATAGTATATCAATAAAACATCATTGTCAACAGTTTTTCCTATGTTTTTTTAAGAATATTTATGTTGATGAAAATACAGGTACTTAGTAATTGGCATTTAGTAGTTAGGAAGGGCTTGGCCCTTAGCCCTTGGCCTTTGGCCCTTGGATAAAGGCAAAAAGCAACGGCACAAACCACGAAGGACACGAAGCTAGGCGACAATGGGGCAGATTGAACCTCCGACCCCCTGGTCCCGAACCAGATTCAAACACTTGTTGAAATTCGTAGAAATTTGTTGTTTTTAAGTGATTGATATTGAACCTGTTGCGAGCTGCTCGTCTAAAGCTGTTGAACTTGTTGTTCTTTGAGGTCTTGACCGACACAAAATCGGCCTACAGTATAAGCTCAATACGTTACTCGCCGCCCTGCTTTTGGTTTTTAAGTAATTCCGAACCAAAACGATCAGACCACCAGCGACTCAAGAACGGTTTGCTTCGTTCATGCCTCTCGGCGACCTTTTTATTCTATGAATTCGTCGCGAACGCTTTTTCAGTGTTCCATCGTGGTTTGCACAGGCGAAGGTAAACGGGCTCAGGAAATAGGCGCGTTGCCGGTTATAGAATCATCGGCGGTTCACTTTGCTCGACAACGCCAACCTAACTACTGGCCCGGGTGTGGGAGTTATTACGGTTTAACTTCAGGCTCAGGAAACGGCCTTCCAGGTTCTATGGAGTCATCATTCTGTGGATGGCTCGCATCATCATGGTTTTTGGGATGGTCCGCATAGGTATCCCTAGTATGCTCTTCAGAGCTTGTGCTTTTGTTTTTCGATATATCCATGGCTGTCACACTCAACGGGAGATTCCCGCTACTAATCTCTTAAAGCGTGGATCTCGAGAAAAGTCCGCCAAGTCGGGATCACGGTCAATTTCACGCAGTAACTCTGCAGGGGCCATGGAAAGGATCGTCATGGCTTCTTGTCGCCGCCCAAGGAGGTCGTAGGTCAGAACAGCCCGCAGAGTCACGCGAGCATTTCCGGGTGATGATTGTAGGGCTTGGGCAATCTCATCCTCAGCCCGACGACGGTCACCAAGCCGTGCAGAAAAATACGCAACAAAAGCTCTAACATAGCCACTCTTAGGATTTTGTTTTAGTTCAGAGCGCGCGGAATTAAGCGCTTTGCGGTATTCTGCTTGCGCCTCCACTGTGCGCCCAAGACGACGGAGGGAATCTGCTAAATTAAGTCGGTATAAATAATCGTTTGGGCTTAACTCTACAGCCTGTCGGGAATATACAACAGCCTCGTCGTCTCGGTTTTCGGAGGCCAAAAGAGCTCCCATGTTGTTCAATGCTCCCGCCTTGGCGCCAAGATGAAGCGACATACGCAGAACCTGTTCAGCCTCCTCATAGCGTCCAAGGGCCTCGAGTGAAGCATCAAGGTTCATATAGGCCCGATACATTCGGGGCGCCCTTTCGATCACCTTTCTGAACTGCTCAGCGGCATCTGAATATTTGCCACGAAAATAGTAAAACACACCAAAATATTGATAGGGCTCGTAGAAGTCAGGGTCCAATTGTATAGCCCGGTGGTATTCTTGAATTGCCTTTTCAGGCATATCAAGCTTGTCATATACTCCAGCGACAAGCACAGACGCTTCAATGTTGTTTGGTTCCAGTTCTTTGACTCGAAGATAGTCCTCGAGTGCTTTCTCGAATTTACCTCTGACTTCCGCTAGCTTTCCTTCCGCTAGATGCACTTTAACTGAGTCAGGATTCAGGCTCCTAGCCACCTGCAAGTACTCTTGAGCTTGGCTGAGATCAGCTGGGTTCTTTGAACTGTCAAACTTCTTGATCTCGGCCTCTACAAGAGCAGTGAGAGGGATAAGTGAGCCAGGATCTAGATGGGATGACTCGCTGAAGAGACGTATTGCTTCGCCAGTACTTCGGCCATTCAGCAAAAGGGACAAGCCCTGGTCGTAGAGTGCGGTCGCAGCCGGCGACAAAGTTTCCTTAGTGGCAGCGTTGGGTAATCCGAGACCGACCGATACCTCTCCTGCAAGGGCACTGGGGACAGCCCCGATGGTAGCCGACGTATAGCGATAAGAGGCTTCTCGGATATGGACCGGTGTCTCCAGATCGATCAATGAAAGGCTTACCACTAAATGATCTCCCTCGCGACGCATGGTGGTCTGCAAAGCATGGGTTGCATGCAAAACATTCCGGGCTTCATCTGGAGTGTGAACCTGCATATCTGCCACTTTGCCAGGTGGAAAGACCGCGACCGTACGCGATTCGCTCTGTAAATGAGATATGCGATCGGAAACATCCTGCAAAACTCCGGGGGCCGATTCCGTGGCATCGAGTCCGTCGACCGGCAGGATAGCCAGCCTGATATTTGGAACTGGTGGCCAGATAGAATCGTGCAACAACCGGCGTGCCTGCGGCACGAGCAGAGCGAGAGAGAGCGTAAGCAAAAGACTGATGAGATACACTTGCCAGGCCCGCCCTCTTTCCAATATTTCAAGCACCAACATAGCGCTGGCGGGCCGATCGATGGGGGCCGGTTCTAGACAACTCAAGACAGTCCGCTTCCAGCGCGTGGGCAACTGCCTAGCCATTTTTATTATAGAGAGAGCGCGTGTTACTGAGCCGGAGCCGGTCTGTTCTTCCCTGGAGTCGCTGAACATATCCACCAGGATTACACCAAGAGCGTAAATGTCGGATGCTTTCGATGCCTTCTCACCTTCCCAAAGCTCAGGCGCAATATACCTTGGGGTGCCGCCCAATTCGTAAGACCTGGCGTTATCTCCGGCCAATCCAAAATCGGTAATCACCACACGAAAACCGGCACCCTCGTTTTGACACAACATGACGTTCGAGCTCTTGAGATCGCGGTGGATAATGTTGCAGCGGTGAGCTGCGTCCAAACCAGCGCAAAGTTGTCTCGTGATTTCTACCGCTTCTTCATCGACGAGCTTGCCATGGGCATCTAGGTAAGCCGCAAGAGTTTGCCCCTGGAGAAGCTCCATCGTCAGAAAGTCAACCGTCCCATGGTTGGTGGTGGCAGTGTGAATCTCGTGGACGCGGCAAACATTCGGATGAGAAACTCTAATAGCGCCTTCGAGTTCGGGAGACAGCAACCGCTGAAAACCCGCCTTAGCCGCCTTGATGGCAATACGGATCTGGCGCTTTTGATCGAACGCTTCGTAAACGATTCCCATGCCGCCCTCGCCGATCTCGCGAGTGATCTGAAACCGCTCTTCAATAATCTGCCCAGGCTCAAAAGGGCGGAAAGTTTCTCTTAACGTGCTGACTGGCTGAAGCAGAAAGTCGCCCATTTGCTCTTCGGCACGTACTATGCTGTAAGCCTTTCGAAATAAATCAGGATCGTTGCAAATATGAGTGAGGAAGGACTCCCTATCTGCTGGTGGTTGCTTCATCACCGTCGAGACCAGATCCATCAATCGCTCATCGTATTCAGCGTCTGATTTCATTATTGTCGTCGAGTTTCTTAAACAACCATGTACGCGCCACATGCCATTCGCGTTGGAAAGTTCGGAGCGTGAGCTTAAGAGCCCGGGCGGTCTCCAAGTCTGTTAATCCCAAGAAGAACTTCATTTCAACAACAACGCGCTGTCGTGGCGCCTTCTTTTCAAGCTCATCAAGGACTCTATCGACTGCAACAATGAGGTCGAGTTTGGAATGATTGCCTAAGAGATCCGCTGGAAATCCATCCAAAGAGACGAGTTTGCCCTTAAAGCGCGCCCGAGCATGATCGACCAGATAACGGCGCATAATCCTCGCTGTTAAAGCTAGAAAGTGACCACGATCTTTCCAGTCAATATCTTTGGCATTCACAAGACGAAGAAAGGCTTCGTTCACCAGCGCCGTTGGTTGGAGACTGTGCCCCGGGGGCTCATTACGCAAGAGACGGGCTGCTATAGTGCGCAACTGCGGCAGCAAAAGTTCAAAAATCCGCTCCTCACAGCTTTGGTCGCCGGCGCGCCAGCGTTGAAGCAGGAGCGTAATCTCAGTCCTGTTGGCAACGATCATGGGTAACTCTTTTTGGGAAGTATTATATGAACTAGTCACGTATAGTGCGATCCTTTATTGCAGCTCCTAAGATTAAATTTTCCTAATGAATGCGGGCCTCCAGAGCCTTGGCTTCCTTTTCCTTGCAATTATTTTGGATTCGGTGGAGATAACATCAGATTTTTCTAAGACTTGCCCGGTTAGACGCTCTAAAACGAATATGGCGTTGTTTTTCCTCTATTTCCGCTATAGAGATTGAAAACCAATGAATACTGATCTCTTAGTTTTTAACGGTATCAACGGGGCTACCGGGGAATATTTACTGCGTCCCATTTCACCGGATAGTCTCTCCCAACTGATTTTAGGTGAGCGTCCAGACCAGGAGCATCTCAACGAGCTAAAAGTCAAACATCAGCTCGATATGGAAGATTCCCTTGGTCCAAAAGAGGGAATTGACCCAAAAAAGCTGGCTGAAACAGGCTGGGGCGTAATTTTTGCTCACGACGCGAATCCGGATGTTCGAGAGGCTTTGAGTGAACTTTTGGTGCACCGGCAGAGGCAGGCAACAGCTTGTAAGGAAAAATATTACCAAGAGTATTCTGGAAAACGCGGATATCGACCGGGAGAATCCAAAGCAAGATTTCTTGCTCGCCATGGAGCTGGCCCGGGTCCGGCAAATCCAGAAAATGTACCTTATTATCTATTGATTGTCGGCTCTCCTGAGTCTATCCCATTCCAATTTCAATTTCAGCTTGATGTGCAGTATGCTGTGGGCAGGATTTATTTTGACACTCCCGAAGAGTATGCTCGATACGCCCATAGCGTAGTTGCAGCTGAGACGGGAAAGATTACCCTGCCGCGCCACGCCACTTTCTTTGGGGTAAGGAACGAGGAAGATCGGGCCACTGCGCTGAGCGCTGATTATCTAGTGAAGCCTTTGGCCAAAGCAATGAAGAATGACCAGACAAGCTGGAATGTTGAAACTGTTATCCAGGATGATGCAAAGAAGGAAACGCTCGTGCGGCTGGTGGGAGGTGGCGAATCGCCCGCGCTTCTATTTACGGCCAGCCATGGAATGGGTTTTAGTTGCGGCCATCCGGCCCAGATGACGCACCAGGGAGCTTTACTTTGCCAGGATTGGCCTGGACCCAAGAAATGGAGTCAGCCTATTCCGAAAGATTTTTATTTTTCGTATGAAGATGTTGGAGAGGATGCTCGCATGCATGGAATGGTTACCTTTCATTTTGCGTGCTATGGAGCTGGCACCCCCCACCTCGACGATTTTGCGCATGGCAATCCAACCGCGCGAGAAGCTATCGCACGGAACCCCTTTGTGGCTCGTCTACCGCAGCGTATGCTTGCTCATTCGAAAGGCGGTGCCTTAGCCGTGATCGGACATGTTGAACGGGCTTGGGGTTACTCGTTTGCCTGGACTGGAGCTGGTCCGCAATTGGCGACATTTGAGGGCGCGGTCAAGCGGCTGATGGAAGGGCATACCGTAGGCTCAGCGCTTGAGTACTTCAATCAGCGCTATGCAGAGATCTCTTCAGATCTGAGTACTGAGCTGGAAAACATAAAATTCAGAGAACCTGGAGAACCTATTGACGAACTCGGATTGTGCGGACTGTGGACGGCCAACAACGATGCTCGCAGCTACGCCATCATCGGTGATCCTGCGGTAAAGCTCGCGGTTTCTGATGCCGCTCCAATTGGCTGAGTCCGATTGGCAATCTTTGCCGGTTTGGCAATGGCCGGCCTCGAAGGTACGCAGCGCACGCGCCCAGGGCTGTTGAGAATTACCGCAGCAGTTCCATGTTGTTGATCACCCTCCTGAACCCCATTCGGAAAAATCACAGAGTATTCAAGTTGGCGCAAATCTTGCCGGCTAGTTCCTGAGTTCCTCTTCAAAACAAAATCATGGCGGAGATTTTTATTCATTTCCGCTCTAAGTATTGCAGCAAGAATTCAAGCGGCTACAGAGAATTGCTTAAGACACAATCGCTCCAGTAGGTAGGAGCGGCCTATAGCCTCAATGGAAATATAAGCAAAGGAGAGTTTGCGCCTGTGATCTGCGCGTCCATCGGTCGTCTAGAAGTGCAAAGAAAAGCGGATAGAGCTAGCAATCTGTATGGACGCTACGTTCTTAGCTTAAGAGGCACACAAGAGCATTTCCAGGTCGAGGCGCTTCCGGCAGCCGATCACTCCACGCTAACTCTCGCTTGCGGCGGCTGGCACTGGAACGTCTCTCGTGATAAAGGCGACAAGCAAGCGCTATCGCGCCTGCTCCCCAACCTCCTGGATTTCTGTATGGCTGGCGCTATGGACTCCCAGGAATCTCCTGGTCTGGCGTTGGTTCAACGCGAAAGAGACCAAGTCTCGCTTGCTACAAGCTCAATATTTGTACGGCCCGGAAAGATCACCATGCGCTCCTTGCCTATGCCGAAAATGATCCCAACCGACTTTTTGTTTGCCTCTAAAGATCAATCAGCGGCTACCAGGCAAAGCTTCGCAGTCTTTTCCCAATGGTTGGGCGCGCTTCTTCCCGACGCGACTCCGGGCACGATGCTGTTTGTCAAACTCAGTCCCAGCGCTCTTTGGTTTATGCGTTTTCCGCTAACGTCCTATATCAGATTTCGGTTTGGCGAGTTCACCAATTTTACGAATATCAACTGGATCGTAACCGACCGTTCTTTTAGCGAGGTCGTCTACAGCCGCGACCAGTTACGGAGGAGCCTGGCGGATCTCGTCACGCTCTTGCGGGGAACAGTGATCATCGTGAACCGTTATGCACATCACATCAAGAGCATATTCGGGCCACAAATCATTGAAGCCGTCGAAATTTTGGGTCTCTTCTTGGGCCGGCTTAAGGACGTGCGGGTGGGGCAGGAGCAGTACACACTTCGCTTCGTGATTGATCCTGGCGCTCGAGAGATCATGGAGTTATTGCTGGATCAGACAACACGGTTCGTATTTGCGGACTTCCACACTGTCTCCGGCAAATGGCAACTTGGCGACTATCGTGAAAACGGCATTCGGCCTGAAATTCCGTTGGGAGCCGTCGATTTTAGTCCACTCAGGGGCAAGTTAGAGCACGTTCAATTGCTAAGAATTTTTCATTGCAACTCTGCATTTGTCTTCGATGAGTTAAGCGACGATGCGCCCGACCACGGCGCCCAACCCGCCGCCCCTGACACGATCGTGCGCCAGCTCTTAGAAAGCGGAGCGCAAATTGTGGAAGGTGGAATTACAACAGAGAGCTTTTTTGAGTTCTTCTATTCTGTTATTCAGTTGCTCTTCAAAACGGGTCTTTACTTTGTCTTGGAAAGCACAAGCCTCTCAGACCCATCTTTCAGTCTTTCTGGAGCCATCGCTCGCTGCAACAAGTTGCTCAGAGCGCGTGGCTTCGACCTGATTTTAGTTTCGTGACAAGGAGGAGATATGAAAGTGCTATCGCGCGTTTTGCTCTTAACAGTATTGGCATTTAGCCAACTCAGTGTGGCCGGTCAGGATCAAAAGACGTCCAACGCTTCCCCAGAGCCCGGCCTGGAGCGTGTTGCTTCGTTGATCCATCAACTGCGCACAGGAGATCTTCAACGCTTCAGGATTGATTTGGGCGCAGACAGTTTTACGGTTCTGAAATCAGTGGAGGAGCCTCTGACCGAAGCTGAAGCCAAGGCTGAACTGCAAAACGCCAAACCCGCAGCGCCAACTCTCCGATTTACGCGGACACAAGAGCTTATGTGCCGCCAAGTGTCGCCTGGGGTCTGGATCGAGCAGGCAATGAATACTGACAAGGATTTCCACGGCAGCATTTGGTCGAAGCGGACCTTGGAAACCGTCGGCACGTATTCCAATAGCCTTTGGGACGCATTCGCCAGGATGGCTATTGAGAATGGGCTGTCAGACTTCAGGGTGTCCAATTCCAGCGAGGGCAGAAGAGCAGAGCTGGCATTTGATTCCGATGGTGCTCCCGCAATTCGATATGGGTCGCAATCACTCGTATTGTCAAAAGATTTCTATCGAGTAATGCGCGTTTCAACGGAATACAAACCAGTTTCCGGCCGCAACGGATTCGTCGTGCTTATCCACGATCCACATCAATCGGTCAAAGGACGATTCGCCCTTATGCAGGGCCTGAACACGCTTCTTGGCGCTAATGCAAAGCGTCCGGTCGAGTTCCTGGTGGAAGGGGCATTTCCGGAAAAGGAGGGAGTGAACTATCAACAACTCCCAGCTCGCCTTCTGAGTGATGGTGGTCTGGCGCAGCGCATGGAAGGAACGAGCGAAAGCATTCGTGCACAACTGATTTATAGCATGTTGAGCACCTACTTGATCGACACTCCGCTCGCTTATCGCATTCTCAACCACAGGAGTGATATTCCCGCCTTCGCAATTGACGATAACCGATACCTTCGAGAAGTTGACATGGAGGCTCCAAAAGAAATAGATAAGGCGGTTAACACGATCCTGAACCATCTTGACGGCGACTCGCTTTTAAAGGCCCGAGGCGCGCTGGGGCTATTCGAAACGCTCGCCAGGGCGGATGCACAGCAGATCTCAGACCTTCAACTGGTTGGGTTCTACCGCGAAATGGCATCCACAATCAGAGCTTTCGCATCAATCGCCGAAAAGAACGCCACAAGCGACATATCTAGCTCGATTCAGATTGTAAATAAATTTGCAGAAAGCTATGAAAAGCGCGCAAATCAGTATGAGAGAGCGTTGGAACGAAACAAAACAATGCTCACATACATCAAACAAGAGGGCGCTCGGGCCGCGCAACGGCTACCTATAGCGTTCATAGGCAGCTTTCATACTTGGGGGATTGTTGAAGAGCTGCGAAAGGCAGGAATAGGCTATGTCGTCATTGAGCCGCGACAAAGGATCGGACGGATATCGTCGAGTGAGAGCAAAACTTTTGACCAGTTTCTAATCAATCCCGACGGCTACTTTGCTTCGGTTTTGCATAGTAACAAGGGAATAGCGGGACTGACCGCAGAACAGGTCGACAAGTTTCACGCTCCCTATATCGTGAGGCAAACGGAACGCCTGGCTGAGCAGTCCGCTGCACTAGAGAGATTGAGGGCAGGCAGCAATACCGGCGGCAAGATCAACGGCTCTCTTATAGAGGCAGCGGTGCGGCAGAACGGCTCTCTCAATGAAGCGACAGTCGAGATTGGCGGAAATGGCTCCGGTGTTCCGCCTGATGCCCCTCGTGGCGCATTTGCCTTCTTCGACGAACACGATGGAAAGCGTAGGCTGGTCCTCCTGGGAGCAGATGATAACCGATGGGGCTCCGAGGAACGCTACTCATGTCTTGAACACGCCATTTTTGACCTGCCCACGGGCGAAGCTGCGACAGCCACGTTTTTTCACTTGAGCAAGCATTACCAGGACGAGAAAACCGGCCGGGTTTATTACACGAGCTATGACCGCTCAAGCAAACGGTTATATCTGGTGGAGGCTTCCGTCGCCAATGCCGGTGCCCTCTTGTCACTGTCAGCCATTCGGCGTGGCGGGGCCGTGAACGTACATGTTGTCGTCAGCGATCTTATGCCAGGAGAAAGCCGTGTTGAGCACACCAGTGCCGACAACGGCACCGGAATGGTGAATTGAGCACCAGGGCGAGGTAGCCTTCCAAGCCGAAGAATCACCCAAGAAATTGGGTGCGACCGTTTCGATTCGGTATCCCGAGGTGTGCCTGAGAGTGATGCCGAGTTTTTGGGGCAGCAGAGGCTATTTTGACAGCGATTCGCCTCTGCTGCCCTTAAGATATGTGGCTTGTCCAGAGATTGATTGGTCTAGCAAATTCAGGATCTGATGTATTTCAACAAAAACAGGGCGTCATCTATTCGGGTATGGTTCTGGAGGAACCCCGGAGCAGTGCTGGCCCACCCCTTTGTGGGAGTCGCCTGGTACACCAGGGGTCTGCCGGGCAGGCCTAACTGGCAACTGTTTCAAATTGAGCAACCTGCAAAATCGAAAGTGCGCTCCGGGTGAGCACTGTAAGCCGATTTTGTGTCGGTCAAAACCTCAAAGATCAACAGAGTTCAACAAGATCAAAATTTTTGGGTGTTGAATCTAAAGGACTTTCGAGAGGGCTGCCGGGTAGACCTCCTGGTCCCGAACCAGGTGGTCTACCGGCTGAGCCACGTCCCAACCGAAGACACATGAACCAAATTGCTCACGTACAAAGACGATTCAAGAATGCCATGAGTTTTCGGCCACATCGCCCTCTCGCCTTATTGTCGTCGGTATCAGATCTATCCCGTATTTTCTGCTTGACCTCTCATTACATATCGTGCACAATGAGCACGAATGGCCGAGTTTTCCACTCGCGAGGCAGCAAAGAAGCTCGGATTGAGCCCAAGCGGTCTTAGTAAGCACATTCGCCTGGGCAAGATACCAGCGCCAAAGATGGCTAAGACTGAAGGCT
>Ga0126376_10002326_pt1 | contig 10716 bp, 9 predicted proteins | sample PanSoiMetPlot_15_FD_92760 | JGI IMG/M metagenome (GOLD analysis project Ga0126376, IMG submission 92760) | Tropical forest soil microbial communities from Panama - MetaG Plot_15 | ecosystem: Environmental > Terrestrial > Soil > Tropical forest > Bulk soil | place: Panama | collected 2016-02-17 | reverse complement strand
GCAGACGCAAGAAGCCCTGGACAATGCGAGCGCTTCCGTGGACAGCCTGAAAGCCAAGATTGCCCTAAACAAGCAGCAGGTCGTAGCAGCAGAAGCGCGTACTGCAGAAGCACAGCAAGCCGTGGACAACTGCACGATTCGCGCGCCGTTTGCGGGAAGAATTGTTTCGAAGGACGCGCAGGTTGGGGAAATGGTCTCTCCGGTTTCAGCAGGCGGCGGTTTTACGCGCACGGGCATTGCGACGATCGTGGACATGAAGTCCAACGAAATTGAAGTCGACGTGAACGAAGCCTATATCTCCAAAGTGAAAGAGGGCCAGCGCGTAGAAGCGAAGCTCGACGCGTATCCCGATGACAAAGATAAGTACGCCGCGCATGTTCGCACGGTGATTCCAAGCGCGGACCGTCAAAAGGCAACAGTGAAGGTGCGCATCACGATCAACCATCTGGATGACAAAGTTTTGCCGGATATGGGTGTGAAGGTGGCGTTCCTGGAAGATGAAGCGCCGAAGAAAAAAGATCCGAATGCTGTCGTTGCGAAGGCTGTGATTCCGCAAAGCGCTGTGCGGAAAGAAGGCAACAGCGACTACGTGCTGGTTGTTAAGAATGATGTTGTGGAGCGGCGCGGCGTGACTCTCGGTACCAGTCGTGGCACGGACGTGGACGTAATCGCGGGGGTGAATCCTGGCGATACGCTAGTGGTGAAAGGTCCGGAGACTTTGAAAGACGGTCAGGGCGTAGAAATCAAACAGTAGGAGCAAACGATGATTCGGGTAGATGGCCAAGGCAGTTCGAACAGCTTGATTCAGGTGCGCGGCTTGAACAAGACGTACAAGCGCGGCGGCGAGAGCATTCAAGTGCTGCAGGGCTTGAATCTGGATGTGGACAAGGGCGATTTTGTCGCGTTCATGGGGCCAAGCGGATCGGGCAAGACAACGCTGCTGAATTTGCTGGGCGGATTGGACGTGCCGACGTCCGGAACGATCTCGGTGGACGGCGACGAGATTACGCACATGTCCGCGAGCAAGTTGACGCAATGGCGCGCGCGGCACGTGGGATTCGTGTTTCAGATGTACAACCTGATTCCGGTGCTCACGGCGTACCAGAACGTGGAGCTGCCCCTGCTGCTGACGAAGCTTTCGTCAACGGATCGGCGCAAACACGTGGAAACGGTGCTTTCCGTCGTGGGACTTGCGGATCGCATGCATCACTATCCACGCCAGCTCTCAGGCGGACAGGAGCAGCGCGTGACCATCGCGCGCGCGATTGTGTCCGACCCGACATTCTTGCTGTGCGACGAACCGACGGGCGACCTCGACCGCAAGAGCGCCACGGAAATCATGCTGCTCATTGAACAGCTCGTGGAAAAGCACGGCAAGACGGTGCTGATGGTGACGCACGACCCGGTCGTCGCGGCGCGCGCGCATATTACGCTGCACCTTGAAAAAGGCGTGCTCGTCGAAGGTTCCGCGGAACGTCTGGCAGCGATGGCAGGAGGTGCCGCATGAAATTCGCTCGATTGATCCTCGCAAATCTTTTTCGCAAAAAGGTTCGTTTGATTCTGACCATTGGCTCGTTTGCTGTAGCACTTTTTCTATTTACGTTTCTCGCCGTCGTGAAAAGTGCCTTTAGCCGGGGCACGGAAATTGCCGGAGCGGACCGGTTGGTCACAATCAACCGGATCGGGCTGATCAACGTGCTGCCGCTTTCGTATGCGGACAAGATTCGCGCGATTCCCGGCGTCAAGGCAGTGACGCATAACCACTGGTTTGGTGGCGTTTATCAGGACGAGCGGAATTTCTTTCCGCAGTTCGTGATTGACGTGGAAAACCACCGCAAGGTTATGAGTGAATTCAAGGTTCCCGACGATCAGTGGAACAAATTCGTGCAGGATCAACAGGGCGCGATTGCCGGGACAACGCTGGCGAAACGCTTCGGCTGGAAAGTCGGTGACCGCATTCCTATTAAGAATGCATTGTACGGCACTACGAAAACGTGGGAGTTCAATCTCGACGGTATCTATCACGACGACAAACCAGGCGGCGACGACGGCCAGTTCTGGCTACAATGGAAGTATTTCGACGAGAACGTTCCCGCTGTAATCAAGAGCACGGCCGGTTGGTATGTTTTGAAGGTAGACAGCCCGGATGACGCCGCGCGAGTGGGCAAGGCGATTGACGCGCAGTTTGCAAACTCCTCGAACGAAACGAAGACAGAGACTGAGTCTGCGTTTGCCGCGGGATTTGCCAAACAGCTTGGCAACATCGAATTTCTGATTCTGGTCATTGGCGGCGTGGTCTTTTTTACTTTGCTTCTGGTTACGGGAAACACCATGGCGATTTCCGTTCGTGAACGGACAGGCGAGCTTGCCGTGCTGAAAGCCATCGGCTTCTCAGGACGCGCCGTGATGTTCTTTGTTCTAGCGGAGTCGCTGGCGATTGCATTGTTTGGCGGCTTGCTCGGTCTCGGCTTGGCAATTGTGGCGATTCCCTTTGTGGGCACGATGCTGCGCGGCTTGCTGCCCACACTTGTGCTCTCTGCTTCTTTGCTTGGACTCGGCCTTCTGTTCGCGGTGTTTGTTGGCGGAGCGAGTGGGCTCTTGCCAGGCATTGGTGCGCTGCGCCTTCGCGTCGTTGATGCGTTGAGGAGAGTCTAGAAATGGCGATCCCATTGATCTACAACTTCCGCAGCGTGAAAGCGCGCTGGACTTCGGCTATCGTCGCGGTACTCGGCATCGCCGGAACCGTTGGCGTGTTCGTAGCCATGCTTTCACTCGCTCGTGGCTTCAAGACCACTCTTGTCAGTTCTGGCTCGCCTGATAACGCTATCATCATGCGCGCGGGCGCAACGTCCGAGCTGACCGGTGGCGTTTCGCTCGATGCTGTGAAAATCGCGCAGGACGCGCCGGGAATTGCGCGTGGCTCGGAAGGGCCGCTTGTCAGCCCGGAAATCGTCATCGTAGCGCCCATTCCGCTGATTTCCACTGGCACAGATGCCAACGTTCAGCTTCGCGGCGTATCAAAAAACGTTCTTGAGATTCGCAGAAATATAAAAATCGTGGAAGGGCGGATGTTCACCCCGGGTCTCGCCGAGGTCGTCGTAGGAAAGAACGCGACGAAGAGCTATGCAGGCTTGACCGTAGGAAAGACGATCAACCTCGGAACGGTGAAGTGGAACATTGTCGGTATCTTTGACGCTGGCGGAACTTCCTTCGACTCCGAAGTTTGGGCGGACGCGAAACTTCTTGGCCCCGCCTACGGCCGCGGCGAAAACTTCTTCCAGTCTGTTACAGTCCACCTCACTTCTCCGGATGCGCTTCAGCAGGTACGCGATGCGCTGACCAAAGATCCGCGCTTGAACGTGGACGTCACCCGCGAGGTGGATTACTACACCAAACAGTCTGGCCGGCTAACCTCTCTGATTACCATCTTGGGTGGATTGGTTGCGGCAGTCATGGCGATCGGCGCCGTTTTTGGCGCTCTGAATACCATGTATTCCGCGGTCGCCGAACGTGGCCGCGAAATCGGCACGATGCGGGCTCTTGGATTTACTGGCGCCGCCGTTGTTTTTTCGTTCATGGTGGAGGCCTTGCTGATTTCGTTCGTCGGCGGAGCACTTGGATGCGTCGCGGTGCTCCCGGTCAATGGAATCACGACGGGCGCCATGAATTTGCAGACGTTCTCGCACGTCGCGTTTGCATTTATGATCACACCGGACTTGCTGGTTCGAGGAATTGTGTTTGCCCTCGTGATGGGAGTCGTTGGAGGCTTACTGCCTGCGGTCCGCGCCGCAAGCGTTCCTGTTTCGTCTGCGCTGCGCTCGATGTAGGGACAAAGCTCAGCTTCACAAAACCTCAATCAAAAGAAAAAGCCAACCGCTCTCTCAGGACGGTTGGCTTTTTTCTTTCGAATCTACTTCTCTGAGGTTTATTCCTCCTGAAGGAGGCAGGAGGAACCAAGCCTCAGTGTGCTCTGGTTTAATCCAGAAACTCTTACGCCGCCTTGCTCAACTGGCCGCTGGAGGCTGGCCGCTGCAATGGCCGGCGGGCCAACTCGCCCGCCGCGATGACCCCGCGCTTGGCCAAAACTTCCATGGTGTTGACGCTGCGACGCGCCAACGTGACCGCAGGGTGGCCGCTAGCCACGACCCGGGCGACCGCAAACTCCCAACCCTTCTGGGCAACATAAATTCCGACTGTAACCGTGGCAATCACGGCAAACACGACTGCAAACAGGGCAAACGCAGCCAGCAGCTCGCGTACAAAGTATGTTTGCAGCAGAACTACGACCGCCAGAAACCCCCACATCCATTTCCGCCCTTGATCCGTGGTCTTCATCTTTCCCCTAGTCCCCTTCTTTTTTGCTAAACCCCGTTGGGATAGTGACTGCCCACCCCGTTACGTTTCTCTACGCTTCATTCACTTCGTTAGATGCGCCCAACTGTCCTTAGTTCCAGGTCGTTTTACCTGTCCTATTAGACAGGGGTCCCGACCCAAATGCGATGGTACAGAGGGCACATTTTGGGCCACAAACGAGTCGGCTAGTACCCATTCTGTGAATAAATTCGCGGCTTATCGCATTGAAAATTAAGCGGTTATCTTCATCAGAAAAATCTCATTTTGATTCGCCTACCCTTTGCTGTCCGAGCTGTGGAAAACCTGCCCGAAAGGACAGGCTTTTTTACACTTTTGCGTCCCTTTGTTTCCTGCGATAGGGGCCTGGGGCAGGTCTGTTGTCTCCGGCAAGTGTCTATGATTTAATCCTTCCAGATGTTCGAGTCCATGGAAGCACCCCTCATCCTCTTCCTGGTCGCGCTCCTGCTCGTTGGACCTATCCTTGGAATCATCGCTTTTGTCGGAATGCGCCGCTTAAACGAGGCGTTTCGACGGCAGAATCCTCAAGAGCTGATTGCGCGGCTCTACGCGCTGGAACAGCGGCTCGCCAAACTGGAGAAAACTGGGCCAGCGCCGGCTCAGTCCTTCGAGCAACCTCTTCATACACCAATTCCACCTCCACCAATTCCGACGGCAGTGGCTGCGCCGCCGATTCCACCGGTACCTCCAGTGCCAGCCGCCAAACCCCGGGAAATAGCTCCATCTCCCCAGCCAAGCAGCGGTTTTGCGCCTCCTCCTTTGCATCTTTCGCTGCCCAAGAATTCAGAGCAAGCAGACGACATGGAAACGGTCATTGCCGGGCGCTGGTTTAACCGCATCGGCATCGTCGCGTTACTTTTCGCCGTTTCCTATTTCCTGAAGCTTGCCTTCGAAAACAACTGGATCGGCCCGTCCGGCCGCGTGGCCATTGGAATTGTGCTCGGCGCCTTGATGATGCCGTGGAGCAGCTGGCTGCTCGGACGAGGCTATTCCTATTTTTCGGAAGGGATCGTCGCGCTGGGCGAGGCGACTCTCTATCTTTCCGTTTGGGCGGGCTGCCAGTATTACCACCTTTTTTCGACGGACGTCGGCTTCCTCGGAATGATCGTGATTACGTCCGCGATGGCGGCAATTGCACTCGGACGCGATTCGCAGCGCATTGCGGTGCTGTGCCTGATTGGCGGCTACATCACGCCGATTCTCGTCAGTACGCACCAGGATCATCAGATTGTTTTGTTCACATACCTTTTGATCTTGGGTGGCGGGCTTTTGGTGATGGGCGCGCGCAAGGAATGGTATTCGCTTGCACCCATCTGCTTTATCGGGACTGAGCTCTATTTCTGGGGCTGGTACGAAGAGTTTTATCACCGCACCGCTTTGCCGCCGCTCGAACGCACCGTGTTTTTTGCGACTCTTTTCTTTTTGTTGTTTGCCACGTTGCCTATCCTGCGCGCGATAAAGGAAGGTGCTCTCAGCGAAATCGACATCCTCGTTACGACCGTCAATGCGTTCGCCTACGTCGGCACACTTTACGTGCTTTTCTGGCCAAACGATCGCTGGCCGTTCACGCTCCTGGTCCTGGCTCTCGCGGCAGGCCACATCGCCGTCGCGCGAGTCGTTCCGGACACGAAGGAAAGCAAAGCCCCGCTGGCGCGCTACATTTTCGCAGGACTCGGCCTAACATTTGCCACCCTGGCCATTCCTATTCGCCTCGAAGGGAAATGGATCACGTTCGTTTTCGCGGTGGAAGGCGCCATCCTCGTCTGGTCCGGCTTCCGCACGCTCAGCAACTTCTTGCGCCAGTTCGGCTACATTCTTTTGGCGATTGCCGCTTTCCGCGTTTTCTTTTTTCCTCCGCCGGCCGGAACGTTTCTTTTCAATCAAAGATTTGCAGGCTACCTGTTAATGATTGCTTGTTTTGGCGTTGCATTGTGGTCCGCAAAGGAGAACCCGGACGAAGCCGGCGATCAGGAGCAAGTCGAGCTTGGCATTTTTTCCGTTGCTATCAACGTTTTCGCGCTCGTAGCGCTTTCTCTGGAATTCTGGGATTTCTTCGGAAAGACATCCATCGGGACCGACGCGGAACTCGCTCGCAATCTTTCTCTTTCAATTCTCTGGGCGATCTACGCTACTGCGCTGATTCTTCTCGGCGTACAGCAAAAATCTGCGCTGCTTCGTTGGCAAGCGCTACTGCTGTTCGGACTGGTCGTTGCAAAGGTCTTCTTCGTAGACCTGGCCACGCTCGATCGCGCTTACAAGATCTTCTCCTTCCTCGTCCTCGGCTCGCTCCTTCTGGGCGTCTCGTTCCTCTATACGCGCCGATTAGCCAAAGGAAAATCGCAATGACAACGTCGCGCCGGCATCAAGTCTTATCCATTGTGCTTCTGTCGTTTTTCGCCGTTGCCGGAGTGTTTGCCATATCCCTCCCGGAAAAGTGGAACGCATGGAAATACATGCGCGACATTTCGATAGAACATCCCGGTGCCCTGAACTATGTCACCGTCGCTCCGGAAGTACTTAACCATTCCGCCCCTTATGTTTCAGACATTCGCATCGTGGACGATTTGGGCACGGAAACTCCGTACGTGCTGCGGACATCTGTCGCCGTGGCCAAGACGGAAAGCTGGGCGGCAAAAATCAGGGAAAACAGTTTCGTGCCCGGCAAATACACTCAACTCGTGCTCGACCTCGGCATCTATCCACGCTTCCACAACGCGGTACGCTTGGACACTCCCGAATCCGACTTCATTTTGTGGGTGGAAGTGGATGTTAGCGACGACGCGAACATCTGGCGCATCGTGAAAGAACGCGCTCCAATTTCCCGTTTTCGAAAAGAAGGACTCGAAGGCAATCAGATTGTCCGCTACTCGGAAAACAATGCGCGCTATCTGCGCGTGCAGATTCGCGAAGGGGACAAACAATTTCTCGTGACGGGCACTTCCGTATTTCCTTCTTCGCAATCCGGCAAGGATGTAATTCCGGAACGGTGGATCGAGCTGCAATTTCCGGTTTCTCCTAACGCAGAGTCTTCGACGGGAGTAACGGCTTGGAAGCTCGACTTTGGCAACGCAAATACGCTGATGAGCGCCGTCACGTTCACCACGGACCAGCAGGAGTTTTACCGTGGCGTTCGAATTTCAACGAGCGCCGATGGTAAGGAGTGGAGCGCCGGAGGCGGCGGAGAAATTTACCGTTACATGGGCGATTCGCGCCGCGAGGAACTTTTGCGCGTGCCGGTCTACAGTTATCCCGGAATCCGCTACTGGCGCGTGGAAATCCTGAATGGCAACGACGCGCCCCTTTCGAATGTCAAGCTTTCCGGATCCATGGTTCCGAAATTAATTGTGTTCCAGCCCACTGCAGGCCGTAACTACCGTCTCGTGTACGGCAACGAAAAAGCGCAGGCACCGAGCTACGATTTGCAACGCACGCTTCACGTCACCGCCGCGGAAGAAGCATTCGCCGACCAACTCGGCCCGGAGCAGGAGAATGGCAGCTATCAGGACCCGCGGCCTTTTTCGGAAAAACATTCGGCTGTTTTGTGGGGATCGCTTGCTCTGGCGGCTATTCTTCTCGGATACACCGCGCTGCGCACCATGCGCACGCCGCCACCAGCGCCATCGAAATAAGAACTAGTTTCCTTTTAGGGCGTAGCCGACGTCGAACGGCAGTTTGCCGTCCACATGCAAAACTTTCACGGAACTAGTAATCGAGTAGACGTCAACAACGCCGATCGCGCCGGGGGTTGCTTCTACCACGCGCAAGATTTCCTCGTCATTTGCTACGACTTTCACAACCGTTCGCCCTTCATTCAACTTGGCTAAGGCGGCTCTTGCTTCCGCCGGCGAGCCGCCGAAAAGCTTTCGCAGGACGCCATTCATTTCCGGCGCGTCTGGATTCTTAATCACGATCAGAAAATTCTTGCCGTCCGGCCACGCCTTCGCCGTTCCTTTGCAATATTTCACAAGATCAGCGAGGGGCACGTCGTTCAGCTTGCTGCTGGTCGCAGCAACAATCGCCATATTCTTGGACGCACCAATCGTGGACGCAGCCATTGTGGCCAACAATACAGAAGCCGAAAGCACACGAATTATTCTCGCCGGGGAACTTGGTTGCATGTCGCGCATTGCCTCTCTATCGAATTGAAAAAAGTATCGCGTGGCTCGCGCTGCTTCACAAGTAACCATTACGCACCCTTTCCTCATGTTCTCAATCCGCTACTCCATGTAAGAAACGCGCACACCTGTACTTCGGACCAGTTCTACGCGAACGCGTTCGCACGATAACTTGATGCCCGGTGCACGCCCCGCACGACCAGAAAAGCTTTCAAGGAGCCAGTGGATGAGCCGGTTTTGGCAGAGATTTTTCTTGCTGATCTTTCCCGCCGCGTACGCAGTTGGCGCCTGGGCCCAATCGCAGCCTGCACCTCACGTTGAATCGGCAGCAAGCAAAGCTGCTTCCCGCTCTGCGTCTATCGCTCCTCTGCGGCAACATCTTTTCGGCGCGATTCCGCTCTCCACAAAGTCCGAGGATGCACGCAAATTTCTCGAACAGGCTTGGGACAGCTATGAGAACGCGATGTACGACATATCCGCGGATCAGGCCCGCCGTGCCTCAGAAAAAGATCCAAACTCCGCGATGGCTTTCGCAATGATTTCCTTTGCGGCCCGCCGCACGACGCCGAATCCAGCCGCTCTCGCAAAAGCAGAGTTGCTCATCTCCCACGCAACTCCCGACGAACAGCTCTTGGTTCGCTGGATGACCTACATCCAGGAGCGCAATCTTCTTCCGGCCATCTCCACAATGAACGATTTGCTGAAGAAGTATCCGCGCGACAAGCACATTCTCTATGTCACTGGCGAATGGCTTTTGATTCAGCAGGATGATGATCACGCCCGCAAAATGCTGGAAACGGCGTTGCAAATTGATCCGGATTTCCCGGCGGCGTTGAACCGCCTTGGCTACGTCTACATTCGTTCCGGCGATCCGAACCCGCACAAGGCAATTGCGTCGCTCGAACGCTACGCAGAGCTGCAAAAAAATATCGCGAACCCGCAGGACTCGCTCGGCGAAGTTTCACGCATTGCGGGGAATGACACCGCATCGCTTCAGCATTACACGGCTTCGCTGAAGCTCGACCCGAATTTTCTCGCATCGCAGGAGGGGCTCGGCGATACCCGCACGTTAATGGGCGATTTTGACGGAGCCCGCAAGGAATACGATCGTGCCCTCACAATGGCCAAGAGTGGTGTGGATGCGCTCTACATCAAGGAGCAGCGCGCACTGGTCTCCTTCTGGGAAGGAAAGCCGGCGCAGGGCCAGAAAGAGCTTGCCGAATGCGCCGAAGAAGCTGCGCATAAAAAAGAGCCAAACGGGCAGTTCAACATCGGCCTCGCGCAGGCGATGTTAGCCGCGGATCCTCAATCTGAAATAGCGAAATTGAAAGAGGTAGAGGCGTTCCTAGCACAGCCGCACGCGGGAATGCTCGAATCAGATCGCAGCGTTGCCCGCGCAACAGTTCTGCGCGAACACGCACGCATCGCTGTACTGCAGGGGAAAACACAGGACGCCAACGCGGCAATCTCTCAATTGGAACATCTGGCTACAGAGTCCCGCGACCTCGTCGTCGAAGCGTATTACGAAACAGCGCGCGGCTTTGTTTTTGCCACACAAAAAGACTTCCAGAACGCGGCCGAAGGATTGGCCGCCGACCCGCACTCACCGCTCGCGCTCCAGCAACTCATTCTTGCGCAGCGAAAACTGAACAACGAGCCAGCTGCCGAGGCGTCGCTCTATCGCCTGAAATATCAGCGCGCTCCAACTGTCGAATGGTTTTTGGTATGGCATCCGGTGGCAGCCGTGGGAGTGTCTGCCGCCAACTGAGCTCACCCCCCGAAACAAACGGCGCTGGTGATCCTTCCCCCGGGATTGCTGGCGCCGTTTGCCCCTTTATAACTGTCCGCCTACGCTTTCTTCTTAAACAGTCGTGTAATCCAAACGAGAATTACGGCGCCGACGAATGCCGTAATGATTCCGCCGATCATCCCTCCGCCTAGCGAAATCCCCAGCTTGGTAAAAATCCATCCGCCTAGAATTCCTCCGAGAATTCCAAGGATGATATCCACGATGATTCCGTAGCCGCCGCCCTTCATTACTTGTCCGGCGAGCCAGCCCGCGATGAGGCCCACAACCAGCCAATAAAGCATCGTTCCTCCTTCTCAACCTTCGGGAAAGGTCTCTTAGAGGCTCTCCTTTTAGAACAGTCCCCTGCCAAACGTCAATCGCAATCCTGACGGCGAACGCATGCGTTTCCTTTGCCGCTCCCGTATACTCATTTTCGTTCTC
>Ga0126376_10002325_pt1 | contig 10718 bp, 10 predicted proteins | sample PanSoiMetPlot_15_FD_92760 | JGI IMG/M metagenome (GOLD analysis project Ga0126376, IMG submission 92760) | Tropical forest soil microbial communities from Panama - MetaG Plot_15 | ecosystem: Environmental > Terrestrial > Soil > Tropical forest > Bulk soil | place: Panama | collected 2016-02-17 | reverse complement strand
CGACATCCATTTCATCGCGCACGCCGTGAATCGCACCTTCGGCCACCACGTAACCGTTGTTAAGCAGGACGACGCGATCTGACATCATGTCGACTTCATGCAGAATGTGACTCGAGATGATCAGGTATAACCCGTCGGCAGCAAGCTGTTTGAAGAGCGCTATTGTCTCGGCGCGTACCATCGGATCCAGACCGTTTAGCGGCTCATCCAAAATCAGGACAGAAGGTTGATGCGCGATCGATTGCGCGAGTCGCACGCGCTGGCGCATGCCTTTGCTGTAAGCGCCAATCTTACGATCCGCCGCAGTCAACAACTCCACGCGGGCGAGCGCTCGTTCGGTCAATTCGTCGGCTTCTCTCCGCGGAAGTCCTGAAACCATCAGGAACGAGGTTATGAATTCGCGACCGGTCAAGCCCCGGGGAAACGAATCGAATTGCGAACAGTAGCCGACCTTGCGAAACAATTGCTCGGGTTGGTCAGTTGGAATGCCGAGCACGGTTAGCTTTCCGCGTGTCGGACGCAGCAGTCCCGTCATCAAATTCATGAGCGTCGACTTCCCGGCCCCATTCGGCCCCACCAGACTCGTGATACCGGAAGGGATTTCGAGATTCACTCGATTCACGCCAAGTATCTCGCCGTAGAATTTCGAGACGTTGTCGAAAATGATCAGTTGTTCAGACGAGACGGTCATAATCATCACTTAACAACTTCGTACGCCTTCACCTTTCGCGAGAGCAACATTAAACAGACCGCGCAGATCAAAAACAGCATTAACCAGGACGCCCACTGCGGAGGCTCGGTCATCAAGGCCGAACGAATCACACGGCCGGCGCGCATGCCCTGAACCACGGTGACCTGTCGCGTAAACGTGCCGAACAATCCGGCCCAGACGTTCTGAATTAAAGCCGCCGGACTAATAAGGTTGCCCCAATGCGTCTCTAACAATTCATTCAAGATGGCCGCAAAGACCGATGGAATAAAGAACAGACCGACGAGCCCGGCGCTGGCGGCGAGGCGCCACTTTACCCAGGCGGAAATCGTCTGCGTCAACAAAGCAAGCAATAAAATCCAAAGCAGACTGCCGAGAAAGATGGCGCTGGCAATGGGAATATTTGCTGAGAACCAGGACCAGCCTTCGAGATAACTTTGCAGCAGAAACAAAATCAGTCCGGGCACCCAGGTGATGGTCGAGAGTAAAAGAATGACGATGGACATCTTGCCCACAACGTATTCCGGCCGGCTGAAAGGCCGGCAGAGGTAGAGTGGCAACGCATTGTTGGTCAGGTCACGAGAGACTTGTGGCGGGCCAATCAGGATCGCGAGGATAAAACCGATCCAACCCTGAACCATTACAAATGTCTGGAAGAACGTGGCGTCAATCGGCAGGAGGTTGACGACATTCAAGTTCATGATCGCCAGGGCTTCAGCGTTGTGACGCAGATAGATGATGATCGCAAAGACCAGCGGCGCCACGAATGAAACCACATACAGACCGGTAAACAGTTTCGACCGAAACACATTCCGCAAAGCGTGCCGCGGAATGATCAGAAAACGACTCCATTCAGGCGACAGTGGGCCTTCGTATTGTTTGTAGCTGCGTTCGAGTACGGCCATCTCTTTATTGATTCATTTGCTCATTGACTCATTGATTCAATGGATCAATGAGTCAATCAACCAGCTCCGTTTTCCATTGCCTTCAGGAAAATATCTTCCAGCGAATCGCGCTTGTACGTTAGCCGTCGAATCTGCACCCGAGAATTCGCAGCCAGCCGGTACAAATCGCGAATCTCAGTTCCGTCCTGCAAAATGATCTTCAACCGGTGGTCGCTGGTCGTCGCACACTCGCAACCCATCGCCGCGACGCCTTCGACAAATTGTTTGAGCTCGCCGCGCGTTTCGAGCATGAGAAACTTTTTGTTTGCTTTTCGCTCTTCTTCCAGGTTGCAATAGACGACGAGGCGTCCTTCTTTAAGAATTACAATTTCTTCGCAGCATTCTTCGACGTCCCGCAACAGGTGTGAGGACAAAACGATGTGCGCCTGGCCGCTGTCGCGAATTTCACGGATCATTTTGATCATGCGCTGCCGGGCCGGGGGATCCAGTCCATTTGTCGGCTCATCAAGAAAGATCAGTTTCGGTCCATGAACGACCGCCTGGGCCAGCTTGGCCAGCTGCTTCATGCCCAAAGAAAAAGTGTCGACGTTTCGATAGCGCGCTTCGCCCAGGCCGACAAAAAAAAGAGACTCGTGCGCTCGTTCGAGCGCTGCTGCCGGCGGTAAACCTGAAAGCTAGGCCATGAAGCGCACGAAGTGAATACACGACATCTTTGAAATAAAAGAATCGCGCTCAGGCATGTAGCCAATCAGTCGCTTGATTTGATTGGCGTCACCACGAATGTCGCTGTTGAAAATTTTCGCCGTGCCGGACGATGGCGCGTGGAAGCCGAGCAGCGTGTGAATTAAAGTGGTCTTGCCGGCGCCGTTCGGCCCAAGCAGACCAATCGAGCGTCCGCGCAGTTCACCATTCAGATTTTTGAGGATTGGCCTGCCGCCAAAAGTTACCGAGAGGTTGTCGAGAGTGATGACACCGGGACTAAGGCTCGAGGGAGAATCCGTAATTGCGCCGCTTGGTGTCATTTTTTCCTGCAAGATTTCTGAAGACTTTGACTGCGGCCGGACCGTTCAAAATCAGGAAAAAGCCACCCCAGAATAATCCGACCGATGTTCTTACGAAAACATTGTCCCATGAGTTCAGAAATAAGATCGAGAGGCCAAGAGCGATTAGCGTCATGGCGTTGATCAGCAGCCGCCGATCATTGGATCGATTCAGGAACACAGATCTCTTCCGTTGCATGATTTCAGCCTCCACAAAAGGTTAGCCACAGAGACACAAAGTCACAGAGTTACAAAAGAATTCTTTGAGATTCTGTGTGACTCTGTGTCTCTGTGGCTAACGATTTCAACTAGTTCTTCTTCAGCCCCTGCTCGAGAATGTGATGCAGCTCGAAAGCATTCGGCATTCCGAGCAGCGCGGCCGGACTCAATCCAAACGGACCACCTTCCGTATTTGCTGCCACTTCGACGTGATCGCCGAAGGCATAAGCATAGGCCAGCGTCGGTTCCATGTTGGCGGCCATAGCGGCAATTGCCTTCTGCTGATCGCTGGTCGGATTACTACCGATTCGATTTGCAAACGGCTGCACCAGCGGAGCGAGATTGTGATAGATCAACGCCGAGAAATTAACGTTGCCGTCCGCTGGCAATCCGGCCATGAACTGCGGAGAATGCGTCAGGGTCGTACCTGAATCGTGATACCGCAGCGCCTGATCGATCAGCGCGCGCGTCGGGCCCGCAATCAAATAGCCATTGGCAAAAACATAATTCACTTCCACGCCACCGAAGTCCTTCGAACGCAGCGCGTAGAACGCCCGGCCCCCGGATTCAGAATTGTTCCACTCCAGGCCTTTCTTTCCTTCCTTGGCAGCCTCTTTATTTACTTCCTCAACCACGCGCTCGAAGGTCTGCTGCAGATGTACGGGATCATTTACCTGGAATACCAGCTTCCACGAAGGCGTCGGCAAAATTGGGCCGTCAATCGCGAACGCGTACTCGCCACCGAGCGGCGCGGCAAAGTCTTTGCGGACATTCAGCCCATGATTTGTTTCCAACTCATTCAGGTGCTTGTTGAGATCCGGACACACACCATTCAGCACACCAAGCAGGTCGTCAACGACGGCAGTCGGATTCTTGATTACGAAACCGGCAACCAGATTTGCATCAGGCGAGATGTACTCCAGCGAGCCCATCGGCGCCGGTTGGGCCAGCCAGGAAGTCACGCCGTGATCGGCTTCGGTGTAAGAAAGCACCGCCCGTGTATGCGTTTTGCCGTCGGTATCTTTCTGATCGAGCACGAAAGACTTCATATTGAAAACGCCGAGCTGGTTCAAAGCCTGCTCGTGCTGATCGCCGACGGCCAGGCGGCGAACTCCGCGTGTGTGCGCGATGATCTTTTCCAAATCAGCGGCGACCACGATGCCGGCGCCTTCGCTGTAGACCTGGGCGATGCGCGAGTAAAACGGCGTTGCGGAAAATGCGCTGTTGCCTTTCGCGATGGTCTGCAACTGTTCGAGTTTTGGCGAAGCAACCAGAATGTCTCCGGAAATCCAAACGTATAGTTGTTTGTCGCCCGTGGCCGGAGCCGCGGCTTGCACATTTTGCGGATCATCGACCCACTGCACCTGCGGCCCTTTATTGGAACTGTTAAGTTTCTGCAATTCGCTGTCAAAGAAAGCGCGGAATCCGCCTGGATTCTTGAGCTGCGCCAGGACAATCGGCTCGCCGGGCTGCCCTTGATCGTTCATTCCAGCGCCCACGGCAATCTCGTCGCCGAGCTGTTCACCAAATTCCTTAATGGCGGTGATAGCCTGATTCATTTGCGGGCCACGCGCATTTTGCTGATTTGCGAACCAGTCTTTTAAAGCAGGGTTCTGTTGAATACGCTCTTCGATGATCCGGTTTGACTCCACAATCGATGCTGCCAGGTTCGGCACGGCCGCATAGAGCACAGTGTTTTGCGGCATCATATCGAGCAGCTTCGTCGAGTTCCGCACTCCCGGCTTGGGCACTGCATTCAGATCTTTTCGCAGCGCGGCCAGGCCGTCCAGCACCTTGGCGTAGCGCGCAGCATTGTTACTCCACGCCACCTCGTCTTTGACCGGAATAGTTTCGATCGCCGCGTTGGTCGTCGCCTGTTCACCGGCTCGAATAACTTTGTCGCTACCGTTTCGATCGAGGTGGACTTCGCCTTCGATCACGCTGACGTGCGAACCTTTAGTTCCCGCATTCACCGCGAACGTAGTACCGGTAACTGAGACTAAAGAGTCGTTAGTTTCAACAAAGAAATCGCCGCTCTCTTGAGAGCCAAAGAGCTTCTTAAACTCCTTTACCAGCTTGCCAACGACTGTGCGCCGTTTGGCTTTTTGATTTGCGGCTTCGACGATTACGCTGCCGCCGTCGACGTGCAGGGTTGTTCCGCTCAGCGTCCGTCGGATTGACACCTCAGAACGATCCTTCATCTCGATCGTCGTGCCATCTTCGAGCCGAACAATCGCGTGACCGTCTTTGGCTGTGCGAATGACGTCGCCGCGGCCGATCTTCTCGCCTGCATTCAGGCTCCGAGTTTTCGAATCTGCAATCAGATAAAGCGGCCCGTCGGCGGCCTGCACCGTTGCTTCAATCGAGCCGGTGTAACGCTGGATTAACGGCAAACTGATCAAACCCAGACCAATCAATAACGCAGCCGCAATGCCCCAGCGCATCACGACCGGCCGCAGGTTGTAAGTCCCTGTCTTGCGTTGCTGCTTGCGGCGAACCGGAGCAATGGTTTCCACCCGCGCTTCGCGCGCCTGTTTCAAAGCCCGGCGGCACGGAATGCATTCATGCGTGTGATCGACGAGCAAAAGCGCGCGCGCTTCGGAAAGCTTGCCGCCCAGGTACGCCGGAATCAGCGATTGGAAATCGGCGCATCCTTCAATGTGATCGAGGTTGGGAGCGCCCACATCTGACAGCGGATTCGCGCTCATCCTGGCCGCATCTTTTTCCAAACGCGTCCAGACACGCGCACTCGCTTCACTTACCACCTGATCGTCAGTCTGTTCTAAATGAATTCTGCTCGTTACTTGATCTAGAATGTTGTCGAGTTCTTTGTTCTTCATCACTTTCACTCCGATGACTGCAAAAACGATTCATTTCTGATGGCGCAAATATCTTCCGATCTCCTTGCGCAAGCGAGCGCGCGCACGGTGCAACGTGACGCCGACTACCAGAGCTGAAGTATTCATCATCCTGGCGATGTCGGCATTTCCGTAACCCTCGAAATAGCGCAACGCAAACATTTGTCCGGCGGTTTCCCCTAGTTTGGCCACAGCCTCGCGGATCAGCTCTCTTAACTCGCGATCTTCGTGGTGGCTCTCGGGATTGTCCTGAGAAATAAAGCTGGCGATGCTGGCATGATCCTCAACGTCGTCGAAAGCGACGGCTCGTGACCGTTTTCGGCTACGCAGCAAATCCAGTGAGGCGTTAATCGCAGCGCGTGAAAAATAGGCTTCCGCATTACCGGCGGTTTCGGCTGTCTCCTGGCCGCGTGCGACGCGGAGAAAAACTGTCTGCAGCACGTCCTCGGCGTCGGCAGAACTACCCGTCACGCGATAAGCCGTGCGGAAGACTCGATCATGATGGCGTTGAAAGAGACTCTCCAGACTGTGGGCATCGGATTCTCGCGCGTTGGCCGGGCCGTCACTCGCCGGCCAAGCCCTCTTGTTTGCCTGGTGTGACGAATCTCCCAACCCTTCTGCGCTCCCGGCGAATGAATCAGCGTCTTTGAGCGGTTTTACAGCGGCCAGCACGGCGTCCTCCCTGAAATCTTCTCCGCTCATAAAACGCCCCACGCCGGAGATTATTAACATTCAGGGGCAAAACTTGAAGGATTTCCAGGGCTTCGAAGAAGAATCGGGCAAAATCGACTTGGTCTTTGGAGTTTGGACTTTGGACTTTTGCCAGTTCTCGCGTCACTGACTTGCCTTAAGTCTTCGATATTCTTTGGCCGCGCTCACCAGTAAGCCGGTCGTATTTGTTACCCAATCAACTCGGGATTTCTTCCAGCTCTCCCAACCTTGCGGTAGCCGCTTGTCGACAAACATCGTCTTCAGATCTGCGACATCAACTGCCGGTTCGCCCTTTACCTTTCTGGCGCCCGGCTTGTTTGCGACAAACGCGAACAGCAAGCCAAATTCGCCGCACGAACCCACCAAATTGTTTTCACCGGTGAGCTTCGTAAGTTTCTCTTCGACATCCCGATGAGTCGTGCCGCTACCCTTCTCTGAGCCAAAGAGCTTACTCACCAAAGCCGAGCCGGCGGTTCCAACCAGATTTGCCACATCAGCCGCCAGAAGCTCGGCCGTGCTCAGATCAGCCACCTTAGATCGCGGATCGCGGATGAGATTCTCGGCGATGAAGCGGCCCACATCTGAGCGTCTGATGACGCCGTCATTTGCGTGACTCAAGAGCCTTTCAAAGTCCGCCTGACTGAAACGTCCTGAGTCGAGCGTCTCGGGATCACCCTGAAGAATCCCACTATGTCCCGGATGCGAACCTTGCGAAGCCGGAAACTCGAGCGAAAAAAGATTGGTTGGCGCCACAGCGTCGAGTTTCCCCGACGAGCCGCGCATCAAAGCATGATTTCCCGCCGCAAATATCACAAGCAAATCTCCGAGGTCGCCGCCTCCACTGTTGCCCAGAATTCGGACGTCTTCAATACTTGCCAGCGGATTTCGGGCTTCATTGCGCACAGCTAGATCGCCTTGCGCTACAGCGCTGCCGATAAATGGGCAAGTCGCTTTTTTTTCTACGACTAAAGCCTTCTCAGTGTCATTCAGGGTAACGATTTGACTGGGATTGTCAGCCATGGAAATTTCCTCCAATCATTGTTCAACCGAAGTCCACGAAACTTTTCCAGTCTGGAATCAGGATCGATTAGTTGCTGAGCAAGGTTCAAAAGCACGCTTTGGTTCTGCGCTATCTACTTTGCCGTTGCGGATCGGCAAAAGATGCTTTCCGGTCCAGAGATAGTAGGCCGCGGCAAATTCCACTGGCGGCGGATCGCCATACTCTTCACGAACCACTTCAGGGTCGTTGACTAGCACAAGAAGGCTGTCGGCTTTTGTTTTAATCGATTTGTGTTGTCCGCCACCGGCGATGCCGACGTAAAAGGGAGAAACGTAGGATCGGCCCGTAAACAGATCGACGATGCCGATCCGCGCACAATTAGTCCCACATCCCCAATAATCGATCGCGTAATGGCCCCCGAATCTGACACCCTGCCTCGCAGTCTGCCGCAGCATTGTGCGAAAGCATCGAGTGTCGGGGGTACTTCTTGCGGTTACTTTGACTGAAGGCCGCGTTCTAATGATGGGCGCCGGGTAATCGGAAAATTTCGGCGTCGATTCCTGTGCCCAGGTAACAAAACAGGATACGCATATTATTATTGGAGAGATTGATAATTTCATAATCGGACGAAACTTTAGGCTCTGATGCGGGCTTTGCCCAAAAAGTCCAGCGACGCGAATGAACTAATAGGGAAGCTGCGGAGCAGCGGTATTAGCTAAGCCCAAGGCGAGGCTTTGCGAGCGCAATGACATACCTGACTAATCAAGCCGCTTCCGAACCTCAGATGAGAACGCCAAAGGCGTTCGCCAACCTGCAGCCCAGGGTTGCGCGCATAAGCGCGCTACCCTGGGAACTTAGTCCCAGAACACGCGGCAACCCTGAAAGGGTTGCCAACAATTTGTTTGGCCCGACGGCATTTGTTCGCGAACTCTTTCAGAGTTCGATCTTCTGAGCGGACTTGGATCCCAGGGCGTTGCCCTGGGCTGAAATTTGCGAAACGCCTTCGGCGTTTAGCCACCTTGATTATTCAAGTATGTTATTGCCCTCGCAAAGCGTCGCCTTGGGCTTAACTACCTACGCTGCTCCGCAGCTAGTTGAGTATTGTCCGCTGCTCTTGGCGTGATGAGCTGGCGCTTAGCACCACTAAAAACTTTTTGGGCAAAGCGCACCGATGCACTACTTTTCCTTGACTGAATTGCTGACTTGTTGCATGCTCCAATCCTCTCTCCTGACAAAAAATCCTTTCCCGTTAAGCTGACTACGAGAGGAGGCAAATAGTAATGAGAAAGACTTTCACTTCGGCCTTACTCTTCCCGATTCTGATCGCTTTGACGGTGACTGCGGGCTCACAAACCAGGCCTCGCCGGGTTGAACAGCCTGCGAATACTCTGTCCGTTTCCGGTCCCGACACTCGCGCACAAGAGAGGCCAAGAGTAGCGCGGGCCCGCACGCCATCCATTCGAGAGGGCAGTGTCAGAGAGAGCCGTTGGCCTGGCATCTTGCTTGGCACCGCAATCAGTATCGGCGCCGGTCGCATCGGACATGGAGGTGCGAGTTGCAGCCCCTCCCGAGGTGACGTCATGCGAATGCCGCGCTTTCTCGCTCCTGGTTCTGATCGTTAAGCGTTCGGCGGTCGGTCCGGCCAGAACAATAAAGTTACAGAACCGCGGCGGTGGCGACTAAATTATTCCCGCTAACGAGTTCTTCGCGCAGCCTTGTTTTGACAGAACTCCGTTCGCCGTTTTCTGTAAATTGTCTAATCGACTTCTGCGCAGGGCTTTTACGGACCGACAATCATCACATTGAATTGCCCGCCGACTGATACATCACCACCGGCTATGATCCAACGCTCAGCAGGACAACTCCGAAAGCTGAGTTACCTGTGTAAGTCAGATACCAATTTGAATTCGGATTGGTATTCGAGCCATCGTTCTGGATACCAACGATGGCTGTGACAAAGATCGTTGCGTTGGGGTCCCCATTGATCGCAGCATTGTCGATGAAGCTGAAGTTACTGCCCGGGCCGCAGATGTTCGCGACAGTTCGCGTGTGCCTAAAGGTAGTTAAGTTGCCGCCCGGTCCAGGCGGTCCCTGTGGTCCCTGCTCGTTCCAGCTAATCGCCGTCTCATGTTCCCGGCAATCGCTCGCAGAGCTAACCAGGCGAAGATTACCGTTAGTGTTGTTATAGCAGGCGTGAATCGTGGCCGGCGGCGGCGCCGCGTACACCTTGAAGAAAGCAAGCAATCCCGCTACGCAAAGGCACAAGGCCAGACCCGTTAAGGCCAATGGATTGTTCGCAAGCCTGTTCATTTTTTGAGGAACTCCTTTCGGTTATCCCAGTGTCAGAAGCCCGACCGTAAGGGAGGGCACGTCTAGCGGAAGAATGCATCGGCAACACTTGCCCTCCCTTACGGTCGGGCTTCTGACACGGCCTCATTTGACGTAGGCGATGTGGAAATCGGAAATTGCGCCGATCGAAAAGTAATGCGGCGCATTCTAGCAGAAACGGCGGCGAACACAATTTGCTCGCATCAGGATTTCGTCCACAACGAGCAGCAATGTGAAGGCAGAAAGATATTGTCGGGGCTGCGTGGTTAAGGAGCGGCGCCCGTGATCGCAGTCCTCAGTGAGGTCAAGCCCCAAACCTGTGCCGGTACTCAGTAGAAGAAAGGAATGCTTTGACCATTTCGGCGTCGATGTAGTTCCCGTTGAACTGATTCAGCTTCGTTAACCAGAAATCGTAGCCCGTATAGTCAGTGTCCTGGCCGCTGTTCGGATCTCGTCGCAGGTAGCCGAAGTATTGCATCAACACGAAAGCGCGATTGAGTTCCGCGTTGAAAAGATCCTGATCTTCGGCGACTGCGCGCAACACTTGCGCTCGGGTTTTGCCGGCGTTCATGTCACTCACCAGTTGATTTCTTTCGCCTGGTGACAACGGATTTCCGGCGTTCATATTTAGCTTATCGACAAAAGCGGCGGCCGACATTCCGTACGGATAATTGTTTGTAAACGACAGACGCTGCACGAACGCGTTAAAGTATGCGACCTTGTTGTTTTCCAGAACGGTCTCCCAACCCGGCTGCAGCACCACGACCCCATTCCCAATCTGCGCGATATCCGTCTGAAAATCACTGAAGCGAATATACGGCGCGACAATGTTATGCGTTCCATTTAATGTCGAGACCGCGTTGGGCGCATCGCCAAAGGCAGCTTTGTAAGTGCGCTCAGCCAGATAACCTGTTTGCTGGAATTCGATCGAGAGAAAGAACGAAGCTG
>Ga0126376_10002324_pt1 | contig 10718 bp, 8 predicted proteins | sample PanSoiMetPlot_15_FD_92760 | JGI IMG/M metagenome (GOLD analysis project Ga0126376, IMG submission 92760) | Tropical forest soil microbial communities from Panama - MetaG Plot_15 | ecosystem: Environmental > Terrestrial > Soil > Tropical forest > Bulk soil | place: Panama | collected 2016-02-17 | reverse complement strand
GATCCCGCGCTCGCGCAAGATCGATTCCGCGCTGGACCTGAACGGCAGCAAGGTCTGCGTGCAGGCCTCGACCACCACGGCGCTCAACCTCGCCGACTACTTCAAGGCCAACAACATGACCTACAAGCCGGTCGTGTTCGAGAAGCTCGACGAGACCGTGCAGGCCTATCTGGCAGGCCGCTGCGACGTCTATACCACCGACCAATCGGGGCTCTACTCGATCCGCGTGCAGCAGCCGAAACCCGAGGACCACGTGGTGCTGCCCGAGATCATCTCCAAGGAGCCGCTGGGACCATCGGTGCGCCAGGGCGACGACCAGTGGTTCACCATCGTCAAATGGGTGCACTTTGCCCTGATCAATGCCGAAGAAGCCGGGGTCACCCAGGCCAACGTCGGCGAGATGCAGAATTCCACCAATCCGGATATCAGGCGGCTGCTCGGCAAGGACGGCGAACTCGGCAAGGGTATCGGCGTCGGCAATGACTTCGTGGTCAATATCGTGAAGGCGGTCGGCAACTACGGCGAGCTGTTTGAGCGCAACGTCGGCTCCGGCTCGCGCCTCAAGATCGACCGCGGCCTCAACAAACTTTGGAACAAGGGCGGCATCCAATATGCGCCGCCGCTGAGGTAGCAGGGAGCAACAGAGCGCCGGCCGATCGCCGGCGCTCTGCTTTGGTGAGGGTCGGGAAGCGCTGGGAGAGTTGCATGGCTGTCATCACGGGCGAGGAGGGACGCACGCGAGCGCAACAGGCGCGGGCGCCGTTTTTCTATCGCCCCGAGGTGCGCCAGGTGATCTATCAGGTGGTGCTGGTGGTCGTGCTGGTGGGCCTCTTCTACGCGCTCATCGACAACACCGCAGCCAACCTGCGCAAGCAGAACATCGCCTCGGGATTCGGCTTCGTCGACCGCACCGCCGGCTTCGACATTTCCCAGACCTTGATCGACTACAACAGCTCGATGACCTACGGCCGGGCGTTCCTGGTCGGGCTCGTCAACACGCTGGTGGTGGCCGGGCTTGGCATTGTGGCGGCGACGGTGCTGGGTTTCGTCATCGGCATCGCCCGTCTTTCCCACAATTGGCTGATCGCCCGTCTGGCCACGGTCTATGTCGAAGTGATTCGCAACATTCCGCTGCTGCTGCAGCTGTTCTTTTGGTATTTCGCGGTGCTGAAGGCGCTGCCACCGCCGCGCCAGAGCCTGACCGTGCCGGGCGGCGGCTTCCTCAACGTGCGCGGGCTCTACCTGCCCTCGCCGGTGCCCGAAGCCGGCTTCGAGGTCGTGCTGGCGACGATCCTGATCGGCGTTGCCGCCAGCCTGGCGGTCGGCCTGTGGGCGCGTTGGCGGCAACGGCTGACCGGGCAGCAGTTCCCGGTGTTTTGGACGTCGCTGGCCCTGATCGTGGCCCTGCCGTTGCTGGTGCACGTGCTGCTCGGCAGCCCGCTGGCGTTCGAGTATCCCGAGCTCAAGGGATTCAACTTCCAGGGCGGGATGGTGCTGCAGCCGGAATTCTTGGCCCTCCTGCTCGGGCTCTCGGTTTATACCGCGAGCTTCATCGCCGAGATCGTGCGCGCCGGCATCCAGGGCGTAAGCAAGGGGCAAAAGGAGGCGGCGCTCGCCATCGGCCTGACGCAAGGCCAGTCGCTGCGGCTGGTGGTCATACCGCAGGCGATGCGCATCATTATTCCGCCGCTGACCAGCCAGTTCCTCAATCTTACGAAGAATTCGTCGCTGGCGGTCGCCATTGGTTACCCCGACCTGGTTTCGGTGTGGTCCGGAACCGTGCTGAACCAGACCGGGCAGGCGGTCGAGGTCATTCTGGTGACGATGGGCGTGTTCCTTGGCATCAGTCTCATCACCTCGGCATTCATGAACTGGTTCAACCGGCGCATGGCGCTGGTGGAGCGCTAGGGGCTGGTCATGGTTGCTGATACCAACGTTGCCACCGAGGTCGAAGCTCCACCCCGCAACACGGTCGGGCCGATCGCGTGGATCCGCAGCAACCTGCTGTCGTCGTGGTCCAATGCAGTGTTGACGGTGCTCGGGCTCTATCTGACCTATCAAGTGGTCAGTGGGCTCATTCACTGGGGACTGCTGACGGCGACCTTTACCGGCGCCGACGGCAGCGTCTGCACGCGCGAGGGAGCCGGCGCTTGCTGGCCCTTTATCACCGCCAAGTTTGCGCAATTCATGTATGGGCGCTATCCGGAGACCGAGCGCTGGCGCGTTGATCTCGTTTACATTTTGGCGATTGCCGGCCTGGTGCCGCTGATGATCCCGCGCGTTCCCGGCAAATTCTGGAACGCCATCTACGTGTTCGTCATTTTTCCGGTCATCGCCTTCTTTCTGCTGATCGGCGGGGCGTTTGGCCTGCTGCGCATCGACACGGCCCTGTGGGGCGGCCTGCTCGTCACCCTGGTGGTTGCCACCGTCGGCATCGCCGGCTCGTTCCCGCTCGGCATCCTGCTGGCGCTGGGGCGGCGCTCGAAGATGCCAATCGTGCGCTGGGTCTCGGTCGGCTTCATTGAGTTCGTGCGCGGAGTACCGCTGATCACCGTGCTATTCATGGCCTCGGTCATGCTGCCGCTGTTCCTGCCGCCCGGCGTGACATTCGACAAGCTGCTGCGGGCGCTGATCGGCGTGTCCTTGTTCTCGGCCGCCTATCTTGCCGAGGTCATTCGCGGCGGCCTGCAGGCGATCCCGCGCGGACAATTCGAAGCTGCCGAGGCGTTGGGCCTATCCTACGGGCAAAGGATGGGTTTGATCGTGTTGCCCCAGGCCTTGAAGCTTGTCATCCCGGGCATCGTCAACACCTTCATCGGCTTGTTCAAAGATACCAGTCTCGTGCTGATCATCGGCCTCTTCGACCTGCTCGGCATCGTGCAGCTCAACAACGCCGATTCCAAATGGTTCTCGCCCACCACCGCCATGACCGGCTATGTATTTGCCGCCTTCGTGTTCTGGATCTTTTGCTTTGGCATGTCGCGCTATTCGCAAATGATCGAGCGCCGCCTGGCGGCTGGCGACCGGCGCTAGCCGGCTCGGGCACATCGTCTATCGCTCGCGGCGCAGCCAACCCTCGCCCGTGATAGGTTTTGACGGCACCGCAAATTGATCGGGAGTTGCCTCGATGAACGCGATCGAACAAGGCTTTGAGGTGTTCGTGTCTGACCATGACAAGCCGTTCGGGGCAGTGCGCCAGGTTTCGCACCACGGCAACGGCGAGCTCGTCATCTATGTGGAGAACGCCGGCGATTTTACCGTGCCGGCCCATGCCGTTGCGGCGGTGCACGCGCAAAAAGTAATCCTCGATGCGGCAAAACTCGACAAGCGGTTGCGCGATGCCATCCGGCACGCGCACGACGCCGAGGACCCGAGGATTTGACGGCAGCCGGCCCGGCGCCGCCGACCCCAAGAGGGCATGGTGAGCACTCCTCCGCCCCGCGCGAGGCGGGCGAACGCCGCACGCCACCAAGCATCCGTGCTGGCTCGACCCTGGGGATTGGCGCCGTCAGCGCGACGCCAACAGTGTTGCGACGTACTCGCCAATGGCGAGCGCGGCGGTCAAGCCAGGGCTTTCGATGCCAAACAGACCCACCAGACCTTGGACGCCGTGCAGCTCAGGTCCGTGAATGGCGAAATCGGGGACCGGTTCGCCTTCCCGATAGAGCTTGGGTCGCACGCCGGTGTAGTCGGGATGCAGCCGCGCGGCGTCGAGACCAGGGTAGTAGCCGCGGATGAAATCCAAGAACTGGTCGAGCTTTTCCGGTTGGAAACTGTAGTCGATCTCCGGCGTCCATTCGATATCGGGACCAAACTTGCAGCGCCCGCCGATATCGACGGTGGCGTGCAGCCCCAGCCAGGCACCCTCGGGCATGGGATAGATGTGGCGCTTGAATGGGGAGCGTCCCGACAAGGCGTAGTATTGCCCCTTGGCATAGAAGGTCGCGGGCGGTTGATATCCGTTGGCAAAGGCGAGTGAGCGCGCCAGTCGCGTCACATGTAGCCCGGCCGAGAGCACAAGGCGTGTCGAGGAGATGTTGCCGGGTGCCGCACCGCCTGTAGTGAGGTGGAACACGCCCTCAGTGTGAGTGATGCGCTCGACGGGACAGCGCAGGATGACCGAGCCGCCGGCGGCCTCGATATGACCCTGCAGCGCCAGCATCAGGGCATGGCTATCGATGATGCCGGTCGAGGGCGACAGCAGGGCTGCGACGCAATCGAGCTCGGGCTCCAGCGCCTTGGCCGCGTTGCCGCCGAGGTATTCAAGATCGTTGACGCCATTGCGGACGGCGGTCTCACGGATTGCGGCTAGTTTCGGCAATTGCGTTTCGCGTGTCGCCACCAGCAATTTGCCGCAGCGCGCGTGAGGCACGCTGTTCTCCTCGCAGAACCGGTAGAGGAGGTGCTTGCCGTGCACGCATAGGCTCGCCCGCAGACTGCCTGGGGGATAATAGATGCCGGCGTGGATCACCTCGCTGTTGCGCGATGAGGTCTCCGAGCCGATGAGCTCGTGTTGTTCCAAAACGACCACCTCGTGGCCGGCCGCGCTCAGGGTGCGCGCGACCGCAAGGCCGACAACCCCGGCCCCGACGACGATGGTGTCCACATCTGCGCGCATGGCGCCTCGCGCTGGGTGCCGGGCGATCCGACAGCGAGCTTGTGGCCAAAGCTCGCTGCGAGCCTCCAAGTCTATGATGGGCGAAGCGTCGCCAAATTTCCCCGCGCCGGCAAGGTCTACGGTGTCCGGACGGCGGGCAATGGTCACCCGGAGTTGCCCAGCCCAGGCCCAGCGCTTTCCCCGGAAGGCGGGCACGCCCAGGAATTGGCGACGGAACTCAAGAGGTCGATGCAAGAGCTCCCAAAAGCTTGCGCAAATTTGTCAATAATTGAGAACATTGCCAGAACAAAAGTGATACATTATGCTCCCTTGGCGGGTAAGCGGGCGGCGACTCAGATAGATCGCAGCCATGCCGGTCCGCGCCGGCATTTGCAGGAAAGGGGGATTTTGATGGGTCTTCGTCAACCCGCCGCGCCGTCGGCCGAGCCACACCTTCACGCCGCGCTCAACCGCTGCCCGCTGTGCGAGCAGTCGATCGGGCAGGACCTTGCGCACCGGATCGAGGCCAAGCGGCAGGCGCAACGCGAGGCCCAGTTGCGGCAGGCACGCGAAGAAGCGGCGGTAGCGGTGGAACAGGAACTGGCGGCGGCCCGCCAAGAGGCGCGGCAGGCAGCGATGGCGCTGACGGCCCGTCTTGCCGAGGTGCAGACCAGGCTCGCCGAGGAGCAGACCGCACGGCGCACCGACCAAGTGCAGATGGCGGCGTTGCGGGCCGAACAGGAGACCCTGGTCGCGGCCCGGGTCGCCGAAGTCCGCGACAGCCTCGAGCGCCAGAAAGAGGCGCTGCAGCGGGAAAAGGAAGGCGCGGTGCTCGCCGAAAAGGCCAAGGTTTTGAAGCTGCAGACGGAACTGCAGGACATGCAGCGCAAGCTCGAAGGCAAGTCGGCGCACGAATTGGGCGAACACTCCGAGATCGATCTCTACGAGCAGTTGCGCGCGGCCTTCGAGCTGGACCGCATCCAGCGCGTCCCGAAAGGGATCAACGGCGCCGACGTGATCCACGAGGTCGTGCACAACGGCAAGGTGTGCGGCAAGATCATCTACGATGCCAAGAATCGTGACGCATGGCAGAATGCGTTCGCCAGCAAACTGAAAGCAGACAAGTTGGCGCAAGCCGCCGACCACGCCATCCTAGCGAGCAACAAGTTCCCGAAAGACAAGAGCCAGATCCACTGCCAGGACGGCGTCATCATCGCCAGCCCGCAGCGTGTCCTGGCCATCGTCGAGATCTTGCGCGAGCAGCTCGTGCGTCTTTATGAGCTGCGCGCCAGCAACCAGGAGCGCGGCAGCAAGATGGTCGAGCTTTACGCCTTCATCACCTCCGAGCCCTTCAAGCAGCTCGTCGAACAGGTGGAAGCGCAGGCGGGCAAGATGCTCGAACTGGAGGTGAGAGAGCAGGAGGCGCACCGACGCGTCTGGGATCAGCGCAACAAGCTGATCAGCGCCGTGCAAAAGGCGAGACGGGACCTGTCATTCGAGGTCGATCGCATCATCGGCACCGCCGGCAACGGCCCGGAGAACGAGGATGAGGCCGCGTAATGCTCGGCGCGGGCGCCGGGCTATCGGTTCGACAAAGCCGGCGGGCCGATGGCCTGGATAGGTGGTTCAAGCGGCCGCTGCCTGCGCCGCCGACCGGATGGCGGCGATGTTTTCGGCATACTTGGCGTCCTTGAACACCGCCGACCCAGCCACCAACACGCTCGCTCCCGCCCTGGCACAGGCGGGGGCGGTATCGGCGGTGACACCGCCATCGACCTCGAGCTCGATCGGCCGCCGCCCGATCATCGAGCGCACGCGCGCAATCTTGTCGAGCATCGCCGGAATGAATGCCTGCCCGCCGAACCCTGGATTGACGGTCATGACCAAAATTAGGTCGAGCCGATCGAGAACGTAGGCAATGGCCGTCTCCGGCGTCTGTGGCGTGAGCGAGACACCCGCCTTTTTGCCAAGGCTGCGGATCAGCTCAAGGGACCGATCGAGATGCGGCCCGGCCTCGGCGTGCACGGTAATGACATCCGAGCCCGCCTCGGCGAAGGCCGCGATAAAGGGATCGGCGGGCGCAATCATCAAGTGCACGTCCAGCACTTTTCGCGTCTGCGGGCGGATGGCTTTCACCACCGCTGGACCGATGGTGATGTTGGGCACGAAGTGGCCATCCATGACATCGACGTGGACCCAGTCACATCCGGCCTGGTCGATGGCACGCACCTCCTCGCCGAGGCGAGCGAAGTCGGCCGCCAGGATCGAAGGCGAGATCAGGATATTGCGCGTTGCCATGACAACTGCTCAGCCTTTGACGCCCCTCGTCCGGGTCTCACCGGGTTGTGCCGTCTTTTCCAGGAAATCGATCATGGCGCCGGCGACGTCGACCCGGCTGGCCGCCTCCATGCCCTCGATGCCGGGCGACGAATTGACCTCGATCACCACCGGCCCGCGATGGGAGCGCAGGAGGTCGACGCCGCAGACGTTGAGGCCGAGCACCTCGGCAGAGCGCAGGGCGGTCTTGCGCTCCTCCTCGGTGAGCGTTGCGGCTTCGCCACGTCCGCCACGGTGCAGGTTGGCGCGGAAGTCGCCGTTCCTGCCCGAGCGCTTCATGCAGGCCACCACGGCGCGGCCGACGACCAGGGCGCGGATGTCGCTACCGCCCGCTTCCTTGATGTACTCCTGCACCAAGATGTTCATGTTGGCGGCGCTGAACGCCTCGATGATGGATTTCGCGGAAGCCGCGGTCTCGGCGAGAATGACGCCCCGGCCTTGTGTGCCCTCGAGCAGCTTGATCACGCAGGGTGTGCCACCGACCGCCTTGACCACGTCCTCGGCGCGGCGCGGATCATGCGCGAAGGCCGTCACCGGAAGTCCGATCCCTTCGCGCGCCAGGAGCTGCAAGGCGCGCAGCTTGTCGCGCGACCGGCCAATGGCGACGCTCTCGTTCAGGGGAAACACGCCCTGCATTTCGAACTGCCGCAGCACCGCCAGGCCGTAGGGAGTGATCGAGGCGCCGATGCGGGGGATCACGGCATCATAGCAGGGCAGATTCCGCCCGCCGTACATAAGTGTCGGCTTGCTCGAGGTTATATTCATATGCACGTGCAGCGTGTTCACCACGTCGATCTGGTGGCCGCGCTGTCGCGCCGCCTCGATGATACGCCGGTGCGAGTAGAGGTTCGGATTGCGCGCGAGCATGACGAGCTTCATCTGTCGCGCCCGCACCTATGTCCCCGCCCTGATTTGCGGTGCACCCCAGCCAAAACCGATCTCATTGCTCCCTGATAGAGCATATCGAGGGTCGGAGCAAAGCGCGCTTGCGACGTGACCGGACGATATGGGACGGGCGCAGGCCGGTTAATTCTTTGGTGTCTCGGTCCCCGCCAGTTCGGGGGAGCCACCGGCCGCGGCTTCATCGGGATCGATGCTGGCGTAGAGCAACCAGGCGCCAAGCGTGACCGCAGCAGCGAGGAGCAAAAGGCCCCATGCCGCTCGCCGCAGCGCCCACCCGAGCGTTGCGATTTGAGGATCCGACCGAGGCCCTGGACCTGGCCCTTCCGAGCCTCTGGCAGACGCTGACGACAAGTTCTGGTCTCCCTCGCCTCCCGCCCTGCGGCGGCCCCCGTGCGACCCGATCATTGCCGCCAGGATTTTGGCGACGTCAAGGTAATGCATCATCACCATCGATTGATGATGAACGGCGGTGACGCCTCTGTTGCGCGGAAGCGACATTGCTCGCGGTGTCAGCGGATCCGGCGCCCAAACAGCAGGATGGCCGTGAGCGGCAAGGCCACACTGATGACGCTAACCGACACCACCAATGCCGGCAGATTGGCGTAGTCCCCCCGGTCCACGGGGAAAATCAGGTTCAGGTATTTGGTGCCCAGGCTGCCGGCAACCAAAGCCATATTCATCAGCGACGCCATCAGGGCAAACCAGGTGGCACGGTGGCCTTCGGGGGCGTAGATCGCGATCAACGTCAACAACGGGATCAAGCCGAGTTGCGCCAAGGGCGAGGCCGCCGCTTCGTCGATAAGGGCGATGCTGCGCGCCCCGATCCCGAACAAGCGCTCGGTGACATGGTGTAGCTGGAACACCAGAACCAGGGTCGGCAGCGACAGAATGCCACCAACCACCGTCAACCACAGCAACACGCGCGCCACCGGTTGGCGGGTGATGAGGTCCGACAACAGCCAAGCCCCGATCACGGCGATGCCAGCGCCGGTTTGCTGCAACACGCCGTAAAAGCCCTCGTCGAAGCCGAGCACGTCGATTGCGAACCAGCGGTAGCCCTCGCCGACACTGGGCGTCGCGCGAAAGGCAAAAATGATGACCGAGGCAAAAAAGATGCGCCGCGCGGTCTGATCGTCGACCTCGCTGGTGACACGGCGCAACATGGCGATGATCACCACCATCGAGATGGCGAAGACGATTTCCTGGTTCAACGGCAGCGAGGACAGCCCCAGGATGACGACAACCGCGCCAAACACGATACCGCCGCCCAAGATGCGCCAATCGGTGGGACGGCGTTCGCTGGTTTCCGTGTTGGCAAGCAAGGCGCCCGAAACCGAAATCAGCGGTACCACCAATCCCAACAGAAACACGGTTTGATAGGAGACATATTGCGCCAGCAGGCCCGATAGCCCCGCCACCGAGAAGATGCCAAAGGACAACGCCAGCCGGCCCAGGACCTGCACCATACCAAGGTCGTGGTCAATTTCGGACTTTGCACGCGGACTGCCATCCTCCTTGTGGCGCGCAACCACTTCCGTGCTCATGGCATCGGCGACCACGTCCTGGATGACGACGCCGGTGACGCTGAGCAACTGCGCTAGCACGTAAAGCGTCTCGATCGAGACACCCCGGATCCAACCACCGGCCGCGCCGGCGAGCAGAATAAGACCGGCGGCGATCAGGCTGGCACCTACGAAAACGTAGGCACGCCGCTGCGAGCCGAACAGCGGCACCGTATCCACGAGCTCGCCGAACACCATCTTCACGGTCCACGGCAACGTCAGCCAAACGCTGAGCGCGGCGAGCTGGGCCGGCGTCATAGAAAGCGCCTGCTTGATCCAGAACGCCTCGGCGATACCGGTAAGCCCCAGCGCTCCATAGGCGAAATAGACCATCAACAGCGGCAGATAGCGCAGTCGCATCGCGCGGACCGGCGCCAGCAGCACCTTCTCCAACCGCTCGCTCCATAGGCGGGAAACCGCAAGCTTCTGCTGGTCCGTGTCCATGCCCGCTATTATGGCCGTTGCCGATACCATTGGCAGGACGCTCCCTGGAGCGGACCACCACCGTGCCCCTAGCCCGCTTGTCGCATGTCCCGGCCGCAGGCGCGCGCTTGATTCTTCGTGATCCGCCCCATGAGGTGGCTGTCAAGCGGAGGGCCCTCCGCGAACGGTATGCGACGCGTTCGACCGGCACGGCACCGCCGATGCGGGGCCGGCGCCATCGCCACCTCTTTTGGTCGGCCCGATCGTCTTCGGGCTGATCCCGCAAAGTTGCAGCACCCTGCACGAGACGGGCTATATCCCGTCTTGCCAGGCACTCCTGGCTGGCAACGTCGTCTGCTCATCGGACCGGTCATGGCCGAGCTTACCCTCAGCCGGAGGGACCAATGATCCTTGACAATGACGGGGTCCATCGGCAGCGCGGAGGCGCCGCGCAGGGTGCTCCCGATTAGGTTCGGGCACTCCCAGGCGCTGCCCGCGATTATGTAGGGAAAGCCGCGCTCGGCGAGCGGCTTCTTGGCGCCGTGACCGGCCAGACTGTGTTTTTCTGCAACTGATCGCTCCAGCCGCCGAGCGGCAGCACCACGCACCCTCAGCGGCCCGGCCCATAACGCGTACGTCGCGATCGATCGCGACACGTGGTGTGCTGGTGCGACCGTCCCCCCTGAAACAGGAGTGCCCTGCTGGCGGGACCGGGAGCTGCAGCGCGGACAAGCCTTGCATCGTTGGGTCGTTGCGTCTATTCCAGACCGCCGCGAAGCCTGCTATCCGATCACCTGGCGGCTGACGAGTGGTGAGCATCTAAGCAGACGGACCGATGGCAAATCGGTCCGTTGGAGCAAAGAGCGAATAAAGTATAGAAATCGTAGGCGTTTAAG
>Ga0126376_10002321_pt1 | contig 10734 bp, 8 predicted proteins | sample PanSoiMetPlot_15_FD_92760 | JGI IMG/M metagenome (GOLD analysis project Ga0126376, IMG submission 92760) | Tropical forest soil microbial communities from Panama - MetaG Plot_15 | ecosystem: Environmental > Terrestrial > Soil > Tropical forest > Bulk soil | place: Panama | collected 2016-02-17 | reverse complement strand
GAATGACAATGTGGTGGCTTTCATTCCGTCACGGCGGTGTCGTCGTCATCAAGGCGTCGTCACTGGTCCATGCGCGACTCCTCGCCGCGCAGAACGGGCTCGGCCGTGCCTCGCATTTCGTCGAAGGCTATTTCATCGATCCGGGGCGCATGACACCGATTCCGGATGAATTTGTCGGCCGGATGCTTTCGCCCATCGAGGCGTGGCACCTGTAAGAACGGTTCAAACTTGCACCGCGGCTGAACCGCACCGAGCGCAGTCGGAAACCTGCGCCGCCAGGGTCTCGTCGTTAAGGCTGACGATCGAAACGCAATCGCGGCGGATGAGTTGCGCCGCAGCTATGATGCCGACGCGTCGTCGTTACAGCTCCGGCTTGTTGAAAAGGCTTGAAGCCCGCGTCGCGCTTGCGTCGCCGGCTCAGGCCAATCCCCGCCCCTCGGCCGCTGCGATCTGCGATCGCGGCGGCTCGCTCTCTCAAACGTTTAAGCAGTCTTACTTCAGTCGGTGCCGTCCTTTGCGCGCGGCAGGGGCATCGCTCCCGGCCGCGAACCTTTTGGACGTCCGGCAATTCCGATCGACATCGCTGCGCCCGCGTACCACTCATCCGCCTTGAAGATCACCCGCCTGATCTTCTTTTTCTCCGGTCTGGCATGTGGCAAGGATTTTCTGGCGCTTGTCGACCTCGAAGTGCTGCTCTTTGACATCTTCCACCCATTACTCCCTGATCCCCATTGTGGCGCATATTAGCAGGGGTCCGGTCGCGGTCACAGAAGGTACAGAAAAAAAGCTATTCGATTACGTTGTCAGGGTGAACTTGTCAACTATTTGAAATTAATAAACTTTCTTCAAGCGGCCGCAACTTTGCCCCGACCGCAGCGCTATCATGACGCAAGGGCTGCGGAATTTTGCTCTGAATTTGCGGCTTGGAAAACAGCAACGGTGCCATTGTGTGTGGACCGCCAATCGTTCTATGGCTATTGGGCGACGAGGCCCCGTCCGGGGTCTGCAACACCCGGCAAAAGATGGAGAGGAAGCGTATGAATTCGCGCATTGTCGCGGGAATAATGTTGTCAGCCACCCTCGGTTGCGGGTTTGTGACGTTTGGCTGCGCTGCAGCGCAGGCCCAATATCGGGCGCCGCCCCAATATCAGGCTCCTGACCGGTACGGAGGCTCGGTTACGAATTTTTTCGGCTTCAGGTTCTATACGATCATCCCGCGCACCCTCGTGAGCTACACCGGTCCGCATCAGCCCGGCACCATCATCGTCAACACATCGGAGCGGCGGCTCTATCTGGTGTTGGCACACGGCCAAGCTTTGCGTTACGGCATTGGAGTCGGGCGCGACGGTTTTTCTTGGTCCGGCACCAACACCATATCGATGAAAAGGGAATGGCCGGATTGGACACCGCCGGAGGACATGCTGCGCCGACGCCCCGATCTGCCGCGACATATGGTGGGGGGCGCCGATAATCCCCTTGGCGCCCGCGCGCTGTATCTCGGCTCTTCGCTTTATCGCATTCACGGTTCAAACGAGCCAGAGACCATAGGCCAGGCGGTATCCTCGGGATGCATTCGTATGACCAACGACGATGTGATCGACCTCTATGACCGCGTAAAGGTGGGCACCACGGTTGTGGTGACGCACTGAAGAAGGTTACGCCGGGCCGCCGATCTCGGGGGTTGAACCGCATGGGCAAAATCGCGCGGGCCAAGCGTGCCGCCATTGCCGCCGTTACGGGCGATTTTGCCCACCTACGCGCCCGGGCGGATCGCGGGACAACCCCTTGGCGGCAAGTTCGTCGAGATAGTGGCGCCACATGCGCCCTTGGTCGTGCCCGAGCCTGACAAAATAGTCCCAACTGAAGATTCCGGTGGAATGCATGTCGTCGAACACCAGCCGCACCGCGTAATTGCCGACCGGGTGGACTTCGATGATCGTGACGTTGCGCTTGCCGCTGACCGTCTTGCGCTCGTCGGGCGAGTGCCCCTGGACTTCGGCGCTGGGGCTGTGGACGCGCAGGAATTCAGCGGGGAATTCGAACGTCTCGCCGGTGTCGAACGCGATCGTAAGCGCGGCCTTGTCCTTACGCAGCCTCAACTCGGTTGGCCACGGCGAGCTTTGTTCGGGCGCGGACGCCATTTGGGGTCTCCCGACTTTTTGGGGTCTCCCGACTTTACTGCAATACGCAGCCCCGTCGAGTTGTGGCGCGAATGAATGCCAGCATCAAGGCCTCCCCATCACGGCAGTCTTGCACTATATTTCCGCCTGCTTCCTTGCCGCGGAGGCGGTTCCCTGGAATAAACAGCGTGCATGAAATCTAGGTGGTTCAGATGTCGGGTGACGAGCAGATGAGGGCGGATGAGTTTGAGCGCGCTGCAACGATCGCGCCGCGACCGCTGGTCGACCCGTTCGGGCGCACCATTACGTATCTTCGCGTTTCGGTTACCGATCGTTGCGATTTTCGCTGCGTCTATTGCATGTCGGAAGACATGACCTTTCTGCCCAAGGCCGACATTCTCTCGCTCGAAGAGCTTGACCGGCTGTGCTCCGCCTTCATTGCCAAAGGGGTGCGCAAGCTGCGACTTACCGGCGGCGAACCGCTGGTGCGGCGCGGCATCATGACGCTTGTGGCCTCGCTGGCGCGCCACCTCGGATCGGGCGCGCTCGACGAGCTTACCTTGACGACCAACGGTTCCCAGCTCAGAAAATATGCGGCCGATCTCGCGACTCACGGGGTCCGGCGCATCAATGTTTCGCTCGACACGCTCGACCCGGCAAAGTTCCGCGCCGTGACGCGGTGGGGCGATCTCGATCAGGTTCTCGACGGCATCAAGGCCGCGCAGGACGCGGGGCTCGCCATCAAAATCAACGCTGTCGCCCTCAAGGGCGTAAACGAGGACGAATTCACCGCGCTCACCACATGGGCCCATGGCGAAGGGATGGACTTGACGTTCATCGAGGTGATGCCGCTTGGCGATGTCGGCGAAGGCCGGCTCGACCAGTATCTGCCGCTCTCCATAGTGCGGGCGCGGCTTGCCGAGCGTTTCACCCTCGACGACATCGATTACCGTACCGGCGGGCCGGCGCGTTATGTGCGGGTTGCCGAGACCGGCGGGCGGCTCGGCTTCATTACGCCGTTGACGCACAATTTCTGTGAATCCTGCAATCGCGTGCGCATCACTTGCACCGGCACGTTGTTCATGTGCCTCGGCCAGGAGGATGCCGCCGACCTCCGCAGAGCACTGCGCGCCTCGGAGGGGAATGAGCTGCTTTACGCTGCCATCGATGAGGCGATCACCCGCAAGCCCAAGGGCCACGACTTCGTCATTGACCGCCGCCACAAGCGCCCGGCGCTGGCGAGGCACATGAACGTCACCGGTGGCTGAGGCGGCAGGCGCGAATTTTGTGCCTGAAATGTGAAGTTCTGGCGGCCCAAAATCCAAACTTTCCATTGACGCCCTGCGCGAATTTCGGATTAGGTGAGCGTAGGAATCACCACGGTTCCAGAAGACCAGATACAGACGGGGAGCGACAACGCTGCGTCTTGCTCAGAGCAGAGATGCGTCAGGGGTCATCGATTGCATAGTCTTCTGAAGCTGAGCCGCGCCATAGATGCGGTCAACCGATGGATCGGACGTACATTGAGCTGGCTGGTGCTCGTGGCCGTTCTTATCTCGGCCACCAATGCCGTTGTCCGTAAGCTGTTCGGCATTTCGTCCAACTCCTGGCTCGAACTCCAATGGGTATTGTTCAGTGTCATATTTCTGGTCTGCGCGTCATGGACGTTGCTTGATAACGAGCACATCCGCATAGATATCGTGAACAATCTGCTGCCCACCCGGTTACGCAGCACCATCGACGTGATCGGCCATGCCTTTTTCTTGCTGCCGTTCACGATCGTCATGCTTGTCACTTCGCTGCCCTTCTTTCTCGCTTCCTACCGGATTCATGAGCAGTCGGGAAACGCCGGCGGACTGCCGCAGTGGCCGGCAAAATCGCTTATCTTCATCGGTTTCGCCTTCCTGCTGACGCAAGCCGTTTCCGAGCTGATCAAACGGATTGCGATCATGCGCGGCCTGATCGCCGATCCGCATGTCACCGCCGCACACTCAGCGGCGGAAGCGGAGGCCGAGCGCGTGCTATCCGTGCTGAAGTCCGAAACCGAATAGGGCATGCGGGGATAGGCTCATGGCAGAGCTTGTTATCCAATACATGGCGCCGATCATGTTCGCGTCGCTCGTGATCTTTCTCCTGCTCGGCTATCCGGCGGCTTTTTCTTTGGCAGCGAACGGCCTGATTTTTGCTCTGATCGGCATCGAACTCGGCTTATTTCGCCCCGATTTCCTGCAGGCACTGCCCGAGCGCATTTACGGCGTGATGAACAATGATACCTTGCTGGCCATCCCATTCTTTACATTCATGGGGTTGATTCTCGAACGCTCAGGAATGGCGGAGGATCTGCTCGATACGATCGGGCAACTATTCGGCGCCGTTCGCGGCGGGCTCGCCTATGCGGTGATTTTCGTCGGGGCGTTGCTCGCGGCGACAACCGGTGTGGTCGCAGCGTCCGTGATCTCGATGGGACTGATCTCGCTGCCGATCATGTTGCGCTATGGCTACGACCGCCGCGTCGCATCCGGCGTGATCGCGGCGTCCGGAACTTTGGCGCAGATCATACCACCCTCGCTTGTCCTCATCGTCATGGCCGATCAACTGGGCCGGTCGGTCGGCGACATGTATGAGGGCGCATTCATCCCCGGTCTCGTTCTGGCCGGCTTGTACGCTGTTTACGTTTTCCTGATAACGCTGGTATTCCCTAAGTCGGTCCCCGGATTGCCGGCCGAGGCGCAAAAGATCAGCGAGGACCCGGCGCGGTTCCTGCAACAGAGCCTGCTTGCCGCTGTCGGGCTCTTCGCCGCATACGCGCTCATCCCGGTTGTCGGGCAGATCGTATTCAGCCTCTACGACGGCATTGCGTCAGAGGCGTCCCTGCCGCCGCTCGGTTCAGCGTGGCAAGAAACACTGCTACGGATATTGCAGGTCCTGGCCTTCATCGCCTTTCTCTACAGGCTGATCAGAACCGGCCCGGCGGCGTTCGGCGCCAATGCGCGGTTGAATTTGCTCGGTTTGGCTTCGATCGCCGGCGTCGTGGCCGTGTTGATCATGATGCGCACTGACGTGAGAGCGGGAGCCGATTTCGTCGTACTGACGATGTTCTTCGGCATCATGTTCGCGTTTGCGGTCGCGGTAGTGAACTGGGTTTGCGACAGAACGCTCGGCTTTCGTTTCCTTTCCCACATGGCGGAACAGGTTACATTTGTCATGGTGCCGCCGCTGTTTCTAATCTTTCTCGTGCTCGGCACGATCTTTATCGGGGTCGCAACGCCGACCGAAGGCGGTGCAATGGGAGCGACGGGCGCTCTTATCCTTGCAATGATCAAAGGGCGCCTTAGGTGGGATCTCGTCCGCCAGGCGGTACAAGCGACCGCCAAGCTGTCGTCTTTCGTGATCTTCATCCTGATCGGAGCGCGGGTTTTTTCGCTGACCTTTTATGGCGTCGATGGCCATCGTTGGGTCGAAAACCTGCTTGTTTCGCTTCCTGGCGGACAGATAGGCTTTCTCGTTTTCGTGAATGCCTTCGTGTTCGTCCTCGCGTTCTTCCTGGACTTCTTCGAGCTTGCCTTCATTGTTATTCCGCTGCTTGGGCCGGCCGCGGAGAAGCTCGGAATTGACCTGATCTGGTTCGGAGTCATGCTTGGCGTGAACATGCAGACCTCATTCATGCATCCGCCATTTGGTTTCGCGCTGTTCTATCTGCGCTCAGTCGCGCCTAAGGAGGTTTATACAGATCGCGTCACCGGCAAGCAGATGTCGGGCGTGACAACCGGGCAAATCTATTGGGGAGCGGTGCCGTTCGTCATCATCCAGCTGATTGCCGTCGGCCTGGTGATCGCATTCCCCAGCATGGTGATGCACTATAAAGGCACCGGATCTCAGGTCGACCCCAGCAAGGTCAACATCGATATTCAGCTGCCGGACATGCCCCCGCCGTTGGATTTGAAATAGGGACCTGGAGATCGTGACGAGGCGGCCTATCCCTGGCCGTCGGAGCAACCGTGATAAAGCATGCAGGCAAGCGCCCCGCTTCTCCTCGACGGTGCCGTTCTGTCGTGGCCATGGTCACTGCCGTTCATCGGCTTGCTCCTCACGATTGCGACGGGTCCGCTGTTGTTCCCGCGGATCTGGAGCCGCCACTACGGCAAGATTGCTGCTGGCTGGTCGGCGCTCACCGTCGTCGCAATTGCCGTCGCGTTGGGTACAGCAACAGCGCTTGACGCTTTTCTACGTGCGATGCTGCTCGACTATATGAGTTTCATCGCGCTTTTGTTCTCCCTCTACGTGGTGGCCGGCGGCATCGTGGTGACCGGCAATCTACGCGGGACGCCTGCCGGAAACACCGGCATGCTTCTCTTTGGTACCGTGCTGGCGAGCCTTGTCGGCACCACCGGCGCCGCCATGATCGCGGTACGCCCCCTGATTCGGGCGAACCTTCATCGCCGACACAATGCGCATGTACTTGTATTCGCAATATTCCTGGTGTGCAATGTCGGGGGCACGCTGACCCCGCTCGGCAATCCGCCGCTGTTCGTCGGATTCCTGCATGGTGTCGATTTCTTTTGGCCGGCGCAGCACCTATTCTCGGCCGCGAGTCTCATCGTCGGGATGGTTCTGGCGATATTCGCAGCGATTGATATCTGGTATTATTCTCGGGAACATCATGATGTCGTGTCACGCCATAAAACGGAAGTGACGGTCGTACGCATCCGCGGGGTGGTCAACATCTATTTGCTTGGCTGCATCATCGCGGCCATCCTGCTGTCGGCGGTCTGGAAACCGAACATTGTCATTACCATTCGCGGTGTCACCCTGGAATCGCAGAACCTTGTGCGCGACGCTGTCATCGTTGTCGTCGCGCTCGTTTCGCTGAAGCTCACGCCTGCAGAGCATCGCGAGGCCAACGGCTTTTCCTGGGAGCCGATTCGGGAAGTGGCAAAGCTCTTTGCCGGTATTTTCGTCTGCATCATCCCGATGCTGGCAATGTTGAGCGCTGGACCACGCGGCGCATTCGCCTGGATGCTGGCGCTCACGTCGACCGGCGACACCATACATAACCTCGCCTATTTCTGGCTGAGCGGAATGCTCTCGAGTTTTCTCGACAATGCCCCGACCTATCTCATGTTCTTCGAGCTTGCCGGCGGTGACGCCCGCGAATTGATGGGTCCGCTCGCCGGTACGCTCGCGGCGATCTCCCTCGGTGCAAGCAGCATGGGGGCGATGACCTATATCGGCAATGCCCCAAACCTGATGATCTACGCCATCGGGGTCGAGCGCGGGATCGCAATGCCGAGCTTCTTCGCTTTCATGGGATGGTCGAGCGCCGTACTGCTCCCGGTATTCGCGATTGTTGGATGGGTGTACTTCGGCTGAGATCGAAACTCAGAATCCAAAAGAAAAAAGTGACGGGCGGGGCACGGGAACCGACCCCAGCAAGGTCAACATCGAGATTCAGCTGCCCGACATGCCGCCGCCCCTGGATTTGAAGTAACCGGAGCGCGGGCGTCCCGCCCGCCGCTTGAAGAAGAAGAACGGGGGGGGACGCCCGCGTTCCCAAAAGATGCCTTCAAACGTCAAGCCACCGCGCGCCCAAAAGGGCCGGAATTGCCGAGGCTGTCTGCCTCACTTCGACGCTGACGCCCTCATTCAATTGATCACATTTCGACTGGCCGATTCATTACCCAAAGTGATTTTCGATGAGCTTGTCGCGCTTGCTTCGAGCGACGTGGACCTTCGACAAAAAATCGAAACAATGATCGACAACGGCCTCGGCACTTGTGCATTACGCGATCCCGTGATCGCAGCGGTCGTTCAGAATGCACTTCATCATTTCGATGGAGCACGCTATCGGCTGATTGCATGGGTGGTCATGCCGAACCATGTCCGTATGCTCATTGAGCAGATCGGCGGATTCCCGCTCGGCGACATCATTCATGCCTGGAAATCGTTCACCGCCAAGCAGGCCAACAAGCAACTTGGCCTGACAGGTACATTCTGGGCACCGGATTACTTCGACGGCTACATCCGCGATCAAACCCACCTTAATGTGGCTGTCCACTATATCAACGAAAATCCGGTCAAAGCCGGCTCGGTCACGAGCGCCGAACAGTGGCGATGGTCGAGTGCGTGGGAGGGTAATGTTGGGACCGTGGGCGTTCCGCCCGCTTCTTGAAGAAAGCGCGGGCGGGACGCCCGCGCTCCCAGTGTTTCACACCTTCATGCGATTGCGGATCAAGAACGTGTCGTAGCTGTATTCCGCCACTTGCCACCACAGATACTGGTCGCCGCGGAACGCGATCATCGATTCGTAGACCTTCTTGAAGTCAGGATTGGTGGCGGACACCTCATGGTAGAGCTCAAGCGCTGCATTGAGACACGCTTCCATGACGGGCGTCGAGAACGGCATCAGCTTCGTGCCGGACGCGAGCAGGCGACGAAGGGCCGCCGGATTGACGGCATCATACTTCGCCTGCATCCAGGTATGGGCGGAGTCCGAAGCCGCGCGCAGAACCGACTTGTAGGTCGGCGTCAGCGAATTCCATTTATCGAGATTGATGAAGTTGTGCAGCATCGCCGAGCCTTCCCACCAGCCCGGGTAGTAGTAGTACGGGGCGACTTTCTGGAAGCCCAGCTTCTCGTCATCATAGGGGCCGACCCATTCGGCGGCATCGATAGTGCCCTTTTCCAGCGCCGGGTAAATATCGCCGCCGGCGATCTGCTGCGGCACGCATCCCAGCTTCTGCAGCACCCGGCCCGCATAGCCGCCGATGCGGAATTTGAGGCCATTGAAGTCTGAGGCCTCCTTGATCTCCTTGCGAAACCAACCGCCCATCTGGCAGCCCGTATTGCCGCACGGAATGCCGTAGATGTTGGCCTTCTTGTAAAAGTCGTTCATCAGCTCCATGCCGCCGCCGAAGTCCATCCAGGCGCTCTGCATCCGGCTGTTAAGGCCGAATGGCACCGCGCACCCGAACGCGTAGGTCGGGTCCTTGCCGACGTAATAGTAGGAGGCCGTGTGGCACATCTCGACGGTGCCGTTTGTCACCGCATCGGCGGCGTTCAATCCGGGCACGATCTCGCCGGCGGCAAAGACCTGAATCTGGAATTTATTGTCGGTCAGTTCCGCTACCGCCTTGGCGAAAACTTCGGCTGCGCCGTAAATGGTGTCGAGCGATTTCGGAAAGCTCGAGGTGCAGCGCCACTTCAGTTCCGGCATCGATTGCGCGATGGCGGGCATGGCGACGGCCGAAGCCGCGGTGGCGGCGCCGGTCAGCCCGGCGGCTTTAAGAAATTCGCGACGTTTCATCGTTCCCTCCGAAAGAGCCTCTTGTTAGCGGGGCGATACAGCCCCATGCCGTGACATGACGTTATCACGATCCGCGCAACGGCGGAATCCCTCTCCATGATCCCGCTGTTGCGCCATCTTCGCCGGCGCGCGGGTCGCCTGAAGCATCGGATAAGGCACTTTTTTCTCCCTACCCGTCTTCGGAGAGGGAGGCCGAGCGAAGCGAGGTCGGATGGGGAATGAAGCAGCCCTGCGTCGTAAAAAAACCCACCCTGCCCTCCCCGAAAACGGGGAGGGATTAAGCTGCGACGTCACGCCCGCGGCCGAGCCCGGATCATGAAGGTGTCGTAACTGTACTCGGCAACCTGCCACCAGAAATATTCCTCATTGCGGAAGGCCTGCATGGATTCCAACACTTTCTTGAAATCCGCGTTGGTGGCGGCGGTCTCGGCGTTCACTTCGTTCGACGCCCTGAGGCAGGCCTCCATGATCGGCTGCGAGAACGCCCGCAACTCGGTGCCGCCGGCAATCAGCTTGCGCAGCGCGCCGGGATTGCGGGCATCGTACCTGGCCAATTCCTCCGAATTCGTATAGGCCGCCGCGCCCGCGATGATCGACTGGTAACGTTTGGGCAAGTCGTTCCACCTGGCGAGGTTGATCATCAGATGATTGGCGGTCGAGCCCTCCCACCAGCCCGGATAGTAGTAGTACTTCGCGACCTTGCTGAAACCGAGCTTCTCGTCATCATAGGGGCCGACCCATTCGGCGGCGTCGATGGTGCCGCGCTCCAGCGCCGGATAGATGTCGCCGCCGGCGATCTGCTGCGGCACGCCGCCGATCTTCTGGATCGTCAGTCCGGCAAAGCCGCCAATGCGGAATTTAAGGCCGTTGAAGTCGGCCAGCTCCTTGATCTCCTTGCGGAACCAGCCGCCCATCTGGCAGCCCGTATTGCCGGCGGCGAGCGAGTAGATGTTGAACTTTTTGCCGAACTCGTTCATCAGCTTCATGCCGTTGCCATCATAGAACCAGGCATTCTGCTGGCGCGTGTTGAGGCCGAACGGAACCGCGCAGAACAGCGCGAAGGTCGGGTCCTTGCCGAAATAATAATAGGACGCCGTATGGCAGGCCTCGACGGTGCCGTTGCTGACGGCGTCCATGGCGTTGAGGCCGGGAACGATCTCTCCGGCCGCAAAGGTCTCCATTTGGAACTGATTGTCGGTCGATTCCGCCACGAATTTGGCAATCGTCTCCATCGCGCCGTAGAGCGTGTCGAGCGATTTCGGGAAGCTCGACGTTAACCGCCACTTGATGGCCGGGTTGGTTTGCGCGATG
>Ga0126376_10002320_pt1 | contig 10734 bp, 9 predicted proteins | sample PanSoiMetPlot_15_FD_92760 | JGI IMG/M metagenome (GOLD analysis project Ga0126376, IMG submission 92760) | Tropical forest soil microbial communities from Panama - MetaG Plot_15 | ecosystem: Environmental > Terrestrial > Soil > Tropical forest > Bulk soil | place: Panama | collected 2016-02-17 | reverse complement strand
TGCCATCTACGACGGCGACGACCTGCTCACCCTGCCGGAGGACCGCCTCTGCAAGCTGCGCGGCGACCGCCTGGCGATGATCTTCCAGGAGCCGATGACCGCGCTCAACCCGGTCATGCGGATGGGCCCCCAGGTGGCAGAGCCACTGCGGATCCACCGGGGACTCTCGCGCGGCGACGCGGATCAGGAAGCGTTGCGGCTGCTGGAGCGCGTCCAGATCCCGGACGCCGCCGAGAAGATGCGGGCCTATCCGCACCAGCTTTCTGGCGGGCAGCGGCAGCGGGCGATGATCGCGATGGCGATCGCGTGCTCGCCGGACCTGCTGATCGCCGACGAGCCCACGACGGCCCTGGACGTGACGGTCCAGGCCCAGGTGCTCCAGCTGCTGGACCACCTGGTGGAGGAGGAAGGTGCGACGCTGCTCCTGATCACGCACGACCTGCCTGTCGTCGCCCAGATCTGCGATCAGGTCATGGTGATGTACGGCGGCCGGATCGTCGAGGTGGGGGAGACCGAGGCGGTTTTCAGCCAGCCTCGCCATCCATACACGCGGGGGCTGCTTGACGCGATCCCACCGATTGATCGTGACCTGCCCGACCGCCACCTGAAAGCGATCGCGGGCAGCGTCCCGGGCCTGGGCGAGTTCCCGTCCGGCTGTCCTTTCCGAACACGCTGCCCGCGAGCGGACGAGGCGTGCCTGGAGATGCCTGCGATGGCCGGGAACGGTCATCCGGTGGCCTGCTGGCACCCGGTCGGATGAGCCCTGCCTCCCACGACGTCCCGCCAGGAGGCGTGCTGTTCGAGGTTCAGGGCCTGGCCCGCGCCTACCGGCTGCCGCGCACCTCACTGCTCCGGCCGCCCCGGGTGCTGACGGCCGTGCGCGACGTCAGTTTCGAGCTGCGAAGTGGGGAGACGCTCGGACTGGTCGGCGAATCGGGCTCAGGCAAGACCACGCTGCTTCGGCTGATGCTGGGCCTTGAGCGGCCGGACGCGGGCAAGGTCGTCTACCACGGAGGTTCGCTGCGGCGGGAGGTGCAGGTCGTCTTCCAGGACCCGGCCAGCGCCCTCGACCCGAGGATGCGGGTGGCCGACATCGTCCTGGAGCCGCTTCGCGTCATGCGCCTCCGCGGCGACCACGCCGCCCGGCTCTCAGAGCTGCTGAGGGCGGTCGGCCTGCCAGAGGCCGCCGCCCGCCGCTACCCGCACGAGTTCTCAGGTGGACAGCGCCAGCGCATCGCGATCGCACGGGCGCTGGCTCCCAGGCCGCGGGTGCTGCTGGCGGACGAACCTGTCAGCGCCCTGGACGTGTCGGTGCGCGCGCAGATTCTGAACCTGCTCGAGGACCTGCGGGTCGGCTACGACCTGACGCTGGTGCTCGTCTCACACGACCTGAGCGTCGTTCGTCATCTGTGCGACCGGGTGCTGGTCATGCGCGCCGGAGAGGTCGTGGAAGCCGGGGACACAAGCGCCGTCTTCCGTTCTCCCCACCACTCCTACACGCGGACGCTGCTGGAGTCGATCCCGACCCTCAAGAAACGGCGCGCGGCCTCGGCGTAGACCTCGGCCGAGCGCACCAGGTCGTCCAGCTCGACGTATTCGTCCACCTGGTGCGCGATCCACTTCCCGCCGGGGCCATAGGTAACACATGGGACGCCTGCGTCCCGCCAGAGGATGGTGCCGTCGGTCGTGCCCGGGACGCCACCCAGGACCGGGGCCCGGCCATGGATCTCCCGGTGCGCGTCCACGACAGCCCGCACCACCGGATGATCGGCCGGCGTTTGTGTGGGCGGGCGATCGTCGATGACCGCCATGGAAAGACCGTCCAGGCCGTCCGAGCACACAATGCTCAAGCGCTCGAGCAGCACGGCGTGGTCCACCGCCGGCGTGGTGCGGATGTCCAGGCCAAGCCGGCCGGTGGCGGGAATCACGTTGAGCTGGTCCGGGCTGCCCGCCTCCATCACTGTTGGCGTGATGTAGGGCCGGCCCAGGAAGGGGTGCACACCGGCTTCGACCTGAAGCTCTGCCTCCAGCCGGCGGCAGCGTGCCACGAGCTCGGCCAGCGGAGGGATCGGATTGCGCCCCCGGTCTGGCATGGCGCCGTGGGCCATGGCGCCCAGTGCGTTGACGCGGGCCCGGATGGCGCCTTTCTGGGCGATGCCGACCTCGCCACCCTGCGGCTCACACACGATCACGGCCGCAACGCCGGCGGCGTGTCCACGGCGCACGAAGTCCTTGACCCCCAGCATCAGCCCTTCTTCGTCCGCCAGCGCCGCCAGCAGCAGGCGGCCGGGAAAGGGGCCGGCTGCTGCGAGAGCCGCTGCCGCATAGACCATAGCCGCGACGCCGCCTTTCATGTCGGCTGCTCCTCGGCCGTAGAGGCGCCCGCTCACCACCTCGGCTCCGAAGGGGTCGTGCGACCAGTCGCACGGATCTCCTTCCGTGACCCCGTCGGTGTGGCCCTCGAGCATCAGTGTCGGACCGGGCAGGCCACCCTCGACGACCGCGATCACGTTGGGCCGGCCCGGGGCCGCGTCCTCCACCAACGGCGCCCAGCCGAAGCCTCGCATGCGTTCGGCGACCAGCGCGGCAGCCGGAGCCTCACTCCGGCCGGCGGCCGGCTGGTTGCAGGACGGGATGCGGACGAGGGCGCGGGCGAATTCGATCAGGCGGTCGGCGTCGACCGTCGAGCGGGATGCTGCCGGCACCCAAGCATCCTAATTCGGAATGGCCGGCACGCTACGCTCAGTTACCGTGGACATCGCAGACGTCCCCGGCATCCAGGTGGGGCACTGGACCGACGCCGACGCTCGCACCGGATGCACCGTCATCCTCCTGCCTGAGGCTGGGGCGGTGGCGGGCGTCGACGTCCGCGGCTCCGCTCCGGGCACCAGGGAGACCGACCTGCTGCGGCCGGGCATGCTGGTCGAGCGCGCCCACGCGATCTGCCTGTGCGGCGGTTCCGCGTTCGGGCTGGCCGCCGCCGACGGCGTGATGCGCTACCTGCGCGAGCGAGGCGTCGGCTTCCCGACCGGCGCGCTCCCGGTTCCGATCGTACCCGCTGCAGTCATCTTCGACCTGGCCAGCGGCTCTGCCGCATGGCCGGGCCCCGACGAGGGATATGCCGCCTGCATGGAGGCCGGCCGCGCGGCCGGCCCTGTTCCCGAGGGTCGTGTCGGCGCCGGCACCGGAGCCACGGTTGGAAAGCTGCTTGGCCCCGAGCGCTCCTGCCCCGGAGGCGTCGGCACCGCCGCGGTGCGTCTCCCTGATGGCTCCACGGTCGGAGCGCTGGCGGTCGTCAATGCGCTGGGCGACGTGTACGGCCACGACGGACGGGTCCTGGCCGGCGCTCGCGGCCCGGACGGCAGTTTCGCGAGCACGGTGCGGGTGCTGCTGGAGGAGGGGCCGCCCGACCGGCGCCCGGGGCCACGCGACGCCGGCGCCAACACCACCCTGGCGGTCGTGGCGACCGACGCGGCGCTTGACCGGGCGCAGTGTCGCAAGCTTGCCGAACTGGCACAGGACGGCCTGGCTCTCGCGATTCGTCCGGCGCACACGATGTTCGACGGGGACACAGTATTCGCGGTCAGCACCGGAAAGGCGGGTGCGACCATGACCAGCCTTGGCGCCGCCGCGGTCGAGGCGACCTGGCTCGCGGTCGAGCGAGCGGTCACGGTTGGCTGACGACCGTCGAGCCGCCGGCTTCCTCAAGATGATCGAGGAGCTGAACGAGCGCCATCTGATCGGGGTGGATGGGGTACGTGAGGTCTGGCTGATCCGCCACGCCGACGCTTATGCAGGGATGCAGGTTCTGGCCAGGGGCCGGGTCGACACCGAGCTGTCAGAGCTCGGCCGTCAGCAGGCCGAACGGCTGGCGGCACGGCTGGCTTCGGTGCCGCTCCACGCCGTCTGGTCGAGCGACCTGCTGCGCGCTCGTCAGACGGCTGAGGCGATCGCTCGCAGCCGGCATCTGGCGGTTCGAGTCGACCACCGGCTGACCGAGGTGCGAACACACTGGGATGACGGCCGGGAAGAGCCGGAGCGCCTGCCACCGGGGTCATATCCCTTTCCAGAGCCGGAAGCGGAGGTGGTCGAGCGGATGCGATCGGTGATGGCTGACGTAGTGGCTGCGCTGCCCGACGTGGGTCAGGTCTCAAGGGCGGCGGTGATCGCGCACAACGCGGCTATCGCGATCTACCTGGCGAGGGTCCTCGGGCTGGGCTGGGGGCAGCTTCGCGTCATGCCGCAGTTCACGAGCGTGTCGGTCGTGGCGGTCAAGGGCGAGCAGGTCGTGGTGCAGTCGATCGGGGACGTCACCCACCTGGCCGGTCAGGCCGGGCCGGTCTGAGGTTCAGCGGGGCCGAGACCGTCGGCAGCGCGCGAAGGTCAGACAAGCTGCAGGTGGCTCATTCAATCGCCGGCAAACAGGCGCCGCAGGGCGAGCTCGACCACCCCGGCCGCCTGGCCCGTGGAAAGGCCGACTGTCCTCCGCAAACTCTCCCAGCTGGGCCAGCTGGTCGCCACCTCGGCCGCGTTGAGGAGCCGCTCGCGCTCCTGGGCATTACCCAGCTCCGGTGCGAACGCTTCGGCCAGCCGTTCCCGGTGACGGGCCCACGCAGCGCCAAGCCGATGAGCCACGCCCGGGCTGAACGGCGCCTGCAGCGCTGCTGCCCGGGCCATGGGGCCGACCGCTTCCAGCCAGCGGACCTGGTGTGCCACAAACGCCTGGATGCGCTGGTCGAGCTGCTGCGGCAGGTCAGGCAGCGGCTCGAGGTGGGCATAGCGCTGCCGGTGGCGCTCGGCCGCCACCTCAAACAGCGTCTCCAGGTCGTCGAAGTGCTGGTAGACCGAGCGCAGCGACACCCCGGCGCGCTGGGCGATCAGTGCCGCGGATGGCCGGACGTTTCCCTCATCGACCAGGTCGAGCATCGCGTCCACCACCGCGTGGCGCGTACGTAGAGCGCGTGCAGCGCGGCCATCAACGGCGCCGTCGACAAGTTCTTGCATGGAGAGTGCAAGAAACCCTAGCATGGCGGACGACGGTAGGTCACCTCGCGCTGTCGGTTGGAGGTTGGGATGCGTTTTGGGATCTTCTATGAGCACCAGTTGCCGAGGCCCTGGGAGCCGGATTCGGAGCACCGGCTGCTAAAGGACGCGCTGGAGCAGGTCGAGCTGGCGGACCGGCTCGGATACGACCACGTCTGGGAGGTCGAGCACCACTTCCTGGAGGAGTACAGCCACTCCTCCGCGCCCGAGGTATTTCTGGCCGCAGCCAGCCAGCGGACCAGACAGATCCGGCTCGGCCACGGCATCGTCCTCATGCCGGTCAGCTTCAACCACACAGCCCGCATCGCCGAGCGGATCGCGACCCTCGACCTCGTCTCCGACGGCCGCGTCGAGTTCGGCACCGGCGAGTCCTCCTCGGAGATGGAGCTGGGCGGCTTCAACATCGAGCGGGAGAGCAAGCGGGCGCAGTGGGAGGAGACGATCGACGCCGTCAGCCGCATGTTCGTGGAGACCCCGTTCGCGGGCTACGACGGCAGATACCTGCAGATGCCGTCCCGCAACGTGGTGCCCAAGCCGCTCCAGAAGCCACACCCACCGATGTGGGTCGCATGCAGCCGACGCGAGACGATCCACCTCGCGGCCAGCAAGGGAATCGGCGCACTCTCCTTCTCCTTCATCGAGCCGTCTGCGGCCAAGGAGTGGGTCGACGATTACTACGAGACGATCTGCTCCGAGGAGTGCGTCCCGGCCGGCTTTGCCGTCAATCCCCAGGTGGCGATCGTGACGCCATTCATGTGCCACGGGGACGAGGGCACGGCCATCGAGAGGGGGCTCGACGGCGGGCACTTCTTCGGCTACTCGCTGGGGCACTACTACGTCTACGGCCGGCACACGCCCGGCCGCACCAACGTCTGGGAGGAATTTGAGGAGCGCCGCGCACAGTTCGGGTTCGACCGGCGCATCGCGGCAAGGGAGGGTGAAGCCCTGGCGGCACGGCTGATGGAAGAGCGGCTCGGCGCGCTCCGGGGGTCTATCGGCACTCCGGACCAGATCCGTGAGTTCCTCCGCGGCTACGAAGCCGTCGGCGTCGACCAGGTGATCTTCGTGAGCCAGGCCGGCCGCAACCGGCACGAGCACATATGCGAGTCCCTCCAGCTGTTCGCCAATGAGGTCATGCCCGAGTTCAAGGAGCGCCAAGAGAGACAGGAGCGCCAGAAGATGGAGCGGCTGGCGCCGGCCATCGAGGCCGCCCTAGCCAGGCGGTCCACCGCCCGGGACGCGTCCAGGGACTACGTGGTCGTAGCTGCAGCGGCGCCTTAGCTCCACCGACCACCAATGGCCGACTGCCGGCACAACGCTCTCTCCGGGAAGGTGGATTGGGCCGTCTCCCGGCAGTTGGCCCACTTGCGCCCTCTCAAGCGCGTTTGGACGTCCCGAGCACGAGGTAATGTTGTAATCATGGCAAGCACCGATACGATCGCAGGTTGGTTCGCCGGAAGGCTCCCAGACGGCTGGTTCACGGGAGCGCCGTCGGTGACGATCGACGACAAGCAGATTCTCGTGGTGGGGACGCTCACCGAGCCCACGCTGCCGGAAGGCGCGTCGGCCGAGCTCAAGGCGGGCGCCGAGGCGGGTCGTATCAGCCGCTTCCGCGAGGCCACACGGCAGAGCCGCATCTGGATCGCCCGCGAGGCCGAGCACCGCTTTGAGCTGCCAGTCACGTGGGGCGCCACCAGCGGCGGCACCACTCAGACCTTCACCCCCGGAGGCTCCGGACGGCGCCAGAAGGGCGAGGGTGAGGGCGAGGCCAAGCAGGTGGTCATCGACGCCAGCCGTCGCTTGATGCGGCACTGGAGCCGGCGCTTCGCGTTCGGGCCGGGCGCGTGGGGTCGGGGCCGCTGGCAGCCGTGGTCCGGCGACGTTCAGAGCTTCTGAGGGAACATGATCGCCACGGACCCGTTTGCCGGATCGCCGGCGCCGCCGGATGACGGCGTGGAGGAGCAGGCGCTCGACGCCTACTCCTCCACGGTCACGCGCGTGGCGGAACGCCTGCAGCACTCGGTGGCCAGCCTCCGGGTGGGCCGCCGCGACGGCCGCCGGCCGGAAGGCACAGGCTCGGCCGTCGTTCTCACCGCCGACGGACTCCTGGTCACCTCCGCCCACGTTGTCGAGGGCGTGAACGCCGGCCGGGCGGCGTTCGCCGACGGCAGTCAATACGACCTCGAGCTGATCGGGAGCGATCCGCTCTCCGACCTCGCCCTGGTCCGGGCCCGGGAGGCGCACCTTACGGCTGTTCAGGTTGGTGACGCAGACCGACTCCGCGTCGGCCAGCTCGTCGTCGCAGTGGGCAATCCGCTCGGCTATTCCGGCTCGGTGACGGCCGGCGTTGTCAGCGGCCTTGGACGTTCGCTGCCGACCCGCTGGGGAACGAACCAGCGAATCGTCGAGAACGTCATCCAGACCGACGCCGCCCTGAATCCAGGCAACTCGGGGGGTGCTCTGGCGGACGGGCGTGCGCGGCTGGTCGGAATCGCCACGGCCGTCGCCGGAATCGGTCTTGGCCTTGCGGTGCCCATCAACGCCACCACGCGCCGAATCCTTTCCGCGCTGGCCCGCGATCGGCGTGTACGGCGTGGCTACCTCGGCATTGCCGGCGGGACGCAGCCTCTGCCCCCAGCGGCCGCGGAGCGCCTGGGCCGAAAGGCAGCCATCGGCGTGGTGGAGGTGGTCGAAGACAGTCCGGCCGCGCGCGCTGGTCTGCGGCCGGGCGATCTCATCGTCGCCGTCGGCGGCCAGCCTGTCAGCAGAGCGGGCGACCTTCAGGGCCACATGATCGGAGCGCCCACCGGCCGGCCGATGGAGATCGAGGTGCTGCGCGAAAGCCGGCTGCTGCGCCTGACGGCGGTGCCCGTAGAGCTCAGCTAGGAGGGGGCCCCGGGACAGAGCAGCCGCCACTTGCGTGAGCACTATTTCCGGAAACGGGGCCAATCCGCAGCCCGGGAAGGGCCCCACCGCCGGAAACCGGCCCTTTCGGCCGCACGTCCGGGCATCTGCGCCAAACTGGACAGGCGGTGGACATGGTGCGCGAACGCCTGCTTCAGGCCTGGCGCGGAGAGATCCAGGCCAGGTACGTCTATGAGGCTCTGGCGCGCCGTGAGGACGATCCGAAGAGGGCCGAAATCCTTCGCCGGATAGCCGACGCCGAGGCCACACACCGGACCCGACTGGAAGCACGCATGACGCAGCTGGGCATCCCTGTGCCTGACGCCGGGACCGTGCGGATCTCGCCGTGGCTGAAGCTGCAATCCCGACTCGCACCCGTCGAGCGGATGCTGCTTGCCCGAGAAGCTGCCGAGGAGGACGAGGTGGTCGGGGTGTACGGCACGCCGACCGGCGACTCAGACACCGACGAGCTGCTGCGCTCGATCCGTCGTGACGAGAAGTCCCACTCGATGGCGGTCAAAGAGCTGACCGCAACCCCAACCAGCATGGAGGCGGCCGACGTGGAGCTGACCACGGACAGCCGGCTCCGGCGCATCCTCGGCCGCGAAAAGTGGCATCGGACGGGAGGAAGCTGGGTATCGGACGCCATCTACGGCGCCAATGACGGCCTGGCCGCGGTCTTCGGCATCGTGGCGGGGGTGTCCGGCGCGACCGGGGGCTCCAGCTTCGTCTTGACTGCCGGCCTGGCCGGCGCCGTCGCGTCGGCGTTTTCGATGGGGGTAGGAGCCTGGCTGGCCGCGCGCTCGAGGACCGAGATCGCCGCCGCCAACCTTGAGTACGAGCGCCGGGAACTGGAGGAGCACCCCGCCGAGGAGAAAGAGGAGCTGTCGCTCTTCTACCAGCTCAAGGGTCTGAGCAAGGAGGACGCGGACGAGCTGATCGAGAAGCTCTCGGGCAATCCGGACGCCATGCTGCGCACGCTTGCGGCCGAAGAGCTCGGCGGGCTCGAGCCTGGCGGCAACCCGTGGACTGCAGCCACGGCCGGATTCATCAGCACGGGCGTGGGCGCTATGGTCCCTGTGATCCCGTTCTTTTTCGTTAGCGGCATAGCGGGCATGCTCTGGGCCGGCGCGATCTCACTCGTGGCGCACTTCGCGGTGGGTGCCGCCAAGTCGCTCTTCACGTTGCGGACGTGGTGGGGCTCCGGTTTTGAGATGACCGTTGCCGGCATCCTGGTCGGAGGAGCGACGTTTGCGCTCGGGTCCGTGTTCAAGGTGGCGGGACTGTAGAGAGCCCGCGCTCAGAGGCTCTGAGCCCGCTCGGCATACAATCGAAGCCGTGCGGATCGCGTTTCCCGCCCAGCGGCTGATCCAGGCACCGGCGATCTTCTGTCCCCACAGGGCGCGATAGCGCGCCCGCCGGCGCGTGCCGCCGGCCACGTGTCCTGACAACCTCGCCGCTCCGGAGGGAACGAAATGGCAACCCTGCTCCGCCCCGATCCCACGTTCTACCCATCGCCTCGTCTGGCAAGCGAGGCGCCGGCCGAGGCGCTGGCGTACATGGTCACGTTCGATCCCACAGGCAAGGCCCCGGACGCACTGCTGACGGTCGACGTCAGCGCCACGTCGCCGACTTACCGGCAGGTCGTGAACCGGCTGGAGATGCCAAACCTTGGCGACGAGCTGCACCACTTCGGCTGGAACGCGTGCAGCTCGGCGCTGTGCCCGTACGCTCCGCACCCGCACGTCGAGCGCCGCTACCTCCTGGTGCCCGGCTTGAGGTCGAGCCGCATCTATGTCATCGACACCAAACCGGACCCGCGCAGCCCCAAGATCGTCAAGACCATCGAGCCGGAGGAGATAGCCAGCCGCGCCGGCTACAGCCGTCCGCACACCATTCACTGCGGGCCCGACGGCGTGTACGTCAGCGCCCTCGGCGCGCCTGACGGCGAAGGGCCGGGCGGGATCTTCATCCTCGACCACGACACTCTGGCGGTGAAGGGGCGCTTCGAGCTCGACAGGGGACCTCAGTACCTGGCCTACGACTTCTGGTGGCACCTCGGCCAGGACGTCGCCATCACCAGCGAGTGGGGGACGCCGAAGATGGTCGAGGACGGCGTCAACGGCGAGATCCTGCTCGGCGGGGGCTACGGTCATCGTCTGCACATCTGGGATCTGCCAAAGCGTAAGCACAGGCAGGCGATCGACCTCGGTGCCGAGTATCAGATGGTGCTGGAGCTGCGACCGGCCCACGACCCGACCAAGGCCTACGGTTTCGCCGGCGTGGTGACCAGTCTGAAGGACCTGAGCGCCTCGATCTGGATGTGGCACCTCGACGGTTCCGAGTGGACGGCGGACAAAGTGATAGAGATCCCGGCCGAGCCGGCGGACCCCTCGCAGCTGCCGCCGATCTTGAAGCCGTTCAACGCGGTGCCGCCGTTGGTTACCGACATCAACCTGTCGCTCGATGACCGGTGGCTCTATGTGTCCTGCTGGGGCACGGGCGAGCTGAAGCGCTACGACGTGAGCGACCCCGCGAATCCGCGCGAGACGGCGTCGGTCCGGCTGGGTGGAATCGTGAGGCGGACGGCCCTGAACGGCTCGGGGCCTCTCAACGGCGGACCGCAGATGGTCGAGGTCAGCCCAGACGGGCGTAGGGGGTACCTGACCAACTCCCTTTACGGCTCCTGGGACGCCCAGTTCTACCCTGCGGGGGTCAACAGCTGGCTCGTCAAGCTGGACGCCGATGGGGCGGGCGGCCTCAAGGCCGACCCGGAATTCTTTCTCA
>Ga0126376_10002319_pt1 | contig 10736 bp, 9 predicted proteins | sample PanSoiMetPlot_15_FD_92760 | JGI IMG/M metagenome (GOLD analysis project Ga0126376, IMG submission 92760) | Tropical forest soil microbial communities from Panama - MetaG Plot_15 | ecosystem: Environmental > Terrestrial > Soil > Tropical forest > Bulk soil | place: Panama | collected 2016-02-17 | reverse complement strand
GGTGTAACCAAGAAGAATAATTGGTTGATTGTGATGATATCCGGCAATTTAAGCGCTTGCAAGGTTCCTTGCGGATTCGTAAAACTGGAGACCTGATATGGATTTGCAAACGTCCATCTATGAAAAGACCATCAATTCGGCGGTCGCAGATGACGTAATACCACTATGCGAACTTGCAAAGAATTTCGAAGAGGCCGGTGAGTTTAATCAAGCTGCCGAGACTCTTAGGCCTTTCTGGAGCGGAATACCTAATCGACCGATTACAAAAGGGTTAGAAGAAAAGGCTCAAGCTGAGTTATTGCTGCGCAGTGGGACACTGACCGGTTGGTTGGGAAGCGCCAACCAAGTTCCCGGTGCTCAAGAGAAGGCCAAGGATCTTATTAGTGAGAGCGCTGCGCTGTTTGAAAAGCTGGCACTACCTGAAAAAGTAGCTGAGTCGCGAGTCGACTTATCAATTTGTTACTGGCGGGAAGGTGCACTCGACGAGGCGCGAGTCACATTGCGACTCGTGCTGGACAGTTTTCAAGAATCTGGAAGTGAGCAGAGGCTCAGGGCTTTACTAAACAGCGCGATGGTCGAACGGGCGGCCACGAGAGATCAGGATGCGTTGCAAATCTGCACGGGCGCCGCTCCGCTTTTCCAGGTGAGCTCTAATGACGCTCTCAAGGGTAAGTTTCATAACACGTTCGGCAGCGTGCTTAAAGACCTTGGTATTGCAAAAAACCGAGAGGATTATATTGATCGTGCTTTAGTTGAATTTACCGCGGCGAGTTACCATTTTGAGCAAGCTGGACACAATCGATTTCTCGGACGTGTTGAAAACAACGTCGGTTATCTTTTTGCGACTATTGGACGATTTGAGGAGGCGCATGAACACCTTACCCGAGCGCGAGTACTCCTCAACAGTGTTGGAGACCATGGCGGAGCTGCTGGTGCGGAAGATACTCGTGCTCAGGCATTTCTACTTGAAGGCAAATATACCGAAGCGGAAAGAGTTGCGCGCCGCGCTGTTCACGCTTTGAGGCAAGGAGGTGAACAAGCTCTCCTCGCTGAGGCGCTTATAACCCATGGCAGGGCTCTTGCGCGTCTCAAGCAAACTAATGTAGCCAAAACGGCGTTAGACCAAGCGCTTGATATCTCCCAGACTGTTGGTAACCCGAAACGAGGTGGGGTCGCGGCTGTCACAGCAATCGAGGAGTTAAGCGACCACCTCCCTGTAGATGCTCTTCACAGCTACTACCGCACCGCTGAAACGCTGCTCTCAAACTCGCAAAACCTCAGCCTCAGAACTCGTTTGGGCGAATGTGCACGTCGCGTTCTCTCACTAGCCATTGCTGATGCAGCAACAACCGATAAAGTGCCCCCTCTCCAACCAGGTTTCTCGTTAGACTCGGAAGTGCTTCGCTACGAAGGCAACTTGATCCGCCGTGCCCTCGAAGAGTCAGGTGGCAGCGTCACACGCGCCGCGCGTCTACTCGGAGTGACTCATCAGGGACTCGCGTTCATTCTAAACGGACGTCACAGCGACCTCCTTTCAATTCGCACTCCGGTGAAACGCCGGCGTCGAAGCATTATTCGTCACCATTGACCGCCCCTTCACCAAGGCAACTTCATGGCGCTGCTTTTACAAAGGCAGCGCCATTGCTTTATTCGTACTCTAAATTTAAAGTTCTCCTATCATTCCTATCTATGAGTCATGCGATGATGCACAAAATCGGCCCCCTCCTGTTAATCGTCTCGTTGTGGTTAACCGTCCCAGCACAAACGACCAAACGTAGCGGCGCAACGCGCAAACCAGCGGTGAACACACCCCAACCGCAGCCCGCAGCACAGCCGCAACCAGCACCGAGCACGCAACCAGCACGTCCGCCCGCAGCACCAGTACCGCTCGTCGTAGTGAACGGCCAGACATTCACGACCGCTGACCTCGAACCCGCTGTGCGCCAGGAAGTCGAGAGTCTCGACGATAAGATTGCCGCTGCCCGCAGCAGTGTGCTTGACGTACAGATCAATACGTTGCTGCTCGACGTCGAGGCGAAAAAGCGTCACATCGATACTCATCGCTTGTACGAGCTCGAAGTGAGTAGTCGCGTCGGAACGATCACCCCAGCACAAATCAAGAAGTTTCTCGACGAAAACAAGGACCAGTTCGAAGGCGTGGATCCTTCAGTCGCAAGCCAGCAAGCGTCCGCGTATCTGCACGACGAAATCGAGAACAAGCTTGCAGACGATCTCGTGAACCGATTGCGCAAATCAAATCCCGTGGTGATGGGCGCCGACATCCACTCACCCAATCTGAATCCCGCCGCTGTTGTGGCGACAGTAGCCGGTCAGCCCCTGAAGGCTGACATGTTGATCGAAAGACTCAAACCAATCATCTACAAAATGAAGCTGGAGGTTTACGAACTCACCCGGCAGCGCATCGATCAATTGGTAGACGACACTTTATTACTCGAAGAAGCGCGACATCGTCAGATTGGACCAGAGGAAATAATTCGCACCGAGATAAGCGATAAAGTTCGCAGTCCAACAGACGAAGAAATAAACAAATTCTATGACGAAAACAAAGCACGCATTTCCGGAGATCTGAACAGCATTCGGAATCAACTGGTCACTTACCTGCAAAACGAATCGCGCCAGCGCCTCGAGAAAGATCTTTCGGACCGACTCCGCAAAGGAGCGGACATACGCTGGATCCTGACGGAACCAGCCCAGCCAGTTCAGAACGTTAGTGTCGACGACGATCCGTCGCGCGGCGATGCAAGCGCGGCGGTTACGATTGTCGAGTTCACTGATTTTCAATGTCCGGCCTGCGCTGCGATGCATCCAGTGCTTGAAGAGGTTCTGAAGTCTTACGGCAACAAAGTTCGCTTCGTCGTGCGGGACTTTCCGTTGCTCCAGCACACAAACGCGCGCAAGGCTGCAGAAGCGGCGAACGCTGCTAACGCGCAGGGCAAGTTTTTCGAATACATCGCGGTGCTTTTCAAAAATCAAAACGCCCTCGACGTTCCTTCGTTGAAGAAGTATGCGAGCGATCTCGGTTTGGACCGCGCGCGCTTCGACGCGGCCCTGGATCGCGGTGTTTACGCAGCAGAAGTTCAAAAAGACGTGACCGACGGCGAGATGTACGGAGTCAGCGCCACGCCGACGATATTTATAAACGGCGTTCAATTGAAGGTCCTGAGCGCAGACGGATTAAAGCAGGCAATCGACGCCGCAGCAGCAAGCCGCGCCAGGACCAACGCGTCTCAATAATCCATGGACCAGAGCATGGTCCTGTGAACTTTACGTATTACTTCTGTTGCGTGCGCGACAAAGACGAACTACATTAATAGCGCAGACGAAGTTCTTCCCGTTCCCCATCGCCCCCGCCCCCTGATCTTCAACCTGCTTGTGTGATATCAGATGGTGGTCTCTTTAAAACCAGAGCGACTTAAACGCTACAAAGACGTAGCGATGTTGCTGATCAAGTACGGGCGTTCGGATCTGATCAGTGTGGCAGGACTGGAAGGCAGTGTGCTGCCCGACGAAATTGCGGCGGAGTCGCGGGAGGCCGCTCCGGCTGAGGACCTCGCTAAAGATCTCGAAAAGCTTGGTCCAACTTTTATCAAGTTAGGCCAACTCCTATCAACCCGGGCCGATCTGTTGCCCGGTCCATATCTCGACGCGTTAACAAGGCTGCAGGATCACATCGAACCATTTCCTTACGAGGAAGTGGAACGGATCGTGTCCGGCGAACTTGCCGTCAGGATGTCGAAAGCCTTCGCTGACTTTGACCCCACGCCTCTAGCCGCGGCATCGCTCTCTCAGGTGCACCGCGCTTACATGCGCGACGGCAGGGACGTCGTCGTAAAGGTTCAACGACCCAACATACGAGATCTCATCGTTAGCGATCTCGAATCCTTGAACGAAATTGCGCGTTTTCTCGACCAGCACACGGAACTCGGCAGACGCTATGAATTCGAAAACATGCTGGTCAACCTGAGGAAGAGTCTGCTGCGCGAACTCGACTTTACCATCGAGGCCAACAACCTGCATACGATCCGTCACAACCTCGCTGAGTTTGAAAACATCGTCGTTCCCGAACCCATCGACGACTTCACCACCACGCGTGTTCTAACGATGGAGTACATCTCCGGCAAGAAGATCACCGCGCTGAATCCTCTGCGCCTGCTCGAGATCAACGGCGGCCTGCTTGCTGACGAACTGTTCCGCGCGTATCTAAACCAGTTTCTGATCGACGGCTTCTTTCATGCCGATCCGCATCCAGGCAATGTTTTCGTCACTGACGACGATCGAATCGCGTTGCTTGACGTCGGTATGGTCGGACGCATGACGCGCACCTTCCAGGACAACCTTTTGAGACTATTGCTCGCGATCAGTGAAGGCAGAGGCGAAATGGCCGCTGAGGCTGCCATCAAGATGGGTGAAGAAAAGGAAGGATTCGATCGAACAACTTTCGAACGGCGCATCACGGATCTCGTAGCCGACAACTCTGACGCGATCCTCAGTCGAATGAATGCCGGCAAAGTGACGCTGGAGATAACGAGAATCTCCGCTGACTGTTGGTTCCGTCTACCGGCTGAATTCACGATGATCGCGAAGGCGCTGTTAAATCTGGATCGTGTGGTCTACACACTCGATCCAAACTTCGATCCCAACATCATCATTCGCGAACGTGCCAACGAGATCCTGCAGCGCAACATTCTCAAGAGTGTTGCTCCAAACAACTTGCTATCGACCGCTGTTGATCTCAAGGAGTTTGTCGAGAAACTGCCGACAAGAGTCAACAGACTCCTGGACGCCGCAGGAAACAACGACCTCCGCCTCAAGGTTGATACGATTGACGAGAAAATCGTTTTGGAAGGACTTCAGAAGATTGCGAATCGAATCACACTCGGTTTGGTAGTCGCTGCCCTCATCGTGGGTGCGGCGATGCTGATGCGTGTCGATACGTCGTTTCGCATCTTTGGTTATCCGGGCCTGGCGATGATCTTTTTCCTGATCGCGGCTGCGGCGGGCCTCGTGCTCGTGTTCAGCATCATCTTCTACGATGAGAAACGCCGCAAGAAGAACTAAAGGTCACGCTCTTTGGCAGTGGTTATCAGTTCCTGCAGGACTGCATGTTCGTCTTCACTCAATGAGCTAAACGCAATGCCGAATCCGACACCCGGTTGGTACGAGGCCACGCGACCCTGAAGCGGTAGCCATTCGCCTGAAGGAAGCTGGATTTGCAGGTTGATCTCCTCATCATGCTCGACATGCCCGAAGGTGTTTACAAAACAACCTCCCACGCTCACGTCGTCGACACGTGCCTCGTGGGCGCGCGCCATACTCTCCCATTTCGCTTCGAGCAGAATTCTCTTTCGCTGGTTGCTGCGTCGCTCCTGACCCATATCCCGCCTCGGTTCAGTATTCTAAACGATGCGTGCGGACGTGACTATGAGCTTATTCGCGCGGGAAAAGGCTTGAACCGGGCTGCGGTGCGGGCGCGTACTTCGCGAACAGCCGGTAGCCCAACAGGAACAGCACGATAAATCCAAACGTCAACGGCAAACGTGTGTCGGACTTCACCAGCATCCAGAAGTGGATCACAGCAGCGATCGCGGCGAGGTAAACGAGACGGTGCAAACGCGCCCAGCGCTTGCCTCCGACTCGTTTCACCATCTTGTTCGTCGACGTGATAGCCAGGGGCAGCATCAGCACAAACGCTGTCATTCCGGCGAGAATGAATGGTCGTTTGGCGATGTCTTGACCAACACTCAGCAGATTGAACTGCCGATCGAACCAGACGTAAGTGAGCAGGTGTAGCGAGCCGTAGAAAAAGGCAAACAGACCGAGCATCCTTCGCACCTTGACCAGCGAGTTGATGCCAAAGATCTTTCTCAGCGGCGTTACCGCGACCGTCAGGCTGAGAAAGATCAACGTCAGCATTCCGGTCGTTTTAGTGGCAAAGTCGAGAGGATTCGGCCCGACTCGTTTGCGATAAAGATCCGACAAAAGCAACACGAGCGGCACCAGCGAGTTTATAAAAACTATTACTTTGAAAAAGCGCACGTCACTCATAAACGAAGGTCAAAAATTCTTCACCAGATCCATGCCTTGATAAAGCTGAGCCACTTGTTCGCCATAGCCATTGAATAGCACCGTGTTACGCCGGCCGTACTCGCCGATTCTTCGCTCCGTTGCCTGGCTCCAGCGTGGATGCGGAACGTTTGGATTCACGTTTGAATAGAAGCCGTATTCGTCCGGCGCCTGGATGTTCCAGGTCGTCGGTGGCTCGTCAGCCACGAGCGTTATCTTGACGACAGACTTAATACTCTTGAAGCCGTACTTCCACGGCACCACCAGTCTGATGGGTGCTCCGTCCTGAGGCGGCAACGTCTCGTCATACATTCCCGTAGCCATGATGGTTAGCGGATGCATCGCTTCATCGAGACGCAGACCTTCGACGTAAGGCCAGTCGAGGACGCCGGTGCGTTGGTTTGGCATCCGGTTGGGATCGAGCAGAGTTTGAAAAGCAACGTAACGCGCGGTCGACGTCGGTTCGACTCTCTCCAGCAGTTTTTGCAGTGGAAAACCGATCCAGGGAATTACCATCGACCATCCTTCAACGCATCGCAGTCGATAGATTCGTTCTTCGAGTGGAAACTTCAGCAACTCGTCGAGATCGAAAACCCGTGGTTTATTTACCAAGCCTTCTACACTCACCGACCAGGGCTTGGTAACAAAACCCTTCGCGGCATAAGCAACGCCACTCTTCGACGTGTCGAACTCGTAGAAATTGTTATAGTTGGTAATGGCGTCCAACGGCGTTAACTGATCTGTGACAGCAAACCCCTGCTTGATCTGTTCTCCCTGAGGCGCTTTCGCCACTTCCTGGAGCTTGTCTCCCTTGACCGGTTCTGCCGGAGGTGGATTGAGACTACGATAGAGCAGCGTGGTCGCGGTGGCTGTTCCAGCCAGAGCCGCCGTTTGAATGAACAGACGCCGATTCAGGTAAAACTGTTTATCAGTAACTTTTTCTGACTTATCCGCCATTTTGTAGACCTTGCAACTTAGAATACCTCTATTTGTCGCTTGGTTCGCCAAATACTTACACACTCAAATTCGCACTTGGATTGCCACCGATTAAACACCGATGACGCGTATTGAACCTGAACCCGCCGATCAGATGACATATCGAAGCAGACTTCTACGCTGGGGTATTGTACTGTTTGTCGCCCTGGGGATTCTTGCGATACCGGTGCCCGTTGGAATCACTCCTCAGTCGTGGCGGTTACTCGCGATTTTTGCAGCCACGATCATGGGCTCGATCGTGCGCCCGATTCCTGGCGCTGCGGTTGTCTTGCTGGGTGTCACCGCCTTGCCGGTTTTCAGAGTGTTGACGATTAACGAGGCTCTGACCGGTTACGCCGATCCGGTGGTGTGGCTCGTCCTGGCGGCGTTTTTCATCTCCCGCGGCATGATCAAAACCGGTCTGGGACGGCGAATCGCATTTCTCTTTATCAAAGCCATCGGCAAACACTCACTGGGACTTGCCTACGCACTTGGTTCGACAGAGACGGTGCTCGCGACGGTGATTCCCTCAACCGGAGCTCGTTCCGGCGGGATCATCTTTCCGATTGCGAAGAGTCTCGCCGAAGCTTACGAATCGAGACCCGGCCCGACCGCACGCCGTCTCGGCGGGTTTCTGATGTCGAGTGTGTACCAATGTAACGTAATCGTTTGTGCGATGTTTCTGACGGGCCAGGCGTCCAATCCGATCATCGCCCGGTTTGCCCAGGAAGTGACCGGGATTGAGATTACTTACGCTCGCTGGGCGCTCGGCGCGATTGTTCCCGGGATTGTCAGTCTCGCGCTGGTGCCGTGGGTGCTCTATCGAGTGTATCCACCCGAAGTCAAACACACGCCTGCCGCCAGCGAGCTCGCTTCAGAAGAATTGAAAGCCATGGGCCGTCCGAAATGGTCCGAATGGCTGATGCTGCTAGTCTTTCTGTTGGTCTCGATACTCTGGATGACGAGCAAACTGCACGGCATCGACTACGCGGCAGTGGCTTTGCTCGGCATCAGCGTTTTGTTGCTCACAGGTGTGCTCGACTGGGAAGATTTAATCAGCGAGAAAGCCGCGTGGGGCGTGTTCATCTGGTATGGCGGGCTACTTCGAATGGCCGAAGCGTTGGGCCAAACCGGCATCACCAAGAGATTTGCCGAAGCATCCGCAAGCTTGACCACCGGTTGGAAGTGGTGGCTGGCACTGGCGTCACTGCTCCTGATCTATTTTTATGCGCACTACGCTTTCGCAAGCATCACCGCGCACGTCACGGCGATGTTTGTGCCGTTTCTGATCGTCATTCTGGCTGCTGGAACGCCGACATACCTTGCAGTGCTTTCGTTGGCCTACTTCTCAAACCTGGCGGCAGCGCTTACTCACTACGGAACTACACCTGCGCCGATCTACTTCGGTGCCGGCTACACCACCCAACGCACCTGGTGGACGCTGGGCCTGATCACGTCATTGATAACGATTGCCGTCTGGACTGTCGTCGGCTTTACGTGGTGGAAAGTGTTGAAACTTTGGTGAACACAAATGGCTGGATACTCCGGAACACCGCTCGTTAAAAAACTCGGCATCAAAGAAGGCGGCCGCGTCGCGTTCGTCAATGCACCTGACGACTTTCAAGCCACGCTCGGAGAACTACCGAGCGACGTGAAGCTCATGAAGGCGACGATGAAGTCGCTCGACCTGATTCTCTTCTTCGTCTTGTCTGAACGAATACTTGCGCGAGACTTCACAAAACTCGCGGAACGTCTCACCAGCAATGGCATGATCTGGATCGCGTGGCCGAAGAAAAGTTCCGGCGTCTCAACCGACCTCACCTTCGAACGCGTGCAGCGGATTGGACTCGATGTGGGACTCGTCGACGTGAAGATCTGCGCGATTAATGAAACCTGGTCGGGTCTAAAGTTTGTTTATCGTCTCAAGGATCGAGCGAGCCGCACTTAGCACGAAATGCTTTCCACAGTTTTCCACAGATCCTGAGGAAATCTTTGTGGAAATCAGGGTGCCGAGTTTTACAAAGCTGTTACAAGCGCATACTTAGAACACTTTGCACACGTGAGCGGCGTACTCAAAAATCTTTTTATATGAACGCGTTAACTGTTTTGAACTCGCTCGCGATGCGTCAACGGATCGCTGCTGGTCCACGTTCTTTTTCACCGCGCTACTAATTGTGGGACCATCAAAAATAAGTACGAACTAGTTGCGCCAAACATTCGGCGAACGGTTTTTTACGAGCGGACCGGTACTCGATTTTGCTAATGAATTCGAAGGTCTCTCAAGCGAGAGCGTAACACCTCAGACATACACGCGAGCATCAACAAACGCGTGAAGTGATCACGTATCCTCTCGCACAAGAGTTGTTTGCGTTCTTAGAAAGAGATCTGAAAGGGAGATCGATCGGCAAAATTTCGGAGTTGATTTTGAGTCGAAACAAATCTGAAAAAGATGTTGCAAAAAAAGTGTCGATCACTATAATGCGATTCCCTCGCTGACACATTGATTGCCAAAAATAAGAATTGATCAGCGGCCTGTTGGATGATCGTTTGAAGGTTAACTAGCTCTCATCTTTTTTCTCGCAATTGCCCGGAAGCCTTCCAACGAAAGCAAGTCAGGTATTAGTGGGGCGTGACTCGGCGGTAAAGTTGCGCAAGGCAATCTAGGCGATCGGCCCAGTGGGATCTTCGCCAAAAAATAACTCTCAAATGTAGTTCCTTGCCGGAGGAAGTAAGCGCCGGACTAGGGTGTAGTCTTGTCCGTTTACGGATTGCAGCAGTTCTTAAAGCCCAGCGGAGTTGTGGAAAATGATCGAGATACAGTCGGCCCCCCAGGTCAAACATTGCCCTATCTGTTCAAAAGAATTACCGATATCAGAATTTGGAATTTGTCGAGCGCGTAAAGACGGACGCAATCTGTACTGCAAGAGCTGCATTCGTCAGAAGGTGACCCAGAGCCGGCGCGCTTTGAAGGAATATAAATCAGCCCGCAAGAAATACATTTCGCAGCAAGTCGAGATTGCGGAACTGCTTTCCGGTGATGGCGCCAGCCATGGTCATTATCCCGCTAAAGCAATGAGCAAGTTGTCTCCCGTTGAACGCGTGCGCGATGCAATCAGAAGAGGCTCACGAACTCAACGCGAGATTGCTCAGGAAACGAAACTCGGCAAAGACGAAATCGGAGACGCGTTAGCCAATCTGCTGCTCTGGACTCACGAGATCAGAACTCAAGTCGTGGACAACACTCGGCTCTATTTTTTGAACGATAACGCCGAGACCACCACAGTAGATGATGGACCACGTCTTCCGGCTCGAAAACGCGATGTAGCGAGTTCGTTCAGCAGCTTGCAGGGGTTGATGCCGGGTCGGAATCCTGAAGGGGAACCCGAAAAAATCGGCGGCTGGGTGGCAGCCTAGCCGTCTTTGATTGTCGATTGTTGATTGCCAATTGCCGATTGGAAGAAATTGGCAATTGGCAATCGGCAATTGGAAATCAGATGGAAAAGGCCTCGAGCACCTCACTGGCGTGATCCTCGGGCTTTACCTTTTCAAATATCTTTTTGATCTTGCCCTTCTCATCGATCAAAAAGGTAGTTCGATGAACGCCCATGTACGTTCGCCCCATAAACTTCTTCTCTCCCCAAACACCATAGCTTTCAGCGATCGCTTTATCCGTATCG
>Ga0126376_10002318_pt1 | contig 10738 bp, 12 predicted proteins | sample PanSoiMetPlot_15_FD_92760 | JGI IMG/M metagenome (GOLD analysis project Ga0126376, IMG submission 92760) | Tropical forest soil microbial communities from Panama - MetaG Plot_15 | ecosystem: Environmental > Terrestrial > Soil > Tropical forest > Bulk soil | place: Panama | collected 2016-02-17 | reverse complement strand
CAATCTGCCGCGTACCGGACACCTCTCGATCTTCGACCGGAGTTATTACGGACGAGTCCTCGTTGAGCGTGTCGAACATTTCGCCACTGATCCTGAGTGGCAGCGCGCTTATCAAGAGATCAATGAGTTCGAGTCGCACCAGGCAGCATTCGGCGTGGTGATCTGCAAATTCTGGCTTCACATCACCCCTGAGGAGCAACTGCGCCGCTTCCGCAGTCGCGAACTTGACCCCTTCCGGCAATACAAGCTGACCGAGGAAGACTGGCGCAATCGGGCGAAGATCCCGGAGTACACAGCCGCCGTCGAGGACATGCTGGTTCGCACCAGCACTCCGCATGCTCCGTGGACCGTCATCGAGGCAAATGACAAGTATTACGCCCGCGTAAAGGTCGTAGAGACCGTCGTTGAGTTCATCGAGAACCGATTAAACTAGAAGAAAGCCAGCCCCACTGGCAGAGTAAACCTTCATACCGGGCCTGCAGCCCAACAAGGGAATCTGTTTTCATGAATACACCCGCAACATCGGTGGCCGATTACGGCTCCCGTGCAGTCGGACCAATTATTCTTCTCGGCGCGCCAGGCGCCGGCAAAGGCACTCAAGCAAAGCAGATCGTCGAACGTTATGCCATCCCGCAGATATCTACCGGCGACCTTCTGCGCGAAAACGTCAAGCTTGGAACCGAATTGGGCAAGAAGGCCAAGGCGGTAATGGATGCCGGCGAGCTCGTATCAGACGAACTCGTCTGCGAAATGGTCGCGGAACGTTTGTCGCGCCCAGATTGTGCTCGCGGATACATCCTCGATGGCTTTCCCCGCACTGTAGGTCAGGCCGAATGGCTCGATGGATTTCTTGCGGCACGAGGCTCGAAGCTGCCGCTACGCGTCATCAAGATCACAGTCGACTACAACAAACTGCTGAAGCGTCTGACAGGACGCCGCACCTGTCCCATCTGCGGAACGATCTACAACATGTACACGAATCCGCCAAAGGTCGATGAGGTTTGCGATCGCGAGGGGGCGAAGCTGACGTTCCGCAAGGATGACAGTGAAGAAGCGATCGGTACGCGACTAACGGCGTACGAAAAGGACACTCTTCCGCTGACTGACTATTACCGCCAGCGGGGGATTCTCAAAGAGATCAACGGCGACTCGGCGCCAGAGCAAGTAACCAGAGAATTGTTCGAGGCACTCGATAAGGGCGCCATCTGAACTTTAGATACCCAGGATTCCGCGTCTCTTATGTTAGTCCTGAATTCCAACCTGATTCAGAATATAAGCGTAGTCGAACGCAGCTTCGTGCAACATGTCATAGCGGCCTGATGCTCCACCGTGACCAGCGCCCATATTCGTCTTCAGAATCAGACTCTTGTGGTCATTTCGCGTAGCGCGCATCTTCGCAACGTACTTCGCCGGCTCCCAATACATCACCTGACTGTCATTGAATGACGTTTTGACCAGGATGTTCGGATACGTCGTCTGCTGAAGGTTGTCGTACGGCGAGTAGCTGATCATGTAGTCGAAGGCCAGCTTCTCCTTAGGATTGCCCCATTCTTCGAACTCGGTCACAGTGAGCGGCAACGATTCATCGAGCATGGTATTCATCACGTCGACGAACGGAACCTTTGCTATAACGGCGTGAAAAAGATCTGGGCGCATGTTGGTCACAGCGCCCATCAGCAGACCGCCGGCGCTGCCGCCCTCAATCACCAGCTTGTCTTTTGAGCCGTAGCCCTTGCTGAGCAGATACTCGGCCGATGCTATGAAGTCGGTGAACGTGTTCTTCTTCCGCATCATGCGTCCATCGTCGTGCCAGGTCTTCCCCATCTCGCCTCCGCCACGCGGATGTGCTATGGCGTACACAACACCGCGATCGACAAGACTGAAGAGGTTCGAATTGAAGTTGACATCGATCGAGATGCCATAAGACCCGTAACCGTAGAGATACAGTGGACCTGTCCCATCTAGCTTCTTGCTCTTCAGATAAATCACCGAAATGGGAATCTTTTTGCCGTCCGATGCTGGCGCGTAAAGTTGCTCAACCTGATACCGCGTCCGGTCATAACCACCGGGGACTTCTTTTTCCTTGAGCAGTTTGGAAGCACCGATTGCCATGTCATATTCAAAAACCGACTGCGGAGTTATGAATGACTGATAGCTATAACGAAATTTCGTGGTGTCGTATTCACGGTTTACAAATGGAGACGATACGTACGCAGGCTCCGGAAAAGGGATCCTGCGCGAATTTCCGGTCTTGAGGTCAGCCACGGAAATCTGCGGCAATCCGTTTTCGCGCTCGTAGGTGACGTAATAGTCCTTGAAGAAATCCGTGTCGTCGAGCATAACGTTCGCACGGTGCGGAATCACTTCCTGCCAGTTCGCTTTACCGGGAGCTGCAACCGGCACCTTGACTAGGCGAAAGTTTCTGCCTGTATCGTTCGCGCGGATGTAGAAGAAATCGCCGTTGTGGTCGGGATAGTACTCGACCTCCTGCTTGCGCGGCTCAATCACCTTCCAATCTGCCGTGGGCTGATCGGCTGGGACGAAGCGAGCCTCGCTGGTTGTATGGCTTCCCGAAATGAGAAAGATGTATGCCTTGCTACGTGTTCTGAAAACCTCGACACTAAAACGCGCGTCTTTTTCTTCGTAGATCAGATCATCAGGGCCGGTAGTGCCTACCCTGTGCCGATAAAGCCGGTATTGCCGCTTGGCGGAGTCCTCAACCGTGTAGAACAAGGTCTTGTTGTCATTGGCCCAAGCAACTGACCCGGTCTTCTCGATGTGATCGGAAAGCAAATTCCCCGTGCGCAAGTCCTTCACTGCAAGCGTGTACTGACGGAAGCCGGTGTTGTCGGTGGAATACGCCAGCAGGTTGCCGTCGTCACTCACCTGGTAGGCGGCGACAGCCATGAACGTTTGCCCTTTTGCTAGCTCATTCAAATCCAGAACTACTTCCTCCGGCGCGTCCATACTGCCTTTGCGGCGGCAGCGGATTGGATACTGCTTTCCCGTTTCGGTCCGTGCGTAGTAGAGGTAGTCGCCGTATTTGTACGGCACGTCCACATCCGTCTCCTTGATGCGGTTGAGCAGTTCGTCGTAGAGCTTCTTCTGCAGAGGTTCCGTAGGCTTCATCACGGCGTCGGTGTAAGCGTTTTCGGCGTCGAGATAGGTTTTGACCTCGGGGTTCTTCTTGTCACGGAGCCAAAAATAGTTGTCCACCAACTTGTGACCGTTAATCTCGGTCACTTTGGGCACTTTCTTAGCGGCCGGAGGGACAGGAGGAGCCGAAGGAGCATCGGCGGCTTCTAGCGTAAGAGTCGTATAGGACACACTCAAGAGTATAAGAAGCACCGCCATGGGTGGGGTCAGCTTGATCATTTTTGCTTTGGTTCCGAGCTTAAGTTGTTGAAACAGAGCAGCATAGACCCTACGAGCGGGAATGGCCAGTAGAGTTTCCTCGGAAACCTATATTTTTCGGGCTTCCGCCCGCACCCTATGTTCGAAACCCCGTATGCTCGCTAGACCTAAGGTTCCGCGCTGAAAGCTAACTTCCGGCAACTCCTCGGAGGTCTCTGCCATCTGCGTCGCTTGCGGACGGGTTTTCCACGCTTACGTCAGAACGTGTGAGAAAGACGCTATTGTGCGGCTACAGCGTAACTTCCAGCTCCATGCGCGTCTCGCTCACCGGCAAGTGCTTAACAACACAAGGTCAGAGATCAGCCTTGATTCTGACTTGGCACGTGCAGGATGACCTTAACACCCTGCTCCAAACTCACGGCTGGATTCCTTCAGGGTTGAGGACTGCTTCGCAAAAGCTACGTTGTTTAAGAACGTAAAGTAGCGCCGAAAACGCCACATGACTACAAAACAGGACTATAATGCCCGCAAATAGGGGCCATTAGGCCCGCCGATAGCGGCCCCTTCGATGCGTTGCAATCCAGGCACGTGTTCGAGGGACCAGATTAGAACCCGTTGAGGTGGATATGTCTGGAATGTCGCCGATCATCATGTTGCTCATCCTGTGGGGCGCAATCACTCTGGTATTGGTAGTTCTCCTCATCTATCGCAGTACGCTCACCATGCACGAAGACGATCAGCTCTTTCTGAGCGAGGGTGAGACTGCCATGGCGCAGGAACAGGCCGAACTCCAAAAGAAGATGAACAAGCTTCAGCCGTTTGTTCGAGCCTGCGGGGCGTTGTCAGTCTTGTTGCTTGTCGTAATGGCCGGCCTCGGGGCTTACGACATGTATAAGAACTTCTAAGCACCGCCTCTGACAGTAACGCTCACACCGCCGCAACCTTAGCTGTGCGCTGCTCCTCTTCTTCCATTGCGGCTTTGGCCACCCTGACGTTTGGAGTCCGCGTCCAAAAGGGTAATCTGCCATTAATTTGTGCCCGGCCTACGGCAACCTGCCCCACCAAATCAGCTTCTCTGTTTATGAAGTAGTTATTCCTGGAGAGAACCGCCTGAGGGTGAGCTAATGCCAATTGAAGCCAATCAAAAGCCGAGTCCAGAGAAGACGCGCAAAGCACTGCTCGTGGACGGCGACAATGATCGCTATCGACGCAAAGAACGAACAGGTCAACTGCAACAAGTAGGATTCAGAGTGTTCCCCGTCCTTAAGATCGACCACGCTCGCGCGCGTACAAAACCTGGGGCATTTGATTTGATCGTTGTTATTCCCGGCGAAAACGCGGAACTCGCGATGGAGTTTTGCGACGAAGTCCGCCGAAACAATCCAACCCAGCAGATATTTCTATTAGCGGGTAATACGGCTGTCTCCGATCGAGATTACGCGGTTTCAAGTTGGGAAGAGTTAATGAAGAGGATCGGATCGACTTCAAGCGCAAGCGCCAGTCAGGCCGCTCAACCGCAAAATTCCTTGACAGCGGCATAGTGCGAGCGCCGAACGCCCTGCTGTCGAGGAGACAGCCGCCCGAATTCACCGTACTAAGGATGCCAAGTCTAGCTACCAGTTGCTGCAAGTGACGTTGAAACTGTGGCAGAAGCTCGCGAACTAAGCTAAGGTTATAGATGTCACGGGACGCGAAAGTGGCGGAATTGGCAGACGCACCAGACTTAGGATCGAAAAATTAGGGTTTGCGGGGTTTGGTGGCGGTTGGCGGTGTTTGGTGCATCTGCCTTGATTTACAGGGTTTCCTACCAGTTCGTTCCAAGCAATACCAAACGTCCTAAAACGGCACTCACTACACTTTTCACTACAGTGCTAAGCTCTCGGGAGGATGGCCTGATTTGCTCGTCGGATGAACCTTCTAATCCGATGTAGGCTTCTGTAAAACTCGCGATTCTTAGACTTGATTTTTCTAAATTCGATGCTGTTCTCGCGAATCCGTTGGGCTATTCGCTTCATTAAAGTTTCTGATTTTTCCCCGCGCTTATTGTAGGTCGCGCTCTCCAATGCAAGCCTGTACACCTCTTGATTCGACAAGATCAGATATAGGGAATTTGCGAGCAAGAATTGATCTAGAGCTAAGACTGCGGTTCGCTTATTACCGTTCCCAAAAATGTGATTGCCTGCAATGCTGAAAAAAAGACAGGCGGCTTTGTCATACAGAGTAGGATAAAAATCCCCGAAGCCAAAGCCGCCTTGAAATGGTTGTTCTGATGCCGAGTGCAGCAGGTGCCTGTTGAGCACATCGTTTCGAGAAACGGGTTCTATTCCAGGCCAAGACAGAGCAATTCCCTCATCGTGAATTGCTTCAATGTATCCAGCTTCTAAACGGAATGCTGCCTTATTCCTGGGCAAGCTTCTTCAAGGCAGGATAGTACTTTGCGGCTGAGAGAACGAACGCCTCATTGGGCTTGTTCCCAGCCACCTTGGAGAGCTGCTTTTCGACGTCAGCTTTGTATTTTTGTGTGGTAACACAAAGATCCTTCAGGTGCTTTGCCGCACGCTGCGTCATAATTCCCTCCTCTCCAGTCTGTTTGAAAACCTTTGATTGTTCCGAGACAATCAAAACGTGAGTTTACAACACATTTGGATGCAAAACGATAGCAAAAGGGTGCACAGGCATTACCAGCCAAGCCCAATAAAATCAATGACATGTGATTTTAAGCCCCGGCCCGATTGCCCTATTGTCAGGTAATACAAACCCCTGTCCCAAGAGTTTGATTCTCTTTGATTCTTTTTGATTCTCTTTGATTTCCTCATAAAAATCAAAACTGCTACATTCGACGCCCAAACCTAAGTTCTATTGATTCCCCTTCTCTTTCGCCCATCGCGCCTCTGCTGCCTTGCGTGCCATCTCTTTGCGCTTCGCTTTGCTGATCTTTTTCCAACCCTGGGTTTTTGCTCGCCCTTTTCCTCCAAGACTGCCCAGGGCTTGAGCAGCGGGATTCTTTTCCTTCCCCATTGGCGGAGGATTCTACGGGCATATAAAAGCCTCTTGCCAATGCGCTAGCGCTAGGGCATATAATGGCACCCCTCAAACGCAAACGCCTTCCTACGGCGCTCTAAACGCAATAGGAAGGCTATCCACAAACCAATCTATCTAGGAGATTGACCTATGGCTTCCAGCACATTACCACGGGCCCCATCTTCTCCAACCCTGACAAAACTCAAACTACATGCAGTGCTTTGGCTGCTGTTCTTTTCCGGAGCACTGCTCAACATCGCAACCAAGCTGTCCAAACTGGCTGAGAGGCAGGCCCGTTCATTACGTCGAAGGCTTGCTTCTCGGCCTCGGAGAAAGCGTCTCGCTCGCGTCTACGTAATGCCGCAGGCCGAAGCGAGGCGCGTGCAGATCGCCATTGCCGCCGACATTCAGCATTCTCCAGATCGCTTAGTTTCTCTGCTGGAGAAGGCCAGAAAGGACGGCAGACTATGAAGAAGAGCACGGTCCTTAAGCCCGATCCTCTAGGACGTGACCGTGTGACCTGTGGGCGGTGTCTCCTAGTGCAATTTGTTCCAGCTTCTCGGAACTGCCGCCGATGTTCCGCCAAGTTAACCCAACTCCACTTGAACATCGAAAGGAGAACCGCATGAAGCCTCATGAAGAAGCATTGAGAGAGTTCTTTTCTCTCTTGCGCCGTGGCCAGCCCATGCGGTCAAAGAAGGCTGCATTAGCTAGGTGCGATGAGGAAATTGCCCGATGGAGACGCGCAAATCCGGACGCGCAATTTCTGCATGACTTGCCGGAAGGAATGGAGGAAAAGTTCGCATGAAACGTATGGAGGAAGCATTTTTCAGCGAAACCATCTATAGCTTGGCAACGGAGATCATCTCGCTCATGGCTGAGAAATCTCCGAGTGAGGCAGCATCAATTGCTGGAGTGGAACTGGCCGCTGCAATGTTGACTCATGGGCCACATTGCGGGCTTCCGCTGCTTCGGCAGAACGCGAGGCCAGCATAAAACGAAAGTACGGACGGAAATTTAGCTGAAAGGAGAGCGCGAGAATCTAGAGAGCTAAAGAGGCCACTCGAAGTGGCCTCTTGTTTTCAAGGAGGGATTGCATGACAAACGAAACTGCGATTGCCGGGTTCCTCGATTCACTTGTTGCGAGAGGATTATCCGCAACCTCTTTCCTTCCGCCATTTCTCCCAGCGTGCATCTGCTGCCATCCTGGCTGATTCCCTGCGCTGTTTTGCCGTTGATCTCACAACTGGCCCAGTTCTCGCCAGTCCCTTGACTGAATGGCCTAGCAAATCCCGCTTCCGGGATCACCGTCTCCGCACGGCTCTATTCCGAACTTCACGTTCTATTTTTGAACCCCGGGGAGGGGATGTTGTCTCCGCATTCTTGCTGTTCCTGCCTGAATTACTCAATCACCGCACTTGGCTGAATGTTAACGTAAACATCCCACCGAGGTTCGAGGTCAGGTCGGGGGCTCATTTTCTCGGGTGCTGCTCACCACACGAGCAACACATAGCCGGGATTACCATCTTGAAGCACATTCCCGCCATTGCCTGTCTGCGGACCATTTGGGCAGAAGCTTGTACCGTAGGCTCCGCCCGCAGTGCCGACACCACCTGAACCGCCAGTCCGGCTGATGGCCGCAGATGTGTCGATCTTCCCGCCGAAGCCGAAGGTCTCTCCGGGAAAGTAGTTGAACCCGCCAACCTCGCCACCTCCTGCGAAGATCAATTTCTGTCCACCAGACACACTCATGCTGCTGTCCTTCCCGCACCCAAGACAAGTCAGGCCGCTCGAGTCGCTGTGGGTTCCCCCGCCACCGACGACAATCTCGTAGATGGTCCCAGGCGTGACCGCAATCACACTGCGGCTGTAGGCTCCGCCACCGCCGCCGAAATCCTCGCCACCCACTGCACCGGAGCCACCGCCACCCCACATTTCAACCATGACATGCGTTACGCCCGGAGGTGCTGGCCAAAAGTAAGGGACAGAGGGGGCGTTTTCGACATTAGTAAACTCCTGCATGCCGCTGAAACCGCCCGGGCCTGGAGTGCCTTGCGGCCCCTGTGGACCTTGTGGCCCGGCGGGTCCTGGGTTTCCGGGTAGACCTTGAGCTCCGTTGGCGCCTGGATCTCCTTTATCGCCTTTTGGTCCTTGCGAGCCGGGCGCGCCTGTATCACCTTTGTCGCCTTTCGGCCCCGGTGGTCCTGGCGGACCAACAGTGAGGGTCGGCAGCAATGTGACGCTAAGGTCATTGTTGCCGGAGACGATTGTTACGGTGCGTGAGTCAGGACTCCAGCCCGAATTAGGAATTGAGACTACAACTTGGTGGGGGTCGCCGACTGAGAGGCTAATACTCATCGGCGTAGTCTTCCCTGTGTCAACACCGTCAACCGTTACCTGCGCGCCGGTTGGGAAAGACGTTACTTTCAAATTCCCGGTTCCGTTCTGTCCGTACAAACTGGCGCACATAGCACCTGCCAGTATGGCGACGAGAGCAGCTCTTAGTTTCAAGTTCTCTGCGATCTTCTTGATTTTCACTTGGATTCTCCTGTTTGACTCAATACAGACGAATTACTTAGTCGGACTTCCCCCAAAAGTTGCTGCTGAGCTTCTGTCCTATAAGGCGGAAAAGCTGAGGGAAAACTGCAAGCAGCACGATGATTTTTTCCACCATGCAGCGCTAGGGAGCGCTGCCTAAACCTCATTCAAACGCTGTCCAAACGGGTCGAGCGAGAGCTACGGACCATTCGTAGAAGGCTTGCTCGGCCCAGGAAGCGCCGTCTCGCGAAGGTTTACTTGATGCCTCAGGTCGAGATGGAGAAATTGCAGGCGGAAATCGTCGGCGACATCAAGGACTCACCGGGGCGCAGAACTCTCTTCCTTCGAACTGTCAGTGGCGGAGTTCGTCGCTCGCTTAGCCGATAGGGTCACAGTGCTCAGCAGAGCAACTAGGCAAACCCGAGAAGCACCGCCGCCAAAGATACCGCCAATGAACTCAAATGGGATTCGAGTGCTCGGAGGCCGCAGACGAAAGCAAGAGGCTTACAAAAAATTCAACTGAAAGGAGAAGGCGAGAATCTGAGAGCTAAGGGCTGCTCGCAAGAGTGGCCCTTTTTATTTCCATTCGCTTGGCTCTTTTAGAACATGACCATCGATTTGGATCTGTAAAGCATCCCTGTTGCGGTCGAGTACCAGCTTGAGCGATTTAAGTTGCGGTCGAATATTGTTCAGGCCAATCTCATCGGGGAACTGCTGGATGCATAGGGACGTAGCGTCCAAGTATTGGACAAGTCGTTTCAAGCCTGCGAGGGTGGCGTTACTCATAAAACCCTTCGGCGCAAATGTCTGGCCCTTTTTGACAGGAGCTGGAAGTGTGCGGGAAGGTTACTCCAGAGCTGTTAAAGGTTACTCCACAGTTACTAACCGTGCGGTGCAAATCAACGGCCATTCCGGGGCTTGGCGCACCTTGGCGTGCGTTAGAGAGCTTATTGCACAAACGCGTGGGGCTGTTGTACGGTTTTGCCTGCTTTTGTACGGGGTTCACGGACAAAAGACGGACAAAGTTTTAGGCGCTCTGTTTGTAGTCCTCGGGCTTCATGATCTTGTTATCGACGATCAGAAGTTCTCTTTTACAGTTCTCGCACTCTCGCCTCGCCATGAAGATGCTGTCCATCTCGCTTGTCACAACGCCCTTCATGCCGCAGTAGGGACACTCACCGTAAATTTGGGCCATGTTTGTTTCACGTAATTTTCGTGTGGTGAATGGGAAGTGTGCCGGAATGCCGTCCTCACATTGGAGATGTTGTTTCCACCTCTGCGCAGTGCGCCTGCAAGTCTGGCAGAGTGGGAAGCAGTGTTTCTGGTGTTTCGCAGCCGGTTACTGAAGAAAGGCAGTCCAGCCGAATACCGAATATTCCTGGGATTCGTTCTTGGTAATGAAAACTCAGATATACGCGCCAGGGTTTATCTGGGTGTGCCTGATGCAAGCGAATCGCGCAACGTTTAGCAAGGTGCGGCTCGTGAAGATCCTCATTCAGTGTGATGGAAGGCGGCGCAGCAGAGTCACTACTGTAATAAAGCAGATCAACGGCGGTCACTGTTCCTGAGTGACCGAAAGCGTCAATTGCGAGAAACGCTGGTTTTGCAACGTGCCAGCGCGCGAGAGACGCATTATGAAGGTGTACGCCAAAGCTATGCTCGTTTGATTCTACATAATATCTTCCGAACTCTTCCTTCCACCGTTGCCGCAAGCGCTCCGTATCGTCAGTCGGACCCAGTGCGGAAGCTTCCGCTACGAGCTTCGCGGCTTGCGACCGGAGCTTCCTTTTCGCAACAATTGCGCCCATGGTCCCGGCAAGGATTG
>Ga0126376_10002316_pt1 | contig 10741 bp, 11 predicted proteins | sample PanSoiMetPlot_15_FD_92760 | JGI IMG/M metagenome (GOLD analysis project Ga0126376, IMG submission 92760) | Tropical forest soil microbial communities from Panama - MetaG Plot_15 | ecosystem: Environmental > Terrestrial > Soil > Tropical forest > Bulk soil | place: Panama | collected 2016-02-17 | reverse complement strand
TCAAAAGCTCGTTGGTCGTCTGTTTCACCGCGGTCGGACTGCTCGCCGGCAAGCATGCGTGGCCGACCTGGCAGCCCGCTCATCATTCCGACTCGTTTCCGCTGGCGCCCTTCATGGGCAGCCTCTTTTACATCGCCTTCGCGTTCAGCGGCTGGAACGCGGCGGTCTACGCAACCGAAGAGTTCAAGGAACCTCGAAGGACGGTGCCCCGCGCCATGCTCATCGGCTGCGCCCTGGTGGCGATCCTGTACCTACTGATGAACTGGGTATTCGTCGCCAATCTCACTCCAGAGCAGGCATCGGGGGTCTTCGCTTACGAGAGCAAGCGCATCACGCTCGGCCACCCGATCATGAAGGGGCTGATCGGCGATCTCGGCGCGCGGTTGATGTCGCTCGTTGCCATCGCGCTGTTCATCTCGGCGATGAGCGCGATGATCTTCGCCGGGCCTCGAATCTACGGCGCGATGGCCGAGGACGGCTTTTTGCCGCGAATTTTTCGAGCAGAGCAGAATCGCCCTCCCGCGGGCTCGATCATTTTGCAGGGTGTCCTCAGCGTCGTGCTGATTTTCACACACCCGCTACAGCAAGTGCTCCAAAACATCGGCGCGGTGCTGACGCTCTTCGCTGCCCTGACCTGTCTTTCTTTGTTTCGGATTCGCTTTGGCCGGACAGGCCTGCCCCCGCCGCCGCTGGCCGCGTTGGCAGCCGCGTCAATCTTCGCGCTGTCCGCAGCGTGGATGCTCTATTTCGGATTTCGAAACTCCCCCCTGCTGGTAGCGTGGATCGCAGTGATCCTCGTTGTTTCGTTGGGCGCCTACCAATTTACGATCAGGCGGCGACGCATTGCCTGATGGATTGTCGTTTCCGCAACAAGGCAACCCCCCGGGCACCAGTGACTCGCTCGTGCGGCTCGCCATTGCCCCAGCGGCAGTTTTTTCTTGACACTTGATCTGAACTTAGACGTATACAAAACAGGCGATTTTGGCCTGAGGGTGACCGGCGATGCGGCAGGCTCTGCGCAAATTGTTTCTCCTGGCGTCCGTGGTCGCGACCGCGGAGCTTTCCCCGGCGAATGCCACCGACGTCGCCCCGCTGCGGGTGATCAAGGACCAGGATCCGAACTTCGATACCCTATCGGTGGACTTGGTGAACGACGAGATCCTCGTCGGGAACGACGCCCAGGAGACGCTGCAGGTCTACAGCCGTTCGGCCCAGGGCGTCGTCGCACCCCTGCGAGAGATCGGAGGGCAGAAGACCTTCATCACCTTCCCTGGGCAGGTAATTATCGATCCGGTCCACAACGAGATCTGGAACGTCGGCAACGATATCGCCGACCTGATCACCGTTTACCCCCGCTCCGCTTCCGGGAACGTGGCGCCGATCCGCCGGATCGATGGCAAGAGGCGGCAGCTCAGGTTCAATCGGTCGTGGGGTATCGCGCTCGACACCGCCAATGACGAGCTGTTCGTGACGCATCAGAAGCGGAATCAGATCAGCGTCTTTGCCCGCACGACGAACACCGACGCCGATCGCGATGCGACGGCGAAGCGCACGATCAAGGGCCCGGCGACCGGGCTCGCCAATGCGCACGGGATCTTCGTCGATGCGAAGGCCAACGAAATCTACGTCGCCAACCTGGGGCAGGAAGTGACGAAGGACGCCACCACGGGCATGCCCGTCGGGTCGACGCACTTGCCTTCCATCACCGTCTATGCGCGGAACGCCCAAGGCAACGTCGCTCCGCTGCGGACGATCCAGGGCCCGAACACGAAGCTGGACAATGCCAAGCCCATCTTCGTGGACACCGAGCGCCATGAGATCGTCGTGGCCAGCGGCAGCCCAAGCGACGCTCTGTTGTTTTTCGATCAGAAGGCGAAGGGCAACGCCGCCCCGGTGCGAGTGATCCAGGGCGACAATACCGGTCTGAGCAATCCGACCGGCGTGTTCGTCGACACAAAGCATCACGAGGTGCTGGTCGCCAATTGGGCCAACCACACCATCACCGTCTATAAGAGCGGCGCCAGCGGCAACGTCAAACCGGTGCGGGTGATCTCGCCCAGCCAGAGCCGAGTGGCGGCTGGAATCGGCAACCCCGGCGCGATTTACGTCGACCCAGAACGAGACGAAATAGGCGTGGCTAATTGAGTGAGCCACCCCCGCCTGGCCGTGTTTGCCAGGCAAGCAAATGGGCAGGTGGCGCCGCTGCGTATCCTCGAAGGGCAGAAGACAGGCATCAGCCGGAGCCTTCATGGCGTTTACCTCGACATCCCCAATGACGAGGTCATCATGCCCAGCAACGTCGCTGGCGCCATCTTGGTGTTCGCCCGCACGCAGAGCGGGAACACGCCGCCCAAGCGCGTGATCCAGGGTGCGCGCACGCACCTGCACTCGCCGCAGGGCGTCGCCGTCGACAACAAGCACAATGAGCTGATCGTTTCCAACGATACGCGGCTCAGCATCCTGGTCTTCGATCGGGATGCAAAAGGCGACGTGGCGCCGGTGCGCGAGATCGTTGGTCCCCTGACCGGAATCCGCAGCCCTCAGGGCATCGTGGTCGATCCGGTGCACGACGAGATCATCCTCTCCGACGAAGGCAAACCGGGCGAAGACGCCAAGGTGTCCGAAGAGGAAACCAAGGAGAAACCAAAACCCGCGCTGCTGGTTTTCCGGCGCACGGACAGCGGCAACGTGGCGCCCATCCGCGTGATCACCGGACCGAATACCGGCATGCTGCGGCCGCGGCAAATCCAGCTCGACACCCAGCGCGACGAGTTGGTGCTTGCCGATCGCGGGCTGGTCCAGGAGTTTGTGTATGAGACGCCTGGGTTCCTTGCGGTGTGGAAGCGGACGGACAGCGGCGACGTGGCGCCCAAGAAAATCATCCGCGGCACGCTGACCCAGCTCACCAGCCCGCGCGCCGTCTACGTGGACATGAAGAACAGCGAATACGGCGCCGGCGACACCACCAGCCACTCGATCATGGTGTACCCGCGCGACTTCACGAGCGACGGCAAGAAGGCGGCGCTTACGCCGACGCGCCCGCCGTCCGCGCAGTAGCCAAGCTGGCTCGACTGCCTCGACTGCACACGTCCCCACGCGCGATGGCCAAGACGCGCTCCTGGCGCTATCTTCACCCGTGTCGCGCGAGTTGGGAAACGAGTTGCCCGCGCTGCTGCTCTCATTGCTCGACGGTCGCGATCTGCCCTCCAGGATTGGCAAGGCGATCTTGATCGCCACGGTCGATTCGCAAGGGTGGGCGCATCCAGCACTCCTCTCCTACGGTGAGGTAGTGGCCCTCGATGAGCACAGGCTGCGCCTGGCGACGCATGGGGGCAGCCGAACGTCGAGCAACCTGCGACGCTCCGGTCGCCTCACCCTGTGCCTGATCGAGGCCGGCGTCGCGTACTACGTGAAGGCGCGCGCGGTCGAGCAGCAATCGGCGCCCGAGCTGGCAGGCCTGGCGCGATTCGAGGCGACCGTCGAGCAGGTGCTCGCAGACCAAGCGAGAGAGGACGTCGAGCCATCCGCGCGGATCACGAGCGGAATCGAGTTCAAGACCCGTCAGCTCGAAAGCGAGCAACTCGCCGCCTGGGCGGCGACGCTCAAGGCGCTTCGCGCCTGACCTGCGGACAGACGCCGTTGATCGCGAGTCGCGAAAGGCGTAGTCCGCGCAGGCTGCAAGCGACAAGGCGGCACATTCCCGGCTAGAGCCGCGACCGGTGAAAAGTTCCACGCAGTGAAACGCACGCGCTAAGCAAACCTGCCCTCTGGTCCCGAGGGATTGCTCCCACCGCTTCGCCGCGTCGTATTGACACTGCGTTTCATCGTGTGTACAGCCACCGAGGTGCTGCCAGCGTACAAGATCGATCGAGACACCCGCGGGAGCCGGCGATGATCTGGCACGACAACCGCGAGTTCATGGAGGCTCTGCGCGCTTCGGGCGACCTCGTCGTCATCGACGAGGAGGTGAGTTGGGACCTCGAGCTGGGAGCGATCAGCCGCCTCGCCTGCGAGCGCGACGCGCAGGCCATTTGGTTCACTCGAATCGCGGACTACCCGGCGGAGCACAGCGTCTTCGTGAACCCACTGGCGACCTGGCGCCGGGTGGCAATCTCGCTCGGGCTCAAGCCCGACGCGAGCGTCAAGGAGATCTACCGCGAATACGAGCGGCGCGAGCAGAAGCTCATCCCGCCGATCGAGGTCGAGACGGGCCCCTGCAAGGAAGTCGTCCTCCGCGGCGACCAAGTGGACGTGTTCCAGCTGCCGTCGCCGATGCTCCACGAAGGTGATGGCGGCCGCTACCTCGGAACGTGGGACCTGGTGGTCTCGCAGGATCCGGAAACCAAATGGACCAATTGGGGAATCTACCGCTTCATGGTGCACGGTCCCAAGACGCTCACCGGATTCCCGCGTCCCACCAGCCATCTTGGCAAAATCTTCCGCGAGCAGTTCCTGTCGAAGGGCAAGCCGATGCCGATCGCGATTGCGATCGGCGCGGATCCCCTGTGCCATCTGGCCGCGGCGGCCACCGTCGCTCTCGGCACCGATGAGGCCGAGCTTGCAGGAGGGATGCGCGGCGCGCCGGTGGAGCTCGTCCGCTGCGAGACCAATCACTTGTTGGTGCCGGCCAACGCGGAGATCGTTCTCGAGGCGGAGATCCTGCCCGATCGCGTGTCTCTGGAAGGTCCTTACGGAGAGTATCCCGGCTACCGAACGGGCGAGATGGGAAACGGGATCCTCTGCCGCGTCAACGCGATTACCCACCGCCGACGGCCCATCCTCACCGTGGATGCGACCGGCTACAAAGACGACAGCACCACGATCACATCGATGAGCGGAGCGCTCAGCATCAAGCGGCGCCTCGCCAGGCACGGCATCGAAGCAGCCGACGTCTACGTGCCGGCGGAGGCGGCGGTCCACGCCGCTGTGATCGCCGTGGAGAAAGGCGGCCCGGAAGTGTGCCGCAAGATCGTCGAGATCCTCACCTCGCGCCGCGCGCTTCTGTCCAAGATCTTCGTGGTGGAGACGGACGTCGACCCGTTCAATATGGAGGCGGTCATGCACGCCTTCGCCACTCAATGTCATCCGGGCCGGGGAATCCATGTCGTCCATTACGAGGGCGGCGCGAATACGCTCACGCCCTGCTACAGCCAGGACGAGCGCCTCGCCAAGCGTGGAGCGACCGTCGGATTCGATTGCACCTGGCCGCCGAGCTGGTCGCGCGAATGGGACGTGCCGGTGAGGGCCACGTTCAACTGCATGTTCCCGCAAGCGGTGCAGCAGCGAGTTCTGCAGAAGTGGCGCAGCTACGGCTTTAAAGATCCAACCGTAAAGGAAGCGCGGACGGCGAAGCCGGACGACGCGGTCGCTCCCCGCTAGAGGGCAGCTCTGAAAGCCGGTGAAGGAGGAGTCGCGAATGCATCTTCGATATCTTCGTTCACTTGCGGTGGCGCTCGGGTGCGCGTCCGCACTCGCGGCGCTCCCGGCATCCGCCAAGGCCGCAGACGCCGCCAACGACGAGTTTTCCGCGATGAGGGTGCGACGGATCACGCCGCCGATTCCGGCCGGCAAATTGGTCCTGCAAGCGACCGATGGACGCTCGATCCGATTGTCGGATTATCGAGGCAAGGCGGTGCTGGTCGAGTTCTTCCTCACCAATTGAAAGCCTTGCCAGCGGGAGGTTCTCGCTATTGCAGCGCTGGAGCAAGAGTTCAAAGGCCAAGGGTTGGCCGTGATCGGGGTCGATCTCGAGGAGGATCCGGCGGACGCCGCGGCATTCGGAAAACAGAACAACCTCTCGTTCCCGCTCGCGGCCGAGGATGAAGATCGAGCGAACAAGGAGTTTGGCGTCCTCGGCTGCCCGAACACGGTGGTGATCGACCGGAACGGTCGCATCGTCGGACGCGGTGCCGGCGAGGGGGATTGGAGCAGCGACGCAGCGCGCGCGCTCGTCAGGTCGCTGCTTGGAATTCGGCCGGCGGCGCCCGCTCCGCCCGTCGCCGATTCGAAGCAGGCGCGCAAGGCGGTTCACTTGGTGAGCTCAGTGGTGCCGAACGACCCGAAGCTGAACGAGATGCTGGGCGAGGCCGCAGATTCGCTCAAGGCGGGGGACGCAGTCTCAATCCTCTTCGACGGGCAAAGCGTGGGCGCCCTGCGGACGAGCGCAAAGAAGACGCCTCTGGAAGGTACGGCGTTCACGAGCAAGCAGCGCAGCGCCGCGGCAAGTCGACTGGGAGTCGCAACGTCGGCCGCGCCGCGCAATCAGCTCGAGTACATCCAGCAGCTGGCGAAAGCTGGGGCCAAGGTGCTGGTGAACAGCAACGCGATTCACGCGCTGGGGCTTGCCGACGGGGAAATCCACTCCATCGCCAAGCGCGTGTCGGTGGGCGAGATGGAGAAGATCGTCGACGAATCCGACGCCTGCTACACCTACAGCCACGATTAGGACGAGGCGATGAAAAGTTTCGAAGCTCGCCAGGCCTTGTTGAACGGAGCATGGAGGTCGCGATGAAGCGCTCGCGCGTTTGGGAGACATTCGTTCGAAATCGAGAGCAGCTCAAAGAAGGCGTCCCCATCCCGCTCGTCTTGGTGGACCTGACGCCTGGGCCTCGCAAGTACGGGCTGCGCCACGCCGTCGTCGTCATCGATCGGCGCCCGGATGCGTTCCCGAACGGCGAGACCCTGTGGGTGAGAACGCCCGTGGGCGTGCGGCTTGCCGCGCCGTACGCGATGCAGATCGTGCGCGAGCTGCCGTCGGAGCTGCCGGGCGTGGGTTACCATGATGTCTTCGAAGCCCTCCGTATCGCGGGCAATGGGTAGCCTGTCGACGTCGTTCGCAGAGTGCTGGGATCGCCAGGCGCGCGAGCGCGGTGAGCGGCTGGCCCTTTCAGATCGACGAACGTCCTTGAGCTGGCGAAAGGCTTCCGAGCTGAGCCGCTCGCTGGCGCGCGGATTGCTCGCGATGGGCATTGAGCCAGGTGCCGTCGTCGCCTGCTGGTTGCCCAACTGGGTCGAGTTGTACGTGCTCCGAGTTGCTTGCGAACGGGCTGGGCTGATCTGGCTACCGATCGCCGCCAGCTTGCGCGAGTGGGAGCTGCACAACATCCTCGATCGGGCGGCGCCGGCTGTTTTGGTCGTCCCTCAGCAGTTTCGCGATCGCGACTACGCAGCCGCGGCTCAGAGCCTGCTGCGCAGCCTTGGCACGCCGCCTCGACTCGTCGTCCTCGGCGGTCCGCCGGCCGGGAGTGGAATATCTTTCGACGCGCTCGCTCAGCTTGGAAACCAGCCCTCGGCGCCGACGCTGCTCGAGCGGCCAGCCGATGAGGCGTTCGTGATTCTGCCCACGTCCGGGGGCACCGGTATCCCGAAGTTCGCCCGATTCCGCGTCTCGGCCTGGATGCGGCGCGCCCAGGCGCAAGTCGAGCTGATTGAGCTGCGCGAGGACGACGTGATCGCGGCGCTCAGTCAGGGAATCGGCCCGAGCATCATCCCGCTCTTCGCCGCTCCATTGGTTGGTGCGTCTGCGTGCCTGATTGACGAGATCGAGCCCGGCGCGGTGCTCGATTCGCTGGCCCGCATTCACCCCACCATCGTATGCGGCGTTCCTCCGCAGATCATGTCCCTGCTCGACCACCCGAGGTGCTCCAGGTCCGTCGTCGACCGGGTGAGGATCTGGTACACGACCGGGATGGGGTTTCCTGCGGTCGCTGCCGAACGGGTGGAGCGCAGCGCGCAGGGCATCGTCCTGTCGGGCTACGGAGCGGTCGACTTCGGCGGCTGGACGGTGCCGTCTCCCAAAGATCCTCTCGAAGTTCGCCTCCACACGGTGGGCCCGCCGCGCGGGGGTACGGAGCTTCGCCTGGTGGACGAGGACGGGCACGACGTCCTCGCGGGCGAATCGGGTGAGATCTGGGGAAGAGGCCCGTGCTGCTCGACCGGGTATTTCCGAGATGATGCTGCTACGCGCGAAGCTTGGACTGCAGATGGATGGTTCCGCACGGGAGACCTCGGCCGCTTCGACGCCGCGGGAAATCTGGTCATCGCCGGACGAAAGCGCGACGTCATTCGCCGGGGCGGGAAGACCATTCAGCCTGGCGAGGTCGAAGCGCTGCTCAGCGGCCATCCGAAGATCCACAAGGCGGTCGTGGTGGGGTTCTCCGATCCGGTGCTGGGCGAGCGCGCCTGCGCCGTCGTGGTGCCCAAGTGCGGAGAAGCGATCTCGCTGGACGAGCTCACCGGACATCTGCGCGCGCAACGCATCGCCTCGTTCAAGCTTCCGGAGCGGCTGGAGCTGGTCGGCGATCTCCCAGTGCGAGGCGACAAGATCGATCGGACGGCGCTTCGCCGGATGGTCGAGGAGCGGGTCATCGGCGGCGACGCAATGCGGGACGCGGCCGGCCCGAAATCATCATGAAGCGGATCGCCGTCCTCGATGACTACCAGGGGGTGGTGCTCTCCCTGCCTTATTGGGCGCGGCTCGCCGATCGGGCGAGCGTCGATGTGTTCCGCGACACGCTGGCGGATGAGAGCGCCCTCGTGCGGCGGCTGCGCGAGTACGAGATCATCGTCCCGATCAGGGAGCGAACTCCTTTCCGCGCATCGCTCCTCGACAAGCTCTCGTCGCTCGAGTTGCTCGCCCTCACCGGGCGAAACTCCGGTCACGTCGATGTGGAAGCGGCGACTGCGCGCGGCATCTTGATCACCGAGACCGAAGGCTCCGGAGCCTCCGCGGTCGAGCACACGATGGCTTTGTTGCTGGCGATCGTGCGGCGAATTCCACAGGACGACCGCGCGATGCGGGAGGGCCAGTGGCAAACGGGCCTCGCAATGGAGCTGTCGGGTAAGACGCTCGGCATCGTGGGCCTTGGGAGGATCGGCAGCCGCATCGCCGCGTTTGGAAAATTCCTCGGCATGCGCGTGCTCAGTTGGGGTCCGACCTTGAACGATGAGCGCGCCACGGCTGCCGGCGTCCGCCGCGTTTCCCTTGACGAGCTGTTTCGAGAAAGCGACGTCGTGAGCATCCATCTGCGCCTCTCGGAGCGCACCCGACACATCATCAAGGCCGAGCAGCTTTCGTTGATGAAGCCGACCGCGTACTTGATCAACACCGCCCGGGGTGCGCTGGTGGACGAACAGGCGCTGATCGCCGCCCTGCAGGAGAAACGCATTGCCGGGGCAGCCCTGGACGTCTACGAGATGGAGCCGCTCCCAGAAAAACACCCGCTGCGCTCATGCGAGAACGCCGTCTTGTCGCCTCACATGGGATTCGTCACCCGCGAGGCGTATCACCTCTTCTTCAGTCAAGCGGTCGAGGCGATCGACATTTACCTGCAAGGCAAAGTACCGCCGCGCGCCCTCAACCCAAACGCGATCGCGCGTCGCGCGGCGCTGGGGAGATAGCGTCGCCATCGAGTCGCAAGCTCCGAAAGGCACGAGGACATGCAGAGCCTAGAACGGAGCATCGGAATCCTCAGAGCTCTGGCGGCTGTCGGCAGGGCGGAGCTGCGCCTGTCCGACGTGGCCCGCGCGGTGCGGCTGAGCAAGCCCACCACCTCGCGCATCCTGTCCGCTTTGTGCCGTCAAGGTCTCGTCGAAGCGTCGCGCGAGACAAAGACGTTTCGCCTCGGTCCCGAGCTCGTCTTCCTCGGCTGGTCGGCGGCGCAGAGCTTCCAGCTCACCCGCATCGCCCGCCCGGTGCTCGAGAATCTGGCGGAGACGACCGGTGACACGGCTTTCCTGATCGTGCGAAGCGGCAACGAAGCCGTGTGCGCCGACCGCGTGACTGGGGCTTACCCGGTCAAGGCACTAACGATGGAAATCGGTACTCGTCGACCTCTAGGCATCGGCTCAGGCAGCCTCGCGTTGTTCGCCGCGCTGTCGGATGAGGAGATCGAGCAGATTCTCAAGATGAACGCCGAGCGGCTTGCCCGCTTCAAGGCCGTGCGCCCTACGCGCATTCGGCGCGAGGTCCATCAGGCCCGCGTGCGAAAGTACGCGCTTGCCGAGGGCCACGTCGTCAAGGAAGTGTCGGGCGTTGGCGTGGCGATCAAGGACCCGCGAGGGCATCCCATCGCCGCGGTGAGCGTGGCGACGATCTCGTCGCGCTTCGATAGCGGGCGGCAGGCCGCGCTGATTCGGGTGACCCAGGCGGCGGCCAGGGAGATCGAGCGCGCCTTGCGAGAGTCGAACGGAGGATGAGGACATGCCGCACATCATCGTCGAGTATTCCGCCAACATCCGCGAGCAAATCGGGCCCGAGAACCTGATCCAACACGTCCACGATGCGGCGCTGCGCACCGGCGTCTTCCCCATCGGCGGGACGAGGACTCGCGCCGCGGAGAGATCCTGCTACCGAATCGCGGACGGCCACCCGGACAATGCCTTCGTTCACGTCGCGTTGCGGATTGGGCACGGTCGCGACCTCGCGACGCGGCGACGAGCCGCGGAGGAGATTTTCCGCGAGGTCTGCCAATTTCTAGAGCCGCTCTTTCAGCGCACGCCGCTGGGCATTTCGCTCGAGGTCCAAGAGATCGATCCCGCGGTGAGCTTGAAGAAGAACAACCTGCACGAGCACGTCCGCGCGCGGCAGGAAAGCCCGGCGAAGGCGCACTGAAACGCTGGACTCGGCGCGACGAGTGTCATTGAGCACATGCCTAGAGCGCCCAAAGGGCTGCTTCGAAAACTTCGCCGAGATACCCGTGCCACGCGCGGGCGAGGGGGCCGGATTCGACGACGTCGTCGC
>Ga0126376_10002315_pt1 | contig 10752 bp, 10 predicted proteins | sample PanSoiMetPlot_15_FD_92760 | JGI IMG/M metagenome (GOLD analysis project Ga0126376, IMG submission 92760) | Tropical forest soil microbial communities from Panama - MetaG Plot_15 | ecosystem: Environmental > Terrestrial > Soil > Tropical forest > Bulk soil | place: Panama | collected 2016-02-17 | reverse complement strand
TGATCCACGCCGAGGAGCCGAAGCGGCTTTCCAGCGGCAGGCCGTTCCAGGTGTCGAAGTTCGGATCGCCCGGATGTGCGATGGTTTGGACCCGCCACAGTTCGGCGCCGGTCTTGGCGTCGTGGCCCGTGATGAAGCAGCCGCCCGGCTCGGCGTTACCGCAGCCGGTCATGCCTTGGATGATCTTGCCGTTGACGACGAACGGGCCGCCCGTATAGCGCCAGCCCTTGGTCCAATCGGCGGTGGCGTGCTCCCACACCAGCTTGCCGGTCTTGGCATCGAGCGCAATCAGGTTCGCGTCAGAGGTCGCCGCGATCAGGTTGCCTTCATAGATCGCCATGTTGCGCGAGGAGAGATTGATGGTGTTTTCGATCAGTTTGGCCGGCAGATCGCGCTTATACTCCCAGATCAGGTCGCCGGTCGCGGCATTGAGCGCCTGGATCTTGTTGGCATAGTTGAAGATGTAGAGGATGCCGTCGTGCACAATCGGCGTTGTCTCGGTGGCGCCCGGGACCAGCGACCACGTCCACGCGACCTGCAGATCCTTGACATTGCTCTTGTTGATCTGGTCGAGCGGGCTGTAACCGTAACCATTAAACGTGCGCCGCCACATCAGCCAGTCCGACGCCGGTGGATTGCGCAGCATGGCGTCGGTAACCGGAGTGAGGTTTCGCGTCGGGTCGGCCGGCTGTTGCGCGAGTGCCGAAGCGCCGGCGAGCAGCAGCGATATCAGCGCGAGAGTTGATGACTTCCGATAGCGATGGACCGGCATGCGCTCCCCTCCTTTGCAGAGCACGTTCCGGTCACTCAACTCATTGGAATGCGCTCTGATGTATGTCGAATCGTGAGTTTTACAGCGTGGGGTTTCCCGCCACTGCGCAAAACATACGGATTTTTTCCGGTGGAAGCTACTGGCTTTGCGCCGGCCACGAGGGATGCGGTACTATGGGCAAAGTCGCCCACCGCAGCGCGCCCGGGCTAGTTCTGGTTCCGCGACCGCCTTCTGCTTGCGGCCGATCGTCGCCGCATGCGTCGATCTGGGGCGTGCGAACGCCAATGGATGTTAGACATGGCGAGGAGGACTATTATGAAGAAGCTCTCATTCCTTCCGGTTTTGCTCGTCCTCGGGCAGGGGGCGTCGACCGCATCCGCGGCGTCAGGCAACGCGTCCGGTCCGGCGGCCCTCGCGCTTGCCGCCGTAGTGGCCTCCCATTCGTCGGTGCTTGGCTCCTTCGACCTCCGCGCCATGGCGCGGCTGTTCAGCGGCAACAGTCGCATCAGTTTTCCGCCTAATCGGAAGATTTCCGTCACCGCGGATTCCGTCGTTTGCCGGACGAGCAACGTCGATATCACATCGCGCACGTGCGAGCTTGCCTTCGGGGCCGCCAAGCGCGTCCTGAAGGGACGCGAGGCCAACGAGCTCTTTGCCACCCTCGCGGCTGCCGGCGTCGTCTCGGAAGGCGTCACCAAACTCACCTGTACGGTCGACCCGAACGAGATCCGACAGAAGGAGGGCGGCGGTGCGCAATGCGCTTTCGAGACAGGGCAGTAAAGCCGATCGGTTACGCCCCGAGTGGGCCGGAGCACCCGACCGAGAACAGTGTGAGCTTCAAGCGGATCAAATCCGATGGACCTGCAGCGCTTTCTGATCGGACTCGGACTGGTGATTCTCGTCGCCGGGCTGCTGTGGCCGATCTTGTCACGGATCGGGCTCGGGCGGCTGCCCGGCGATATCATGTTCCAGCGCGGCGGCGCCACGTTCTATTTTCCTCTGGCGACCTCAATCATTATCAGTGTTGTGCTCACCGCGCTGTTATGGCTGTTCAATCGGTGATGAGCAGCGCTCGGGCGAGCTCTCGCGCGCGTGGGCATGGTACGCTTGTTCGCCAGAGTACCCTGCGACTGAGTTGCGTTCGGCTTTAAGGGGGCAGCCACGAGGGCGAAGCCTTGAACATGCCGAACTGGTCATGCGTTCTGCTTTCCTCGTCGCAGCTCCAGCAGGCACGTTGACAGGCCCGGACCACGATGATCTCCACACGCGACCTCAGCGGGCTTCCGGATCTTAGGGGCTTCCGAAGGCTGACCCGAGCGCTGGCGATGCTTGACGCTGTTATGTCACCGGAGTGGGAATACCGGTACTACTCGTTCAACTCCCATTGGGCGGATGGCGAGATGATGGCGTCGATGCGAAATGGATCTGGGGACCGTTGGTTTGCGCTATTGTGCTCTGCTGGTGTTGCTCTCCACGGGCTCGCCCACGAGGCTCCGATATTTCGACCGGGTACACCGTGGCCAGGGATATTCGAAAGCCTGCCGGCGGAGTTTCACGACAACCTCCTACGCGAGCCTGCGTTCACGACCGAAGACAGCACATTCTGCATTTGGCGACGGTCGACTGACGCTCAGTGGTCTTGCGGTCCCGTAGACCTTCCATTTGTCCACGACCCCGATGGCTCCGAAGCCCTCCTCTCAATTCTCTCCGGCCAGCTCCAACATTATGTGCAATTTGCCCGGGATTACTACGAAGTCGAGATTGCGCCAGCGGACGTCGCGGCGGTTTACCGGCATGATCCACTCACCAACGCGCTGGTTCGCCGCCTGAACCCCGGCGTAGACCTCGAATCTCTCGCCGAGGACGTGAACGAGATCGGCTACCCCGAGATCGGCTAACATGCTTTCGCGGTCGGCTGACCGGCAGCAGGATGGTCGACCGGCATTAGAATCCGTCACCGGCTCCGCAGGGCGGAAAGAGCCCGACATCAGGCAGGACTTAAGACGTTAGTGCCACTTTTGACTGTTGTACCAGTCATCAATGTCCTTACGAATTTCATCTTTTGCGAGACCATACCGCTGTTGAATCTTGCCTTCGAGCTGTTCGCGGCGTCCATTTATTACGTTGAGGTCGTCGTCAGTGAGCTTCCCCCACTTTTCCTTGACCTTGCCTTTAATCTGCTTCCAATTTCCTTCGACTCGATTCCAGTCCATGTGAACCTCCGTTGATCACCGCGCGATATGACCGGTAGAGAACACATTGACTCGGCTAAGGTTCCCTTCACGCGACCTCTGCGACGAGTACACCATGGCGGCTGCTCGCCCTATCGTGACGAAGCACGTACGGGCCTCCGGCAACCTCGCTTAACTAAAGGCGTTGGTTTCCGACGCCTTTCGTGACCCAGTGCGGGAGCAAAGCGATATGGTCTCGGTCGCCTCCATAGAACCAGCTGCCCGGAAGGGTGCGCCTGCGCGTTCCATCAAAAGCGTGGCGATGTTCCCTTCTTCGAGAGGGTTGTGCGGGAGTTGTCCCAACATCCATCAATGCGCGAACTCAACGCCAGCTTACTCACCGGAAGCATAACCTTGCCTTATTGCGAACCGTCGCCGCCGATTACAACCGCTGCCGCTGATCAGAAGCTGTTCGAGACTGGTCGATTGGAACGACGAAGCAAGTCGAAACAGGCCTCGGGGTTGCGCGAACGTTCCGGGCTCGCCGGCGGAGTCGCCGCTGCACTGTCCGGATTGGGCGTGCTTCAGGTGGGGCAGGGAAACGTATTGGGGAGCGCGGTCGAAAACCTATGGCACGCGTTCGGCGCTCAGCGGATCTTTGGTCGGCCGGACACTGCAGCGGTGTTTGCCGCCCTAGGTATCTGTCAGGTGCTAAGGGGCAGATCTTCGGTGCCGCCTCGTCTCTTTTCTTCTACGCGCTGATCCTGCCCCACATTGCTGCCATGGAACAGGCAAGGGGGCACAGCTGGGCTTCTCTAGCAGCCCGAACCACGAAAGCCGCCAGCAGCGCCAGCGATTCTGAAGCGCAAACAGCCGCCCGCGCTGCCGGCTCCCTTCTCGACAAGGCGGCCGAGAAGTAGTTTCTGCGCCTCCAGCCCCGAAAGGGGCAATTGCAGCGACGCAACACGGGCCACCATCGCCGCACGGGCTCAGGTTCGCCGCGGCGAGTCGGGGCGCCGGCGCCGCTTAGCGCATGGCTCGGCCTGGCGGCGGCTTCCCGGCCGATCATTCTCAAGATCGGCTGTTCGCGACGTTCGCTATCAACGATGACTGCGCTGCCTCGCCCGATGCAGACGGCCCAAGTAGGCTGAGGACCCAACGTGCCGGATGGATCAATTCGGCTGGCGCGGCGTTGCCGACAATATGCACGCGGCCGCGATGCGCAAGAGCCATCGCGCCAATGGGCCACCGAAAGGAGATGTCCATGTCTGAAAAGCGTACAGTCGAGAAAGCTCAAAAAGCCAAGCGCGCAGGCAAAGCGGCCACGACACAGGCAGGTGAGTTCGTGCGCGATGAGGTCCGCAAGATTCGCCATGGCGCGCACGGAGCAAGATCTCCGCAACAGGTGATTGCGATCGGCCTCTCCGAGGCCAGGCGTGCTGGGGTCGCTCTCCCTCCGCCAAAGGAAGGCCGGACCAAGGAGCAAACCCGCCGGAGCGCTAAGTACGCGTACGAGGCGGGTCAGCACAAGCGCAAGACTCGACGTCGGCCACGTGTTTCTCGTGCAGTCTCACGCGTTCTTGAGCACGAACCCCGAAGCTCGGCGTCACCCCAGGCGATGTCACTTCAAGCAAAGCGCGCCGCGTCTCGCCGCACTGCCATCCAGCGCTCTGCAGCGGCCCATAAGGCGGTGAGAACGAAAGGCGCGGCTGCCCGCTCGGCCGCGGCTCGGAGAGCGGCTCAAACGAGAGCACGCCGCAAGGGATAGTTGAAGACACGTTCGAGAAACATCGGGAACTAAGGAGCTACTGGCCTCGATCGCCTAGGCGCCTCGGCCGCTCCGGCAACGCGCTCGCGGCGCCGCTCGGTCATGTGTCAGAGCGAGTCTGCGTCGGCAGTGGTACGGATAGGCACGGGTGGGCGTCACGGGTGAGACGGTTACCGTGCTGATCGCGAGAGGCCTTATTGTGCGAGAACATCTCGCGCGTCGCGAAGCCGGAGACAGGTTTACCGGCATCGCGCTCAGCTGTGACGTCCATCACAACACGATCAGGATCTGGCGTGTGCTTAGCAATTTCATCGCTCGTATTTCTTGAAATAGCGCAGGTCAGGCGGTGGCTGATCCTTGGTGGCAGGCATCAAAAGGTCATCACCACTCAGAAAGTAGACTTCTTTGCCGATGCCGACGTGAGCATTCCCTTCGCCGCACACTGCATGGCCGAACCAAGTCGATTTGTCGGCAGCCACACGCCGATACGTCTTGTTCACTAACCATGGCCGCGTGAGAGCATGGTCGATGGTGGTGATGTCGTCGTGCAGTAGATTCGGGTTGGCTTTGTCGAGATATAGACGCTCCGTGATGATGGTCTGATTATCTTCGTGCAACGGGATGCCAGTCGCATCAAACACGCGCGGGCCCTTCAAGCCTCGGGTCTCGACCTCAAGCGTGTGATAATGACCGCCGCTATCAGCATCGAGCCACTTTCCGATCGAATAACCCAGGAACCGAGGTTCGAGCGCCATATTGGCCGGATAGTCGCGTCCGTCGGTGTAAATATGGCGATTGAAATCGTGGTCACGCGACATCAAAATGTAGGTGATGTCAGGCGTGACAACGAATTCGAGGGTTGAATAGGCGATCATCACGCGCGGCATTCCGGGGGAAACGCATCGATAGGTCGGGTCAATGCCTTGCCCGCCCTTTTCCATATCAACAAGGTTTGCATCGTATATGGCTTGGTATTCGGGCGTCAGCGGAGGTTTCTGTCCGAGATTCGGTGTCACGGCAGGCGGTCGGCTCTCGTCCCAGCGCAATCCGCCGGCGCCGCCGGCGATCAGGCCACGGTTGGTGGTCCGCCATTGCCCGTTTAGATTCGGATACTTTGAGTCATCGGCGGAGGCGGAGCCGATGGTGATCGCCACCGCCGCAAGGGCTGCTATGCAAATCGAGCTTGGAAAGGTCATGGGTCTCCTCCGATCTCACTGACGTACTTGTCTTGAAAGCACGATGGCAACGGGGCGGCGCAGCCTATCACAGCAAGATGCGAGGGATCGACCGCACCGCTCACCGTGCTCGCTGAGCTTTCAGCAGCAAGGCCTGGTCCGTCACATCGGGTAGAGCAATGTAACGCCCGCATAGGTTACGCAAGGGCCGCCGGATTTGCGAGATCGCCGTGCGTACAGAACCACTACAATCTGGCGTACCAGACCGACGATCCGCTGATCGACGAGCTTGCCCGCGACGGCATCGCCCATGGGTTCTTCTTTCCACTCGGCGGATTCACACCGCTGCAATCATCAATCTTGTCCGAACTCGCTGCGCGCCTTTAATGCCACCCGATGCCGCCGCGCTCGCGTGGCTGTTTTCGCCGTGCGCCGAACATCCCGCTATATTGGGGGCCAAGAGGACAACCCAGGACGGCTGTGGATTTCAAAGACGCCGTACTCGGGCGTTGCCCTCAATTCCTTCCCGCACTCCCCGCCCGGTTCCCCGCGATGCGGCCGAACACCGAGCCGGCCATCAGGCCGGTTCCGCCCGGATAGTTGAAGTAGAACAGGCCGCCCACCAATTCGCCGGCCGCATAGAGACCGCGGATCGGCCGGTAGTCGGTGTTGAGCACTTCGCCGTCGGTAGTAATGCGCAGGCCGCCGAACGTGAAGGTGACGCCGCAGGTTACCGCATAGGCCTCGTAAGGCGGCGCATCGAGCGTGTTTGCCCAGTTGCTCTTGTTAATGGCGAGGCCTTCCGTGCGCCGGCCGTCCTTGATGTTGGGGTTGAACGGAATGTCGGTGCGCACCGCCTTGTTCCATTCCGCGACGGTGTTGACGAACTCGGCCGCGTTGACGCCGTCGAGCTTTCCGGCGAGCTCTTCGATGGTGTTGCCGGTCGCCTTGGTGATCTGCTTGATGCGGTATTCGTCGCGCTGCAGGTGCTTCACCTTGTGGTCGAAGACCTGCCAGGCGAACTGGCCGGGCTGATCGAGGACGACACGGCCGTATTTGGCGTAGGTGTAGTTGCGGAAATCGGCGCCTTCGTCGACGAAGCGCCTGCCGCTCGCATTGATCATGATGGAGAATGGATAGGAATGCTTCTGGAACTGGTCGCCCACCGCGAGGTCGCCGAATTCCGGGGCGTTGCGTTCCCACTGCACCGCGTGGCAGCCTGACCAGTTGCCGGCGGGGCTGGCGCCGATCTCAAGCGCCATGTGGATGCCGTCGCCTGAGTTCCACCGGCTGCCGCGCACTTTGGCGAGATCCCAGCCGGGACCGAGATAACGCGTGCGCATCTCCGCATTGGCCTCGAAGCCGCCGCAAGCGAGGATGACGGATCTCGCGCGCAACTCGTGCAGGCCGTCATCCTTGCGGATGCGCACGCCGTTGACGCGGCCGTTCTCGTAGATGAGCGCGACCGCGCGGGAGTCGTATTTAATCTTGATGCCGTTCTTCAGCGCGGCGTCGGTGAGCATCTTGACGAGGCCTGGGCCGCCGCCGACCGCCTCCACGGTGAGGCCGCCCCAGAACTTGAACCTGCCGTCGATCTTGAACGCCTGTCGGCCGTAGATCGGGATCAGGCGGATGCCCTTCGAGGTCATCCACTTTAGCGTGTCGAATGAGCGTGTCACCAGAAGCTCGACGAGATCGGGATCGGCGCGATCCTGGGTGACCCGCGCCATGTCGTCGAAGAACTGGTCCTGTGTGTAGGTACCGAAATCTGTGGAGGCGGCTTCCTCGTCGGTTAAGTCCGGCACCAGCGCCCTGATGTCGTCGACGCCGTCGTAGACGACGCGGATCGACCCCGCCGTGAACCGGCTGTTGCCCCCGGATTCGTCCTCCGGCGCCGCCTCCAGCACCAGCACGGACGCGCCCTGCTCGCGCGCCGCCAGCGCGGCACAGAATGCCGCATTGCCGGCACCCACTACGATCACGTCAGCCACATCGCTCGTCATTTCCGCCCTCTTGCGTCACGTCTTGAAGGGGATGCATACCAGGGCTGACAGCCCCGCGACAAGCGACAGCGCCGGCATGCCGGCCCTCCGACGCACCAGCGCTTATTCCAACAAATCGTTCCGGAAAGCCTCCATGCGAAGAATCAACGTCCTGAGTATTGAGCATCTCGGCGCCGAGGATAGGGCGAAGATTGAGGCGGTTGATCCAGCGATCCAATTGACCGACGCGGGGGGCTGGTATGACGGCGAAATTCGCGAAACATGGCCTGCGTTTGCGGCGGCGCGCTACTTGGCACCTGGCGCCATGGGCGCCGGAACCCGCGCGGAACGTGATCGTTTTCTCGCCGAAGCTGAAGTCGTCCTGGGCGGCTGGCCATTTCCGATCGATCTGCGTGCCAGGGCACCGAAATTGAAATGGTTTCATCAGACTCCCGCCGGCGCCAGCAATCTGCTCGTCAGCGATCTCTGGGGCAGCTCGGTAACGGTGACAACATCACGAGGTTGGGGCAATACGCTGGCCATGGCAGAGTACGCGGTGACCGGTATTTTGTACTTTGCCAAGGGCCTGCACCGTGCCGTGGTCGACGGCGGCATTGGCGCGTTCGACCATCGCGCATATCGACCGCTCCTTTTGGCAGGCAAGACGGTGTGCGTCGTGGGTGCCGGCGGAATCGGGCGCGACGTTGGCAAACTTTGCGCTGCCTTCGGCATGCGGGTCCTCGGCATCCGCCGCCACGCCCAGCCAGACCAGCCTCTGCCAGCCGGGTTCAGCGAGCTGGGCGGTGCGGAAGATGTCGACAGCTTCTTGGCGGAGAGCGATTTCGTCGTGATCTGCTGTCAACTGACCCCGGAGACAACCCTTCTCTTCAACAACGACCGCTTTGCCGCGATGAAGGCCGGGAGCGTGATCGTCAACGTCGCCCGAGGCGAGATTGTCGACGAGGAGGCTCTCGCCGACGCGCTCCGGCGCGATCATTTGCGTGGCGCGGTTCTTGATGTATATGCCGGTGAATTCGAGCATCCGCCCATGGCGACGCTCTGGTCAGATCCCAAGGTCCTGATCACACCGCATATCTCGGGCGCCGTTGATCAACGTCGTCATGGCGCCATCGATCTGTTTTGCGAGAATTTGCAAGCCTATCTCAACGGTGGGCCGCTGCGAAACGTCATCGATTGGGAACGAGGCTATTAGCTGCCGATCTCCCGCTCCGGCCTGCCTCGTAGAGCATCCCGCGCCGCCCCTTCGGTGGACCGCAGGGAACTTTCTCGGGCGAAAAAGGCAGGCGCTTCTTTTGACATGACGAAGGTGTGCCCCGATTTGAGCCCGTCCCCGGGTTTGTCAATGAGCAGATAAAATGCAAAACCGTCAATCAAGTCGATGGCATCTCGCGTTTCCTCGCAAACACTTCAACATCGGTGACCAAGCAGATGCATTCCGCCGCTGTAAATCGCCGCTTGTAGATGGCGGGACGGAGGGCGGCGCCGCGCATGCGCCGCCGGCTCGCTCAGGATCAGTTCCCACTCTCACCATCACACCTTGACCTGGCAACGTGACTTATACGCCGCCCCCCGGTACGAAGCAGCGGATGTAGTAAGTGTTGGTGCCCTGCTGCACGTACCAGACCACCGCCTCGCCGACCGGATTGCCGGCATTGTAGACGATCGCCTCCGGCGGAACCCGTCGCCATTCTCCCTTGATCGGCACCCAATAGCCGTCCGGCCGCATGTCGTAGTCGGTGCGATGGCCGTCGGCCATATCGCAGCAGGGAACGCCATGCGGGCTGCGGACGCTTTTGAACCAGGACCGTATATTATCGGGAACATCTTTGTATTGACCATTATCGAAAGCCGATGCCGCCTGAGGCAGGCTCGACAGGGCAGCAATCAATAGTCCACGCACGATGATGCGCATGCTTGTTCATCCTCACATGTGTTGGCCGCTATTCCGGTAACCGGAAACGTACGCATCCGGCCGCGCTCAGGCTGCGGCGGTTCCTGGTGGCGCCTCTACAGACGCTGCTTACGCCCAGGTGCTAAGCAATAATCGCGCCAACGGTGCCGAGCCTCGACGGACGCCGGACGCACGGCAAAACGAATGTGCTGTTCATGCACCAGTTACAATGACTTCATCATATCCGAGATTCGCACCCGGCGCGGTTACGATTGCGTGACAATCTCGTGAGGTTTGACGGGATCCCGTTCAATGACCGAAGGGCGAGCATGGAGTTACCTCTCGCTCCAGCTGGCGCAAGGGGTCTGGCAGGCGTTCGAACCCGACACCATATCGCTTGCGGGGAGGTCGCGATGAACGAAAGTACTGCAAGTCTGCGACTGCCGTTCCGCGATCGCCGCCGTCCGCCGGCGCCTGTGCCACTTACCCACAGGCTCGGACCGTGGCGCTACTATCGCGCATTGCGGACCAATCCGATCAGAGCATGGCGCCAGGAGGTTTATGAGACGCCGGTCGTGGCTGATCGCGGGCCACGGGGCGACGTCATCGTGGTCAGTGCGCCCGACGCTATTCGGCACATCTTCCTCGACAACGTCGGTAATTATCTCAAGGATCCCCTCCAATTGGAAAAGCTCGGCCCCGGACTTGGTCGCGGCCTGCTCACGACCGGGGGGGAAGATTGGAAATTCCAGCGCCGCACGGCGGCCCCGCTGTTCCAGCCGCACACGGTCACCGACTATGTGCCCGACATGGTGGCCGCGGTAGGCGAGCGGCTGAAGCTGCTCGACAAAGCAGCAGCCGCCGACGCGGTTGTCGACGTGACCAGCGAGATGACGGCGCTGACCTACGAGATCATCTCTCGAACCGTCTTCTCGAGCGAGCTCGAAACCAGCGCCGAAGACATGAGGGCTG
>Ga0126376_10002314_pt1 | contig 10753 bp, 9 predicted proteins | sample PanSoiMetPlot_15_FD_92760 | JGI IMG/M metagenome (GOLD analysis project Ga0126376, IMG submission 92760) | Tropical forest soil microbial communities from Panama - MetaG Plot_15 | ecosystem: Environmental > Terrestrial > Soil > Tropical forest > Bulk soil | place: Panama | collected 2016-02-17 | reverse complement strand
TTGCCCTTGCTGCCCGCGCCCGCGTATCCGCAGGTGGCCTGCGACGCACAGGCGCAATCGGTCAGCGCGCTGCTGGTCACGCAGGGCAGGAAATAGCATGCGTTGCCGGTGCCGCACGGGCCCGCGCCCATCACGGTCGGATCGCAGCCGCGCGAGGACGTGCAGGCATTGAAGCCAAGCGGCGTCTGCGTGCTGTTGGTAATCGAAATGTTGCAACACTGGCCACCGTTGCAGTCGCGGTCGGCGTAACAGAGACGGAAACAGATGCTGCCGGTGCCGCCCGAGTTGTTCAGGCAGGCGTTGCGGGGCGCGCACGAGTCGGTGGTTGCGGTGGCGGTACAGGTTTGCCCGGGCGCACCGGCGCCGGCTGGAATGCACTGGCCGGTGTTGACCGTGTTGGTGATGTCGCACCGATTGCCGCCCGTACAGCCCGTGTTGCATACCGGATCGCAGACCACGGGCGGGGGCACAGGCGGCATGCAGGTCTGGGTCATAGCGTCGATCATCGCATCAGGCATGACCATGGCGTCCGGCATCCCGCCGGCGCCACCTGCGCCGCCTGCGCCCGCCGCGCCGCCGGCGCCGCCGGCGCCGCCGACACCCGCCGAGCCGCCCGCGCCGCCTGCGCCGCCGCCTCCGCTCACACCACCGCGACCGCCCACGCTACCGTCGTCGGTCGCCTGACCGCTCGCGCACGCGGCCAGACACAGTGCTGCCACGCTTGGGAGGCCGAGCCTACGAAAGATCGCAAGCCGTGAGAACACGCGAAACCTCCTTCGGTCTCCCGGCGAGGTTTTCCCCGACGAAATCATACCTCACTCACCCGAATTGTATAGTGTTTTCCAGAACACGAAAGGTTTGGGCGTCGCACGAACGTTCAGTCCACACCGCTGGACAGCTCGCCCTGGGGGCGTCAGGCAGCTAGTCGTCTTTCCGGTCGTCCTTGGGGGGATCCACGACGTCCGCGGGGGGACCGCCTTCCCGGGCCGGACGCGTACGCGCGCCCGGCGCCAGCGGCGGCGGTGGATCCGCGAGCGCGACTTCGACCGGACGCGAGCGCGGACGCGTCTGTGGCGCCAGCGAGCCCTGCGCGTGCGGCACGCTGACGTGCGAGGTCGGCAAAAGTGGTGGCTCCGAATCCAAATCGATGCGCTCGCCGCTGGGCGCGGTGCCGACAACCGGCGTCCGGGCGCCCTCGCCGCGCGAAGGTGGGCTCGCGGCCGCCTGCGGCCGCGTCGAAGGGACCGGCGTTCGGGCCGGGGGCTGCGTCTTCAGGCGCGCGGTGGCCTCGGCTTGCGCGACCTCGGCCGGCGGCGCCTGGCGCTGGTAGTGGAGCAGCGCCTGCTCGAGCTCGGGCACCAGCGCCTTGGGCGCGCGCTCGCGCAGCCTGAGGATCTCGGCCTTGCTGTCCGGGTCGCGCAGGACCGCCAGAGCGCCCGCGGCTGCGATGCGGGTCTCGTCGATCTCGCGGCGCCTGAGGAGGTTGCGCTGCCGAAGAAGGCGCGCGAGCAGGTTGTGGGCGCCCTCCCCGGTCAGGCCCGCCAGTCCGACCAGGACGCGCTTTTTGTCGGCGTACTCGAGGTCGTCGAAGCCGTCGGCCTCGGCCAGCCGACGCAGCTTGGGGACCGCGTCGGCTAGGCGCGCCGACACCACATGATCCAACGCGACCCGGCGCGAGGCTGCATCGGGCCCGTCGAGCGCGGCCAGCGCCCGCTCATTCGCGAGCTCGGGCATCGTGATGCGCAAGAGCGCCTTGAGCGCCTCCTGGCGCACGTGCGCCGCCGGATGGCCGAGCGCGGTTTCGAGCCCCGGCGAGCCCTCTCGACTGCCCGCACGCTCGCACAGGGCCACCAGCTCCACCGCGGCCGCCTCCGCGGGTGCATGCGCGAGCGCGGCCGCGGCACCCTGGGCCGCCAGCGCCCCCCGTACCTCCAGACGCGCGAGCACGATCCGGCGCCGATCGCGGTTGTCGATGGAGGCCGCACCCATCACCGCCGGTGCAACCATCTCGTCGAGCAGCGCATCCAGAAGCGCCTGCACCTCCGGGAACTCGTCGCCCTCGGCGTGCGTAGCGGCGTCGAACGCGAGCCCGGCCGGCCGCAGCCCCACCGCCATGCCACCGGCGAGCTGCGCGCGCACGCGCGAGCCGCTCGCAAGCGCACCCAGGCGCTCCAGGAGGCGGGTCGCGGCTGCATACTCGTGGCGATGCGAAAGTTGCGACACCCGCTCCCCGAAGGCGCGTCCGATCAGACGCGCGTCAGTGTCGGTGGCCGCGACCAGAAGCGCGGTCATGGCCGCGTCGTCGCGTTCGGCGCGCTCGAGGGTCGGAGCCAGCTCGCGCAGGCGCGCCTCGGTGCGCGCGGTGCGCGGCTGCGCCGCTCGGAAGTCATCCCTCGAGTCGTGCTCCGGCGGCTTGGTCATGAAGAGCCCGGGTCGGGGTTCACTCTCCGCTCTCCAGGATGTGCCGGCACAGATCGATGCAGCCGTCGCAGATGGAGACTCCATCGTTGCCGGCCAGAAGCTTTTTGACCTCGCCTTGCTTGCGTCCGCAAAACGAGCACACGGGCGCTGGCCGCGCGCCCGGTCGAGCGCTGCGCGCGCGTGCGGCCGCCGCCACGATGTCCGACGACCACTCGACCGCAGTCGTGGTCAGGGGCTGAGTCAGGTTGTCGTGACAGGGGCTGCAGATGGTTAGCTGCATGCTCGCGTCGGGCCCTCCACACAGCGCGCACGACATTGATCCATTTTAGCATGCGATGCGGCGCGGCGTGTATCATGCGCGCATCGGATGCCCGCAAAGAGTTCTGCCCGCGCGCTGCCTGTCCTCGCGGCCGGGCTCATGGGCCTCTTCATCCTCGGCTTCTACCGCCTCGAGCAGCTGGGGGCGCCCTTTCGCCTGTACGGCCAGGACAACGCCAACCGGCAATCGCCGGGCGAGGGCGGTTTCTGGCTCGGGTTTGCGGTCTTTGGATCCGTGATCGCGCTCGGGTGCGCGGGCCTACTCTACCGCACACTTTCCGATCGGCTCGAGCGGCTGGTGCAGGCCGCCGAGCGGCGGCCGCAGGCGGTTACGCTGCTCTTCGCGGCGGCCGCGCTCGCCCTGGCCGCCAGCCTGAGCGGGCTCGCGTTCTGGCACCAGAACTTCACCGACGACGAATACGCGTATCTGTTTACCGCTCGTTTGCTCCGACAGGGCCACTTGACCGCGCCCCTGTGGCTGCCCGAAACGGCGTTCCGCTATCGCTTCTTGACCGAGCACGCGGGTCGCCACTTCTCGGTCTACGGCGTGGTACATCCGGCCCTTCTGGTGCCGGGGCTGCTCCTGGGCGTGCCGCAGCTGGGCGTGCACGTGCTGGTCGCGGTCACGGTGCTGGCGTCGGCAGGTCTGGCGCGCGAGCTGTACGGCGATCGAACCGCCATCTACGTGGCCGCGGTGGTGGCGCTGTCGCCGTTTCTGCTCGCAACCGGCGCCACCCTGCACAACGCGGTCAGCTCGACCGCGCTGTGCGCGCTGTTTCTGTGGTTCTTCACGCGCTTCGAGCGCCGCCTGGCCGTGCGCGAAGCGCTGTACGCGGGGCTGGCACTGGCGCTGGCCCTGCACGTGCGCCCGCTCGACACGCTCGGCTACGCGGTTCCGGTGGCTCTGTACGCGCTCGGCCGGCTGGCCGTGGGCCCGAGCCGCGGCGCGCGCCTTTTGGGCTATGCGGCGCTGTCCTCGTGCGTGCTGGCAGGTGTCGGCACCTACCTGCTCCTCAACGCGCACCTGACCGGCAGCATGCGAACCACGGCCTTCGAGCTGTTCAATCAGCGCGAGTGGCGCGGAACCAAGCTATTCGGCTTCGATCCACAGCCGGTGCGGCTGTATACGAGCACACCCGAGGTGGCCTTTTCGCGTCTCATCACGCAGGTGAGCCGCGGCCACTTCTGGATGTTTGGCTGGCCGCTCGGAGTCCTGCCGGCGCTCGGCGCGCGACGCCGCACCGCGCTCGCGCTGGCCACGATTCCGCTGCTGCTCGTAGGCGGCTACTTCTACTACTACTCGAACTCGGTCGCTGACACGGGACCGGTGTATTACCTGTGCGCGCTTCCGGTCGTGGCCGTGCTGGCGGTGCGCGGCCTGGAGACGCTGGCCGGCCGCCTGGGCACGGCCGCGCCGGCGGCTGCCCTGTGCGGGCTCGTCATCGCGGGCGGGGCCCTGTTCGCGCCGCGCGAGCTGGCGGCCGCTCGCGAGGTTGCGCGCACGGTGCGGCGGCCCAAGCGCGCCGTCGAGCGGGCGGGGCTGCATGACGCGCTGGTCCTGGTCGAGCGGCCGCATCCGATCGGGTCCACGCCCAACTGGGTGTTCTCCTATCCCATCCCGGGGCAGCCTCTCGAGGCCGAGGACGTGATCTGGGTGCCCGATCAAGGCACCGGCAACGCGATTCTGACGCGCCAGTTTCCGGGCCGCCGGGTGGTCCGGCTGCGTTGGCAGGGTCCGGAGCCCACGCTGGAGCCGCTGGTGCCGCCGTGATCGCGCTCGGCAACCGGATCCGCACCCTGCTCGGCCGGCCCTTGCTCCTTTCCGTGGCCGCCATCGCGCTCACGATGCTCGTTCTCGTGCTCGCGCTGCCACCGGCCCTCATGCAGAACGACGAGGGGGTCAAGCTCATCCAGGCGCAATCGCTCTGGCAGACCGGCTGGCGCAGCCGGGCGCTTCCGTATCCGGGCGCTACGCTCGACTCCACGGGCGCCTACTTCCCGCTGCGCCCGCCCTTTGCGTGGTGGCACAGCGGGCACTGGTACGGTCTCTACCCGACCCCGTTCGTGGCTTTGTCCGCCCTCGCGTGGCGGCTGGGCGGGCTGCGCGCCATCTTCCTTCTGCCCTGGGCGGCCGCCGTGGCCGCGGTTGCGCTGACCGGGCTTTGCGCCGAGCGCGCGACCGGAAAGCCGGCCGCAGGCGCGTTTGCCGCCTTCTCGGTCGCGGTCGCGACGCCGCTGGCGCTGTACGGAACCCTCCACTTCGAGCACACCATCGGGGTGGCGCTGCTCTTGGGCGCGCTCGTCCTGATCGCCGACCCGGCGCCGAGCTGGCAAAAGCTCATTCTGGCGGGCGTCCTGATCGGGCTGGGGCCGATGTTTCGCACCGAGCTCTACTGCGCTCCCTTCGCCGTGGTTCCGTTCGCGCTCGTCCTCTGGGGCCCGCGGCCGCGCACGCTGGGCCGGCTGCTCGTGGTGGGCGGGGTCGCGCTTCTTTTGGTGTCCGTGCACTGGCTGTGGAATCAGCTTGCGTTCGACACCTGGGAGCCGGTGGTCTCGGTCAATCGCATGTACAACCGGCGGCTGCTGCGCACCAAGAGCCTGTCCATGTTCTTTCCCGACAGCGTGCCCATGCTTTTCGGTCGCGCGCCCTGGCAGGCGCTGGCGCTGGCCGCCCTGGCCGGGCTCTGCCCGACCACGCGCGCGCCCGTGCGCTGGCTCAAGCTTTTGCTGGGCACGATGGCTGCGCTGTGGGTGGGCTATCTGTCCTGGCGTGCGCTGCATCTGAGCGGCACCGGGGTCGGACGCACGGTGCTGGGCTGCTTCGCGACCGCGCCGGTTCTGGTGCTGGGCCTCGTGCGCGGTCCCTGGCCGAGCGGCGCCACCGGCCGGCTCGGCGCTGCCTGTGTCGCCGGCGGAGCCACCTTCGCGGCTGCGATTTATTGGTTCGACCTCGAGGCCAAGGCGGGCGGGCTGCAGCTGGGCGCGCGCTACATGCTGCCAGCGGTGCCGCTGCTTTGCGTGGGCGCGGTCGAGCTCTTGTGGTCGCGCCCGCGCCTGCTCGCCCCGGCGGTGGCGCTTTTGGGCGCGCTCTCGGTCGCCGCCACCTTGATCAACCTCAAGGCCGAGGCCAAGATACGCCGCGAAAACGCAGACGTGATTGCAGCCGTCCGGAGCACCGACGGGCCCGTGATCACCAACTTCTTCTGGGTGCCGCACGTCTTGGCGCCCATCTATTTCGAGCGCCCCATCTTCCGCACCTCGTTCTCGAGCGAAATGCTGGTGGTCGATCTGTTCAAGCACGGCGTGCGCAAGGTGGTGCGTGTGCACGGCGGCCTGGTCGAGCATCGCGGCGACCAGGTGATCGTGAAGCAGGACGAGGTCGTGCTGGGGCCGCAGCAGGTCATCGTCTACTCGCTGGCGTCCGGCGAGGAACCGTAGTAAGGGGGGGAGCCATGCCCGAGCCCGCCGCCGCCGCGCCCTATCGTGAGGTCACGACCGCCGCGCTGGTGCTGGGCATCGTGGTCGGCATCATCCTGACCGCCAGCTTCACCTACGCCGGCCTCATCATCGGCTTCACCGTGCCCGCGTCCGCGGTCGCGGCCATCATCGGCTGGGGCGTCTTGCGGGGGCTCCTCAAGCGCGGCTCGATCGTCGAGAACAACATCAATCAGACGGTCGCGGCCGGCATCAACATCACCTGCTCGGGGGTCATCTTCACGCTGCCGGCGCTGTTCCTTCTGGGCCGCTCGTTCAACGTGTGGCCGATTGCGCTGGCCGCGGTGGCGGGCGGCTTTCTGGGCGTGCTGTTCATCATCCCGCTGCGCAAGCAGATGGTCGAGCTCGATCGGCTGCGCTTTCCGACCGGCTTCGCCACCGCGACCATCCTGCGCTCGCCGGGCGCGGGCGTGCGCAAGACCGTGCTGCTGCTGGCCGGCACCGGCTTCGCGTTCGTGTTCGCGGTGCTGGTGCAGCGGCCTGCGCTGGGCCTTTCCCCCTGGATCCCGGAAACGATCGACCTGGGCCGGCTCATGCACCTGCCGCCGTATGTGGCCAACGTGTGGGCGCTCTCGCTGCTCTCGGTGGGGGCCGGCTTCATCAGCGGACGGGCGGGGCTGGTGGTGCTGGCGGGCGGCGTGCTGGCGAACTGGGTGGTGGCGCCGGCCCTGGTCTATCTGGGCTGGGCGCCCGCCGACGCCGGCCTCATCTATCGCAGCGCAACCCGGCCGGTCGGAATCGGCCTTTTGGTCGGTGGCGCGGTGGTCGGGGTTGCGCTCATCCTGCCCATGGTGCGGGCTGCCTTTGCCGGGATGGGCCGCGCGCGTGCGGCCGGCGGCTCGGCCGAGGAGCTGCCGGTCCGGCTCATGTTCGCGGCCGCGCTGGCCTCGGTCGTGCTGCTCACGCTGGCGGCCTCCTGGGCGGCCCCGATCGGGCTCGCGCGCGCGCTCGCGACCGCGCTTTTGGCCACGCTGTGGCTGTGGCTGGCCGGCATCATCGTCGCCCAATGCACGGGCCTGACCGACTGGTCGCCGCTGTCGGGCCTGGCCCTGATTGCGGTCACGATCGTTCTTCTGATGACCCGCGACGTGGTTGCCGCCATCACGATCGGCATTGCGGTCTGCGTGGCGACCTCGCACGCCGCCGACATGATGACCGACCTCAAGACCGGCCACCTGGTGGGCTCGCAGCCGCTCAAGCAGCAGAAGACCCAGCTGGCCACCGTCTGGATCGGCCCGCTGGTCTCGATTGCGGTGCTGTTTCTCATCCAGCATGTCTACGGGATCGGCAATGCCAAGGTCCCGGCGCCGCAGGCGCAGGCGCTTCAGGCCGCCATCCAGGGCGTGCAGGGCGGCAACGTGCCCTATGCTCGCTACGCGGCCGGCGCGCTGATCGGGGGCCTCTTGACCCTGGCCAAGGGCGGCGGCATCGGCGTTCTGGTCGGCCTGTCGATGTATCTGCCCATCGCCTACATCCTGCCCTATGGGCTGGGCTGCGTTCTGGCCGTGATCGCGGAGCGGTGGAACCGGCGCTGGGCCGACGAGACCGGGCTGCCGATCGCGGCCGGCCTGCTGGTCGGCGATTCGCTGGCCGGCGTGGTGGTGGCGCTGGTGTCGGTCGGGCTCGAGCTGTGGCGGAGGTCTCACCCATGAGCCGGCTCGGCTTCGTGCTTCTGGTCCTGGGCGTCTGCGTGGGCGCGGTCGGGGCCGCGCGGGTCGAGCCCGGGGTCGATTGGTGGATCGTGGGCGCGGGAGCGACGCTGCTTTTGGCTGGGGCGGTCGCGGCCCGCGTCGCCGCGCGCGTGGAGGCGCGCCGGGTCAAGCCCGGCAGTGCGGACGATCCGCTGGCCGAGCTGACCCCGCTCACCCAGGAGTTGGCCGCGCTCGCCAGCTCGGGCGCCCAGCTTGAGCTGGCGACGCTCATCGGTCGCCTCGACAGCGTGCTGGAGCGGATCGACCGGTTTGCGCAGGCGCGCCCGCTCCTGCTGGCGCGGCTCGGCAGTCAGCGCTTCGCCGAGCTCCTGGGCCAGCTCGCCACCGGCGAGCGGCTGCTGGCGCGGGCCTGGTCGGCGGCTGCCGACCACCACCTGCCCGAGTGCCAGGCCGCGCTCGCAGGCGGGCTCGCGCGCACCCAGGCCGCCGTGCAAGCACTATCGGGCGCGCTCGCTTCCGGTTCGCGGTAACATCGGTCGCCATGCCGAGCCGGCACACGGTCGAGCAGGGCGAGCACCTGTCGCGCATCGCGGTCCAGTATGGCTTCTCGGACATCGCGCCCATCTGGGATCACCCGGACAACGCCGATCTGAAGAATCTGCGCAAGAACCCCAACGTGCTGGCGCCTGGCGACGAAGTGGTCATCCCCGACAAGGTCGAAAAAGTGCACCATGCACAAACCGGCCAGAGCCTACGCTTCCAGATCAAGCTGCCCAAGCTCAAGATCCGTTTCAAGCTGCTCGACCTGTTCGGCCAGCCGCTGGCCAACACCGAATGCGAGCTCGCGCTCGCGGGCATGAGCGAGACCCTGACCTCGGACGGCGACGGGATGATCGAAAAAGAGGTGTCGGCCAGCGCCGAGCTGGGCCGGCTCAAGGTGGGCGAAACCGAATGGGAGATCCGGATCGGTCACCTGGACCCGATCGAAGAGCCGAGCGGCCTGAGGGCGCGTCTCAATAACCTGGGCTATTATGTCGGTGAGGGCGACGACGAGGGGGTAGATCCGGAACAGCTCCGGTTCGCAATCGAGCTGTTTCAACGGGACAACGATCTGCCGATCGACGGCGAGGTGAGCCAGGATCTGATCGACAAGGTACGCACGGCGCACGGCTGCTGACGCACTGACGCAAGAGGGGGCGGATGGCGCAAGGCACGGGCAGTGTTTCTCTGGGCGGGGTGGCGGCGGATCACGAGGCACGGGCTCGACTGCCGGTTCTGGTGGGACCGGCGACCGGCAGCGAGTTCAACACCTTCCGGCCGCCATTTCTGCCGATTGCATGCTGGCGTCTGGAAAACCTGCGCTTCGACTTCGACTCATCGTTCGTGCGGCCCGAGGCGGCGGCCGAGTTTCGCGGTCTGGCCGCGCTCTGGAACCGGGTCCAGGTAGCCAAGGTCATGCGGTAGCTGACAGCCCGCTACGCGGAGTCCCAGTCGGACCCGTTCAAATCAGGAAACGAGAGGGTCACCGAGCCCGGCTCGAGACCATCGACCCGTACGCGGCCCGAGCTGCCGACCGTGCCTTCGCGGGTCGAGCCGTCGGCCAGATCGAGCCGATAGCGCTGGCCTCCGACCGGATGGCCGGCTTCGTCGACCAACTCGATCTCGATCCAATCTTTGGCCGGCGCCTCCTCGGGCTGCGGGGGCGGCGGGCTTTGCAGCGGCGGCTGGGGCTCGGGCGGCCGCACGGTGAACTGCGGGGGTGGGAACAACCAGCCGCCGCCGAGGTCCCGGTCCAGCCACTCGTCGTCGAGCTCGCTGTCGTCGAGGACTTCGTCGTCGGGCCAGTTGTCGTCGCCGGTCGACGGGCCGCCGTGCGCGTCCCGCCCCTCCCACCGCGTGGCCACGATGAAATGGTACGCAAGCCGAGCTGAGCGCGCAACCGTGCGGCCGCAGGAGGCTCGTCCAGCCCCCGCTGGACCGCTCGCCCTCGCGGGCGCAGGGAAGCTAGTTCTTTTGCGTGGTCGCCGTCTGTGCGCGCCGATCCATGCCCTCGAGCGCCCGCCGCGCCAGCTTGCGCACCTCGGGATCCTCGTGACCCGAAGCCACGAACTCGAGGAAGGCGCGCGCCTCGTCGCCGCCCATGGCCGCGACCGGATCGATGATCTTGCGCAGCTCGTCGACGTCGCCAAACTTGACCCGCCCCACGATCGCCTTGACCGCGGCCGGGTCGCCGATGTCGGTCAGCGCGCCCAGCGCCATGTCGCGCACGTCCTCCTGCCCGTCCTCGAGCAACCCAATCAAGAGTGGCACCGCCTCGTGCGAGCGCCGAAAAGCGGCGGCCTGGATGGCCTGCCGCCTGATATCGGCGTCGGAATCGCGCAACGCGGCCAGCAGCTCGGCCGGGGGACACATGCGCAGCCGCTGCTGGCGCCCGAGCAGCGCCACCGTATCGCCGGCCAGCCGCTCGGCCAGCGCACGCAACCGGTCCTGAACGTCGTCGCTGCCGGCACCCGCGCCCGCGGCGGAGAGGGGCTGATCGGCCAGCGCCTGCGCCGACAGAGCCTCGGCACCTGCGCCTGCGGTGGGCTCGCATCGCACCCGCGCCATCGCGTGCAGCATGCCGTCGCGGCCCGCGCGCTCGGCGGCCGCCGCGGCCTCGACCCGGCAGCGCCAGGAGGCCTGACCCGGGGCCAGGGGCTTATCGGCGCCAGGCTCGGCAAGCTCGAACTGGCCGCTCTTGCGGAGCGCCCGCTTGACCCGATCGGTGAGCGCGTTCTTGTCCAGCACTGGCTGCGGCGAACGGTCCGCGACCTCCACCGAAACCACGCGCGGCCGAGGGGGCGGCGCCGGCGAGCGATGACACGCTG
>Ga0126376_10002312_pt1 | contig 10758 bp, 9 predicted proteins | sample PanSoiMetPlot_15_FD_92760 | JGI IMG/M metagenome (GOLD analysis project Ga0126376, IMG submission 92760) | Tropical forest soil microbial communities from Panama - MetaG Plot_15 | ecosystem: Environmental > Terrestrial > Soil > Tropical forest > Bulk soil | place: Panama | collected 2016-02-17 | reverse complement strand
ACTTTCGAGACGAAGAAAGAGTGGGAAGGTTTCGCCGGGCACTACCACAACGACAGTCCCTGGTACGGCGATACTCGTGTTGTGCTGCGCAAGGGACAACTCCTTCTCGAGGGCGTTCAGCCACTCGTGCCGCGAGGTGATGGGAAGTTTAGTTTTGGCGATCCGGAGGGGCCCGATTGGATCAGTTTCGAAACGATTGTTGATGGCCGCGCGATGCGACTGAACTTCTCCGGGATCATCTATCGCCGCATATTTACGCCTTAAGTAGGATTCATGTTGTAAATCTTGTAAATCCTGTCTCACTTTACTCTTTGGTAAATGCCTTCTGCCGGACCGGACGTTACATCAACAGCGACTCAACCCTATGCGCATGCACCATCTCCTCACACGGGGACCACGCGAAGACGGTGAACTTTCCATCCTGCGATGCCACCAGCGCCAGCGCATCACGCTGATCGTACACAAACTGTGCTGCGGACAAATGACGCGTGCCTCCATGCTCGGTCGGCTGGACCACTATCGGAAGGTTACCCACGATCGGCTCAGTTATCACCCACTTATCAACCGGTGGTGACGCTTCATGGCGGCGAATCTTGGCGCCGAACGCCATCACTTCATACTGATCATTGATAACGGTGGCGCCATCGACAGCCGTCATGCCTCCAATCGTATCGACAACCCTGCGAACCGCACTCTCCCACTGTCTCTGATCTTCTTCGGCCCCTTCCTGACGCATGAGCTCCGAGAGCGCTGAAAATGTAGGTGTGACCGAGTAAAGGATCGGCTGTGCGATCGATTCGCGCCAGCGTTCGCTTCCGGCGGGAACAACCAGTAACGTGCCGCCGTGTCCCTGTGCGCGCATCGAGGCGCTTAGTTGTACCAGAACGTTGAGAGAGTGTTGTGGCCCATTAGTGGCAGCCGCCGTAAACGCCAGCAGGGCTTTGAGAAGTGAGGGACAGTCAGGAAGACTCGTGCCCTTCTCGTCTATGACTTTGACTTGTTCGCCCTTGAGGACCGCGACGTTTGCATACTTTCCAAGTCCATCAAGACGGCGATGCTTGATGACGAGCAAGGCGGGCTCGATGTCTTCGAGCACAAAGCAGAAACTCGGAATGGTTCGCGTGGTTCCCCAGACTTTGAGTTCGTCTCCGTAATTCCAGACGCCAAGATGGATCTCCGGGCGCTCCACGGCCGGTGCAAGTTTGGTTAGCACGCCGGCGTGTAATGGAAGCGGATGCTCAAACACCATTGGTTGTCCAGCTTGTTCGGGTGGCAGATAGGCCAGGGAGATTTTAGGGAACCGACCTTCTTCGGGCCTAAAGCTGGCCCAAAAAGTCGCATTGATAATGGCAGCAATGGCTTGGGCCGGAGGCTGGGGCGCAAGGTCGTCCTCACCCATTTGGCGCGCCTTTTCGAGGTTGCGCGCGAAGTGCGCTTCGATGATGGGAGCTACTGTATTTGCTGCTTGATACGCTGGGTCAGTGCTCATAGTGCGTTATTTGCCAGTGAACAGTGTGTTCTCGTCGACAAAACAAAGGCCATTGCCCCATGGATCATACGCGTAAAAGGAGCGCTCACCCCATGGACGCTTCACGATCTCGCCGGCGCTTGCGCCATGCACGTCTTCAGTCGACAGGCATTGCAGCTCGCTCGCTCGCTCGTGAACTGCTTCCAGGTTATTCAGGGAGAAATAGATGTAATCGGGCAGGGGCACTGGTTTCATATCCAGGATGCCTTCTCCGCTTACATCGACTAGGGCCAGGATAACTGGACCACAGTCGATGTAATGACGAGAGCCGCGTGGAATGCGCCGCCCACGGTCGCCAAGCAGCTTGCCGTAAAACTCTTCGGCTTTGTCGAGATTGTCGACTTGCAGAACGATCCGGTAGAGTGTTGGCGCCATAGCGGTTCCTTTCGTTTTCAGGTTGGTAACAGATTAACGCAGATGAGAAAGGTTTTGGTAATCGGGTCATGTGGTTCCGGCAAATCAACTTTTGCCACCCGGCTCGGTGAATTGCTTGATCTCGAAGTCCTTCATCTCGATCGATTTTACTGGCGTCCCGGATGGGTGAAGCCCACACCTGACGAGTGGATTAAGACAGTAATGGATCTAATTCATAGGGATTCATGGATTATCGACGGCAATTATTCAGGAACGCTGGACCTTAGAATTCCGAAGTGTGACACGATCGTGTTTCTCGACCTGCCTCGCTGGCTATGCCTGTGGCGAATCATGAGAAGGTGGTTGCAGTATCGAAAGAGTCAGAGACATGACATGGCTGAGGGCTGTCCCGAGAAAATCGATGGGGAATTTGTGCTCTGGGTGTGGAACTATCCGCGGCGAAGCAAGCCAAGGGTGATGAAGCTACTCGAAGAGCATTCAGAGGGAAAACAGATCGTATGGCTGCGTTCGCGCGCTGAAGTGGAAAAATTCTTATCAAGCCACATAGGGCACAAATGAACAACAATGTATGGACCAGCAGACGTACGCGCTTGCCGAAACAATCTGGGATTACCATTTGATGAAGCATCAGGTCGCTAAGGCAGACGCGATCCTGGTGCTTTGCAGTCACGACGAGCGCGTAGCAGAACGAGGCGCGCAGTTGTTTCTGGAAGGTTGGGCGGCGCTGATTATCTTCTCAGGCGGCAAAGGAGTTATTACTGAAACGCTATGGAATGAACCGGAAGCGGAGCGATTCGCGCGCATTGCAGTAAGTATGAACGTGCCTCGCGAAAGTATTCTGGTTGAAAGTGAGTCGACGAATACCGGCGAGAACATCGCGTTTACACGGCGGCTTTTGGCTGCGCAAGGTCTGGATCCACACAGGTTCATCGTCGTGCAGAAACCGTATATGGAGCGGCGCGCGTATGCGACGTTCCGCAAACTCTGGCCCGAGAAAGAAGTGATTGTTACTTCGCCTCAGGTCTCGTTTCGCGAATATCTTACTGAGTACGCCAACCGCTCACTGTCGACTGCTGATGTGATCAGTATAATGGTTGGCGATCTGCAAAGGATCAAACTCTATCCAGCTCGCGGCTATCAGATCGCGCAGGAGATTCCGGACCAAGTGTGGAGAGCGTTCGAACGACTGGTGCATGCCGGATACGACAAATATTTAATTCGCCAATAACAATTTGCCGCAAAAAGGCACAAAATGCACAAAAAGTGTCTGTCTTCTTGTGCTTCTTGTGCCTTTTTGTGGCTAATGATTAATTCACGAAGCGGCGCAGTTGCACGCTGATCGCGAAGCCGATGGCGATAAAGGTGGCGATGAGGGAGGCGAGGCCGGCGCTCATTAATGGCAAGGGGACACCGATTACTGGTGAGATTCCCAGAGCCATGCCGATGTTGATGAAGATTTGAAATGTGAGGCCGCCGACGAACGCCATGATAAACAACATGCCCATGCGGTCGGCGGAGCGACGTGCGCCGGTGATCAGTCGCGACAACAACACGACGTATGCAAGCAGTACCAGCACGCAGCCGATAAAACCGGAGTTCTCTGCGGTGACCGCGTAGATAAAATCCGTGTGCGGCTCAGGCAGAAACTTCAACCCACTCTGTGAGTGCTCAACCGACGACTTCGAGCCGAAGAGCCCGCCCTCACCAACCGTTATGATCGACTGCCACGTGTGATAACCAATGCGACGCTTGTCAGCGTTCTCCGGATCGAGAATCACGTTGATCCGTTCCTTTTGATAAGGCTTGACCGCGCCTGTCTTGACACCCATCACGTAAGCGGCGGGCATCAAAACTACCGCCAGCATCGCACTCGCAATTACCAGTCGCAGTCTAATCGCAGATAAAAACAGCACGACTGCCAGGATCGGCATATAAGTGAGTACCGATCCGACGTCCGGCTCGAGCAGGATCAACGCAATCGGCAGGGCCAGAATTAACCCACCGACGACCATCTCTTTGACCGTGAGAAACTGTACGCGGTTCTTGCCGAAGTAACGTGCCAGCATCATCGCAGTCGTGACCTTCACAAACTCTGAAGGTTGGAACTGACCGATGCCTGGAACCTTCAGCCAGCAGCGCTGTCCGTTGATCTTCAAGCCGATACCGGGCACAAGCACGACCACCAGCAGCAATAGTCCAAAGACATAAAACACGGGCGCATAATTGAGGAGTTTCCTGTAATCCGTAAACGCGATCCCAAGCATGACAACCAGGCCGATAGCGAGACCGATCAGTTGCTTGATCCAGTAGTTCTCAGTCGGCTGCGCATTACGAATCTGGAGCGTGCCAAACATCACGATGGCGATGGCGAGTAGCGCCAGGATCCAGTCGAAGTCACGCCAACTGCGTTTGTGAATTATCGCGACCATTCAGTTATTGCCGGCGAGTTGCCGATGGTTGCTTTACGTGCTGATTGTTGACTGCGGTTTGTTGCGGGGTCACCTTTGCCACAGGTGCAGCAGGCGCCGGTTCCTTCTTCGCGATCTGTCTTGCTCCGGGCGGCTCCTCATGCCTGGTCTTTCGATAATAGGCGTCGTAAACACCACGAACGGCCGGCGCAGCATTTGCCCCTCCGAAGCCGGAATTTTCGATTAACGCGACCATCGCGATTTCCGGTTTGTAAGCCGGAGCGTAGGAGACGAACCACGCGTGGTCCTTGTTTTTTCCGGTATCTTTTCCGAGTCCGACCACCTGCGCTGTACCCGTTTTGCCGGCAATATCGAATCCGGCCATCTGAATGCCCGCGCCCGTGCCACCTGCATTCACCACTCCCCACATGCCTTCGACGACCTTATGATCGATCTCTTCCGGAATGGGAATTACCTTCGGATTGGGACGCGATGGATCGAGCGGCTTGAACGTTACTGGAGCTTGATAATCTGCCGAGCCGGGAGTGCCGATGGCTCTGACTTCTTTGAGCAGGTGCGGAATGTAGAGCTTGCCGTGTTCGCTGACGCCGGCAACTGTTCTCAGCAACGAAATGGGAGTGATGATGTCGTAAACCTGTCCGAACGACGCGTAGACAGTGTCAATGTCGCGCCATTCCGGATCGCGCGGCTGCATTCTTCGTTTGAACTCGCGTGAAGGCGTCCAGCTCACCACTTCGTTCGGCAGATCGATTCCGGTGCGCTTATTCAGATCAAACTCGTCGACCATCTCAACGATTCCGTCAATACCCATCTTTAAACCGAGACGATAGAAGTAACCGTCGCAGGAATGTATGATCGCGGTCTTGATGTCAGGCGTGCCGTGATTTCCCATGCAACGTGTGAACTTGTTGCCCACCTGGATGCCGCCGCCGCAGACGAGATTGGAGTGCTCGAGGGTGATGGCGCCCTGTTGCAGTCCCGCGACCGACATCGGAATTTTCCATGTCGAGCCTGGTGGATAGCGGCTCTGAATCGCGCGGTTGAGTAGCGGTGTTTGCGGATCGTTCAGGAGTTTGACGTACTCGGCACGCCCTTCCTTCGTAGTGATTCGCTGTGAAAAGAGATTTGGATCGAAGCTGGGAGCCGAAGCGAGCGCTAAGATCTCGCCGTTGTTCGGATCCATCGAGATAATGACTCCACGTTTGGTCGCAGAGTTCTGAAGTTGCTCTTCGGCGGCGTTCTGAATGTCGAGATCGATAGTGGACACAAGATCGCGGCCGGGGATCGGCGGAACAGTTTCGAGCTCATCCTGAATACGTCCACGACTGTCGACTATTACTTCGCGATAGCCGTCTTTGCCCCGGAGATAGTCGTCGTAAATCTGCTCGATACCGCTAAGACCGATGATGTCACCGGGTTTGAGTCCTTTGTCTTTATAAACCTGCTGCTTCAGTTGCTCGGGACTTATTTCCCCAACGTATCCCAGCACATGCGCGAGTGAGCCGTTGGACGGGTAACGTCGCTGCGGCTGTTGTTCCACGCGCAACTCCGGAAATTCGAGATTGTGTGCTTCAACCCAGGCGATGTCGCCAGGAGTTGCGCCCTGCTTCACCTGAATGGATTCAAACGCAGGCATCGTTTTCACCATCTCGAAGTAGTCGCGCAGGAAGTCTTTATCGACGCTAAGACCTTCGGACAGCGGCTCGATCAGCGAGGTCAGATCCTTACCCTTAACGTCTTCGCGCGAGAGGATCACGTTATAGATCGGGCGCGAATCGACGATGACGCGACCTTCGCGATCGAAGATGACGCCGCGCGGCGCGGGAATCGGCAGGTGTCGGCGACGCTGGTTCTCGGCGATCTCGGCGTAACGCCCACCTCTGACCACCTGCAAGACGTAGAGTCGAACACTGAGGAGGCCAAGCAGGAGAACAACCAGTCCCTGGACAAACCGCAGGCGAGCACGCAGGTTTTGAGATGTGTCTTCGAATTTCATGCTGGTCTTTTGTACTTAGTACTTAGTGCTTTGTTCTGATTGATACGTTGCACTTTGTCCTTCGAAGAACAAAGTACAAAGAACAAAGTACCAAATACGAAGTTCACCTCCTCCTTAGCGGTCCAGTTGAGCGTCGTGCCACGCGGCGGCGAGTAGCGAACTGGCGCCGCTGTGTTGACTTTTCTGCGACGACAGCATCGAGCATGTACATCGCCAGGGTACCCACAATGGTCGTGGCGATAAGCCGGTATGACATCGTTTGCATCCACGGTACGACTGGGGGATAGCCGAGCACTCGGTGCCAGAAAACGTAGATTCCAGAGTCGAGCAACGAAGCGGCTGCCAGCACCGGGATCCGTAACAAAGGATTTTCAAGATTTACGCGGGTGGCGCCGAAATAGATTACGTACGCTGTCAAAGTCTTTGAAAAACCACCGGCACCAACCAAGCCTCCGCTTGCCGCGTCCACGATCAATCCCGCGAGTGTGCCGACGAGCAATGCCTGCCAGGCGTCGCGCTGTAAAGCAATGTAAACAACAACTACAAGGGGAAAGTCTATATAGGAGAGGGGCCGCCAAACCTCGCGCAGCGAAAGTTGTAGCAGGATGGCCACTAACAAAACTACGGCAATCTTAAGCTGCGACATAAGAGAATTGCCAGTTGGCAATTACGAGTCCTGGGAATCAACTGTAGGGGCGGCACTCTGTGGCCGCCCGTCTTCAACCAAGCGAGTTGTCAGGTATAAAGGCGGGCGGCCACGGAGTGCCGCCCCTACAGTTGATTCCTCCCAGAACTGATAACCTCATCTCCTGCCTCTCTCTGCATTTTGCGGGGTTTGCTCGGGCACAGAACGTGGCGGGGGGTGGTAGAGAAGCACTGCAACTTCTTCAAGATGGTCGAGCTGTGCGCCGGGTTGAATAAGAATTTGATGGGCCTGCGTCGCGGTTCCGTGCTTGACGTCAACCACGCGGCCCACGTTCAAGCCAGGAGGATAGATTCCATCCTGACCGGTGGTCATGACAAAATCGCCGACTTCTACTTTCTCGAGACCGGAAACGTAGCGCATCTCAATCAGTCCCACACCAAGATCCGCTCGCCCTCGAATGGAACCCAGCGCGCCTGACTGTCCGAGTTGGCCCACAACAGCTCCGGCGCCGGCCTTTTCATCCGTAATCAACATCACCTGTGAGGCCCAGGGACTGACAGTAATGACGCGTCCGACAATGCCGCCGGGAGTTACCACAGGCATATTTACCTCGACTCCCGAGCTGCTGCCACGGTTAATCGTGATCGTGTTGAACCACACTGACGGGTCACGCGCGATCACGCGCGCGGGAATATTCCTGATGTTGGTTTGCTCGTTGAGATTCAGCAGTGCTTTGAGGCGTTCGTTCTCGGCGGCTGCCTGGCGCGCCGTGTGCAGTTCGGTTTCGACCTGCGTCAACCGCTCCCTGAGCTGTTCGTTCTCCTGGGCGGTACTGCGGAAATTCCAGATCTGGTGAAAGAAGCCGGAGGTTGCTCCAGTAGCCTTTGAGGAGGCGTTTTGCAGTGGTGAAGCAAACGTCTGGGTCCAGATGCGCAGCACTTTTTGCCGGCCATCGGCGTCTCTGGCGTCAACTGCCATGATGACGAGGTTGGTCACAAGCAACCCAACGAGCCAGATGGGAGCTCGCTGTCGAATCTCTTTTTGGGTACGAACCGAAGCCACGTGCTAAATCTTAAATCTGTGTAATCTGTGGGTAAGTATAACTACATCCCGCTTACCATTGTATTTTCCCACTTCACGCGCTTGAGCAGATCGAAATCCGACAACATTTTGCCCGTGCCCAACACGACCGACGCCAGTGGATCGTCGGCCAGTGAAACCGGCAACCCTGTTTCAATAGAAAGACGTTTATCGAGATTCTTCAGCAGCGCGCCGCCGCCGGTCAGTACGATGCCGCGCTCCACGATGTCTGCGGAAAGCTCGGGCGGAGTTCGTTCCAACGCAACGCGCACAGCGTTGATGATCGTCGAGATCGAATCGGCAAGCGCTTCGCGCACTTCCTCGTCAGTGATCGTGATTGTCTTCGGAATGCCCTCTATCAGATTACGACCTCGCACTTCGTACGAAAGCGGCTCATCGAGCGGATAGGCGGAGCCCAACTCGATCTTAATCGCTTCGGCAGTTCGTTCACCGATGAGCAAGTTGTACTTCCTCTTGATGTACTGGATGATTGCTTCGTCCATCTCGTTTCCCGCTACACGCACAGCGCGCGAGTAGACGATACCGCTCAAGCTGATCACGGCGATGTCAGTTGTGCCGCCGCCGATATCGACGACCATGTTGCCGTGAGGCTCAGTGATAGGTAATCCCGCGCCGATCGCCGCCGCCATCGCTTCTTCAACCAGATAAACCTCCGAAGCCTTGGCGCGATAGGCCGAGTCTTCGACGGCGCGTCGCTCCACCTGTGTAATCTCCGATGGGATACCGATGACGACGCGTGGGCTCACCCAGGTCTTGCCGTTGTGAGCCTTGCGAATGAAGTGCTGCAGCATCTTCTCTGTGACTTCGAAGTTGGCAATCACGCCGTCTTTCATCGGCCTGATCGCGACGATGTTGCCGGGCGTTCGACCTAACATGTCTTTCGCATCACGTCCGACAGCTTCGACCTGGTTGGTTACTTTATTAATTGCGACGATAGAAGGCTCTGATACGACGATGCCGCGTCCCTTGGCATAAACGAGCGTATTCGCCGTCCCGAGATCAATAGCGAGGTCGCTCGAAAACAGACTGAAGATAGATTTGAACGCCATCTAGACTTTTATTCACTTCCCGTGGTTGTAGAATGGAACTTCGGGTGGGAATCGGCGGTAAAATGTCGCCCAAACACGTCCGAACTCCTAAGATACACCCTGAACGTACACGGCATAAACGAGAAATTTTACACGAGTTAGACCGCAGATTAAACGGATACTGACGGATTATCTACTTTGATCCGCATCATCTGTGGCTTCGGCAGGTCAGCCGCAAAACGCACGCAGTTCTTGTTAGCTGCCTTTGCTTCGTACATAGCCGTGTCGGCGCAGGCAATTAGTTGTTGTGGCGAGGAGGCGTGCTTCGGAAATGCTGCGACACCAAAACTCGCAGTTAACGAAAGCTGTAGCCGCCGGCCACCATTGAAAGTATGACGAATTATCTTTTGCCGAATGCGTTCTGCGACTTGTCCCGCCAACTCAGTTCCTGTGTCGGGTAGCACGATCACGAATTCATCACCGCCATAGCGAGCGACGGCGTCGGTGTCGCGTATGGAGGAAAGAATCACCGCTGCCATCTCCATCAGCACGTGTGAGCCGACGAGGTGACCATGCACGTCATTGACCTGCTTGAAGTCGTCGAGGTCGAGAAACAACGCCGCGACACTCGATCCATAGCGACGAGCGCGCCGGATCTCGTTCAGTAGAAACTGGCGCAGGTATCTGGCGTTGTGAAGTTTGGTTAAGTCGTCGGTTTGTGACAGCCGCTCGGCTTCGGCAATGCGAACCGCATTTGCGAGCGCGGAAGCGATTGGAAGCGAGAGTGAATCGAGCAAGGCAACATCGGGTTTTTTGAAGGCATGTGATCCGGGACCCTGACGAATGCCTTCGACGACGCCGAGGATTCGCTCACCACAGATCAAAGGAACGGCAAGAACGAATTGTCCACGCTCCTTGCGCTTGATGATTCCCATTCCGGCGGCCGCACGCTTAGCTGCTTTCGTTTCAGAGCCCAGTGGAAGATCCGGCTCCGCATTAAGCATTTGTCCCCAATCGTCGTCGTTCTGGATACCCACTTGTCCTGGTGTTCTAACCGCAATCGCCTCGAGCGTCGCGCCTTCAATGCCTTTCGATTCGGAGAAGAGGTAGATGGCCCAACGGTCAGCTTTAATCAAATTCATCAAACCGGCGAGCGCGGTGTTTGCCGCGCCGGTTTGATCGCCGCTGAAGTGCAGGGAAGAGACGAGCTCGAAAGCTGCGCGCAGGTGAATTGCTTTTATCTTTGGAGGTAGAAAGGAAGAGCTGGACTTCGCCGGCTTATCGATCGTTTCGGGCAGCCGCAACTCACCGGAATTGCCGTGGATTTCGATCTCGCGAAGCAGTGCGGGCAGTTGTGCCGATTTGTCGGCAACTGCCGCAAATCCAAGCCGTTTGAGAATCGGGCTGTCGAGACTGCGCAAATTGTGACTCTGATACCCGTTGGTTTGACGGCGACAGGCGACGAGTGGCGCTCCAGGCCAGAACGCTTTCGCGTGATCGACGGCTGTGTGTAGCTCGACCATGTCAGCGCCGGGAACGACTTCATAAAGAACGGCAAGCGGCGGTGGCCCTTCAGAGTCGCGGACGCCATCACGTTTCCTTTGCTGCGCGAGGGCCACCTCGACTTCGACTTCTCGCAAACCCTCGATCAGCGT
>Ga0126376_10002311_pt1 | contig 10759 bp, 9 predicted proteins | sample PanSoiMetPlot_15_FD_92760 | JGI IMG/M metagenome (GOLD analysis project Ga0126376, IMG submission 92760) | Tropical forest soil microbial communities from Panama - MetaG Plot_15 | ecosystem: Environmental > Terrestrial > Soil > Tropical forest > Bulk soil | place: Panama | collected 2016-02-17 | reverse complement strand
GTTGGCTATGCCGTGCGGTATCAACTCGCCGACAGAGCCCCAGTCGCTGACGACGAAGCCGCGAAAGCCCCACTCGCCGCGCAACACCTGTGTCAACGTGAACTCGTTGGCGGAAGCGGGCACACCGTTGATCGTGTTAAAGGAAGCCATGAGGGTGGCGACACCCTCGTCCACCGCTGCGTGAAATGGCGGCAAGTAGACTTCGCGCAACCTGCGTTCAGACATGTCGACTGTGTTGTAGTCGCGGCCCGCCTCAGCCGCACCGTAGGCGACGTAGTGCTTCGCACATGCCGCCATCGATCGCGGATCGTTAAGACTCGATCCCTGATAACCGCGAACATAAGCTCGCGCCATGATCGAACCGAGATATGGGTCTTCGCCTGCGCCTTCAACGATGCGTCCCCAGCGCGGGTCACGCGCGATGTCGACCATGGGCGAGAAGGTCCAGCGGATGCCGGCTGACGTCGCCTCCTCAGCCGCGATGCGAGAAACATGTTCGACGAGGTTCGCGTCCCAGGTCGCAGACAGAGCAAGCGGGACGGGAAACGTGGTTCGATAACCATGAATCACGTCGAGGCCGAAAATGATTGGAATCTTCAGGCGCGATTGCTCCATCGCGATGTGCTGCAATCGGTTGCTCAGTGCGGGATCTGTCACGTTGAGGAACGAGCCGATCTCGCCGCGTTGTATGGCTTCTTCGACTTTGCTGCGGCCAGTGCCCGGCCCGGTGGGCGCCCCGTATGAGTACTGGTTCAACTGTCCCACTTTCTCCTCAAGCGTCATCTGTTTGAGGAGCGCCTCGACTTTACGCTCGATCTCGGGTGTGTTTTGCCAGGCAGCTTTCTGCGTCTGGGCGAAGGCGATGGCCGGCAACAGGATGGACCACAACAGCAGAACGACGAGCGCAATTCTGATCTTGCTCATGTACGGTTCCTTGTATCGGATTGAAATTGGATGAAGCCGTTCGTGGGCTAATGTAAACAGGTTTCACGCAAAGGCGCAAAGGAAAACGCAAAGCCGCAAAGAGTGATCTTCTTCGCGGCTTTGCGTCCTTCTTGGCGCCTTTGCGTGAAACTCCGATGCGCCGGATTACTAGTCGGATGCGATACGCTTCGACGTCGGGAGGCGAGGGTTTCGCGTTCTCTTGTCGTTGTCCAAAATGGTGACCGTTGCGCTGGCCGGATTACCCAGGCTCGCATTCACGGCATTACTCAATATGACGCTGAACGTTTCGTTTGATTCTTTCACGCCGTCATCGATTACGATCACGCTGAGAGTCTTAGCTGACTCACTTGGTCCAAAAGTGAGTGTCCCTAAAACCGCGGTGTAGTCGCCCGCACTTGTAGCACTGCCATCTGCGGTAGCGTACTGAACACTCGCGCTCGAGGAAGTGTTGCCAGTTCGAGTTACGGTAATTGTGACTGAACCGGCATTTTCATTGACGCTGTAGGATGCAGCGCTGAATTGAATGACGGCATTTGTCGGATCCGGCGTAGGTGTGGGTGCCGGCGTTGGAGTTGGCGTTGGTGTCGGAGTTGGTGTGGGTGTTGGATTTGGTGTTCCGCCCGGTGCAGTGCCTGACTGTGCAGCGTTCAAGGCTGCGATGTCGCAACCCAGGTCCGTCCCGTCTGTGCCGGCGGACTGATAGCTGGAGTTAATGACTTGAAAACTCGAATCAAGCACGCCCGTGATCGATGCAGGATAAAAATTATTCGTTGGGTACAGCGACGATAACGCTCCTGCGATCAAGTTTCTTTGAAACACGGCTCCCGGCGTGTAAGTCGTCAAAGCCGCAGTGCCTTCCCCGACATCGTCGCCAAAAAAACCGTAGCCTGAGTGAGTGGTAATGTTGTTCGTATAGACGAAGCCTGTTGAGACGTCGCCATAGAGTGCAAACACGTTACCATTCTGAAAGTGTGTGTTGTGATTGATGCTGACATTGTAGAAACCGGTCATCGTCAGAAAGCGGTTCGCGATGTCGGTAAATAAATTGTTTGCGATTACCGCTCCGTTTCCGCGACCCGACTGGTACGGAGAATCAGTGCCCAGCAACTGAAACCCCTGTTCCGCGTTCTTCACCGTGTTGTTCGTGAAGGTGATGTTCTCCACTGTTGCCCAGGGTGCGTGTCCCTCTTCGCTGCGCACTGTGAACAGGACTGCATAGCCAATCTGAGCGTCGCCCCAGCAGTTTTCCAGGATGTTGCCGTCAACGATCACATTCCGAGCATTCTTCAACTCCAGCAGATTTTTGATTGACCAGTGAATTCCTGCGTACGTGGGATCGCCCTCCTTCCACGATAACGGTTTGAAAAAGTAATTGCGCCGGATCTCGATGTTGGCAGGAACGAGATTCGGGATCGACGGCAGCGAACCGCCAAACATGATGTTTTCTCCCGACGCTTCCAGATAATTGTTGATGATCTGGTAAGGGCCTGGTCCATTCCAGCCGCAGATTGCCTGTGTGTCGAAGCCGACGCCGTGTATGTCGGAGATGTAGGAATTTATGATCGACGTATCGCTGCTGTTCAGACTGATCCCGCGCTGAACGTTTTGTGTCGGAAACCCGTGAACCCACAAACGATCCACTGTCAGATGATGTGGCATGCTTGAAAGATCGGTTTGATCCGACTCGCCCAGCCGGACGAGATCGTAGATGACGTCGGTCGCATTGAACGTTGAGATGTCGAGGCCGATCAACTTGTAGTGATGAGCGCCCGGCGAAACTCTGATGATTGGATCGGAGATGTTGGAACGTAATCTCGCAAGCAGATCACTCTGCGAAGGCGAGACGCGCCCCGTAATTTCTGTTGCTCTCGACGACTGGATCGTTATGTACAAATCACCAGTTTTGTTCGGCAATGTAAACGGACCGCGGTAAGTAGCGCCTGCGTCAAGGACGATCGTGTCACCGGGTGCGGCAGTATTGATTGCGGCTTGCAGATCACCGCCATTGGGAACCACGAGTGTGGCGGCGTGAGTGGTTGAAGTCGAGATGAATAAGAGCAACAGGGAAGCGAAGACAAAATTTATTTTGGGGAAAACGCTGCCTGGAGCAACACAGAGTTGGGAGATAGACATTAATCCTCCGATACATACGAGTTGGTAGATCGGTCACTAAATTTTCACGGATTGTCGGGGGTGACTTCAGAGGGTACTGCTCGAACGCGGAAAGACTACAGGAGCAAAGGGTTACAGTGGGTTGTGATGTTGTTGCAAAACTGTTACTGAAAGCGGATCGTAAGTAGATGATCTAGAGACCTTACGTGGTCTCTGGCGGGTCACGGACGTCGTCAGTGAACCGGCATCGTAACTGTTGTGCTTAGCGCGTCAGCTTTTCAATCAGCTCCATTTCTTTTTGGACAACCTGATTGACTAGTTCACTCACGTCTTTGCCGTTCTTACGAGCAACTCGCTCGACTTGGGCTTGCACTTTCGCGTCAAGATAAATCGGTAGCTTAATCACTGCGCCTTTTCGATAGAACTTTCCCTGTTCAGCTTTTGAGAAATCGTATTCTCGTTTCATCGTATTTTCCTTCTCTTGTATTCCGCCTCTTCACGCTTGGTTGCCTTTCGAGCTGAAATCAGCCGAAGGCGAGCACTCGCTTCGGTGTCATCTCGAAAAGTGTGGCAGACGACGAGCAGTACGCCTGTCTGATCCAATCCCAATGTAATCCAACGATCCTCTGCTTCGCTATGGGCGTCATCAAACTCTGAGAGAGCGCTCCGGTCCAGGAAGATTGTAGCAGCGCGCTCAAATGCTACTCTGTGCCGCTTCAAATTTTCACGGGCCTTTCGAGGATCCCATTCAAACTGATACTGGAATTGACCAGCCACGGGAACATAATCCCATGTAATCAGCGACTAAGCCAAACAGCGCACTTATGTTGAGGAACGATAGTCCTGAAGCTGAGTTCGGAAGTACTTCTTTCGGAGTGCGTAAGCTTTCCTCTCGACGAGGGCACCATCACGGTTCTTGAGAGGTGATGGTGCTTCTCGATCGTAACGGCGCTTCACTGACAACCCAGATGTGTCTTGATCTGGTTTGCCGAATTAATCGACTGACTCTTCTCATCTGCATCCATCTTCTTGTCTGACTGACTCTGCACTCGACTGATAAACGTCGTCATCGATGAACAAGCTCCGGGGGTGTTCGAGGCGTTAACCGCCGCGAGTGCATCCTGCAGCTTGCTTACGAGACTGGTCTCGAGTGACTGCAACAGATGAAAGCTGCGCACCAGCGCGATAAGAGCGTTGATCTCATCGGCAGGCGAAGGTGTCGGTGTAGGAGTAGGTGTCGGTGGTGGAGGACTCGGAAGCTGAAACGTGAACGAATAAACGTCCCAGTCCGTGCCCGGAGAAACGTAGACGATGCGGCCGACACCGTTACAGAACGCGATGCGGCTCTCTGTCTCGTCGACTGGCGTGTTCGTAACCTGGTAAAGCGTCGCTGTATTGAGATCGTAAACCATGATGTCGTACGGGCTCTGAGCATCAGGCTTCGACTCAAACGAGAGCAGGTTACCTGAAATGCTGAGATTTCGCTGATCGCCCGGAATGGTGATCCGTGTTTCCATACCGCCGGCCAACGGCTGAAAGTAGATGTCGTTCTCACCACTGCGGTCTGAGATATAAACCGCGATCTGGCCGTTGGTATCAGGCGAGCGATTCTCGCCTGCCGCGGTTGTCAGAGCCTGAGTAGTGAACACGCCGGGTGACGTCTGGATTGCAGAGTAGACATTGCATCCCAAACCATCCGTCTGACATTTTTCCCACACCACGGCGTTGCCGGTCGGGCTGACGGCCGGGTTCTTGTCGAAAAGTAAATCGTTAGTTAGTCGAATGTCGGTATCGGTGCCCAAATCATAAACGCCAAGTTCGCTTTGATTCGGAGCGGCGAAGAAGCTTCGGTCTTCATACGCGACCAGATCGCCGCCGATCGCCGGGTTGCTACGCTTAGCTCCCGGAATATCGGTGCGGAAGAGCGAGAGCACGTTATAAACGGCGATACCCGAATCCGTCGCGGTCTGTTCAGTGAAAGCGATGCGGCTTCCGCCGACGTCCGGTTGGGTGTCTGTGCCATTGCCTGGAACAACTAAGTCAGTATTTGCCGGTGGCGATAAATAATGGATTCGGGAAATTCCTGGACCGTCCTGACTGAGATACGCAGTCAGATTACAGTCGAGGGCCGGTTCGGTTTGGTCTCCGGGGCCGTTATTTACCGCCTGGAATGTGCCACTCAACGGAACCACGGTCGGAGTGGGCGGGTTTGCTGCGACAAGTGTTGAAACTGCATTAAGTGCGAGTAGCGTCAGTATCAGGAATACGATCAGCTTTCGTGATCGACTGGGTATTAGTCTCATATATTTTCTCCATCGTTGAATGTCTTCATTTGTCTAGTGGCGAATGATTCGAAAACATCACGCGGAGTAGGGAACACCAAAAAAGTTTTGTCGATCGAAAACGTTTTGATGCCTTTTCATCATAGATACTGCAGAGGTGTCGAACTACGCTTATGACTTCGCAGCGAGCTTTGCTGGTCGAGTTCAGCCCCGAACGAAGACTCGGCCGCGCGTTACAAGACATTCTCGATCCTCATTTCAACCTCAGCGTGGTGACTGAGGCCGCGCCTGAAAATGTGCCTGACGACGCAGGCGCGGCGCGGAGTTTTCACGACAAAATCAAAACCTTCGATCCGCTAGTGATCTTCGTGATTCTGTCGTCGCGGATGAAAGACAACCGCCCGCTTCAGTCTATAAAACAGGCCGCGCTACGCGTTCCGATCATCGCTGTTCTGGAAGATAGTGAGCCCGAGCGCGTGTTCGAACTGCTCAAAAGTGGCGCGGCGGATTTCATCATCCCGCCAATCAATGCCTCCGACGTTTTGCCGCGCACATGGAAGTTATTGCGGTCGGATCACAAGAACGGTAAGCCGGCCGAAATTTTCGAAACCGGTAGTCTCACGCATCGACTCGTTGGAGAAAGTCCTGACTTCATTGCACTGCTTCAGAAGGTTCCGCAGATCGCGAGATGTGATGCGAACGTTTTGATCGAAGGCGAGACAGGCACCGGCAAAGAGGTTTATGCACGCGCGATTCACTATCAGAGCGCGCGTGCGAGCAAGCCGTTCGTACCGGTTAACTGCGGCGCGATTCCAGTGGAGCTGGTTGAGAACGAACTGTTTGGTCACGAGCGTGGCGCGTTCACGAGCGCCTTCGCTCTACAGGCGGGACTCATCGAAGAAGCAAACGGTGGCACGCTTTTCCTTGACGAAATCGATTGCCTGCCGCCGTTGGCCCAGGTGAAGCTGCTGCGATTTCTTCAGGAAAAAGAGTACAAACCGCTCGGCTCGATGAGATTAAGAAGAGCTGACGTGCGGATCATCGCTGCGAGTAATCTCGATCTTGAGCAAGCGATTCAAAACGGCAAGATGCGCCAGGATTTGTTCTATCGCCTGAATGTCATCTCGCTAACGCTGCCGCCGTTGCGTGAACGGCGTGATGACATTCCTTTGTTAGCGCGCTACTTCGTCGCGAGGTACGCCATTGAATTCAACAAGGAGTTAACCGGAATCGCGCCTGACGCGCTGCGCGTTTTGATGGCCTCCAATTGGCCTGGCAACGTGCGGCAGTTGCAACACGTAATCGAGCGCGCGACGGTGATGGCCGAAGGCTCACAACTCACGACGAAAGATCTCGACATCCCAATCTCGCCGGACTGCGAGTCTTTAAGAGAGGCGAAAGCGAAAGAGATTGCAAAGTTTGAGAAGAACTACATTCAGGGAGTGCTTTCGGTGTGCAACGGCAACATCACGCGCGCTGCTGAGGTCGCGCAAAAGAACCGGCGCGCGTTGTGGCAACTGATCCAGAAACACCGGATCGATGTCTCGCGATTCAAGACCTCACTCCCGCGTTAGTTGCTGGGTTGCCAGATGTACTTGCCAGTCTTGTCGATGTATCCCAACTGAATGCCGACGCGCACATTCGAGAGGACGAACTTTAGACATGATTAACTGGATTTGACAAGAAACGTTTGCCTTCGCCGTTACGTATGCGACTTTGTGGCCCTTTCTGATGTCGCACATTCTCCGCCAGTCACACCGATTGAGCTGACCTCTGCATTTCGCAGAGCAGGTACTCTGCAACAGGGTGCGATTGTTAGCGTGGCGGTCACGGAGCAGATCGAAACAATAATTTCCAATCTATGGTTCCTTGAAGTCGAGTATTCTCCGGACGCTTTTCCCAAGCTTCCCAATCGCCTTTTGCTGAAGTGGGCCCACCAGCAGTCTGCCGCACCCGAGCGTGGTGATCCGGAGGTAGTGTTCTATCGAGACCTCGGCCCGTTGCTGCCATCGCCTCCGATGGTCCAATGTCTTGCCACAGCGCCGCACGATAGCGCCGAGCGATGGTTAATTCTCGAAGACCTGCGTTCCAGTCACACGAACCCGCCCTGGCCCGAGCGTCCGGGCGACAAAGAAGTACGCGACGCTGTGGCTGTGCTGGCGCGAATCCACGCGCGTTGGTGGGAGTCGCCCGCGCTTGGCTCGACGATCGGAGCCCTGCACACGGAAACGAACCTCCGCACGATGGTCCAGGGCTTCAGGGATCACTTGCCGGCCTTCTTTGACGATCTCGGAGACGATCTCCCGGTGTCTGATCGCCAGGTGCTCGAAACCGCGTTCAATTCCTCTCTTCAGCCATGGCTCCGTCTCGTTGATCGACGCGCGCTCACCGTCACTCACGGCGATGCTCATACATGGAACTTTCTGTTTCCACGCGAAGGCGAGGGCACGCCTTATTTGATTGATTGGCAAGTCTGGCATCTGGACCTCGGCGCCCGCGATCTCGCATTCATGATTGCTTTGCACTGGGACCGCGCCGCACGTCAGCAACTCGAGCTTTCGTTGTTGCATCGCTATCATGAGGAACTGATCAACGCCGGCATCAGCAACTACTCGTTTGACGATCTGTTGCTGGACTACCGTCGTTGTGCGGTCCGGAACCTGACGTTTCCGATCTTATTCTGGTCACGCGGCCTCCCGCGCGAAGCCTGGCGTCATCGTCTCGACTGCGCTCTCGCCGCATATCGCGATCTGGATTGCGCAGAACTTTTATAATGAGTTCTATGACACTACGAGGAATCTTATTTGCCGCGATAATCGCCTTCGCTCCTGCAAGTGTTTTGGGACAGGAGACGAAAGCGCCGCAACTCAAGCTGAAGGATCTTAACGGGCGCATCGTGCGGTTGAGTGACTATCGGGGGAAAGTGGTTCTTATCAACTTTTGGGCGACGTGGTGCCCGCCTTGCCGCGCAGAAATGCCGGACCTCGTGAAACTCCAACGCGAGCACGGTAAGGAAGGTCTACAAATTATTGGAGTCACTTATCCGCCTGAGACCAAGGCGCGAGTGCGTAAATTTGCAAGAAGCCTTAAACTTAACTACCCTATAGCCCTCGGCACACGTGAGATCAAAACCCGTTTTAGTTCAGAGGAAACTCTGCCTTTAACGGTCGTCATTAATCGCAACGGCAACGTAAGCGATGTAATCAGCGGCATTCTTCTTCGCAAAGAATTCGACGAAAAGATCAAGCCGCTGTTAATGAAGGACAAAGAAGGAGAAATGACAGATGCGAAGTCGAATCACTAGTCTCATTGTCAGTAGTGTCCTGGTTCTTACGCTCGGCGTGATTACCGCCGCGGCTTTCACGAAGACCGTCACCATTAAGGTCACAGGAATGAAGTGCGAGAAATGCTCTGCCTCGGTTACCAAAGCACTCAAGGCTACCGAAGGCGTTGAAGATGCACAGGTGAGCTCCGACAAAGGCGAAGCCGTAATCAAGTACGACGATCAGAAGTTGAACGAAGCCAAGCTGCGCGAAGTGATCAACAGCACTGGTTTTAAGGCGGTGGAAGATCAGAAACAATAAATCTCTGTTAGCTGTGTTGTACGGCGTGCCGTTGCTTCTAACCGGCACGCCATTTTTATGATTGGCTCTGTGCCTTGGTTTCACCCCTCTCGCTTTGTAACTGAGCTATCTTCTCTTCATAAAGAAACCTGATTTGTGAATGACAATCCGCTCCGACCGTGAGATCGAAGCGGATCGACATCATCGACTTATTTCACTGACGTCCGGGCGGTGGTACCGGAACGAGCGTGCCGAACAGTCCATGCGCTTCTTCTGCAGGGCCGGCCGTGAAGAACAAAGTGGTTGTCAGACCGTTTGCGCTGGACGCGGTTGTGCCGTGGCCGAACTGTAGTGACCAAAGCCCGTCGATCTTGATTGGCTTTCCTGCCGCAGAATGCATCAGACCAACAGCTTCGAATTCGCCGTCGGAAGCGAGTTGTGAGGGGTCGAAGGCATGAATGCGCCCGTCACCGAAGTTGCCGACGAGTAAGTCGCCGCTGAACCTTCCAAAATCAGCGGGTGCTAACGCGAGGCCCCACGGAGAATTAAGTTCACCGGCGGAAGCAACGCGACGGATCAAGTTGCCGGACGTGTCATAAGCGTCGACAAAACCGTTTCCTGGTCCAGCCACGTCGTCGTGCTTGTCTTCATCCTGTAGCGCGTAAGTTACATAAATCGTGCCACCGATGTTCTGGATTCCAAACGGAGCAAATCCTTCGGGAATGTTTGGATCGGTAAACGCTCCAGCGATCGTGACGGCGTGAAACGAGCTGTCAAAAATGTCGACTTTGCCGTTATGGAAATCAGTTGCATAAAGCCTGGTCCCGGCGGTGGCACTATCGATAGCGAGTCCTTTATAGACTGCGCCATGTGCGGGCGCTTGTGCGTTGGGAACTACGGTCACGATTGGAGCGCCCTTGAATGCCGAGAGCGTGCCGTCCTCGCTCGAGAAGATGAATCGCGCCGCACTCGGTGCGCCGACGCCGTTGTTAACGACGAAACCCGTACCGCCATTAAAGACGAGTCCAGTCGGATTGCCCTGCGCGCCGCCGGCGCCTGGAACCGTGAAGGTTGCCTGAATCGAGTTTGTGCCGACGTTGAATAGTGTAGTTTTGCCCGAGCCGTTATCAGCAATCCACCAGGGCGTTGTGGGACCTGCGACCAGCCCCCACGCGTTCATCACATTGGAGTTGGTGTGGTCCGCGGGATTGAAGCCGTCAGAGAGAATATTGTGTTGAGCATAAAACTGTGTTGGACCAAAGGGCGCATTGGCCGCGTGTGATGACCGATAGCCTGACGTGTAGATGATCAAAGCGAGAACTATAAGAGCCATCATCGGCACAAAGAATTTCGTTCTGTTCCTCATGTTAAGCTTTCCTTTCGAGTTGGTCTCGATACATAACGACACGTGAAGGTCCGAACGTACGATAACGTACGAACCTAAGCAGCCTTCGAGAAAGACGATCTTCAGCGCATACTCGAAAAGAGAAGCGCTTCAGCCGGTTTTACTGTAGGGGATTGGGACCAGCCGCAGTCTATCACGCTCTTTGTTTCAGGGGAAAATGATTTACCATGGTGATTGTTCGCCGTATACTGATTCCGCCTCCTTGGCGCGTTGACCCTCGGAAAAATCGTCAACGTGTTCTCATCACAACATCTTCAGTCCGATTAGTGAGGATTCACACTTGGAGGAAGTGAGTACCGTAACGCGATAGCGTCGGGTCAGTCTCGCGCATACAAATATTCTTAGGAATTGATACCGTCACCTTCGACCCGACGCTACCGCGTTACGGTACCGATGTTGAGCCGCAGATCTTCGCGGATGAACGCTGATTAAATCAGAATGCTGTGCAGAAG
>Ga0126376_10002310_pt1 | contig 10761 bp, 9 predicted proteins | sample PanSoiMetPlot_15_FD_92760 | JGI IMG/M metagenome (GOLD analysis project Ga0126376, IMG submission 92760) | Tropical forest soil microbial communities from Panama - MetaG Plot_15 | ecosystem: Environmental > Terrestrial > Soil > Tropical forest > Bulk soil | place: Panama | collected 2016-02-17 | reverse complement strand
GCTGTCATGGTGGGCGGTCGCTACTGTGCTTACACGTGCATCAACAACGCTGGCAATCCTATCCATCGTCGCGCTAGGCGCGTGGCTATTTCGGAACAGCCTGATCACGGTCGGAGAGATCGCAACCTTCATGGCGCTCGCCGGAATGGTTGTCGCGCGTCTCGAGCAAGCGGTCGGTTTTGCCAATCGCATGACACTCGATGCAGCACGCCTTCGCGAATTCTTCGAGGTCCTCGAAACAACGCCCGCAATGCACGACCGTGCCAACGCGGTCGATCCCGGTCGCTTCGTCGGTCGGGTAGAATTCGACAACGTCTCTTTTGCCTTCGATGGGACGCGTCCAACTGTCTCCGGCCTGAGCTTTACCGCACTGCCCGGAGAAACGGTTGCGCTCGTCGGCGCGACCGGCGCCGGCAAGTCGACCGCTCTCATGTTGCTGCACCGTGCCTTCGATCCACAATCCGGCTCTATCCGAATCGACGGCATCGACGTGCGTGATATCCAACTCGGTGCGCTCAGGCACAACATCGGCGTCGTGTTCCAAGAAGCCCTGCTATTCAATCGATCGATTGCGGAAAACTTGCGTGTTGGAAAACCCGATGCAACCGATGAAGAGATCCGTGATGCCGCGGCCCGCGCGCAAGCGCTCGATTTCATCGAATACAACGTCGAAGGATTTGACGCCTTAGTTGGCGAACGCGGTCGCGCGCTGTCGGGCGGCGAACGTCAACGCCTGTCAATTGCACGCGCGCTGCTCAAGGATCCCCCAATCCTGATCCTTGATGAAGCGACGAGCGCGCTCGACGCCGCTACTGAGGCCCGCGTGCTGTTGGCACTCGACGAGGTCATGAAGAACCGCACCACGTTCGTTATCGCCCACCGGCTCGCAACGATCCGCAATGCAACGCGCATCCTTGTGTTCGACCATGGCCGCATTATCGAAATGGGGACATTCGAAGAGTTGCATAGGCTGGGTGGCCGTTTCACGCAGCTTACGAGGGCGCAGTTCACATCGATCGACGCATAGGCGCCAGCAATGCAACCCCACCTGCAATCGTGGCGAGGACCGCAAAATACCCGTAGCGAAAGTCCGGAGCGACTCCGGCAATAAAGAAAGTCGTGACATAGACAGCGGCCGTTCCACAGAGGCCGATAGCAAAGGCGCCCTCCGCCGTCAGGCGGCGCCGCCAGGCTAGACCGCACACCGCGATGCATGCGAGCAGCCAGGTGCCGACCCGGAACAAGGGCGTCGGCTTCAGCAGGTCATGTGTGCGTTTTAGTATGACGAAGGCGGGCCGATCCAAAAATACGTCCTTTTCCGGCCGTTCGATGTCGGCGACCCACATTGTGAGATTTGCGCCGGTGAGAAAATTCCACATGAATCCGGCGCGGTGCTCGAGATAGGCGACCGGGTGATGAAAGACGGCATAAGCCCACGCATTTTCAATTGCGCTGGTGCCGAACAGCTTTTCGTCCTGTTCCAGCTTATGCATGACGAATTCGCACGGCGCGATCCGCCAGTAGATGTCCCACTCGGTTGGGCGGTAGCAGCCGTGCAAAAGGAGTGCCGACTCAGACGGGCTCCAAGTGACAGGAAATTGGTTTTCCCCCGTGAAGTGGCTGATACCACCAAGGTCGAACACCATGATCGATTGCAACGGATGCTGCCGCGTGGCGCCCAGCACGCCATAATAGACGAGTTGGACAAGTAGAAAGAACAGAACCACGGCTGGCACGAAGATGACGGCCGCTCGCTTCCAGTGAAACGTCATCGGCCATGCAATGTAAGCGCCGAGGATAGGCGCTGCGATCAGTGCGTTCGGACGCAGTAGGACACCAAAGGCGCAGAGCACAATCGCCAGCACCTGCCCTGGCACACGCAACGTTCTCCTACCGCCGGCGAGGGCGAAGGAAATGACTGCTGCCAGCAGCCAAGTGGTCGCGAAAAGCATGTCGCGCCAGATCATGCCGACGAAAGCGAAAGCAGGTGGCGCCAACGCCAGAATGAGCGCGAGGACCGCGGCCGAGCCCGACCGGCGCGCTAACGTGAACGCGAGCAGGCCGAAGGCAAGCCAATAGGAACTCGCTATCAGCAGGAACATGCTGCCCGATCCCGGCGCTATCGGATCGATCAGCGCCCACAACACAGTCATCGCCGGAGATTGCCAGTCGCCGAGCGTGTGTTTGGCTATGTCCTCGTAAACGAATCTCGCATCATAAGTCATGATGCCGGGATAGAAGACCAGAAGCGTCAGGCCATAACCCGCAGCTATCAGGACTGCGACCGCAAGAAAGGCGCCGCGCGACGTCGCCTGAGGCGGCTCAGGCGAGCGCAGCATAGATGTCTCCCGAGTTGGCCGTCTGCGGCAGTTCATTTAACCAAGCCGCGATCTCCGCATCGCCAACCCAATCAGAATGCACAAGCGTTTGACTCTCGCCGAGCGCAGCATTGAAGTGCTTGAGACCCAGCGCGACACATCGCTCGACGCAAGCGAGCGCGACGTTGCGCTGGATGGTGGTGAACTCGAACGACAACGATTTGATCGGCCGCGACAGCCCGGCCAACACCTCATATTCGAAGCCCTCGACATCAATCTTGATGAAAGTCGGCACTCCATGGCGAGCTATCAATGAATCAAGTGTTGTCACCGGAACATGAATGGCTCGGCTCCAGCGCTGCGCCTGCCACCCCGGAGCATCGCGCGCGGCGCTGACCATGTCGTGGGACGCAGTCGAAACGGTCGGGTTATCCGGGTTGATCATTATGGTGACGGTCCCAGTCTTCCGGCCAACCGCCACCGCCTCGACAACGACATTCCGACTGCGCCCGTAGAGCAACCTAAGCACTTTGACCGGAGCGGGTTGCGGTTCGGCCGCCACAACCCGCGCGCCCAACCGCCTGAACGAGGCGACACGATCACCGACATGCGCACCGATGTCGAATACGAGATCGCCGGATCGTATGAAACGGCCGTAGAGTCGATCCATGGCGGCGGCACGCGGACGATTGCCATAATAGATGTAAAGCGATCGTGCGATGCCGCGCGCGGTCCTTATTGTTTGGAGCACCGCCTCAACCCGAATTTGGCTGCCGCGCCGGTGCCGCCATCCTCAACGCGGGCAGAGCCAAGGCATCCAGGTCGATCGGGGCGGTCGTCTCCTCGGGCAGCCGGCCAATCCCGACCCGGGCGGACAGCCTGCCAAGCGAAGGCCACGCGGTGATCATGGCGAACGGGATCGATAACGCGAGCCCACCAGCGAGAAATAGTGCGAAGGGAAGCGCGGCCGGCTCTGTCGTCGCGAGGATTCCGAGACTTGCGCCACCAAGCAGTGTGTGTGGCCACAGACTTTGCAGGGCCTTGGTAAAAGATACCGCGTGATCGTCGCGTGTCTGACCGATCCAACCGATTTTGCGACCCAACAGCAGGCCGGACAGGAAAATTGTGTGGCCGAACCACAGAATAGGGCACAGCAAAATCGAGTACACCGTGTCAATAGCGCAGTTGACGACGAAACGAGGAGCGCCACCGAACTCGCGACGCAGCTTGGGCCGCAACAAAATGTCAATTGCACTCGCGATCTTCGGCGAGAACCACATGACCAGCACGCAAACGAACAGGAGCATGCCCGCATCCGCGCGCATGAAGTTGGCGGGCGTGTGTGCAAGCGCCAGCGTACCAAGCACCAGCATACCAATCCATGCGGGTGATCCAACGAACATCAGGATTGCAAGTCCAAGCTGGTAGCGGCTGACCGGTTTGAGGTCGGGCAAGGTGAGCAGACGCCAATATTGCATGTTGCCCTGACACCAGCGCAGATCGCGTCGAATGAATTCGAGCAACGTCGGCGGGTTTTCTTCCCAGCCAAGTCCCTCGTCAGGTAGGACGCGAACGGAATATCCCGCGGCGCGCATCAACGCCGCTTCAATTTGATCGTGGCTGAGGATGTGAACTTCGGTTCCGTCCTGCGACATCACGGGAAGTGCGCAATGCGCGATGAACGGACCAAGCCGAAACACTGCGTTGTGACCCCAATAGGGTCCGCAATCTCCCTGCCACCACGCGCTGCCTATGGTGTACGAGCGCATGCCGAGCCGCATGCCAAACTGGAAGACGCGCGCGAAAGTGCTTGTCGACGGCAAGCCGACGACGAGTCCTTGCAGGATCCCCAGTTTGGGATCCGCCTCCATGAGACGAACAAGCCATAAGATAGCTTCGGCGGTCATTACACTGTCGGCATCGAGCGGAACCGCAAATTCGTACTTGCTGCCCCACTGCTCGCAAAAATCGCGAATGTTACCTGCCTTGTACCCCGTATTAACGACACGGCGGCGATACGTCATTGCGATACGGCCGTCCCACGCTTTAACCAACTCAGCAAACCGCTCTTTCTCAACAGAGGCGATCTGCGGGTCGCTGGTGTCGCTCAGCACGTACACATGGAAACGATCGCCGAATCCTGACCTATCGAGTCCGGTCAGCAATGGATCGAGGTTGCGAATGATCCGCTCAGGTAACTCGTTTCGGATGCAGAGCAGGATGGCCGTCGATGCAGTGATGGGCTCATCGCCTCGAACGCCCGCCGCCTGGGGCATAACCGCTATGATTGGATCTGGTGAAAAGCGCAAAATCAGAAATCCGATGATGGCGTTCCAGAATCCGGCCACCATCCAGGGAAGCGTGATCGCGAACAACGCGATCAGCACCAGGTCGATTGCACTGAGTCCGGCGGGCGACAATGCCAACGCTGCAAGGGCGATCAATCCGGCCATAGAGACCGCGAACAGCGCAGCAAACAGCACGCGCCGACCGGTGATGGAATTTCTGGCGGTCTCGGCTTGTTTGGATTGAGGTGTGGAACGCTCTAACAATCGCTATGACTTTTAATCTCGAAAAGACCGTGCGAACTTGATGATATAACACAGCACAGGTCCTAATAGTCCATGAGGACGGAAACATCGTGGCGACCGACACTGCTCAAGCACTCTGGTACGTCGCGCCGGGACTGGCGGAGATCCGTGAGGAAATACTGACGGCACCGCAGCCTGGTGAGGTGCGCGTACGCGCGCTTTTCGGCGCTCTGAGCCGAGGGACTGAGGCGCTGGTGCTTGCCGGCCGAGTGCCCGAGAGCGAGTTCGAGCGCATGCGCGCGCCGTTTATGGGTGGTCATTTTCCGTTTCCGGTCAAATATGGCTACGCGACAGTGGGCCGAATCGAGGATGGGCCGCACGAACACCGAGGTCGCACTGTTTTCGCGCTTCATCCGCACCAGAGCCAGTTCAATATTCCCTTAGGCGCGATTGTCGCCCTGCCTGATGCGGTACCGCCGCAACGTGCGGTGTTGGCCGCCAATATGGAGACGGCTCTCAATGCGGTCTGGGATGCAGCGGCCGGGCCGGCAGACCGCATTGCAATTGTCGGCGCCGGCACGGTCGGCGTACTTGTCGCGTTTCTTTGCAGCCGTCTTGCCGGCGCCGAAATCACTCTGGTCGATCTGAACAAGAGTCGCGGCGAACTTGCGCAAAAGCTTGGTGTTCGCTTTGCCACGCCGGAAACCGTGAGAGGCGATTGTGATCTGGTTGTCCATGCCAGCGGCAGCGCCGAGGGCCTTCGCACCGCCATCTCGCTCGCCGGCGAAGAAGCAACCGTGCTCGAACTGAGCTGGTACGGTGACACGCCTGTGACGGTCCCGCTTGGTGGTGCTTTCCACAGCCGCCGTTTGCGGCTGATTTCAAGTCAGGTCGGCCGGATCGCGGCGTCGCACCGATCGCGCTGGACGCATCATCGCCGGCTCGCGGCTGCACTTGGTCTTCTCGCCGATCCGCGCCTCGATGCACTCCTCGCACCGAATGTCGTGTTTTCTGACTTGCCGCGCCGGTTACCCGATATCCTCGGCGCCAAGAACGGCGTCGTCTGCCAACTCATCTCATATTGACAAGGGAGGGTTTCTTGTTCGCCGTTGAAGTCCGCGACCACATTATGATCGCTCATTCCTTCCGCGGAGCCGTCTTTGGTCCGGCGCAGGCGATGCACGGCGCGACATTCGTCATCGATGCAGCTTTCTTTGCTGAAACACTCGATCCCAACGGCGTCGTCATCGATATCGGGCGCGCACACGAAGCGCTCAAGGCGGCATTGAAGCCCCTGAATTATCGCAATCTGGACGAACTGCCGGAGTTCAACGGCCACAACACAACGACCGAGTTTCTGACCAAGCATATTTTCGATCAGCTCGCCAATGCGGCCCGCGCCAACGCGCTTGGGCGCGACGGCCGTGAACTCAAGGCGATCCGCGTTGCACTTTCGGAATCGCATGTCGCCCGCGCCTGGTACAAGGCCGATCTGTGGTGAAGCGCTTCGCATTCGCCGTGCCGGGCGACCTCGCGAGCTCGACCGGCGGTTATGCCTATGATCGGCGCATGATCTCGGAGCTTGGACGCCTCGGCTGGCAGATTGACGTCATTGGGCTCGGCGATGGCTTTCCGCTACCAAGCGAAATGACGCGCGCAGCGGCGCAAGCGTGCCTTCTAGCCATCCCCAAGGACCGTACGGTCCTGATCGATGGATTGGCGCTTGGTGTTCTCCCTGAAGCGGCGGCAAAACTTCGCGGACGAAATTCAGTCCTGGCACTGATCCATCATCCGTTGGCGTTGGAGACGGGACTCTCCGCTGAACTTGTCAAGAAACTGCATGCCAGCGAGCGTGCCGCGCTCGCCGCAGTGGGCGGCGTCATCGTTACCAGTCCCGCGACGCAACGGCATCTGGTTGCGGACTACGCAGTCCCGGCCGAACGCATCTTCATTGCTCCGCCTGGCAGTGACCCGGCGACACCGGCGCAAGGCAGTTCGGACGGCATCGTCCGGCTGCTGTCAGTTGGTGCGGTGGTCCCACGCAAAGGGTTTGATCTGCTCGTAGCGGCCCTCGCGACACTGACTGAACTACCCTGGCGACTGACGATCGTGGGCGATCGCACCCGAGACCCACAGACCGCCGCACGGCTCGATGCCGATATCACACTTCACGGCCTCGGCGGCCGAATTGATGTCCTCGGCGCGGTGTCGCCGGACCATCTTGCCGAGCTTTACGTCGGGGCTGACGTGTTCGTCCTTGCATCACGTTTCGAGGGCTACGGCATGGCCTACGCCGAGGCCATCGCCCGGGGTCTGCCGGTAATCGGCACCAGCGCAGGCGCAACACCTGAGACGGTGCCGCCCGGCAGTGGAATTCTTGTCGGGCCCGATGATTTGCCCGCCCTCGCGCAGGCGCTTCGCCTGATGATTGAGGACCCAACCGAACGACGGCGTCTTGGCAGCGGCGCACGCATGGCCGCGTCGCGTCTCCCGACATGGCAAGCGTCTGCGATAATTTTTTCGCGCGCGATTGAGGCGGTCGGATGAGCGGCTTTTCGATGGATTGGCTGGCACTCCGCGAGCCCCACGACTCGCGCGCCCGCAATACGCAAGTCTTAACCGCCGTGACCGTGTCGTACAAACAGCATCATACGATATCCATCGTCGATCTCGCCTGCGGCACCGGTTCGACGCTGCGAGCTCTGAGTCCACTGCTGGCCGCGCGGCAAGAATGGCGGCTCATCGACAATGACAGAGCGCTGCTCGCCGCGGCAGCGGCTACACCCACGCCTGAGCGTATTGTTGCCACGGCTCTAGCGATGGATCTAAACCGCGATCTCGAAACCGCGCTCGACGGTCCGATCGATCTGGTCACCGCTTCGGCCCTGCTTGACCTCGTTTCCGAGGCGTGGCTCGAGCGCCTTGCGTCGAGTCTCGCTGCTCGCTCAATCCCGTTTTATGCGACGCTAAGCTACGATGGGCGGATCGAACTCACACCACGGGATCCTTTCGATGCGGCCATTAGAGCCGCGGTCAATGCACATCAGCGCACCGACAAAGGTTTCGGGCCTGCTCTGGGTCCCGAAGCAGCAGCTTTTGCCATTAATTGCTTCCAATCGCGTGGCTATTCCTTCGTGCATGGACCGTCCGATTGGGCCATCACTCCGAGCAATTGCAAATTCCAATCGGAGATATTCGCCGGATGGGCGAACGCTGCGGTGGATACGGGCCGTTTGGCCGCTGCGGACGCAGATGCATGGTTGGCGCGCCGTCGGGACGCGGTCACCGCAGGACTTTCGTCAATCCGCGTTGGTCACGTCGATGTCTTCGCTGTGCCGATGCGCACGCGCTGAGCAGAGAGGTTGCAATCGAACAAGACTTCGTCGTCGATCAGATGCACGCGGATCGGCGGGCGCAGTGCGTGATCGATACGCTTGATCTCGGGAAGGATCACGCTCGCGCGGCCTGAGCCGATGATTATTGGCGAGACCACGACATGGAGGTGGTCGAGGCAGCCGGCGGAAAGAAACCGCGATACGGTGTCTGCGCCACCCTCGATCAGCACCCGGCGCATGCCGCATGTAGCCAGTGCGGTCAGGATCGCCGCCGGGGCAAGCTGCCCATCTGTCAACGGCAAGCCGATGACTTCTACGCCCGGCGGTGGCGCGCATAACGTGCCATGCGCGGTGATCACGAGTCGTCGCACGCCGTCAGCTGCGAACACTCGCGCATCAGCGCCAAGACGGCCCCTGGGATCGATTACGACCCTCACGGGCTGCGGCCCACTCACCCGACGCACGGTCAACAGTGGATCGTCCGCAAGAGCCGTGCCGACACCAATGACGACGCCGTCCATCAGCGACCGCAGTCGGTGCAGATGCGCCAGGCCCGCCGGCCCGTTTACGTATTTGGAATGGCCTGTTTCCGTGGCAATACGGCCATCGAGCGATTGCCCGATCTGACCGACAACCACGAGATCATCCACCGCGCCCTTCTGTAATGGACCGAACATATCGCCCCACGGCGGCGGTAGAGACTGGACGTTACTTCGGAATATATTGCTAAACTCGCCCCACGGGTCGTGCGCCTCGCTATCCGCACGGCTATTGGGGTCTGCCTCAACGTTCGGCATTGCGAAATCTCTTAAAGCCATGGAACGCAAAAAGCGCGACCGCTTTGTCAGTGTTAGTTAAGCCACCAGGTTGGCACAAATCGAGCCTATCTACGATTGGAATGATGATAAGTTAGCGGTGTTGTTTACATTGGCGGACTGTAAAGAATGGAAATTATTGGAACGGGTAAAGTGCGTATGGGGACAAGCTCTTCACTATTCGGCAGCGCAGATCACATTACCGTTAGCCGCGGCGTTGCTGAATTCAATAGCCGCCGGCCGGTTCTCATCACCGCACAGAACGAAAAGGTTCTGGCGCTTCCGGTTGAAGGTCTCGACGACGAGCGGCTGGCAGAATTTAGAAACCTATGCGCACCTTCTGTGCCATACCTTGTCATCACTTCTCGACGCGCCCTTGCGCTCGGCATCGACACAACAACTTCGATGGCCGTTCGGCTGCCGAAAACCAAAAATGCAGAATCAATCCTAGCCTTTGTCAGTGACCCAACGATCCACCAGGTACCAAAGGCAACCCCGGCAAGTTGTGCAGCTGCGGCGGCTATTCAGCTTGTGAAATTGTCTCACGGCTTGCCCGCGGTGCTTGCCGCCGATCTGGGCCAGCGCGTTCTGACAAGCGAGCCGGGACTCGTAACGGTTGAAGCAAGCGCCACGAGAAGTTTTTTTGACAATGCAATTCAGTCCTTGACGCTAGCAAGCGAAGCTGTGGTACCGCTCAGTTCGGGTTCAAGCGCTCGCTTCGTTGTATTCCGCGACGCCATGGGCGGCAGCGAAGTTGCCATCATCGTCGGCAAGCCCGACTTCGCCAAACCGGTCCCGCTGCGACTGCATTCGGCATGTTTGACGGGCGATGTATTCGGCTCGCGGCGCTGTGATTGCGGCGACCAGCTTCGGCTCGCGATTGCGCGGCTGGAGGATCTTGGTGGCGGCGTCATTCTCTACTTGGCGCAGGAGGGCCGCGGCGTTGGGCTTGCCAACAAGATGCGCACCTACCGGCTGCAGGATGACGGTCTCGATACCGTCGACGCGAATACCACGCTTGGCTTCGACGATGATGAACGAGACTACGGCATTGCCGCGCGCATGCTCACCATGCTCGACTGCACGCGCGTCATTCTACTGACCAACAACCCGACCAAGCTCGAGCGTCTCTCCAAGGCGGGAATTGAGATCGTTAGCCGGATGGCACTCGAAGCACCCATAAACGCCGACAACCGCCGCTACATGACCGCAAAGGTCACGCGGGCCGGGCACCGGCTCGGTCACCTCGTCGCTTCCGCGGCCGACCCGTCATAATCGAAACGGAATGGCCGCACTGGCAACACGCTGCAACGCTGCTATCGTGATAGTGAGCGCCGACGCGATTGCGCGGCTGATGGATGGTGGCGGCCGATGGAACGTGATCCGCCGAGCAGGTTAATCGGCGACCTGACATTTCTGGAAATCTCAACGTGCTTGCGCGCGAGTTCAATCCTTTGCATGCCGATCGGTTCGATCGAGCAGCATGGTCCTCACCTGCCACTCAATACCGACGTCGTACTAGCCGAGGCATACACCCGTCGCATCATCGCCCGCTGGGGCGAAACGTTCGATCTGTGGCAATTGCCAACACTGGCGATTAGCCTTGCGCGCGAGCACGACTGGGCTCCAGGCACTTTGTCCCTGTCAATTCACGGCATGACGGCATTCATGAGAGATTTCGCGCGCGAAATCTCTCGAAGCCTGCCCGCACGCAACCTCGCAATTATCAATGGTCACGGTGGGAACCGTGGAATCCTGGAAG
>Ga0126376_10002308_pt1 | contig 10763 bp, 9 predicted proteins | sample PanSoiMetPlot_15_FD_92760 | JGI IMG/M metagenome (GOLD analysis project Ga0126376, IMG submission 92760) | Tropical forest soil microbial communities from Panama - MetaG Plot_15 | ecosystem: Environmental > Terrestrial > Soil > Tropical forest > Bulk soil | place: Panama | collected 2016-02-17 | reverse complement strand
CGCGGCAGCGGCAGCACATCACGGCACCGCGGCCGTCGTTCAGAAAGACTCGGCGATCGACGTGCCCGCATCGGTGCACGCGATCCGAATATAGACGTGCTCCGGGGGGATGAGTGGTCGGCCGGCCGCGATGACGGCGGTCGGCCGACCACAGCGGAGCCGACAGTGGCGCCCGGCCGGCTGCCGCCCGTGAGCTAGACGTCTGGTGGCCTGCCCTCAAAAGGCGTGCTGAGAACGATGGTCGTCCTCGTGGACACGCCGGCGGCCGCGCGGATCTCCTGGAGCAGGTCTTCAAGCGCCGACGGCGAGGCGACCCGAACCTTGAGTATGTAGTTCTCCTCCCCTGCCACGCTGTGGCAGGCCTCGATCGCGCCAAGGTGAGCCAGCCGGTCAGGCGCGTCGTCCGGAGCGGCCGGGTCGAACGGCTTGATCGAGACGAAGGCGGTCAGCGGCAATCCCGCCGCGGATGGGTTAATTACCGCGCTGTAGCCACGGATGACGCCGCCTTCCTCGAGTCGCCTGACGCGCTGTTGCACGGCAGAGACCGACAAGCCGGTGTGCTTGGCGAGCTCGGTGAAGCTCAGCCGTCCGTCACCGGCCAGCAGCGCGAGGATCTTGCGGTTGGTCTCGTCCATGCGTTACCGATTCGTACCCGGTCCTGTGGATGAGCCACCCGTCGCGAGCGAGCGCCCGATGACCATCCGCTGGACCTGGTTGGTGCCCTCGACAATCTGGAGCGCCTTCGCCTCGCGCATGTACCGCTCGGCGGGAAAGTCCGCTACGTACCCGTACCCGCCGAGCACCTGGACGGCGTCGGTCGTCACCCGCATCGCAGCGTCGCTGGCGAACAGCTTGGCCATGGCGGCCTGCCGCCCGTACGGCAGCCCTGCGTCCTTGCGCCGGGCGGCAGCCAGGTACAGGGCGCGCGCCGCGGCTACCGCCGTCGCCATGTCTGCCAGCATGAACGAAAGCCCCTGGAACTCGATGATCGGCTTGCCGAACTGGCGGCGCTGGCCGGCGTAGGCGACGGCGGCGTCCAAGGCTGCCTGAGCGAGCCCGGTCGCGCAGGCGGCGATCCCGAGCCGCCCGGCATCGAGCGCGGCGAGCGCGATCGAAAACCCGCGGTCGCGTTCGCCGACAAGCTGAGCCGCGGGCACGGCAGCGCCGGAGAAGGTCACCTGCGCGGTCACCGAGCCCCGCATGCCCATCTTGTGCTCGGGCTGTGCTACCAGCACGCCGGCGGTCTGCGCCGGGACGTGGAAGCAGCTGATCCCCCGCGATCGTGCTGGCCCCTCGGGTTCGCCCGATGTCCTGGCGAACAGCGTGTAGAAGTCGGCCATCCCGGCGTGCGAGATCCAGGCCTTCGTTCCGTTGACGATGAACCCGCCGTCCGACTCTTGCGCACTCGTGCGCATCGCAGCCGCGTCTGAGCCGCTGCCCGGCTCGGACAGGCAGTACGCGCCGAGCAGCTCGCCGCCCAGCAGGTCGGGCAGCCAGCGCTGCTGTTGTTCCTGCGTGCCGGCGGTTGCGAGCGGGAAGCAGCTCAGCACGTGCACCGACAGCCCGAGCCCGATCGTCAGCCAGGCTCCCGCGAGTTCCTCGATCACTTGCAGGTAGGTCTCGTATGGCTGGCCGGCCCCGCCGAGCTCCTCGGGGTAGGGCAGCCCGAGCAGCCCAGACCTGCCGAGCAGCCTGAACTCCTCGCGCGGGAACCGCCCGTCGCGCTCGGCGGCAGCCGCCGCGGGCCGCAGTTCCTTGTCGGCGATCTCGTCCGTCAGCTCGAACAGCGCCCTGGCCGTCTCGTCCCGGCACTCGCGCTCGATCGCGGGCATCAGCCGGGCACCGACACAAGCTCGCGGGTCACGTTGTTCAGCCTGTCGCAGCCGTCGTCCGTGCAGACGACGATATCTTCGATCCGCGCACCGTGCGGCCCCGGATAGATGCCTGGCTCGACCGAGAACGCGTGGCCTGACAGGAGCGGTTCGATGTTCCCGGCCACGATGTAAGGATCCTCGTGCGTCTCAAGCCCGATTCCGTGACCGGTCCTGTGCACGAAGAACCCGCCGTATCCGGCCGCGGTGATCGGCTCGCGGGCCGCGGCGTCCACGGTCTCCGCGGTGACACCTGGCCTGACCGCGGCGCACGCGGCGTCCTGGGCGTCCTTCAGTACCTGGTAGTAGGCCGCGACGTCGTCTGGCGGCTCGCCGATGACGTATGTTCTCGTGCAGTCCGAGCAGTAGCCGGTTGGCATCGTGCCACCGATGTCAACGACCACCGCGTCCCCCGCGCACAGGGCCCGGTCGCTGGCGGTGTGGTGCGGGCTGGCGCCGTTCGGGCCAGAGGCGACGATCGCGAAGTCCGCGCTGCTGTGCCCGGAAGCCAGGATCGCCTCGCTGATGTCGGCGGCGACCTGCGCCTCGGTGCGGCCGGGGCGCAGCCACTCAGGAACCCGCGAGTGGACTTGGTCGATGGCCTGCCCCGCCTCGCGCAACGCGGCTATCTCGGCCGGCGACTTGCGCGACCGCAGCGGGCTGAGCGCCGTGCTGGCCAGTTCCAGCCGAGCGCCTGGCAGCGCGGCCGCGAACCTGAGCACCATCAGGGCCCACATTCGGTCGGCGAGTCCGACGGCTGACGGCGCGCCGAGCCGGCCGGCCACCAGGGCATAAGGGTCGTCTGTCTCCTCCCACGCGACCATCTCGATTCCCAGCTGCCCGGCCGGCGATGCCTGGGCGGCGGGAAGCTCGAGCCGCGGGACCGCGAGAAACGGGTCACCGTTCGCAGGCACGGCCAGGCAGGTCAGCCGCTCCAGGGCGTGAGCGTCGTAGCCGACGACGTATCGCAGGTCGGGTCCGGGCGTCAGCAGCAGCGCATCGAGCCCGGCGCGCCGTGCCGCCGCCGCGGCAGCGGACACTCGCGCGGCCGGGTATAGCTCGTTTAGCATGGTCACCGTGACAGCTCCCTGGGGCGGTGGGTTTCCGGCACGGTTACGCACGAGATCTCTGGCCGCACCGGCCTCCTACCGGGAATCATCTCACCCCGTCGGTGCGTGTCCGCATCTAGACAGGCACACCGGCAATGCCTCACGATTGGTGAGCAAGGTCTCACGAACTGTGAGCAGACATGACATCTGAGGCAGCGGTGGCGCACGATCCGGCGGGCGTCGCGGGCCTGCGGTACCTCGGCGCTCGCGCGACTGAGGCGAGCCTCGCCGCCGAGCTTGCGAGGGAGCGCCACATCGTGCTCGAGCTTCAGCGCGCCATCCTGCCGCTGCACGACACGCCGTTCGATCTGCCTGGGCTGCGCACGGTCGTGCGGTACCTGCCCGCTTCGCGCGCCAGCAGGGTCGGCGGCGACTGGTATATCACCGCCGAGATGCCGGACGGTCACGTGCTGCTCGCGATCGGCGACGTCGGCGGGCATGGTCTCGAAGCCGCCGCCGGGATGGCCAGGCTTCGCGGCGCGCTGGCCGGCCTCGCGATCACAGGCGCGCCGCCCGACCGCCTGCTGGGGTGGCTGAACGACCTGGTCTGGCATGTGTCACCTGAGCACACCGCGTCGGTGATCGCAGGCTATTTCGATCCGCACCAGCGGCTGCTGACCTGGTCCCAGGCAGGCCATCCGCCGCCCGTGCTGGTCCGCGGCGCGTGGGCGCTGCCAGTCGAGCCGCCAGAGGGCATCCTGCTCGGCGCGGGCAAGAGCCCCTACGAGGTCAGCAAGCTCTGGCTAAGACGCGGGGACCTGCTGCTGCTCTACAGCGACGGCCTCGTCGAACGCCGCGACAGGTCGATCGACGAGGGCGTGACGCAGCTGGTCGGTGCCGTCCGCGGATCGGATGACCCGGAGCGCCTCGTGGCGGTGGCTCTGGACGCGCTCGGCCCGGCCCACAGCGACGACGACACCTGCCTGGTCGCGCTGGCCGTGCAGTAGCTGCCAGCCATCAGCTTCCGTCTCGCAGGTCCGTCGGCGCCCCGGCCAGGAACGATATCCGTTCGAACGCCGCCGTGCAGCCCTCTCCCGCTGGCGACTGCACGAGGAATCCGATCTTGACGGGATCGTCAGACCCGAGCGAGAAGTAGCGAAGCAGCTGCCACCAGTCTCCGTCCGTCGATGCGTGAAATGCCCACGCCGCACGTGATCGGGTGATGCGCAGCCACAGTGTCGAGCCGCTCAGCTCAAAGGAGTTGCAGTCGTCTGAGGTGCCCCTCGTGACGACGGTCACCGCCGTGGGCGCTCGTTGGGGCGAAAGCTCGAGACAGAGCTTCGCCCACAGCCGCTCCCCCGCGTGCAGCAGCAGCGCGCCGGCGTCGTATGTGCTGGCGAAGTCGACCGTGACCCGCGCCGCCAGCCTGAAGTCGCCGTCAGGCGGCGTCCCGACCAGCCTGCCAGCGTCAGGCAGCGGCGTGGCGCATGCCGGGTCGGCGAACATGTCCGTCGCGGCCGCCGCGGTCATGATCAGGCCGGCATCGGTGACCCGGTGCTCGCACCGCGGGTTGCCCTCGGTTACGAGCTGGAAAGGTAGCCATGCGGCGGTGAGCACCGTCGGCACATCGGTGCCCGTTCCGGCCGCGCTGCTCGCGCTTTCGCCGGCAACGAATTCCTCCGCGAGCTGTCGTCGGCCGGCGAACTCGACAGCGGAAGCTTCGGGATCTTGGCCCGCCCTGACCTGCCGCAGGATCTGCGCGGACACCTCGACGGCGCGCCCGTGCTGCTCCGATACCGCGTCGTGACCCTCGAGCGCGCTGATCAGCAGCACAGCGCCGGCCGGCTCGACCGCGAAGATGAGGCGGACGTCGTCCCCGGGAATGGCGGGCCTCAGCTCGTAGAGCCCGTCCGGCCACGGCTCGCGGCCGAGCTCGCGCTCGATGTCGGCGGTAAGGGCGCTGATCAGTTCGGCATGCTCGGCGATCGCGCGACGGTGCCCGGCGAGTTCCTCGTCGCTGGCGTGCTCGGCGCCGACTTCCACGAGGAGCCTGGCCACTGATTCCTGGGCGACGGCAGACGTGTAACGCGCCTTGAGCACTTCCTTCCTGACACGGAAGGCATCGGTCTCCGCTTGGAGGGTGCGGGCATAATCAGCGTCGGCCGCCACACGCCGGACCTGCTGCATGCGCTCGAGTCTGTCCTGATACGCGTAGTCGAGCGCCGGGCGCAGATCGGTGCGCGGTGTGGGTCGATCGAGCGGGACTACCACTGGCGGCCCGAGGTCAGGTCCCGCGTCGGCCAGCGTGATCAGCGCATGACTGATAGCCGCGGCCGTCCGGGGTTCGCTGTCTCTCAGCGCGACTAGCCAGTCGCGGATCTCGCCTGACATCCGCAGGACGTAACCCATCACTGAGCCTCGCTCCCGGCCGCCGGGTGCAGCACGCTACCCGCGACTGCGCGCGGCCCGAGGCTGCCTGTCCGGCCGAGCGAGCAATCACGTACTATCGCGTCTAACAAGCACTATCGCGTATGTGTCGCCCGGCGCGCAAGTGCTCGCTCGCCTGCCGCGCGGTTCTGGCAGCGCCGATCTTCCCAGCCGATCCCCGCCGGTCTAGTTTGGTCTGTCATGGGCATCGTGGCTGTATCACCCCATTTGGACGACGCAGCCCTTTCTGCGAGCGTTGCCCTCGGCCGGGGCGGGGCCACCGTCGTGACCATCTTCACTGCCCTGCCCAAGCCGGACCAGCCGATCACCTGGTGGGACCGGCTCACGGGGGCGGCAAGCTCGCTGGAACGCCAGCGCGAGCGGCTAGCAGAAGATCAGGAGGCGATGCGGCTTCTCTCGGCTCGCGGCGTGCACCTGGACGAACGGGAGGCGCTGTACCGCGACGGCGACCCTGACCTCGGCCGCGCGGTCGAGCGGCTGACGGAGCTGATGCGGGCCGCAGACGAGGTGTGGCTGCCTTCCGCGATCGGCGGTCACCGCGATCACGCGTTCGCCAGGGACGCTGGACTGCGAGCGGCGGCCGCGACCGGCCACGCGGAGGTCATGCTCTACGCGGATTTCCCCTACGTGATCGTCTACGGCTGGCCGACGTGGGTCAGCGGCCTGCCGGGCGGCGGGTACCTTGACGCAGGGTTCTGGCTGGCGGATCAGCTCGCCTCTGGCGGCCTCAACGACGAAGGCCTCGTTCCTGTCGTGACCAAGCTCGGTCCGCAGCAGCGGGCAGCCAAGGCGGCGATCATCGCCGCGTACCGGACGCAGGCGCCAGCGCTGCGCCTGACTCCCCGCGACCTGGCCGCCGACCCGTCGAAGCTGGACTTCGAGCTTGCCTGGCGGATGCGGCTAGACGGCGGCTAGGTGGCCGTGATCGATCTGGTCCTGCCCGGCCTGTGCTCACGGTGTGAATGCCCTGTGTACGCCAGTGTTCTGTGACGTCGCCCTGGCGGGGCGAATCGAGCGGGCCGAGGCCGACCTGGTTGCTCGGGCCAGCCGCGCAGCGCGGCACCGCCTTGGCGACCCGGCTGGGTTCGTGATCTCGGTCGCCGGAGGCATTGCGAGCTTCGCCGAAGAGGGCTCGCCGTTCAACAAGGTCGCCGGGCTCGGATTCAGCGGCGTGCCTTCCGCGGGTGCACTCGAGGAGATCGAGGATGCCTTCGCGGTGCTCGATTCCCCCGTGCAGGTCGAGCTCGCTCATCTGGGCGATCCCCAGATCGGCAAGGTCCTGACCGAACGCGGCTATCTTCTGATCGGGTTCGAGAACGTGCTCGGCGTAGCACTCGCGTTCGAGCCCGAGCGCATCGCGCCGTCAGGAATTGAGGTCAGGGCGAGCGGTGATGATCAGTTCGAAGCCTGGCTGCGGCTCATAACCGAGGGCTTCTCCCACCCCGACACGCAAGGAGTGCCCTCGCACGAGGAGTTCCCGCGCGAAGTGATCGAGCGCGCGGAACGAGATGCGGCGGCGGCCGGCGCCACGCGGTACATCGCGCTGCGTGCCGGGGAGCTGGCAGGCGCGGCTAGCTTGCGGCTGGCTGATGGCGTCGCCCAGCTCACGGGCGCCGCGACGGTACCGGCGCACCGTCGCCGCGGGGTTCAGGGCGCGCTGCTGTCAGCTCGTCTCGCCGAGGCTGCTGCCGCAGGCTGCGACATCGCCGTCATTACCACCCAGCCAGGATCGAAGTCGCAGCAGAACGCGCAACGGCGGGGATTCGACCTGCTGTACACGCGCGCCATTCTGGAAAAGCATCGGTGACCGGCCAGGCTGACCCGCATTCGGCTTCAGTCCGGCCTGAGCGCAAGCGCCGACATCATCCTGCCAAGAGAGTTCCCCAGGTCCCAGCGGCCGTCCAGCGCGGCGAGCGCCGAGGGGTCGGGCGGGCGTATGGGCAGCGTGCCATCGACGGCCGGGATGGGAGCGTCGCGGGCGACCTCGACGACCGGGACGGCAGCCTCGAGGTACTTCCTGGCCGCCACCAGCTTGGCCCTGCTGCCCGATGGCCAGCCGCCGTGTCCGGCGTCAATCGCGGCCAGCATCCCCTCGATCGACCCGAAGACACGCACGAGCGCGGCCGCGGTCTTCTCCCCCACGCCAGGCACTCCAGGCAGCCCGTCGCTCGGGTCGCCGCGCAGCGCGGCGAATGCCGCGTAACCGCTGCCGGGAATCTCATAGCGCTTGGTGACCGCCGCTTCGTCGATGACCTCCAGCCTGCCGATTCCCTTGGCCGTGTACAGAATCGTCACCCCGCGCGCGTCGTCGACAAGCTGGAACAGGTCGCGGTCGCCCGTGACGATCTCCACTGGCCGGTCGGCGCGCGCGGCCAGCGTGCCGATCACGTCATCGGCCTCATATCCTTCCGCTCCGGCCATCGCGACCCCAGCGGCGGCGAGCACGTCGATGATGACTGGGACCTGAGCGACGAGGGCATCGGGCATCTGCTCTGACCCATCAGGGTTAGCCCGGTGCGCCTTGTAGGAAGAAATCGCCGCGACCCTGAACCTGGGCCTCCAGGTGACGTCCAGACAGGCGATCAGGCCCGCCGGTCTGCGTGCCCTGACCAGCCTTGCGATCATGTCGAGCAGGCCGCGGACCGCGTTCACCGGCGTGCCGTCTGGCGCGGTCATGCTCTCCGGCGGAATCCCGAAATACGCGCGGAAGTACAGCGAGGCGGAGTCGAGCAGCATCAGCGGAGCCACGCACGCCATCCTGCCAGACGCTCCAGATAGCGGGACCGGTCTCGCCATGCCTGCTGACGACGCCGTCGCATGCCGGTTGCTCGCCGCCCCCCGGCGTGTCTGCCTCAGACTGTCGGCGGTGGGTGTTCGCGTGCGAACAAGCGTTCTAGAGAGACGGCGTGGCCTGGGCAGCACCAAGACCGCGGTTAGCTCTGACGGCAGACGTACCTTCAAGAGCCACGACCCACCCCAGGCCGCCTGAACGGGCGCGGGCCACTCAGACGGGGCGGCGGATCATCTGCAGCTCCCAGTGGTCGGGCTCGTCCGGCCTGACCACCTGGCGGGCACCCGTCGGCTGGAACCCCATCCGCTGGTAGAAGCGCTTGGCCCGGTCGTTGATCTCGGTAACCCACAGGACCAAGGTCTCGGCTCCTTGCGATCTGGCGTGATCCGCGACGGCCTCGACCAGCGCGTCGGCGACTCCGAGCCCGCGTGCGCGCGGGTCGACCCACATGCCGACGAGCTGCCAGGACTCGGCTATGGCATGCTCATCGGCGGGGTTGTCGACCTTCCCGGTCGCCGCTCCCACCGGCTCGCCGTCCTGCCAGGCCAGGAAGGTCGCCGCGGTGACGGACCCGAGGCGCTGACTCCAGACCTCATCTGCGTAACCCCGCTCACGCTCCAGCGTCGAGCTGAACGCATAGGGCGCGTCGGCCAATGCCGCGAACCGGACTCGCCGGTAGACCTGCCAGTCCTCGGGCTCAGCCCGCGTAATCACGTGTGACTCCTACTGGATCGAGCTGTAGGCGACGACGCCGCGACGCAACGCCTTGATCGCGGCTCCCGCGGTGACGGCAAGGCCAGCGTCCGCGGCGCGGATCTGATCGAGCAGGTCGATGAGTTGCTTGACGGCTCTGACGAAGTCGCCGGGCGTTGTGTCGTCGTCAAGCAGGTCCTCGAGCGGTTCGCCGGACGCCCAGGCGTGCGCCCGCTCGGCGAAGCCGGCGTCAGGCTGGCGCAGGAACGAAAGCCGGTGCCGCTTCTCGATCGCGTCAAGCTCTGCCCACAGCTTGACCATGGCTGCGAGCACGGCACTCACCTGCCCGCCTGGCGCGCGCGGCGGCGGCGTGTCCTCTGGTCGCCGTGCCTCGAATGTCAGCGCGGACACGCAAGCGGCGAGGTCCGCGGCACCTAGCCCGTCCCAGACTCCTCGCCGCAGGCATTCGGCGACGAGCAGGTCGAGCTCAGAGTAGATGCCGGCGAGCGTGCGCCCTTCGCCAGTGACGGAATCGCCTTCGAGGTAGCCGAGCTCGTCGAGTACCGCGCAGACCCGGTTGAAGGTCCGTGCGATCACGTGCGTGCGATCGGCCACCCGCCGGTCGAGCGCAGCAGCCTCGCGGTCCGTCCGCAGCACCTTCTCGGCCTGCCTGGCATGCGTGTCGGCGTCTGGGCAAGCGTGGCAGGGGTGCTCGCGCAGCTTGTGCCGCAAGGCTTCTATCGCCGCCTCGGCCTCCCCGGCGGGCTCGCGGCCGGCCGACCGGCGCAACGCGCGCTGATCGAGGCCCGCGAGCTTGTTGCGCATGGTGGAAGCAAGGTCCCTGCGGTGTTGCGGTGAGCGCGGATTGAACCTGCCAGGGATTGTGATCGCCTCGACCGGCACCACCGGATCGGTGGTTTCTGCTGCGGACAGCCGCTTGAGCTGACGGTGCTCGGTAAGCACGAGCACGACGGGTGCGGCCTTGTCGCTGGCGCGCTCGAGCACGACCGCCGTCCCAGCGCGCCGGCCGCCTGGCACGACAATCACGTCGCCCCTCGTCAGCTCGGCGAGCGACTCGACCACCGCGGCCCGCCTCGAGGCCGAGCGGTGCTTCGACAGTTCCCGCTCCCGTTGCGTGAGCTCAGCCCTGATGCGCGCGTACTCGGCGAAGTCGCCGCGATCGCACGCAACCTCAATCGCGGCCCTCGCGTCCCGGAGCCGGCGGGCCTGCCTGGCGATCCCGACCACCGCCCGGTCGGCCTGGAACTGGGCGAACGACGACTCGAGCAGGCGGGATGCTCGCTCGCGGCCGACCTGCCCGACCAGGTTGACGGCCATGTTGTAGGACGGCTGGAAGCTGGAGTTCAGCGGGTACGTTCGCGTGCCAGCCAGCCCGGCGACCGCCACCGGGTCGATGCCGGGCTGCCACAGCACGACCGCGTGCCCTTCGACGTCGATACCGCGGCGTCCCGCTCGACCCGTGAGCTGGGTGTACTCCCCCGCTGTCAAGTCGGCGTGGGCCTCGCCGTTCCACTTGTCGAGCCGTTCGATAACGACGGTCCTGGCCGGCATGTTGATGCCGAGCGCGAGCGTCTCAGTGGCGAAGACCGCCCGGATGAGCCCGGCGGCGAACAGCTCCTCAACCACTTCCTTGAACGCGGGCAGCAAGCCGGCGTGGTGTGCCGCGATCCCCCGGACCAGTCCAGCCAGCCAGTCGTGGTAGCCGAGCACGGGCAGATCTTCCGACGGGATGTCCGTCGTGCGCCTCGCGGCGATCGCCGCGATCTCTTCGGCCTCCTCCGGCGTGGTCAGGCGCAGGTTCGCCGCGAGGCACTGCTGCACGGCCGCGTCACAGCCGGCCCGGCTGAAGATGAACGTGATCGCGGGCAGCAAGCCCATCCGGTCCAGCCT
>Ga0126376_10002306_pt1 | contig 10765 bp, 10 predicted proteins | sample PanSoiMetPlot_15_FD_92760 | JGI IMG/M metagenome (GOLD analysis project Ga0126376, IMG submission 92760) | Tropical forest soil microbial communities from Panama - MetaG Plot_15 | ecosystem: Environmental > Terrestrial > Soil > Tropical forest > Bulk soil | place: Panama | collected 2016-02-17 | reverse complement strand
GAGTCCATTTTGTAGACGTAGTAGTTGCCGTAGCCGCCGTCCTCGATGCTCGAGGTGTGCGACAGCAGCATCCTGTAGGTAATCGGTACCGACGGAAAGTTCGGATTGCGCACCACGCGGCCCAGGTTGGCGTCGATCGGATCGTCGAGCACGAACCGGCCCTGCTCGTAAAGCTGCATGAGCGCCACCGCGGTCACCGTCTTCGAAATGGAGCCCAGCATGAACAAGGTGTCGGGGCTGACCGGTCGATTGGCGGTGATGTCGGCCTGCCCCCAGGCGCGCGCGAGCACGACCTGGCTGCCCCGGACCACCACCGCGGCCAAGCCGGGCGCATGCACGGTCATCATGCGCGCGCGCACGAAATCGTCGAGATCCGGCGGTATGCTGGCATCGGGGGCGTCGGCGTCGGGCGCGCTGGCATCCCCTGACGAGGTGGCGTCGGTCCGACCGCCCCCCGGCATCCCGCCGTCCGCAGGGGCACCGCCGTCGCCGGAGCTGCGAGGCTCCGATCCGACGCTACAGCCTGCCAGCAGCAGCTGCGCAAGCGCGAGCACGAGCGCCCGCGTCCATGGTCTCGACATGGCGACACGCTCCTTCCCGGCGCTCAAGTACGATCGGTAGGCGCCCAACCCTCCCCAACCCCATGTCAACCCGCGGCGAATCTCGGCCCTACATGCCGCGCGATCCGACAAAGCAAGCGCGATGCCACGCCCGGGCTGGGCCGCGACGCATGGTTTCACCACGTCCATCCGCCAACATTGCACCGAGTGCTGTGATCTTTCGGCGGCAGCTGGGGCGCTCCGTACTCACGTGGGCAGGCACACGTCTACGCCCTCGGCCCAGCGCGGCCCCGAGAGCAACTTCTCGCTGGCTTGTCGCTTCCCGGTTCTTTGCCTGCTGCTCCGCGATGCGGGCCGGCGTCCTCCGTGGTAGCCTGCTCGGTGTCGTCGAAGCCATTCCTGGAGCGGCTGGATCGCTGGACGCTCTGGGTTGGTCCCCTGGTGGCGGTCGCCCTCCTGTACCGAAATTCGCTTCACGAGGGCTTCCTCGGCGATGCCGATTTCTTGATCCTGCAGAATCGATTCCTCGACCACTGGCATCAAGTTTGGAACAACCTGACGCACGATTACTTCTGGAGCTCCAGCGGGGCGTGGATTCCTTATTGGCGACCGGTCACCAAGCTGAGCTGGCTCATCGAGGCTCGAATCGGCGGCCGGCGCCCCGAGATCTTCCACGGCGTTCAGGTGGGCTGGCAGCTGGCGGCGACCTTGGGCGTGCAGCGAATCGCGGTTCAGCTGGGCGCTCCTCTGCGAACCGCAGCCATCGCAGGCCTCCTGTTCGGACTGCATCCGGCGCTGGTCGAGCCCACGTGCTTGATCATGGCTCGCTCCGACGTCGTGTCGGCGGCCTGCGGGCTGTGGGCGGTGAGCGGCTGGCTCTGGTGGCGCGCCCGGGCCTTCCGAAGCGCCGCTGCCCTGGCGCTGCATGGTGTCGCAACCGGCCTCGCCCTGGGCAGCAAGGAGAGCGCGGTGATGCTGGCCCCGCTGCTCACGCTGTGGGCCCTTCTACCTGGGGATGCGCACCTGGGGACGCGCAGGAGGCTTTGGAGCGTGGCGCCGGTGTGGGCGCTGGTCGGTCTCTACCTGCTCCTGCGCGGTCTGGTCTTGGGCCGGCACGCAGCACCCGCAGCCACGCTGAGCGGGCTGAGGCTGCTGGTTGGTGGCGCCACCTACCTGAAGGCTCTTCTGCCGCTACGAATCTCGACCGGCATCCGCAGCCTCCCCTATGCAGAGGCCGCCCAGGGATCGACACTGGCGTTGGCGATCTGCTCATGGCTGATGGTTGCGTTGTTGATGGTTTGGGCGGTTCGCAGCAAGCGCACGGACCTGGCCGCGCTGGTCGCGTGGGCGCTGGCATCCCTGGCTCCAGTGTTATTGATTGAAAACCTCGGCGTTCCCGGGGTCACGGGCAAGATCGCGCTGGCCGACCGTTGGCTGGCACCGGCAGTTGTGCCGACTGCAATCTTTCTGGCTGCTCTTGCGCGGACCGTGACCACCCGAGGGGTGCAGCGATTCCTGGCCGCGGTATTCGTTGCATGGGCCGCCGCGGTCGTCGTGGTTTCTCCGCGCGCGCAAGCCCCCTATGCGAGCGGCCTTGCCCTCCTGCAGCTGGAAGAGGAGCAGTACCAGGCGACACCGCAGCAATTCCGCACGCGGGAGGATGAGTGCAGAGGTTGGGGGCGTCGGCTTGCGCGCGCGGCTGCGGAAGGCGACGCACGTCGCGTGCTGGACATGCGAGAGCTCAGGCCCACCTTTTGCGAAGAAGACAACGAGGCCCTCTACAACATCTTCTCGGCGCTGGTCGCGAGCAAGCATTATGCGGAGGCGCGCGGCTTGATCGGGCCGCTCCGAGAGCGTGGGCTCCTCGTGCGCACCAAAGCTGCATTCCTTTATCAAGCGGGGCTGACGCTTTTGGAGCTTGGCGACGCGAAGGCGGCCGAGCCGTTGCTGCTTGAATCCGAGCGCGCGGGCGTGCCGAGCTGTGGTCTGTATGGGCAACTGGGCCGGGTGGCCGGAGCACTCGGGCGGGCCGCCGAGGCTGCCCGGCACCTCGAGCAGTGCGCTCGCTGCATCCGCGAGCGCCGCGGATCCGACGACGCGGATGTTTGGGTCTCAGCCGGCTATTGGTGGATGCGCGCGCAAGAACGTCCCGAGTTGCACGCGGTCCTGCAACAGCTGGGGCGCCTCCCACTCAATCGGGAGCAGATGCAGCAAGCTGCTCGACTGCGCGCCTGGCTTGAGGGCAACCCGCGTGGGGACAAATAGCCATCGATTCTTGAATCAGTCGTAGGGTGCGAAGCGCGTTTTCGAGCCGCGTCGGCGGTTGAGCTCGCGCAGCTGCACGTCGGGATAGGCGCGCGGGCTTCCCCGCGGTGCCACCTCGCGGACGAAACGCTCGATACGGTGGCGGGCCTCGCGCCCCGCTGGCGTGTCCTCATCGCAGTCGTCCCACAATTGGAACAGACTCAGGCGGCGCTCCGCGACCGCAATCGAATCGTCGTCCCAGATCGTACGGGCGCGGGCCATCAGTGAATCGAGCGCAGCTGCGTCTGCATCGCGATCGCGCGGGCGAACGGCCGGCGCGCCCTCACCGAAACGCATCCCGAACAGCGGCGGAACGATTACGTGGCGCTCCCGCATTTTCAGCCAGAAGTAATAAGGGTCGGCGTACCACTGCTGGAAGCTGGTGCGGAGGCAGTCCCGATCCAGGTTGGCGCATGGCAGCCCAAGCAGCCGATTGACGCCGCGGCGCGGCTCGTCGACGTCTCCTGGCTGCGACTGGACGAGCAGAAGCATCCACAACGCGAGCATGGCTGCCCGCAAATTGGACGCGTGGCGGGCGCGGTCGGTTGCTCGGCTCGCCGAGCCGCTGTCGGGCGCGCCTTCGCTGACGATCGGTTCTCGATCGGCATTGGACGCCCAGTGATTGCTACGTCAGCGTTCGCGCTTCTTCCGGGTAGCCGCGGCCGCTCTTCGGGACTTCTTGGATTCGGCCTTCCGGCTCGGTACCGCCGCCCTAGCGGCGCTCGGCGCTGCCAGAAGGTGCGCCACCAGCTTCTTGGGAGCCTGGGCGCGGTAGCTCTCGTCGATCCATGACTTGAGCAGATCGACCGGAAGCGCCTGGCCCTCGGCAAATTGTGCAGACACCCAGCCGCTCTTGCCCAGGCCGTATGCGGTCGGCTTGGTGAACGGGAGCATGAGCGCGGTCGCAGACGAATGGGGCAGCTTGCACGAAATGGCGAGCGGCTCGCCCTCGATGCTCAGGTAGGCGAACGTCTTGTCCCTGACCGCCAGGTCCAGGTGACCCGGCCACGGGCTCTTCGTGTGAGCGCCGGGATAGGCGAGTCCGAACTGGCGCAGCTCCTTGAGCACGGCGTCGGTCGAGCTTTGACTTCGTGCCATCGGTTTTCCTCCAGAGCCCTCGTGGCTTGATATCACGAACCCGCCCGGTTGCGCGAACGGCTGACGCCCGGGCGGCTGGTCGCCCATCGCGGCAAATCGGTCTTACGGGTGTTGTACGGCCAGCTGAACGTGCATCGCGAGGCGATGGCAAACCTGCGGGCCGCCGAGGACATTGTGAAGCTGAGAATGGCGGATGTGGATGCGCAGCTGCGCGCCAGCCTTCAGCCCCATCCCCGCTGAACCGAGACGCGCGTCGACAAAGTTCCAGCTAGACCGACCCGTCAGCCTGATACCGGCTGGCGATGATCGTGATTCGCGTGGTCATGATGATGGCCGCGCTCCATCGGTAGCAGGAACAGGTCGTGCAGGGCCACCACGCCGGCCGCGAAGGCGCGCGCCAGGCCAGCCAGGCTGTGCGCGGCATCGGCGGCATGGCCGGCCATCTCATGGCCGTGCTCGAGCAGGTGCACGCCCGAAAGCTCGAGGCCCAACATGAGCGCGCTCCCGCTCTCGCGGCCCACCTCGCGCCAGCGATCCGGCCCCTGCGCCTCCCAGATGGGGCCGCGCAGCGCGCGGTACCACCGGTATGCCACGACAGCCGGCAGGAGCACCTCCGCCACCGGCATGAGCGAGAGGCCGGCCAGGTGCGAAGCCACGCCCAATCCCCCCGTCACCCCGACTGCCAGCGCGAGCTGCTTGGGATTGCGCAAATGCTCCACCAGGTGCAGCGGGCTCTCGAGCGCGCCGCGCCCCAGGGCCTTGAGGTCTGCCGCCGTCTCGACTCGAGCGGCGCGCAAGCTTGCCCGCGCACGCGTACGTGCGGTCAGCAGGGCCGGCGAGACTGGCGCGGGCGAGCGGGCGATCCGCTTGTTCAGCGAGCGCAGCTCGCGCAGGCTGCCCACGATGCGACCGGGCGCGCTGGTCTGGATGGCCCGCGCGCCCGAGCGGGCGAAGCTCCCGAGTGCGCGCGTGCCCGCACCCAGGCGCTCGCGACTGTCGCGCGCGCGCGTGGCCAGGCGCTGACCGACCGAATGCGCGCTCGCTCGAAGGGTGGTCAACGACACGCGGGGTGCCGCATGCCCGGGCGCAGCCGCGCACAAGCAACTGAACATCACCGTCGAGACAATCAGCCCGATTTTCACGCGGCTCGGCCAGGAGCAAGGACCGGGCCCACGCGGACCCGTGTAAATTCATGGACTTGCGCGTGCGCCCTGGCCGATCGGGTTGCGAACGGCAGCAACAGTAGCCGCCGGTTTGCAGTGCGAACAAAGGCGATGCCGGGATTCCGTCTGCCAGGCGCCGCTTCGCCGACGGCGATTGAGCGAGGCGTCGACGGCGGCCAGCGCGCAGGTTACCGAACGTTTCATTCGCTCGCATTCGCGCGGGGGTCCTTACCCCCGGGTGGGGTGCGTAAACAGCCTGTAGAGCGGCCACGTCAACGCCATTTCGCCCGCTTACACGTGGCACCGATGTTGCTGATCATTGATTGGGAGGGAAACTGGAGGGCTGTTTGGCGAGGTCGAGGCCGCGGGCGCTTTTGCTCCTGGCTGCCTTTGCTTTGGGCTGTGCATCGGGGGGCTCACACAGTGCCGACGCCGCCGGGGGAAGCCCAGACGGAGGCCCGGACAGCGCGCCGCCCGTGGACGCCCCGGCGGATGCGGCCTCCGACAGCGAGCCCACCGGTTGCCTGGTCGGCATGACCCGGTCCTGCTATCCCGGCGACGCGTCGCAGATCGGGATCGGGGCCTGCCGCGCGGGCATCGAGCGATGCGCAGGCTCGGGCGTGTTCGGCCAGTGGCAGCCGTGCGAGGGCGCGGTCACCCCGCGGGCCGAGGTGTGTGGCGACGGTGTCGACAACGACTGCAATGGCGACGTCGACAACGGTTGTCCCTGCACTTATGCGCGGTCGACCGGCGCCGCTTACAGTGGCGCTTCGGTGTGCTGCAACATGGGTGGCACGCTGGCCAGCGTGACCGACTGCGGCAACGGCAACAATCACTGGGTGCAGGCTTCTGGCAACTGTGGCGTCGCCTACGAGGGCAGCGGCAACTACGGTTCGCCGTGCGCAAGCATCGTGTGCAATGGCACGCTTCTGATGGGAATGTGCCACTAGCCGGAGCAATTGCCAGTCGCCGGCGCAACCGCTCGCGTCACCTGCCCGTCACCTGCTCGCCAACACGGTCGCGGTGTAACATGCGCGGCGGTCGCGTCAGCGGCCGGAGGGACGGATGCGCAAGGTCATTTTCGGAGGCGCGAGCAGCCTCGATAGCTACTTTACGGGGCCCGACGGCTCCACCGACTGGATCCGATGGAGTGACGAGCTCGCGACCGCGATCGCGGAAGTCTGGAAGCGCGTCGACACCTGCGTGATGGGACGCAAGACATACGAGATCGGCCTGCGCAAGGGCCACTGGGAAACGCTCCCAGCCGGCGTGAAGGCCTACGTGTGCTCTCGGACGCTGGAGCCGGGAGCCCAAGGCCGCTTCGAAGTGGTTGCGGGTTACCGCGTGAGGCATCGGGCGAGATGAAGCTTCGCAAGATGGCGGGACTGCCTCCCGGCCAGCGCGAGCTCGATGAGTTTCCGCGCTTCGGCGTCCATTTCTCGCAACCTGCGCCCGTGGTCGACGACCGGAAGATAGTTCGCATCGGCGGCCCCGCTGCGACCGAGCCATTCGTGCTGCGAGTCGAGGAAGCGCTTTCCGTGCACCGGGTCGATCACGTGGCGGACTTTCACTGTGTCGCTGGCTGGACGTTCCGCGGTCTGACCTGGGGCGGCGTTCCGATGCGTGCATTCTACGAGACGGTGATCGTGCCGCGTGCTCGCCCACACCAGCCGGTTCGGTGGTTGCGGTTCACCGGCGCCGACGGCTACTCGTCGGTGCTCATGCTGGAGGACGCTCTTGCGGACGATGTGCTGCTTGCGGATCGGTTGAACAGCGAGCCGCTCTCCGACGATCACGGCGCTCCGTTGCGGCTCGTGAGCCCGTCGCAGTACGGGTACAAGAGCGTCAAGCACCTGGTCTCGATCGAGCTATTCGCCGAAGAGCCGGCCGATGGCCACAAGCAATGGCTGCGCCGCGTCCTGCTCGCGCTGGTTCGTCCGCACGCGCGCGCGCGGGTCTGGCACGAAGAGCGACGACGCCACGTGCCGCCCTGGCTGTTGCGTGCCCTCTACCGCGCCTTGATCCGGCCCTTCGCCCGTATGTCGCGCCGGGTGCCCTGATCCTCCTCGCAAGGCGACCAGTCGCGACAGCGCCTGCCCCTAGAGATCGTAATCGACCATCACGGCGACCGGACCGCCCTGCGCGAGCGAGGCATGGGTGGTGACGAGCTGGTCGAGGTAGCTCTGATCCTCGTGATGCATGTAGAGCTGCAGCAGGGACAGCGATTGGGTCTGGACCGCAACCGGGGCGGTGGGCATCCCTGCCGCCAGGGTGGTCGCCTTGCCGAGCGACGGAGCGAACGCGGAAAAGGCCGACCGGTAGAAATTGTCCCAGTTGGCGAGATCTACGTACAGCGCGCCCAGGGCGTAGGACTGAGCGACCTGCTCGTCCATGCGCCTCATGCCGTACGCCACGTCGATGTGCTGTGGGAAGGTGGCCGCATCGCAGCACAGGGCCAGATCCCCCGAGGTGCAGCCGAGGAGACAGGGGGCGTCCACCTCGTTTCCGAACGGGATCCCGGCGGGCCGGTTGGTGCGCACAAAGTCCATGGAGAAGTCGTGCGGGTAGCCGGGCGCGTCGTCGACGAGCACGAGATCGAAGCCGGGGATCTGGCGACCGAACCCGTAAGTGCCGCGCATGGCCGACAGCGAGTCCCAGACCGAGCCGTACTGCGCCATCACGCGGCCACCGGCGGCGTGCACCCGATCGCGGATCGCGCCCAGGAACGAGGCCAGCGCCGTTTCCCGGTAGGCCATGAAGTCGAGGTACGCGCGCGGCGCGGCACCGACCAGCGGCGGCGGCTGGCCGTCGAGGATGCCGATCTGCGCAAAGTCCGTGAACGCGGGCGTTCGGCCCCACGCGGTCGAAACCGCCTGCGGCGTCGCGTACCGCGTGGCCAGCCAGGCACGGAACGCCGCCGCCGCGTCCGGCGAGGTGTCGACGAACGAGCCACCGATGAGCGCATACTCGTTCTCGCTGGTGGTGTTGAAGGTGAACGAGTAATAGAGGATGGCGTCGCCGTAGCGGGCGCGGAACTGGGTGACCAACGCGGTCGCGTAGTCGAGAAGGAGCGCGCGCACCGGCGGCTTCTCGAAGCGGGGGATCTTGGTCTGGCCGCTGACGGGCGGGCTTCCGGCGTAGATCACGTCCGCGCCCGCGGAATTTCGGTACGTCATGACGTCTTCCACGCCGAAGTAGGGGGGCAGCGCGTTGTAGGCGCCCGGCGAGGGGGCATCGGTGTCGAAGCGCCCGGTAAGATTCATCGACAGCACCACCCGCATGCGCTTGGCGGTGATGGCGTAGTCGAGGCGTCGGAAGTACTCGCCGAAATCGTAGCTGCGCACCGCCGGGGCAGTGTCGATGTCGACCGGGCCCGGGGCCGCGCACTGATAGCAGCGCTGCCGCAACTGTCCGAACACGTGGAGATCGTGGATCCCGGTCTGGAGGGTCGCGTCCACGTAGGCTTCGAACTCATCCTGGAACAGGAGCTGGGCCCCGCCCGCGTTGACGCTGTTGAGCAGCAGCCGCGACGGTGCCGGGGCGGCGTCGATTGGCGGTGGCGCTGCGTCGGGTGGGGGAGCGGGTGATGAGCCGCAGCCGCCGACCAGTGCGACGACGAGAAGCGACCGACCCTTTCGTGTCACCCGTCCATGATACCGCTCTTCTTGCGATCCGCGATCGCGGCGAGCTCGAGCATTTCAATCGAAGCGTGCAGGGCAGGGCCTGCCCAATCACTCCAGCTCGTAGATCACCTTCACGTTCGCGATGACCTCTTTTTCTGAGCTCGGACTGTCATCGCTGTACTTCTCGGTTGACCCAGGGCTGCGGACCTCGATGTCGCCAAATTCGGCCTGACGCAGCGCGCCCAGCTTCGCCCTGCCGTGGCGCGCGATCATCTCGGCCCGCTCGCGCGCGTTCCGAACCGCCTCGGCGAGGACCTCGTGCTTGATGTCTGTCATTCTGGTGATGCCGATGCTGACCTCGCTACCACGGAACAGAAATGCCGCGTCGGTCATGCCGGCGGCCTCGATGAACTCGCGATTCGAGCGCGCGACCTGGGTGACGTTGCCGACGTTCGGCGAGCTCACTTCCAGGGTCTGGGCAAGCCGGTAGCCGATTCGGTGCGGCCTCTCCTTGTGCCCACGATCCTCGTACGCTTCCTCGATGCGAACCGCTGACAGGGACAACTCCTTATCCGTGAAGCCTTTGGCCCGCAGCCATGTCGATGCGCGCTGCGCGGCTTCGCCGAGCCGAGCGTAACCTTCGCTCGCCGTCTTGACCGTGACCTCCAGCTCCGCTCTCCAGGAAGCGCGATCCGAAACCACCCGCCGCCTCGCCGATCCCGTCACATCTACCGTGAACTCGCGCCGGTCGCTCTTGATCACAAGGACCGTGTTGCGCACGATCATCGTCGCGACAACGAAGGCCAGCGCGAAAACCAGGCTGCTCAGGAAACGCCCCTGGCCACCGTCGAATCGAATCATGTTTGGAGCATGCGGACGTGTGCGGCCCAAGTCGTCACGGGCATGTCAAAAGTTGTAGGACGTTGTCGCCGCCTGTGGGAGGGGTCACGCCGAGATCGCTTGGTTGGGACGAGGTGTCGAGCTCGGCCTGGAGCTGGCTGCCGCGCGATCGCCGGAGCCCGGAATTCCATGATAGCCTCGAGGGCCGATGAGCTCGCCGGTGCAGAGCCCGCAAGGTGGCGCGCGCGTCCGGTTTCCTCCGCCCGTCGTCTTCCTCGGCTTTCTCCTGCTGGGCGCCTTCGTCCATTACCTGGTGCCGCTGCGCTTCCCGCTTGCCGGCTCGATCAGGCTCGGCGCCGGGGCGCTGCTCGTCGTGGTCGCGATCGTTCTCTTCCTGACCGCGATGCGGCTGTTCCGCGCCACCGGCCAGCATCCAAGGCCGTGGCTGCCGACGCCTTCCCTCATCGTCGAGGGTCCGTACCGGTTCAGCCGAAACCCGCTCTACCTCGCGCTGACGCTCGTGCAGATTGGAGTAGGCCTGCTGCTCGACGATGTCTGGATCCTCGCGCTGTCCGCCGCTTCGCTGGCCGTCGTGCACTTCATCGCGGTGCTGCCCGAGGAGGCCTACCTTCTGGACAAGTTCGGCGAGCCCTACCGCAAATACATGGCGAGCGTTCGCCGCTATTTGTGAGCGCAATTGCTGCTCAAAAGGAAAGAGCGGCCGCGCCCGCCTTCATGAGCGGGGGCCGAGGGTGAGGCGCCGATACAGCAACTGCTACGCGCGCCTCTCACAGCCAGGAACCAGGCCTCCGGTCCGCTGACTGCGCTGTTGTCGGATAACGTGTGAAAACTCCGACATCTCGCCCTCTGGCACCGCCCTTGCTCTAAGTCCCCCAAGTATTGGCGATGGCGCTCACCGACTTCGATCCCGCTCCTATCCGGGCGGTTGCCCCGACGTTTCTGGCGGTGGTGCGGCCGACTTCGCATGAGCTGGCTGAAGAGCGTCTCACCGCCGCGCTCCGCGACCCTGCGCTTGCCGCCCGCAGCGCGTCGTTCGATGAAGTGACCGCTCATCTGCGCCGCTTTGGCGGGGTGGTCGTGCTCGCGGAGGACGCGCTTGCGGCCGCGCCTCTGCTCGCGCGCATGCGCAGCACGCCCGAGGGCGTGCTGCTGCCGG
>Ga0126376_10002305_pt1 | contig 10769 bp, 7 predicted proteins | sample PanSoiMetPlot_15_FD_92760 | JGI IMG/M metagenome (GOLD analysis project Ga0126376, IMG submission 92760) | Tropical forest soil microbial communities from Panama - MetaG Plot_15 | ecosystem: Environmental > Terrestrial > Soil > Tropical forest > Bulk soil | place: Panama | collected 2016-02-17 | reverse complement strand
TCGTAGTCCCAGATGTCGTGGTGCACCTGCTGGAAGTGCCAGACGTATTCGCCGGTCTTCATCTTCAGCGCCATCATCGAGGCGCAGTAGAGATTGTCGCCCTCGCGCATCGAGCCGTCGTAGTCGGGGCCGCAGTTGCCGGTGACGAAGTAGACGAGCCCGAGGTCGGGATCGAGCGCCGGCGTGTTCCAGATGGTCGCGCCGCCGCGCATCGAGTGATCGGTGCCGGCCGGCCAGGTCTCGCTGCCGCGCTCGCCGGGCGCGGGGAGCGTGTACGAGCGCCACAGGATCGCGCCGGTCTTCGCGTCGAGCGCGGTCAGCCGGCCCCGCACGCCGAACTCGCCGCCCGCGATGCCGCTGTAGACGATCCCGTCGTAGTAGAGTGGCGCGCTCGTGATCGTGTAGCCGTTCTCCCACTTCTCGATCGGCGTCTTCCACACGACCTCGCCGGTCTTCATGTTGAGGGCCACGACGTTGGCGTCGAGCTGTCCCAAGAAAAGCAGTCCTTCGCCCATCGCGAGCCCGCGGTTGACCCAGCCGCAGCAGACGGTCGAGATCTTCTGGTCGATGCCGGACCAGTATTCCCAGATGATCGTGCCGGTCTTCGCGTTGAGCGCGAAGACATCGTCGTTGCCGGTGACGACGTACATGGTGCCGTCCTTGACGAGCGGCGAGGCCTCGAACGAATACTTGCCGGCGGCGCCGGAGCCTTTGAGGCGGGTCATCCAGGCGCCCTTGAGCTGGGCGACGTTGGTGGTGTCGATCTGCTTGAGCGTGGAGTATCGCTGGTTGGTGAGGTTCCCGCCGTTTGTGACCCAGTCCTTGCCGGCCGGGCCCCGGACCAGACGATCGATCTCGGGATCGGCCGCGCGGGCCGGCATGACCATCAAGAGCGAGAAGCTCAGCGTCGTCAGCACTGCGATCGCTCGCTGCCCCGGATGTCGCATAGCGTCCTCCTTCACAGCTTTGATCACCGTGAACGCGCTTCTACCGGCCGGTGGGCACCCCCTTGTCACTGCGCGTCGGCGATCGAGCGCGCCGCGCGCGGCCGAGAGATACCGCCGCGCCGGGTCGATGTCAAGGCGCCCGCGCCCGGCGACGTCTGCCTCTTGACACCGGCCCGCCGGCCGCACCATGCTCGGTGCGCTTGACGCCATGAGAGCCTCCGACAGCCAAAGCCTCGGAAGGAGAAAGCCCATGAAAGCGTTCGCGGCATTGCTCGTGACCTTGACCCTCGTGCTCGCCGGCCTCGCCTCGCCCGCGGCAGCGCAGACGGGGGCGGTCTGGGGCGTCTACGGCGGCGACAGCGCCAACACGCGCTACAGCACCCTGACGCAGATCAATGCCTCGAACGTCGGACGCCTCAAGGTCGCCTGGGCGCTGCAGCTCGGCTCGCTGCGATCCCAGGAGTCGACGCCGATCCTGGTCGGCGACCTCCTCTACGTGACCTCGTCGCACGGCCCGAAGAACGTGTTCGCGGTCGACGCCCGGACCGGCGAGGTCCGCTGGCGGCATTCGCCGGACGTCCCGGCGGGCATCGAGCAGTACGCGTGCTGCGACGTCAACAATCGCGGCGTCGCCCACGCCAACGGCAAGATCTTCCTGGGCCGGCTCGACGGCTATCTGGTCGCGCTGGACGCCAAGACCGGCAAGGAGCTGTGGAAGAGCCAGGTCATCGACTACACGAGCGGCTCGGTCATCACGTCGCCGCCCACGGTCGTCAAGAATCTGGTGATCACGGGCTTCGGCGGCGGCGAGTACGGCGTGCGGGGCTACATCACCGCGTTCGACCAGGACACGGGCCGCGAGGTCTGGAAGCTCTACACGGTGCCGGGCCCCGGCGAGGCGGGCAACGACACCTGGAAGGGCGACTCGTGGAAGTTCGGAGGCGGCGTCGCCTGGCACATCGGCTCGTTCGACCCGACCCTGAACCTCCTCTACTACGGAACCAGCAACCCCGCGCCGTGGGGCGCCTCGGTCCGCGGCAACGACAGCAGCAACGTCGGGCAGTACACGAACCTCTACACGGCCAGCACGATCGCGATCAACCCCGACACCGGGAAGATCGTGTGGCACTATCAGACCACGCCGCACGACGCGTGGGACTACGACGGCGTCAACGAGCTGGTGCTGGTCGATCTCGACATCCGCGGCCAGAAGACGCCAGTGGCGCTGAAGGCGGATCGAAACGGGTTCTTCTACGTGCTCGATCGGCGCAACGGCAAGCTCCTGTCGGCCGAGAAATTCATCGACCTCAACTGGGCCACGTCCGTCGACATGGCGACGGGTCGTCCGGTCGAGAACGCCGACAAGCGACCGCGCCTGGGCTTCCGAGCCAAGGACATCTGCCCGAACCTCATCGGCGGGAAGAACTGGATGCCGATGAGCTACAGCTTCCAGACCGGACTCGTGTACATGCCGACGATGAACCTTTGCATGGATCTCGAAGGCACGCAGCCACAGTACAAGCGCGGCGCGTTTTACCTGGGCGTGGAATTCGAGCTCGGCAAGAGCGGGCCGGGTGGATATCTCGGCGAGGTCATGGCCTGGGATCCCGTGAAGCAGCAGAAGGTCTGGGGCAACAAGGACGAGCTGCTCTACATCGGCGGCATGCTGAGCACGGCCGGCGGCCTCGTCTTCCACGGCGACCTGAGGGGCTCGCTCAAGGCGCTCGACGCCAAGACCGGCAACACGCTCTGGAAGTTCAACACGGGCTCGGGCGTCAGCGCCGCTCCGATGACCTACGAGCTGGGCGGCAAGCAGTACGTCGCCGTGGTCTCCGGTCGTACGTTCGCGATTCCGGCCTTCTTCGGGCCGATCGGCGAAAAGATGGTCGCGGCCAGCGCCGAGGGCGGCACGCTCTTCGTCTTCGAGCTGCCAGCTCCATGAGTGATCGAGCGCGACGGCTCGCATGAGCGGGGGGCGACCATGAGGGGGCCACTGGCTCTGGTCGCCCGCGTCGTTCGGAAGGGCGCACGTCGCGTCGTGGTGGGCTCGATCCTAGCTCTGACGATCTGCGCTGCGCAGCCGGCGAGCTCCGCCGAGACGTTACGCGTGTGCGCCGATCCCGACAATCTGCCGTTCAGCCGCGCCGAGGGACCCGAGCGCGGACTCTACGTGGAGCTGGCCGAGCTGGTCGCGAATCGTCTCGGGCTCCGTTCCGAGTACGCGTGGTTCCTGTCCAACTACGGCCGTCGGGCAGTGCGCAGCACCTTACTCGCCGACCGCTGCGACGCCTATTTCGGGCTGCCCGACGACGCGGACTTCATGGGACGCAGCGTGCTCCGCACGCGACCGTTTCTCGATGTCGGGTATGCGGTGATCGGCCAGCGGCTCACGCTCTCCTCGCTCGACGACATCAAGGGCCGCCGCGTCGCCGTGCAGTACGGGACGACGCCGCAGCTTCTCCTGGCCACGCGGCCCGGCTTCCAAGCGGTCACGTTCAAGCTCGCCGAGGAGGCCATGGAGGCCTTGGCCCGCGGCGAGGCCGACGTCGCGTTTCTCTGGGGCCCGACCGCGGGGTACTTCAACAAGACCCGACTCGGCGGATCGTATGCGGTCGTGCCGGTCGCCGGCGAAGGCCTGCAGTGGCACGCGGCTGTCGGGGTGCGGAAGGGACAGGATTCACTCAAGTCCGATCTCGATCGCGTCCTCGACGAGCTCAAGCCGGAGATCACCGCGCTCGCGAACAGGTACGGCTTTCCACTCGGCCGGCCCGTGAGTATCGACCGGCAGGGCGGGATGCGACGGTCGCCCGAGCACGGCGCCGATGCGCCGCAGCTCGTCCAGGCTCAGGAAGATGCGACACGCCCCACGCCGCCGTCGCAGGTATCGCCCTCGGTGCTCGATGGCCCGATTCGTCTCGGACGCAGCCTGTTCAACCAGCATTGCTCGCACTGTCACGCGCCCAACGCCATGAGTCCCGAGCCGACTCGCGACTTGCGGCGGTTGGCGCTTCGCTACGGCTCCCGGATGCGGGAGACGGCGTACACGACGATCACCGCCGGGCGAATCGACAAGGGGATGCCGGCCTGGAAGGACCTGCTCGGCGAAGAGGGAATCCAGAACGTCATTGGATTCCTTGAGTCGGTCCAGCGCGTACCGTGAACGCCTCGCACGCCGTGGACCGCCGAATTGAGCTGAAGGGAGGCTCGCCGGCAATGCATCGATCGCGTTTCGCCGTCGTCGCCCTGATCGCCGCGTCGCTCGTCCTGGGATCGGCGCCGGCCGACGCCGCGCTCCGAATCTTCGTGACCAACGAGAAGTCCGATGACGTGACGGTGATCGACGCGTCGACACGCGCCGTCGTCCGCACCATCCGCATGGGCAAGCGGCCGCGGGGCATCACGGTGAGCCCTGACGGCCGCCGGGTCTATGTGACCAATAGCAACTCGGACAGCGTCAGCGTCATCGACACGAAGACGCTAGAGGTTCTGAACACCGCTCCGGCCGGCATCGACCCGGAGGGGCTGACCCTGAACCGGGCCGGGACCGCGCTCTACGTCGTCAACGAGAACGAGCTTTCGGTGACGATCCTCGACGCGAGCTCGCTGGCCATTCGCAAGAAGATCGCGGTCGGCAAGGAGCCCGAGACGGCGGTGGCCTCGCCAGATGGGCGCTGGATCGCGGTGTCCAACGAGACCTCGGACGACGTGCATCTGATCGCGACCGCGAGCGACACCGTGATCAAGCAGATCGCCGTGCCGAAGAATCCGCGCGGTATGCGCTTCACGGCCGACTCGCGCCGGCTCCTCGTCGCCAGCGAGCAGGCCCACGTGGTGTCCGTGATCGACATGGAGGAGATGCGGGTGGTCAAGTCGGAGTCGACCGGGGGCAGTCGCCCCGTCGACATCGTGCTGACGCCCGATGGGTCCCGGCTCTATGTGTCTCACGGCCAGTCCGGTGACATCAGGGTTCTCGACAGCGCCACCCTGAAAGTGCAGGCGGTCATTCCGACCGGCCCGCGCACCTGGTGGACCGCGCTCAGCCCGGACGCGCGGTTCCTCTACGCGACGGTTGGACGCGCCAACGAGCTCGTCGTGATCGACACGAGCTCGAACACCGTCGTCGCGCGCATCCCGTGCGGCACGCTGCCCTGGGGCGTGGCGATCGTCGACACGCCCTGAGACAGCGCCGGCGACTTACATCAGAAGGCGGAGGCCGCGCCGGTTACTGTGTGCGAGGATCCAGCGATCGAGTCCCCACACCCGTCCCGCGCGGGCGAAGAGAACGATGACCATCGACGTTATCAGCAGGACGTGGAAGCCCTGTTGCCCGAAGCTCATCCACTGGGTGGCGAGGCCGTAGTTCAGGCACAGGAGCAGCCCGACGACGGCGGTGAGGCCGGTGAGCAATCCGAGGATCAGCCCAAGGCCGACCGCCACCTCGCCGAAGGTCTGAAGAGTCGCGAAGACACGGCTGTTCGGCAGCACCGTGTCCTCGAGGAAGTGCTTGTACCAGTCGATGGGGTTGTCGGCGGCGAATTCGGCGACGCGCTTGGGATGAAACGCGAGGAAGCGCGGGGACACTGTCGGATAGGGAATCACGCCCGCGACAAACGCGAAGCTCAGCTTGGTCCACACCGCCTTCACGAACCACGCGCCGACGACGATCCGCAGCACGGCGATCCATCGGTCGGCGTGGATCATCGTCCGGTGGGCTCGCGCGTGCAGGCGGGAGGACGCATCATGACGCGGCATGCTAGAGGACGCTCGGAGCGCGGTCAAGGTTCTTAAGCGCGTCGTCGCCGTGACGCTCGCGGCTCTGCCGGCGGCGCTCGCGGCGGCTGCGGAGCCGCCGCCGGTTGCCCTCGCGCCGGGCTTTCGCATCGAGATCGTCGCGGAAGGTCTCGGGGCTCCGCGGATGCTCGCGCTCGACTCGTCCGAGGCGCTGCTCGTGTCGATGCCGAGCGAGGGGCGTGTCGTCGCGCTGCCCGTCGCACCGCGGCGAGACCAGCTTCGTTCAGCGGTCACGGTTGCCTCGGGGTTGCATCTTCCCCACGGCCTGGCCGTCCGCGGCCGGCACCTCTGGGTTGCCGAGACCGGGCGCGTGGTGCGATTCCGCTACGATCCCGCCACGCACACGGCGAGCGAACCGGTCACGATCATCCCCGACCTGCCGCCCGGCGCGCACCACTGGACACGCTCGATCGCCTTCGGTCCCGATGGTCGGCTGTTCGTGGCGATCGGCTCGTCGTGCGACATCTGCCGCGAAACGGATCGCCGCCGCGCCGCGATCGTGAGCTATGCGCTAGACGGATCGAAGGAGCGCCTCGTCGCGCGCGGACTTCGCAATCCGGTTGGGCTCGCGTTCGAGCCGAGGACCGGCACGTTGTGGACGACCGTCAACGAGCGAGACTGGCGCGATGGTCGCGCGCCGCCGGATTTCCTCGCCCTGGTGCGCGACGGCGCCAACTACGGCTGGCCGGACTGCTACGCGCAGGCGGGCGCGCTCGCGCCCGACCCCGAATTTCGCGGCGTCGGCGACTGCCGTGACGTCACGCTTCCCTCGGTCGAGCTTCCGTCCCACGCGGCGCCTCTCGGGATCGCCTTCTACACGGGAACGCGGTTTCCGGCTGCGTATCGGGGGAATCTCTTCGTCGCGCTGCATGGCTCGCGGCCCGCGCTGCCGACCACAGGCTACAAGATCGTCAGAGTGGTTCTCGGCGCGGGTCGGCCGCCGCGCGTCGAAGATTTCGTGACGGGCTGGCGCGTCGGCGACGAGATCTGGGGCCGCCCGGTCGACGTGCTGGTCGGGCGGGACGGTGCCTTGTACGTGTCAGACGATCATGGCGGGCGAGTCCTCCGGATCACGACCATGCGGTGATGCGGCAAATCCAGCAGTTCTCCACGACCCCGCTCCTCGTCGTTCTATTTGCCCTCGGCCTCGCGAGCTGCACGCTGACCCGGGTGGTCGGACCGTCCGTGCCGCCGCGCGGCGAGTGGCCGACTCACGGCGGGACCAACGCGAACGCGCGCTACTCCGCGCTCGACCAGATCTCGCGCGACAACGTCCGTCAGCTCCGTGTCGCGTGGCGCTGGACGTCGCCCGATGACGAGCTGATGGCGCGCCAGCCGGGGATCCAGACCTGGTTGAACCAGGCCACGCCGCTGATGATCGGCGGTGTGCTGTACGTCAGCACCTCGGTCAGCCAGGTCGCAGCCATCGACGCGGCCAGCGGCCGCACGCTCTGGGTCTACGATCCGGAGATCTGGCTTCACGGCACGCCCGCGAACTTCGGCTACGTGCATCGCGGTGTGGCTCACTGGACCGACGGCAAGGACGCGCGGATCCTGATCGGTACGGGAAACGCGTTCCTCGTTGCCCTCGATGCGCGGACCGGAAAGCCGGTCACGAGCTTCGGCGTCGATGGCCGCGTCGATCTCACCGAGGGGCTCGGGCGCCCGGTCGACCGCAAGTGGTACACGGTGACCTCGCCGCCGCTGGTCGTCGGCGACCTGGTCGTCGTCGGCTCGTCGATCCAGGGCTGGCCCATGCAACAAGACATGCCGCCCGGTCACGTCCGCGCCTTCGACGTACGGACCGGCGCGCAGCGCTGGATGTTTCACTCCATCCCGCAGGCGGGGGAGCCCGGCAACGATACGTGGGCCGGTGAGTCGTGGCGGACCGTCGGCGGCGTGAACGTCTGGACGCTCATGAGCGCCGACGAGGAGCTCGGCTACATCTATCTGCCGTTCAGTCCAGCGGCGAACGACTACTACGGCGGCGAGCGCCACGGCGACAACCTGTTCGCCGATAGCCTCGTCTGTCTCGAGGCGGCGACCGGCCGACGGGTCTGGCACTTCCAGCTCGTGCGTCACGGACTGTGGGACTACGACATCCCCGCCGCGCCGAACCTGGTCGACATCACGATCGGCGGACGCCGAATCAAGGCTGTGGCCCAGGTCACCAAGCAGGGATTCGTCTACGTCTTCGATCGAGTGACCGGCAGGCCGCTCTGGCCGATCGAGGAGCGGGCTGTGCCTCAGTCCTCCGTCGCCGACGAGAAGACGGCCCCGCGCCAACCCTTCCCGACGCGGCCCGCGCCCTTCGAGCGCCAGGACGCGAGCCCCGCCGATGTGATCGATTTCACTCCCGAGCTCCGCGATCAGGCGCTCGCGATTCTCGCCCAGTACGATCATGGCCCGCTGTTCACGCCCCCCAGCGAGCGAGGCGCGGTGCTCGTTCCGGGCGTCGGTGGCGGGGCGAGCTGGACGGGTGCGGCATTCGATCCCGAGACGGGTCGCCTCTTCGTGCCGTCGATCACCGCGCCGAACGTGGTGACCTTGAGCCCGCCGGCGGCGGGCTCGATCAAGGATCGCTACGTGGGACGGCTCCAGGGGCTCCGCGGGCCGCAAGGCCTGCCGCTTTTCAAGCCGCCGTTCGGCCGACTGACCGCGATCGACTTGTCGAGCGGTGAGCACGTGTGGATGGCTCCGCTCGGCGAGGGACCCCGGCACCATCCGCTGCTCGAGCCACTCGGGCTCGGAAGGCTCGGGTGGGACCGTCGCAGCTTTCCGCTGGCGACGCGGACGCTGCTCTTCGTCGCGCAGATGGGTCCGGGTGGGCGCGCGCAGCCCGCAGCCGACCGGCCCTGGGTCCCGATCCCGCGGGCGATCAGCGACGATCCGGCGCTCCAGGTCTTCGACAAGGCGAGCGGCGAGCTGCTCGCGAAGATCGAGCTTCCGGCGAACGCGACCGGTGCGCTCATGACATATTTCGCCGGGGGCAAACAGTACATCGTCGTGCCGATCGGCGCTGGCGGTGTCCGCGCCGAGCTGGTCGCGCTCAGCCTGCCGTGAGGCGCGCGTGAGCCGGTGGGCGCAGTGAGCCCGGATCGCGCCGATCGATCACGGACTCGTCATGCGCTGTAGCGGATGCGCGGATCGAGATAGCCGTACAGCACGTCGACGGCGAGGTTGATGGTCATGAACATCACGGCGATGAACAGGATGGTCGACTGCGTCAGCGGGTAGTCGCGCTGATAGATCGACCAGAGCACCAGGCGGCCGATGCCGGGGAGCGTGAAGACTTCTTCCACGACGACGGTGCCGCCGAGCAGGATGCCGACCTGCAGGCCGGCCACCGTGACGATCGGGATCAGCGCGTTCTTTAGCGCGTGCTTGAGGACGACCAGGCGCTCGGCCAGGCCCTTGGCCGCCGCGGTGCGGATGTACTCCGAGCGCAGCACGTCGAGCATGCAGGCACGCGTCGTCCGCGCGATGTTGGCGGCGCTGGCGGTGCCCAGACACAGGGCCGGCAAGATCATGATCGTGAGATTGCGGGCGGGATCCGTGAAGAAGTCGACCCAGACGACCGGCGGCATCCAGCGCAGGTAGATGGAGAAGAACAGGATCAGCATGGTGCCCTGCCAGAACACCGGCACCGACAGGCCGACGAGCGAGCCGACCCGCGTGATGTTGTCGACCGCGCGGTCGCGCCGCATCGCCGAGACGATCCCGGCCGGAATGCCCAGCGCGAGCGCGAAGGCGACGGCCAGCCCGGTCAGCTCGACCGTCACCGGCAGCCGCTCGACGATCAGCGCGACGACCGGCTTGCCGGTGCGCCAGGAGGTGCCGAGATCGCCGTGGCCGAGGGCCGCGAGCCACAGGCCGTACTGCCGCCACCACGGCTGGTCCAGGCCGAAGAAGCGCTTGAGCTCGGCGACCATGGCGGGGCTGGCGACGGCGTCGGCGCCGATCAGCTGCTCGACCACGGTGCCGGGCACCAGGCGCAGCATCAGGAACACCAGTACCGAGAGGCCGATCAGGGTGGCGGCCATCGAGTACAGCCGGACGGCGACGTAGCGCGCCACCGCGCGTCTACACCTTTTCGATCGCGGCGCCCTCCAGACCGTACAGCAGCGCCGTCGGGTGCTGGCGGAAGCCCTTGACGCTGGCCTGCGTGAAGTCGATGAGATCGGCCGAGTAGAGCCAGAGGTGCGGCACATTCTCGAGGATCGCGATCTGCACCCGGTCGTAGATCTCCTTGCGCTTCTTCTGATCCATCGTGCGGCGGCCGTCTTCCAGCATCGCGTCGATCGCCGGCACGCTCCACGAGTTCCAGTTCTGCCCCTTGGTGGAGTGCAGCGGGCGGAAGAACGCCACGTCGGGGTCGGCGTAGCCCGGCGTCGCGTTCATGGTCATGTCGAAGTCGTGAGCGAGCCAGCGCTTGATCCACACAGCGTACTCGACGTTCTCGATCTCCATGTTGATGCCGATGCGCTTGAGCTGAGCGGCGATGACGGGCGCGCCCGACACCATCGTGGGGAAGGTCGGGATCACCGAGCACTTCACGCTGAACCCGTTCGGCACGCCGGCCTCGGCCATCAGCTTCTTGGCTCGGTCGAGATCGGGCTTGTAGTACTTCATCCACTGCTCTTCGGGTAGCTGCCACTGCTTCATCGGGGCTGTGCACGGCGCGGTCAGCCGGCCGAAGCCGGCGGTGGCGACGCGCATCACCTGCGCGCGGTCGACCGCCCACGAGATGGCCTGACGGACACGGACGTCTCCGAGCGGGCCGCGGTTCGCGCTCATATTGAGGTAGTCGTATCCGAGACGAGAAGACCGATAGCCGGTCAGCGACTTCTCGTCCTTCAGGAGATTGAAATTCTTGTTGTCCTCGATGAACGCGTGATGCACTTGCCCCGTGCGCAGCGCGGCCACGATGTTCGCTTCGTCCGGGATGACGCGCACGATCAGCTCGTCGACGTGCGGCAGCCCCTTCTTCCAGTAGTTGGGGTTCTTCTTGAAGACCATCTGCTGCTCGAC
>Ga0126376_10002303_pt1 | contig 10773 bp, 10 predicted proteins | sample PanSoiMetPlot_15_FD_92760 | JGI IMG/M metagenome (GOLD analysis project Ga0126376, IMG submission 92760) | Tropical forest soil microbial communities from Panama - MetaG Plot_15 | ecosystem: Environmental > Terrestrial > Soil > Tropical forest > Bulk soil | place: Panama | collected 2016-02-17 | reverse complement strand
GTGATCACCGCCATGGCGGACGAGTTCGGCGGGGAGATCCCGCTCGGGCCGTTCGCGCTCATCGGCGGGGACGAGATAGGCCGGGGTGTCGTGGCCACCCTGACCGGGCACCGCTCGCCCGCCGTGCTCATGCGCAACCACGGTGTCTTCGCCGTCGGCGGCACCGCCCGCGCCGCGGTCAAGGCCGCCGTGATGTGCGAAGACGTCGCCCGAACGGTCCACCTGGCCCGGATGCTCGGTGAGCCGGAGCCCCTGCCGGCCGACCAGGTCGACGCCCTGCACCGCCGGTACACCACGGAATACGGCCAGCGCTGATGGCCGGACGCCCACCACGGGCCATCCGTTCAGGAGGAGGAAAGGTCATGGCCATAAGCAAGTCCCGCAGCGGTGCGCGCATCGGGATCCTCGGCATCATGCAAGATCTTTATGACGACATGATCCCGGGGATCGCCCAGCGGCAGGAGGGGTACGCCGCCGAACTGGCCGCACACCTGGGCGTGCCGGGCCAGTTCGAGTTCATCCCGTCCAAGCCGGTCAAGTACCGCGAGGATGCCGAGCGGTCCATGCGCGAGTTCGAGAACGCCGACCTCGACGGGGTGCTCGTGGTCATGCTCACCTACGGGCCGGCGATGCGGGTGGCCCGGCTGCTCGCCGAGTCGCGGCTGCCGATCTGCCTGGCCAACATCCAGCCCGAGCCCAACGTCACGCCGGCCTGGGACATGTCCGACATGACCTACAACCAGGGCGTGCACGGCGCACAGGACACGGCCAACGCCATGGTGCGGGCCGGGCGGCGGTTCAGCGTGCTCACCGACGACTGGCGGGCCGGCACGTTCCGCGATGACGTGCACCGGTGGGCGCGGGCGGCGGCGGCGGTGACCGCGTGGCGGCGGCTCAAGGTGGCGCTGTTCGGCTACGCCATGAACGACATGGGCGACATCAGGGTGGACGAGTCCGCCCTGATCCGGTCGCTGGGCCCGGAGATACTCGCGGTCGCGCCCGGCGACCTGTACCGGGGCATGGCGGCCGCCACGGACGCAGCGGTCGCCGAGGTGATCGCCTTCGAGAACGCGAACTTCGAGATCGACCCCCGGCTGTCGGAGGAGGAGCGGACCGACCACGCGCGGATGCAAGTCGCGATCGAGAACATCCTGACCGAGCGCGGTTTCGGCGCGTACACGGCGCATTTCGACGCGATCGGCGAGGACGGGCGGTTCCACCGGCTGCCGCTGGCGGCGGCGTCCACGCTCATGGCCAAGGGCTACGGCTACGCGGCCGAGGGCGACGTGCTCACCGCCTGCCTGGTGGCGGCCGGGCACACGCTGATCGGCGACGCGCACTTCACCGAGATGTACGCGATGGACTTCCCGTCGGACTCGGTGCTCATGAGCCACATGGGCGAGGGCAACTGGAAGATCGCGCGCACCGACCGGCCGGTCCGCCTGATCAAGCGGCCGCTGGGCATCGGGCGCCTGGGCGACCCGCCGACGTTCCTGTTCCAGTACCAGCCGGGCCCGGCGACCCTGGCCACCCTGGTCTCGCTGGAGGGTGAGCGATTCCGCCTGGTCATCGCCGAGGGCGAGAACCTGGACACCCAGGAACTTCCCGCGCTGGAGATGCCCTACGGGCAGTTCCGCCCGGCCTCCGGGGTGCGGGCCTGCCTGAACGGGTGGCTGGCCGCCGGCGGCCCGCACCACGAGGTGATGAACCTGGGCCACCACGCCGCCGCCTGGCGCGGCTTCTGCACCCTGGCCGGGATCGAGTTCGTCCAGGTCTGAGCGGGGCCCGGCGACACCGCGGCGGGCGAAAAGCCGGGGTGCGGGTGCCGCGCGGCGCTAACCTGGTGCGGCCGGATCCACGGCGGCGGCCGGCACTCTGACCTGCAGGGGAGCACATCATGGCCAGTACCAGCCCTTGGCCAATCATTCACGCCGAACGCGAGGCGCTCATAGCCGACCTCGGCACGCTGACCGGCGAGCAGTGGGCGACGCGGTCCCTGTGCGCCAACTGGACCGTGCGCGACGTGCTCGGCCACATGATCGCAACGGCAAAGATGACACCGCCGAAGTTCTTCGTCTCGATGGCGGCGGTGGGGTTCCGGTTCAACAACATGACCGCGCGGGGCGTGGCCAGGGAAGCGACCGCGAATCCCGCCGACGGCCTGGCGAACTTCCGCAGCCACGTCAACGACACCACCGCCCCGCCCGGCCCGGTGGAGGCGATGCTCGGCGAGGCGGTGATCCACTCGGCGGACATCCGCACGCCGCTGGGCATCGCGCACGAGTACCCGGAGGAGGCGCTGAACCGGGTGGCGGACTTCTACAAGGCGTCGAACCTGATCGTCGGCGCCAAGCAGCGGATCGACGGGCTGTCGCTGCGCGCCACGGACACCGGCTGGTCCACCGGCAGCGGCCCCGAGGTCGCCGGGCCGCACCTGTCGCTGATTCTCGCCATGACCGGGCGTTCCGCCGCGCTCGCCGGCCTGTCCGGTGCGGGCGTGGACACGCTCAGGTCTCGCCCGTAACCGTGGCCCCGCCTGCCGGCGGCCCGGGACCGGCCGGTTACTCCGGCACGCCGCTGCCGCGCAAGCTCGGCATCAAGCCGGGTCAGGCGGTGGCGGTCCTCGGCGGGCCCGCCGGGTTCGCCGACGGCCTGGCCGCGCTGTCCGGCGCAGGCGTGGCGGAGGGGCTGCCCGCGACCGGGCCGCTGGACGTGATCGTGACGTTCGTCCGCTGGCGCGAGGAGTTCGAGGCCCAGCTGCCGCGGCTGCGCGAGCGCATGGCCCCGGCCTGTGGGCTGTGGATCGCCTGGCCCAAGCGGGCGGCCCGGGTCCCCACCGACATGACCGAGGACGTGGTGCGGGAGGTGGCCCTGCCCACCGGCCTGGTGGACAACAAGGTCTGCGCCATCGACGAGGTCTGGTCGGGCCTGCGCCTGGTGATCCGGCGGGAACTGCGGGACGCCGGCTCCTGACGCGGTCAGTCGAGCAGCTGCCTGCCGTCGAAGACGCCGAGCTTTTCCCGGTACAGCTCCACGTTCACCCCGTTCGGGTCGCGGAAGTACACGCTGTCCTCCACGCCGCGGTCCGGGCCGAGGTACTCCACCCCCGCCTCGTCCAGCTTCTTCTTGGCGGCCGCGAACTGGTCCGGGGAGATGGAGATGGCCAGGTGCTGCACCCCGCCGATGGTCTCTTGGAACGGCGGGTGCTCGTGGCCGGGGAAGTCGAAGAACCCGAGCATGTTGTGGTCGCCGATGTCGAAGAAGAAGTGGCTGGAGCCCGCGTAATCCCGGTTCTCCACCAGTTCCACCAGCGGGAAGCCGAGAAACTCCTGGTAGAACTGGATCGTCTCCTCGACGTTCTTGCAGATCAGGGCGAGATGGTGCACGCCTTGCACGGTGGTGGCCGGCCGCTCACCACGGCGGCGCAGGTACTTCTCGCGCAGCTGCTGCCTGCGCGCCCTGATCTCCTCGAGTTCTTTGCCCTGCGGTTGTGGCATGGATCGCCTCCCTGCGTGATCGCTGCTGGAGTCATGGTCCGGTGGCGTCCCCCAGCCCAGGGTAGCCGGGCGGGCCGGCCAGGGCATCGGGGCAGCCCGGTGCCCCGCATCACCCGGCGCCGGAAACCTACGCGGTGACGCTGCCACCGCTGCGCTGGATCCGGTCCATGCTCAGCCCGCGCCGCAGCACCCAGCCGTGCAGGCCACGGCCCGCCTTGGCGAGGCTGGCGGGCGGCACGGCCAGGACCGGGCACTGCGCGTGGGCCAGGCAGTAACGGCTCACCCGGCCGTGGCCCAGCCAGGCCAGGCCGCCGCGCTGTCCCGCACCCACGACGAGCAGGTCGTCGGGGTGCCCGGCGATGGCGACCAGGACCGGGCCCGGGTGGCCGCGCTGCACGACCGGCTGCACGGACAGGTCCGTGGGGATCGCCCCCCACGCCGCATCGAGCGCGGCCCAGAGCTGCTGCCAGGCGGCCTCGTGCCAGAGGCGGACCAGGGCGGGGCAGGGCTGCCGCGCGGCGAGATCACCGCCGGGCGGCACCCAGGCAAGAACAGGGGTCAGGGTGGCATCACTGTGGCGGGCCAGGTCCTCCGCGTGCCGTAGCGCCCGGAGGCTGCCCGGCGAGCCGCTCGCGCCGACGATGACCCGACATGCGCCGGACACGGCAGCGCTCCTTCCTCGCGCGGTGCGCAGTGACCGTCTCGGTACTGGGAGTCTACGCCCATGGGTGCGGGCGGTCCGCCGTAGGTGTTGACCTGCCGCGGCATGGGCCGGGGCCCGGTACCCGCGGCCGCTGGCTCGCCGGGAATGTTGAACTATCAACTATCGTTCTAGCGGGCGAAGCTAGTGTTAGACAGGCCCACCGCCCGAGCGGAGGAGACGACATGCCCGCCATCACTGTCCCGGACATCCTGGTACTGCCGCGAGTCGGGGAGCCTGATCCCGCCGCGGTGGCCGAGCGCCCTGTGCTGTCGGTAACCACGGCACCGTCCGGCTTCGAGGGAGAGGGGTTCCCGGTCCGGCGGGCGTTCGCCGGGGTAGACCTGGCCCGGCTGGACCCGTTCATCCACATGGACCAGATGGGCGAGGTGGACTACGCGCCCGGTGAGCCCAAGGGCACGGCGTGGCACCCGCACCGCGGTTTCGAGACTGTGACCTACATCATCGACGGGACCTTCCGCCACCAGGACTCCAACGGCGGCGGCGGCCTGATCACCAACGGCGACACCCAGTGGATGACCGCGGGCGGCGGAATCCTGCACATCGAGGAGCCGCCGGAGGAGCTTGTCGCCAGCGGCGGGCTGTTCCACGGGTTCCAGCTCTGGGTGAACCTGCCCGCCCGGCTCAAGATGACCGACCCCCGCTATCAGGACATCCGGTCGGGCGAGGTGGCGCTGCTGTCCTCCTCCGACGGCGGCGCGCTGCTCCGGCTCATCGCCGGTGACCTGGCGGGGCACAAGGGTCCCGGCATCACCCACACGCCGATCACCGTGGTGCACGCCACCGTGTCCCCCGGCGCCCAGGTCCGGCTGCCATGGCGGCCCGATTTCAACGCGCTCGGCTACGTCCTGGCGGGCAACGGCACCGTGGGCACCCAGCGGCGCCCGGTGCGGACCGGGCAGCTCGTCGTGTTCGGCCCCGGCGGCTCGCTCACCTTCGGGGCGGACCCGCGGCAGCAGGGACCGGGCAAGGACTTCGACATCCTGCTCCTGGGCGGCGAGCCGATCAGGGAGCCGGTCGCCGCGTACGGCCCGTTCGTGATGAACACCAGGGATGAGCTGGTCCAGGCGTTCGAGGACTACCAGGCGGGACGGCTGGGCAGCATCCCAGCCCAGCCACGGCCGATCCCCGAGGAGGCGCGCCCCGGCCACGACGTGCTCTAGCTCCGTTTGTGGTCGTTGTGACAACGCCTACATTCTTTTGTGGGCGTTGTCACAACGACCACAATCATTTCCGGGGCCCGGTGCGGCCCGGCCCGGGCTGGACGGTGCGGCCCGGCCCGGGCTGGACGATGCGGCCCGGCCTGGGCTGGACGGTGCGGCCCGGCCCGGGCTGGACAGTGCGGGGCGGCCCGGGCTGGACGGTGCGGCCCGGCCTGGGCCAGATGGTGCGGTCGGCCAGCGTCCTAGACTGCCCTGGTGAGTAGCAAGCCGACCCGCGCCGACGCGACGACCGCAATGACCGGCCCGCCGGGCCAGCCCGCCGGAGCCTCCCCCGTGCCGCCGGTCGCCCGGCGGATCCCCAGCGAGCGCACCCACCACGGTGACACGGTCATCGACGAGTACGCGTGGCTCGCCGACAAGGATGACCCGGACACCCTGCGCTACCTGGAGGCCGAGAACGCCTACACGGCGGCGATGACGGCGGGCCAGGCCGGGCTGCGGGAGGAGATCTTCGCCGAGATCAAGGGGCGCACCCAGGAGACCGACCTGTCGGTGCCGGTGCGCAAGGGCGGCTGGTGGTACTACACGCGGACGGTCGCGGGCCAGCAGTACCCGGTGCACTGCCGGCGCGCCGTCCACCCCGGCGAGGACGCCCCGCCGGCCACCGGTGACGGCGCGCCGCTGCCGGGCGAGGAGATCCTGCTGGACGGTAACGAGCTGGCCGGCGACTCGCCGTTCTTCTCGCTCGGCGCGTTCGACGTCAGCCCGGACGGGAGGCTGCTCGCCTACTCGACCGACTTCGCCGGCGACGAGCGGTTCACGCTGCGGATCAAGGACCTGGTGACCGGGCAGACGTTGCCAGACGAGATCCCCGGCACGTTCTACGGTGGCGCGTGGTCCGCGGACGCGTCGGTGCTGTTCTACGTGACCGTGGACGACGCGTGGCGGCCCTACCGGGTGTGGCGGCACCGGGTGGGCACGCCGGCCGCCGACGACGAGATCGTGATCGAGGAGAACGACCAGCGGTTCAACGTCGGGGTCGGGCTGACCCGCAGCGAGCGTTACGTGTCCATGACGATCGCCAGCTCGCTGACCAGCGAGGTGTGGCTGCTCGACGCGGCCGCGCCGGCGGCGCGCCCGCGGGTGGTGCTGCCCCGCAGGCAGGGGGTCGAGTATTCGGTCGATCACCAGGGTGGCCCGGACGGCGCCGGCCGGCTGCTGATCCTGCACAACGACGGCGCGCTGAACTTCGAACTGGCGCAGGTGCCGCTGCGGGATTCCGGCGGCGACCGCCCGCTGGCCGATCCCACGGACTTCAGCACGGTCATCGCGCACCGCGCGGACACCAGGCTGCTGGGCGCAGGCGCCTTCGAGGACCACGTCGTGGTGTACCTCCGCCGGGACGGCCTCACCGGCCTGCGGCTGCTGCGCACGGACGGCAGCGAGCAGGAGGTGGCGTTCCCCGAGCCGCTGTACCAGGTGTCCCCCGGGTCGAATCCCGAGTACGCCTCCCGGCAGTTCCGGCTGCACTACGCCTCGCTGGCCACCCCGGACTCGGTCTTCGACGCCGACACGCGGACCGGCGAACTGACCCTGCGCAAGCGCAAGCCGGTCCTCCCCCTGCCCGGCGCGGGGCCCTACGACCCGGGGGCCTTCGAGCAACGGCGGGAATGGGCCGTCGCGGCCGATGGCACCCGCGTGCCCATCTCCCTGATCTGCCGCAAGGGAACACCGCGAGACGGCAGTGCGCCGATGGTGCTCTACGGCTATGGCAGCTACGAGGCGTCGATCGATCCCAGCTTCTCGATCCCGCGGCTATCGCTGCTGGACCGGGGGTTCGGCTACGCGATCGCGCACGTCCGGGGCGGCGGGGAGATGGGGCGGCAGTGGTACGAGGACGGCAAGGTCTTGCACAAGGCCAACACGTTCACCGACTTCGTCGCGTGCGCCGAGCACCTGGTGGCGCAGGGCTGGACCAGCGTGGACCGGCTGATCGCCCGCGGCGGGTCGGCGGGCGGCCTGCTGATGGGCGCCGTGGCCAACATCGCCCCGCAGGCGTTCGGCGGGATCGTCGCGCAGGTCCCGTTCGTGGACGCGCTGACCTCCATCCTGGACCCCTCGCTGCCGCTCACCGTGCCGGAGTGGGAGGAATGGGGCGACCCGCTGCACGACCCGGACGTCTACGCGTACATGAAGTCGTATTCGCCGTACGAGAACGTCCGCGACCAGGTCTATCCGCCGATCCTGGCGGTGACCAGCCTGCATGACACCCGGGTATTGTTCCGCGAGCCGGCGAAGTGGATCGCCCGGCTGCGCGCCACCGCGCGGGGCGGTCCCTTCCTGCTCAAGACCGAGATGGCCGCGGGCCACGGCGGCCGGAGCGGGCGCTACGACGCCTGGCGTGAAGAGGCCTTCGTCCTGGCCTGGATCGTGACCACCGCGAAGGCGGCCACCGGCTCGGGCTAGCGCAGCGCGAGGAGGTGTGCCCGGTAACCCGCGCCGTAAGGGGTGGGGGTGCCAGCGTAGCTGGTGATCAAGGAGGGGCCTGACGAGCAGGGGAAGTCGGCGTTCCAGGCCCAGGCCAGGTAACTGGTGGACTCGGAGTCCAGCCAGCTCATCAGCGCGCTGATGTAGTCGGCGGCGCAGCCGTCCTGGCCGATCTCACCCGCGACCACCGGGACCTGGGCGATCACTGGCGCCACCTCGCTGGTCCAGCAGGTGAGCGTGGAGCAGGCGTTGAAACTGTAGGAGTGCCAGGAGGCGGCCAGGTTGTGCTTCGGGTCGGACGGCTTGTTGGCGAGCCAGCCGGTGAGGTCATTGGACCACCTCAGCCCGCTCGCCAGGATCACGTTGGCGGCGCCCGTCGAGCGGACCGCATCGACCAGGGCCTGCATGCCGGCCACCTGGTAGCCGATGCCCGGGCAGGAACCGCCGTGCAGCCAGCACTGCCAGGCCGCCGCCTGGCTGCCCACGGCCCGCGGCAGGAACGGCTCGTTGAACAGGTCGAAGATGACCGCGTTATTGCCCTTGAACGTGCTGGCCACCGAGGCCCAGAACGGGATCGCCTGCGCCGTGTCCGGCATCGGCTTGATGCACCTGGCCTGTGCCGAGGAGCACTGCGAGGATGGGCTGCTGTAGGCGCCGTCGGTCCAGTGCAGGTCCAGGATCACCACCATGCCGTTGGCGTTGAGCAGGTTCACGAACGACTTGATCGCATCCTGGTAGTTCGCGCCCGAGTAGGCGGCGTTCACGTACGACTCACCGTTCCAGCAGGCCTCGTTCAGCGGGACCCGGACCGCGTTGACGCCCCAGGCCTTCATCGCCGACACCGACGCCTGGTCATGCGGGCCGTCGAAGATGCCGTGGCCCTGCACGCACATGAACTCCGTGCCAGACCGGTTCACCCCGTGCAGCAGCACCGGCCGACCGTGGCTGTTCACCAGCTTGTTCCCGGACACATGCAGCCGCGGCGGGGCGCCGCCCCGGTGGTGTTTGTGCCGGGCCGAGCTGGCCTGCCCCGCGCTGTCCGGCGCGCCCGCGGACGAACAAGCCGACGCGGCGCACGCCACCGCCGCGAGCACGCAGAGCAGAACGCGCCACCGCGGCCAGCCCGGACGGGCCCATTTCTGCCCCATGCGGGAAAGGTAGGGCATCACGGGCCATGCTGCCGCCAAGCCACGGAATCGGGCCGGCCGGGGACCCGGTCCCGCCACCGAACCGGCCCCCCGCGGCGCCCGGATCAGTGGGCGTTGAGGTTGCCGTTGAGCAGGCTCCAGCCCAGCGGTGTCAGCGACTGGTTGACCCCGAGCCGCAGGCGATCGCCGACACCGTGGCCCCGCCCAACGTCGCCGGGCAGAAGCACTTCGACCGGTATGCGGCCACCACCAAGCCGCAGGGCGACCCGGCCAAGGCCAAGCAGCGGCTCCAGCTCTGCGGGCACCCGGACGGGTTCACCAACCGGATCGCCGACCTGGCCGTCGCCGCACCGCGGGCGGGGATGCCCTAAGGTGGCACCCGTGGCGGGACGCGAGTTGTCGGAGATCATCGATCCGGGCTGGGCGCGGGCGCTCGAACCGGTTGCCGGGCAGATCGCCGACCTGGGCAACTTCCTGCGCACCGAACTCGCCGCAGGCCGGCGCTATCTCCCCGCGGGTGAGAACGTGCTGCGCGCCTTCACCCAGCCGTTCGACGCGGTGCGGGTGCTCATCGTCGGGCAAGACCCCTACCCCACGCCCGGTCATGCCGTGGGCCTGAGCTTTTCCGTGGCGCCGACGGTACGCCGGCTGCCGCCCAGTCTGCTCAACATCTTCCGGGAGTACAGCGACGACCTCGGCTACCCGGCACCGTCCACCGGTGACCTGGTGCCGTGGAGCGAACGGGGGGTGCTGCTGCTCAACAGGGTCCTGACGGTGCGGCCCGGCCAGCCGGCCTCGCACCGCGGCCAGGGCTGGGAGGAGATCACCGAGCAGGCGATCCGGGCGCTGGCCGCCCGCCGCACGCCCGATGGGGAGCGCGTCCCGCTCGTCGCCATCTTGTGGGGCCGGGACGCGCGCAGCCTCGCGCCCCTGCTCGACGGCGTCCCGCTGATCGAATCCGCCCACCCCAGCCCGAACTCCGCCGACCGCGGCTTCTTCGGGTCCCGCCCGTTCAGCCGCGCGAACAAGTTGCTGGAACAGCAAGGCGCACCACCGATTGACTGGAAGCTTCCCTGACCCGCGACCACAGCGGTGGTCGACTCGGCAGAGAAGTGTCTTCCCGCGGAATTCAGCCCGTCCTGTCCGGAAAGCGGTGGATTGCCCCGCCTTTGCCATGCCATGATCTCCCAGCGGCGAGAGGGCGACGCGATCCAGGTGACGGCGTGGCGTTCACGAGACGCGCGGCCCGGGGCTCTCTCGTCCGGCGGGCTAGCCGAAGCAAAGGGGAAAATGTGAAAGCAACACGCTTGACACGAGCCATGATCGGTGGCACCTCGGCCCTCGGGATCGGTGTGCTCCTGGCCCTGCCAGCTGCCCTGCCAGCATCGGCAGCGCCATCGCCCATCAAGACGTTCCGCCCCGGGCACGCCCTGTACGACGTGGGCGTCCACCCGCGCATCACGCCGGCCCAGGCCCGCGCCTCCGCGCGCGCCGGGACGACAGTGCCCGAGTACACGGCCAGCGTGAAGGTGGGCACCAGGACCTTCAGCTACACGATCGTGGGCAAGAACCCGGCGATCAAGGTGAGCAACCCGGCGACCACGGTCAACGCCGAAATCGTGCCGCTGATCATGAAGTTCTCCGACGGCCGCAGCTGGAACCCGACCAAGGCCGACAGCTGTGACCCCGGCGCGAGCGCGCTCGCCCGGACACAGAAGTCCCCGGTCGTGGTCAGCCAGTCGTGGAAGTTCGGCAGC
>Ga0126376_10002302_pt1 | contig 10774 bp, 8 predicted proteins | sample PanSoiMetPlot_15_FD_92760 | JGI IMG/M metagenome (GOLD analysis project Ga0126376, IMG submission 92760) | Tropical forest soil microbial communities from Panama - MetaG Plot_15 | ecosystem: Environmental > Terrestrial > Soil > Tropical forest > Bulk soil | place: Panama | collected 2016-02-17 | reverse complement strand
GGAATAGCCGCAGTTGTCGCAGATCCAGCAGCCCTCGCGGTGGTGGAGGGCGGGGTAATTGCAGCGCGGACAGGTTCTGGCGCGGGCAATCGGGCTCCTGCCCCCGGCGTCGGGGGCGGCGGCGGCCGCCTCCTGGCTGGTGGCCAGGGCGCGGGCCTCCATCAGCGCAGGCTCCTCGGGGCTCTCGCGCGGGGCGAGGAAGCCGGTGCGCAGCATGTGGCTCTCGACGACGCCGCCGATGGCTGCCAGCAGGCTCGGGACATAGCGCCCGTTGAGCCACTGACCGCCTTGGGGGTCGAATACGGCCTTGAGCTCCTCCACCACAAAGGTGACATCGCCGCCCCGGCGGAAGATGGCGCTGATCATGCGCGTGAGCGCAACGGTCCAGGCGTAGTGTTCGAGGTTCTTAGAATTGATGAAGATTTCGAAGGGCCGCCGGCGCCCGCCCTGCATGATGTCGTTAATGGTGATGTAGATGGCGTGATCGCTGCTCGGCCACCTGAGCTTGTAGGTGAAGCCTTCGAGCACCGGCTCGCGCTGCAGCGGTTGGGCCATGTAGACGATCTCGCCGACCCGGTCTTGCGGCCGCGCCGGTATCACCCGGGCGTCGGGCAAGGCCTGGCCGGCGGCGGGACCTGGGTCGGGCTCATCCGGCGTCGGCGTGGCCACGGTCCGGCTCAGCACCGCCCCGGTGACCGCGTTCGGCCGGTAGGTGGTGCAGCCCTTCAGACCCAGGCGATAGGCCTCCATGTAAACGTCCTTGAAGGCCTCAAAACCGATATCGGGGGGGCAGTTGATGGTCTTGGAAATGGAGCTGTCGACGTGGCGCTGCATTGCCGCCTGCATCTCGAGGTGGGCGCGAGGCGGCAACTCCTCCGCCGTCACGAACGCCTCGCTCAGCGGCGCGCTGGCTCCGAACTCGGCGCGATAACGGGCGTGCGCGTAGTCCTCGACGGTTTCGGTACGTGTGGAGCCGTCCCGCTGCAGCACCCGCCGTTCATGACGAAAGTCAAACACCGGCTCCACCCCGCTCGAGACATTGCCGGCCAGCAAGGAGATGGTTCCGGTCGGCGCGATCGACGTCAGGAGCCCGTTGCGTGCGCCCCATTGCGCGATGCTGCGGCGCGTGTCCGACGGCAGCTGTTGCACGTTGGGTGTGGCCGCAAAGCGCGGGGCATCGTAGAGCGGAAAGGCGCCCTTCTCGCGCGCAAGCTCCGCCGTTGCGGCGTAGGCTGAGACCTTGATGGCGGCCATCCACTGTTCAGCTAGCGCAACCGCCGCTGGGGTGCCGTAGCGCACCCCGCACATGATCAGCGCGTCGGCCAGGCCGGTGACGCCAAGCCCAATGCGGCGCTTGGCCATGGCCTCCTTCTTCTGCGGCGGTAGCGGATAGTTGGAGACATCGATGATGTCGTCGAGAAAGCGCACGGCCAGCGCCACCAGCGATTGAAGCCGCGCCAAATCGAGCCGGGGCGCCGCCGTGAACGGGTGGTCGACGAGGCGCGCGAGATTGATCGAGCCGAGCAGGCATGCCCCGTAGGGCGGGAGCGGTTGCTCGCCGCAAGGATTGGTGGCCGAGATCTGCTCGCAGTAGGCGAGATTGTTCTCCGCATTGATGCGATCGATGAATACGACGCCAGGCTCGGCGTAGGCGTAGGTCGCACGCATGATACGATCCCAAAGGGCGCGCGCCGCCACCGTGCGGTAGACCTTGCCGTCGAACACGAGGTCCCAGCGCTGATCGTCGCTGACGGCCTTAATGAAGGCGTCGGTGACGAGCACCGACAGATTGAAATTGCGCAGGCGGGTCGCATCGGATTTGGCGTCGATGAAGGTCTCGATGTCCGGGTGATCACAGCGCAGCGTGGCCATCATGGCGCCGCGGCGCGCGCCGGCGGACATGATGGTCCGGCACATGGCATCCCACACTTCCATGAAGCTGACGGGCCCCGACGCATCGGCGCCGATGCTTTTGACCAGGGCGCCTCGCGGCCGCAGCGTGGAGAAGTCATGGCCGATGCCGCCGCCTTGCTGCATCGTCAGCGCCGCCTGTTTGACGTGCTCGAAGATGGCGCTGAGGTCGTCATCGATCCGGCCCAGCACGAAGCAGTTGAAGAGCGTGACGTTGCGGCGCGTGCCGGCCCCGGCCAGGATCCGCCCGGCCGGGAGGACGGCGAAATCAGCCATTGCCGCGGCAAACCGCTCCGCCCAGACCTTGCGCTCGGCCTTGGGTTCGGCGCCAGCGGCACTGCGGGCGACGCGCGCCCAGGTGTCCTCGATGGTGCGCTCGCGGGGGCTGCCGTCCGCGGCGCGCAAGCGGTACTTCATGTCCCAGATTTGCTGGGAGATGGCGGGCAGCGGGGACAGATTGGGCGGCATTGTGTTCATGGTATGTTCTAGCCGATTTTCATCGTTGGTGCAACAATGCTAAGATTCGGTGTGCGGTTTCGTGCCGAGCACCGGCATCCATACGGGGAACCAAACGGAGCCTTCGGCACGACGAACCGCGGGGACCAATACGTACTCGTGGCGGGGATCCGTGAATCGGCCTCGCTCCTGGGGGGTCAGGGCTGGGGATGCAATTTTCCAATTTCGTTGGGCGCGTAGTTGCCATTGTCGTTGTGATCGTTGTTGGCGCATTGGCTCAGTTGGGGATGGCTGCCAGTCATCAAAGTGCCGCCGATCCACCCGCCGGTCACAGTGCCGCCGATCCGCCCGCCGCCGAGCCGCCGGCGGCGGCTCCTGTCACGGTCGAACGCGACCGCCGGCTGGCTGACAAGGGCCTGACGGCGGGCAGCCCAATTCTGATCCGCATCTTCAAGGCGGAGTTCGAATTGGAGCTGTGGATGCGCAAGGCGGACCGCTACGAGCTGTTTGCCACCTACCCCGTCTGCTATTGGTCGGGAACCTTGGGCCCCAAGTTGCACGAGGGCGACAAGCAAGCTCCCGAGGGCTTCTATGCCGTCGGGCTCAACCAAATTCATCGGCGCGGGCGCTGGCCACATGCCCTCAATATCGGCTATCCCAACACGCTCGACCGCGCCAACGCCCGCACCGGCTCGCTGATCCTGGTACACGGCGGTTGTACATCGACCGGCTGCTTTGCCATGACCAATCCGGTGATGGAGGAAATCTACGGCTTGGCCGAGCAGGCCTTGCGGCAAGGGCAAGAGCGGATCCCGATCCACGTGTTTCCGTTCCGTATGAGCGAGGCCAACCTCGCCGCTCGCAGCGGCGCGCACGGCGAATGGCGCGCGTTCTGGCTGAATCTGAAGTCGGGGTACGACCTGTTTGAGCGCACGCGCGTGCCACCCAAGGTTGGCATCTGCAACAAACAATACGCTGTGAGTGCCGGCGACCTGACGAGCGGCTGGGGTCCGCCCAGCGAGGTGGCCGCCCCGTGCGCGGAGAGCGATGGCGGCGGGGCGATGCCGTTGGTCACGGCGGAGACGGAGGCGGCCGCCGAGCAGGCGGGCACCATCGTCCGGCCGCACAAGGCGCAATCGAAGCTCCGTCAGCGCTCGACCCGCCATGCCCGCAAGGCCTACGCCGCCGCCCGCCGGGCGCGGCGCGCGGCGCCGATCGAAACCTCCTCGATCATCGGGGCGGTGCCGCCCCACTAGCGCTCAAAGGCGGGCCCGGCAACGCATGGCGCAAACGGTCGTCAGCCAGCGTGCCGCCCGGCGCGGGGCCGGCGAAAGTGGAACGGCGGCGCCGGCCGCCCCGCTTCGGCCTCAGCGATGGCGGTGAAGGCGGCGTGCGCCGGGGACTTGTCACAGGCCGGATCGGCGTTGGCCGCCGAGCCGGTGAAGGCCAGCGCCTGGCAGCGGCAACCACCCCAATCGAGTTCGCGCAAGTCACAGGACCGGCAGGGCTCGCGCATCCAGTGGGTGCCGCGGAAGGCCTGGAAGGCCGCGGAGTGGAACCAGATGTCCTTGAGCCGGCGCTGGCGCACATTGTCGAAGGCGAGGCCGCCGATGCTCTGAGCGGCGTGGCAGGGGAGCACGTTGCCCGACGGCGTAATGGTCATGATGCCGCGGCCCCAGCCACCCATGCAGGGCTTCGGGCGTCTGGCATAGTAGTCCGGAACGACGAAATCGATCACCAGCACGCCCTTGAGCCGGGCCCGGGCCTGGTCGACAAGTTCGGCGCTGTTGAGCACTTGCGCGCGCGTCGGCATCAGCGCCTGTCGATTCTCGAGCGCCCAGCCATAGTATTGCACGTGCGCGACCTCGAGCCGGTGCGCGCCGAGCTCGAGGGCAAGCTCGATGATGGCCGGCAGACTGTCGATATTTTGCCGGTGGATCGGGGCATTGATGGTCAGCGGCAGCTTGAGCGCGCGGGTCCAGCGCGCCACCTCCAGCTTCTTGGCGTGCCCGCCGGCGTAGTGGGCGATCCGATCGGCATTGGCGGCATCGCTATCCTGGATCGATATCTGAACGTGATCGAGACCGCGCTCGGCCAAGACCGCCAGCCGGTCCCGCGTCAGCAACACTCCGGCCGTGATCAGGTTGGAGTAGAGGCCGAGGCTCGCCGCCCGTCCAACGATGTCTTCGAGATCGCGCCGCAGCGTCGGCTCGCCGCCCGACAAATGCAGCTGCAGGACGCCGAGCTCGGCGGCCTGCGCCAGCACATCCTGCCAGATGTCGCTGCCAAGCTCGCCATCGACGCGTTCAAGCGCCAGCGGATTTGAGCAGTAGGGGCATTGCAGCGGGCAGCGATGCGTAAGTTCAGCCAGCAGTCCGATCGGCGCCGTGAGCGCCGTTACCGCCTCGCTGCTGTCGCCAAGCTCTGCACTCACGCCGTGATCACCCCTTTGTCGGCGAGGTCCTGCAGCATGCTCATGACATCGCCCAAGATCTGGTCTTTGCCGGCCGCATAGCGATCGGCGAGCAGGTCGGCGATGCCATCGACGCTGCGCTCACCATCGCAGAGTTTGAGCACCTCAAGCGCGATGGCATCGGGTGTCAGCAGCCGTTCCGGTGCCAGAATGACCCAGCGCTCGCGCGCCGCGTCGTGCCGCAATTTGACGTGGCTCGGCAAGCGCGGCACCGAGGCCGCGGCAATCATCGTGCGCTGCGTGGGCCGCCCTTGGCTCATGCGGGCTCCGGACGAAACGCCCCGGGTGGCACGAGGCCGGGGGTGACATAGGCGTGGTGCAGGGCATCGAGCTGCGCCCACAGCACGTTGCATTTGAAGCGCACCGCTTCGATTGCGGCGGTCTGTTGTGCGGCGGTGACGGCGTGGCGCTTGACGTAGTCGAGCGCGAAGTCGGCATCGCGGTTGGCCTGATCGAGCCGGCGCCGGAAATACTGCATGGCCCGCTCGCCGATGAAGTCGTAATGCTCCAGCATGCCGGCGATGCGCTGTTGGTGAATGCTGGGCGCAAACAGTTCGGTCAGTGACGAGGCCACCGCCTCGACGATCGGCTCCTGCAAGACAAAGCGCACATAGGCTTCGGTGGCGAAACGGGTCGCGGGCAGGGCGCCGCGCATCGATTGCACGTAACCGCGATCGAGGCCCAAGGCGTCGGTCAGTACCAACCAGCGCTCGATGCCACCCTCCTCGCCGCCGTAGCCATCATGGTCGAGCAGCCGATGCACCCACTCGCGCCGCAGTTCGCGGTCAAGCGTGCGGCTCATCAGTGCCGCGTCCTTGCGTGGTACCGCCGCCTGATAGCAGTAGCGATTGAGCGCCCAGGCCTGGACCTGGCCCTTGTTCAGCTTGCCGCCGTGCAGCAGGCGGTGGAAGGGATGCTTGTCGTGGTAGCGCTCGGCGCCAACCTGGCGAATCGCTGCCTCGAGCTCTGCCGGCGATATCGGCTCGGTCATAACTCGATCTCCATCCCGTCCCAGGCGATCTCCCAGCCGGCGCCTTCGACCTCGGCCCGTTCCGGGCTGCCCTGGCGCAAGGCGGGATTTGAATTGTTCATGTGCACGAACACGCGCCGCCGCACGCCCAAGGGCTTGAAAGCTGCCATCGATCCGTGCGGCCCGGCCATGGCGATGTGGCCCATGCGCTGACCGGTCTTGGCCGACAGGCCTTGCACGATCATTTCGTCATCAGTGTAGAGCGTGCCATCGAACAGAACCAGAGGCGAGCCGCGCACACGCGAGGATAAGCCGGCGTCGACGGCCGCACATCCTGGAATATAGAAAAATGCGGCGCCGGTTCTCGGCTCGCAAATCTTGAGCCCGACGGTATCGCCGGTCCTGGTGCCGAAGTCGGCAGCGCCACTCTCAAGATAGAGGGCGACCTTGCCCGGCACCGCGAACGCGGTGACGGTCAGGTCGCCGGCAATGGGGAGCTCGCGATCAAGCGGCATGGTGGTGGTGGCAACAATCGAGCGATCGAGGACTTTGAAGATCGGGTTGGCATCGAGCGCCTCGAGCACGCTGTTGGCGGCGTAAAGGCCAAAGGCGATGCCTTCCCGCAAACTGAGGAGGCCGGCAATGTGATCGACGTCAGCGTTGGTGAGGCAGACGGCGGCAACCGGGCTGGCGCGCGGGCCTGCCGCCGCGGCGGGCCACAGCGCCGGGGTCGCGGCGATCTGCTGGCGCAGGTCTGGGGAGGCATTGAGCAAGGTCCAGGCCGCGCCGTTGCCGCTGACCGCCAGCGAGGACTGCGTGCGCCGCGGCAGCATGGGATCGCCGCTTCGCGCGCCGACACAGTTGCGGCAGTTGCAGTTGATCTGCGGCAGGCCGCCGCCGGCAGCGGAGCCCAGGACCTTGATCAGCATGGCGCTGCCTCGCCGAGCCCCTCAGCAAGACCCGGACCCTAAAATGCGAACGGCGGCCGAAACTTCGACCGCCGTGCAAACAGCGACTTGAACCCTGTGGCCAGGTTTCAGGCCTGATCGAGCTCGGCCGGCAGATAGCTGGTCACTTCCATGCCGACGCTCTCTTCCACCACTTCGGGCTTGTGCCAGTCCTTCATGTCATCCTCCAGCTTCGTCTATGCCCAGAAAACACAAATACAACGTTGCGGCCTTAAGCGTTTCGGTGTTCGCCCGGCGCTTGACCGCTCCGGCTCGCGCGCGGTGCGTCCTCGGCCAAGCGGGCGCAAACGCTAAGGCAACGCCCGAGATCTAGGTTAGCGAACTGTGCCCGAGCGCGCCTGTGACGTCAAGGGAGCAGGGGTCGTTTTGGAGCATCGACGGGATGCCCGGAAATCGCTTAAGAAAATGGCGCAGGCGAAGCCCGGGCGCCCACGCACCGGCGTGCTGCACCGCACAAGTGAGGGGCCGACGGATGGCTGTTGCTGGCGCTGGCATGCCCCGCGCAAACCGGGAGAGCCCGCTGTTCGCCGCGCCCGAGGTCGTGCACCGGACCCTCGCCGATGGCTCCCTTGTGATCGGCTCGGCACGGCGGCTCGGTCCGATCCCGCGCGCGGTGGGGGTATGGCTCGAGCGCTGGGCTCAGCAAGCGCCCGACCGCACGTTTCTGGCGCAGCGCGCCGACCGCGGCGGCTGGCGCCACTTGACGTTCGGCGACGCCCTGCGATCGACGCGCGCCATCGGCCAGGCCCTGATCGATCGCGGCCTCATTGGCGGCGCGCGCCGACCGATCTTGATCCTCGCAGACAACGGCCTCGACCATGGGCTGTTGGGACTTGCTGCCATGCACGTCGGCGTGCCGCTGGCGCCCGTGTCCACCGCCTATGCCCGGCTCAGCCAAGACTTTGCCAAGCTGCGTTATATTCATGATCTGATCGACCCGGCGCTGATCTACGTCGACGACGTCGAGCGCTACTGGCAGGCGCTCAAGGCGATCGGCGCCACCGGCACCGAGATCGTCGCCAGCCGAGGGCAGCTGCCCGGGGTTGCGGTCACCCCGTTCGCGGCGCTGACGCAAGCCTCGCCCACGCCGGCGGTGGATCTGGCATTTGCCGACGTCGGCCCGGATACGGTGGCCAAAATCCTCTTCACCTCCGGTTCGACCGGCCAGCCCAAGGGCGTCATCAACACCCAACGCATGATGTGCGCCAACCAAGAGAGCGCGGCCGCGACCTGGCCGTTGCTCGAACAGCACCCACCGTTGATCGTCGACTGGCTGCCGTGGAACCACACCTTTGGCGGCAACCACAACTTCAACATGATGCTGCGCAACGGCGGCACGCTCTACATCGATGAGGGCAAGCCGCTGCCGGGGTTGATCGGCCATACCATCGCCAACCTGCGCGACATCTCTCCCACGGTGGTGTTCAATGTGCCCCGCGGCTATGCGATCCTGCTCGAGTACCTGGAGCGAGATGAAGGCTTGCGCTCAAGCTTTTTCGGTCGTCTCGACATGCTGCTCTATGCCGCCGCGGCGCTGCCGCAAAGCCTCTGGGATCGCCTGGAACGGCTCGGGCTTAAGGTGCGCGGCGACAAGGTGCCGTTCGTGTCATCCTGGGGGCTGACCGAGACAGCGCCAATCGCCACTTCGGTGCACTGGCGGCTCGATGGTCCAGGCAACATCGGCGTGCCGGTGCCCGGGGTCGAGGTGCGGCTGGTGCCGGTCGGGGACAAGCTTGAGGTCCGCGTCAAAGGCGACAATGTGACCCCCGGTTATTTCAAGAACCCGGAGCAGACCCGCACAGCCCTGGACGAGGCGGGATGGTTCAAGACCGGGGACGCGGTGCGCCTCGCCGATGCGGCCAATCCGGCCGCGGGTCTCATGTTCGACGGACGCACGGCGGAGAACTTCAAGCTCTCATCGGGTACCTGGGTCAATGTTGGTATGCTGCGGCCGGCGGTCATTGCCGCTGGCGCGCCGGTGATCGAGGACGCCGTCGTCACCGGACATGATCGTGACGAGGTCGGCCTGTTGCTGTTTCCAAGCCTGGCGGCGATCAGAAGTCTAGCCCCGCATCTCACCAGCACGGCCACGGTTGCCGATTTGCTCGCCGATCGGGGGGTGCGTCAGGCCGTGGGCGATGGATTGGCGCGGCACAACGCGCAGATGCCGGGGAATTCCACGCGCATCGCGCGCTGCCTGTTGCTGGCTGAGCCGCCCGCCATCGATGCCGGCGAGATTACCGACAAGGGCTATCTCAACCAGCGTGCGGTCCTCTTGCAGCGGGCGCACCTTGTCGAGCGTCTTTACGCCGAACCCACGCACCCCGAGGTGATCGTGATCACCTGATCAATGCGCCCACCGGCCGCCAAGGTCTGGCTTTGGCAGCTTGGCGGCTCGGCCAGCAATCCCCGTCCGAAGGCACTTAACTCATGCTCAAGAACGTTCGCACCATCCGCGTACAGTGGGGCGACTGCGATCCTGCGGGGATCGTGTTCTATCCGCGCTATTTTGAATGGTTCGATGCCTCGACCATTCTGCTGTTCGAGAAGGCGACCGGCATGAAGAAGATCGAGATGCTGGCCAAGCACGGCGGCGCCGGGCTCGCCCTGCTGGAGGCGCGGGCGGTGTTCAAGCTGGCATCGCACTATGGCGAAGATCTCGAGGTCGAAAGCCAGGTCACCGAGTTCCGCCGCTCGAGCTTCTTCGTGCTGCATAAGGTGATGAAGGGCGGCAGCTTGGCGCTCGAGGGCTTCGAAACTCGGCTGTGGACGGTACGCGATCCCGCCGACACCACACGCCTAAAGTCGGCACCCATGCCCCGCGACGTGCTGGTGGGCTTCGGTGCTGCTTGAGACACACGATCGCAGATAGTTGGAAGTCCATCGATTGCATGCAATATAGTCGACCGAGCTGCCGGGTAGAGGCAGAAAATCCGTGAAGCCTGACCGGGTTTCGAAAACGGGCGGCCGGATCAGCGTCGAAGGAGGAGCCCCATGCATCGACGATCAGTTCTCGCGGCCACCGCCGCACTGGGCCTGCTGCTGGCGCCGGGCGCCGGCTGGGCCCAGGACAGCGTGAAGATCGGTCTCATTCTACCCATGACCGGTCAGCAGGCCTCGACCGGCAAGCAGATCAGCGCCGCCGTCCGTCTCTACCAGCAGGAGCACGGCGACACGGTGGCGGGCAAAAAGGTGGAGGTGATCGTCAAGGATGACGGCGCCGTACCCGACAACACCAAGCGGTTGGCGCAGGAGCTGATCGTCAACGACAAGGTCAATGTCATTGCCGGTTTCGGCGTCACCCCGGCAGCGCTGGCCGCGGCACCGTTGGCCACCGAGGCCAAGGTGGTCGAGGTCGTGATGGCGGCGGGCACGTCGATCATCACCGAGCGGTCGCCCTACATCACCCGCACCAGCTTCACCCTGCCGCAGTCGTCGGTGATCATCGCCGATTGGGCGGCCAAGAACGGCATCAAGAAGGTGGTGTCGATCGTATCCGACTATGCCCCCGGTGCCGACGCGGAGAAGTCGTTCAGCGAACGCTTCAAGGCGGCGGGCGGTGAGGTCACCGAGGCGCTGAAGGTGCCGCTCGCCAATCCCGACTTCGCACCGTTTCTGCAGCGTGCCGCCGACGCCAAGCCGGACGCGATCTTCGTGTTCGTGCCGTCGGGCCAGGGCGGCACCTTCATGAAGCAATACGCCGAACGCGGTCTCGACAAGGCCGGCATCAAGCTGATCGGCCCCGGTGATGTCACCGACGACGATCTGCTTCCGGCCATGGGTGATGCCGTAATCGGCGCAGTCACCGCCCACCTTTATTCGGCGGATCATAACTCGGCCAAGAACAAGGCCTACGTCGCCGCCTTCAAGAAGGCCAACAACTTTCGGCCGAACTTCATGTCGGTCGGCGGCTACGACGGCATGCATCTCATCTATGAGGCACTGAAGAAGACCGGTGGCAAGGCCGATGGCGATGCATTGATCGCGGCCATGAAG
>Ga0126376_10002301_pt1 | contig 10775 bp, 7 predicted proteins | sample PanSoiMetPlot_15_FD_92760 | JGI IMG/M metagenome (GOLD analysis project Ga0126376, IMG submission 92760) | Tropical forest soil microbial communities from Panama - MetaG Plot_15 | ecosystem: Environmental > Terrestrial > Soil > Tropical forest > Bulk soil | place: Panama | collected 2016-02-17 | reverse complement strand
GGTGGTTGCCGGGGCTTCACAGGGCCGTATCCCTCCACCCCTCTGGATGAGCGTTATGAAGTTGTGCCCATAACCTTAACCGATGGGGCAACCGGATAACCGGAGGCGCCCCGCCGGCCGCTGACCCCGCCCGGGCCGCCGTGGCCAGATGCCCTAACCTCACCTTCCATGAGCGCCGAACCAGCGGGCCGGGTACTGATCGCGTCCAACCGGGGGCCGGTGTCCTTCACCCTCGGCGAGGACGGGAAGCTGACCAGCCGCCGCGGCGGCGGCGGGATGGTGTCGGGGTTGTCGGCGCTCGCGGGCCGGGCCGAGGTGCTGTGGGTTTGCGCCGCGCTGAACGACGCCGACCGGGCTGCCGCGCGCGCCGCGCCGGACGGGCGGCTCGACGTGTCGCTGTCCGCCGACGGCGCGGGATCGCACGGGCCGGCGGCCGCGGCTTGGCCGGGCGGACCGGAGTCGACGGTGCGGATGCTCGACATCCCCGCCCCGGTGTTCGACCGGGCGTACAACGGGGTGGCCAATTCCACCCTCTGGTTCATCCACCACCTGCTCTACGACACGCCGAACCGGCCGCTGTTCGGGCTCGCGTTCCGCCGGGAGTGGGAGTCGTTCCGCACCTACAGCGCCGCGTTCGCCGACGCGCTCGCCGAGGGCGCCGGGCCGGCCAGCGCGGGAACGGGCGGCGCGGGGACGGGCGGCGCGCGCACCCGCGCCATGGTGCAGGACTACCACCTGACCCTGGTCCCGCGGATGCTCGCGGAACGGCGCCCTGACCTGGCGATCGCGCATTTCTCGCACACCCCGTGGGCGCCGCCGGAATACTTCGCGCTGCTGCCCGACGACGTGGCGCGCGAGGTGCTGGAGGGCATTCTCGGCGCGGACCACGCCGGGTTCCACGCGCAGCGGTGGGCTGACGCGTTCCTCGACTGCTGTGATGCCGTCCTCGGCGCAGAGGTCGACCGGGCAGCGCGCACCGTCCGTCACGCCGGTCACACCACCACCGTGGGCGTACATGCGCTGGGCGTGGACGCGCCGCAGCTCCGGGCCCGGGCCGCGGCCGACGACGTGCAGGCCCACGTCGCCGCGCTCAGCGAGGCGGCGGGCGGCCGGAAGCTGATCGTCCGGATCGACCGCACCGAGCTGTCCAAGAACATCGTCCGCGGGCTGGCCGCCTACCGCGAGCTGCTGATCACCTGGCCGCAGTGGCACGGGCGGGTCGTCCACCTGGCGTTCGCCTACCCGTCCCGCCACGACCTGCCCGAGTACCGCGAGTACACGGCCAGCGTGCAGCGGATGGCGCGGGAGATCGTGGACGAGTTCGGCACCGAGGACTGGGACCCGCTGGTGTTGCAGGTCAACGACGACTACCCGCGCTCGCTCGCCGCGTACCAGCTGGCCGACGTGCTGCTCGTCAACCCGGTCAGGGACGGAATGAACCTGGTCGCCAAGGAGGCCCCGCTGCTGTCCGAACGCGGCTGCGCTGTCGTCTTGTCCCGCGAGGCCGGCGCGGCTGCGGAGCTGGCCGAGGGCGCGCTGCTGGTGAACCCTTACGATGTGTCCGCCACGGCACAGGCCCTGCATGAGGCCTTGTCTATGAACGCTGCAGAACGAAGGCGTCGTGCAGCCCTGCTTGCCCAGGCGAGCGCGGCCTGCCCGCCGGACCAGTGGCTGGCTGCCCAGCTCAGCGCGCTCAAGACGATCGCACCGCGTCAGCCAGCCTGACCAGCAGGGCGGTGACCCCGGCCGGCCCGCCGACCACCAGGTCGGCGTGCCCGGCCAGCGCGGTGACCTCGCCCGAGGCGCTGGCCACCGCCACACCTTTGCGCCCGGCAGCGCGCAGCGCATGGACGGCGTCGAAGGCGGGGATGTCGCCGAGGTCGTCACCGGCGAACAGGATGGCCGCGGGATCGCGTTCGGCGGCCAGGGCGGTGATCGCGGTTCCCTTGTCGACGCCGCGTGGGCGCAGTTCGATGACCAGCCGTCCGGGCTTGCCGTCCAGCCCGGCCCGGCCGGCGAAGTCCGCCAGCGGGCCGGCCAGCAGGGCCAGCGCCTTCTCCGGGTCGGCGGTCCGGCGGGTGTGCACGACGAGCGCGTGACCCTTGTCCTCTACCCAGGTGCCGTCGGGTGCACCGGCCTTGGCGAGGACGCCGGGGAGCCGGGCGCGGGCCTGTGCCACCTCGGGCGGCGGCGGGGGTGAGGTCAGCTCGCCCGTCTCCCAGCGCTCCCAGCCGTGGTGGCCGATCACGATCAGCCCCGGGATGCCGGCGAACCCGCCCAGTTCGACGGCGGCCAGAGCCGGGCGCCCGGTGACGATGGCGAGGGTGCCGACGGCGGTGGCGAGCCGCTGGAGCGCGGGCAGCACGCCGGGGTGCGGGCGGGCCGCGGACGGTTCGCTGACGATCGGCGCGAGCGTCCCGTCGAAGTCCAGGGCGATCAGCGCGCGCCCGGGGTCATCGACGATCGCGGCCAGGGCGGCCGCACCCTCCGGGGTCACGTCCTCGGCGACCCCGGCTACGGGCGGCCGCATCACGCGGCGCCGCCCTCCCCTCGCCCGGCCTGCGCCGAGCGGATCCGCTCGCGGCGTGAGCGCTGACGGCGAAGCCGCTTGACCAGGACCGGGTCCGCGGCCATCGCTTCCGGCCGGTCGATCAGCTCGTTGAGCATCTGGTAGTAGCGGGTGGCGGACAGCCCCAGCTGGTCCGAGATCGCCTGTTCCTTGGCACCCGGCTGCCGCCACCAGTGCCGCTCGAAGGCGAGGACCCGGGTCTCGCGCTCGGACAGTGGTGCCACCTGCCTCACGCTCCTCCCGCGATCCGACTCCCCGGCCGGCCTGAATCCCCGCCCCGCCTGATTCCGCCCGGCCCTCCATGGTAGGCAACAGACCCGTCCTTCCGACACCCGGGCGGGGTGGGTTCTGCGGGACGGCAGGTCTTTCGGCGACGGGCCGCACGACGTACGCTCACCGTTCGTGACCACCTTCGATTGCCTCACCCTCATCACCGATTACGGGCTCGACGACGGATTCGTCGCCGCCTGCCACGGAGTCACGGCCCGGATCGCGCCCGGGGTGCGCATCATCGACATCACCCATCTGGTGCCCCCGGGCGACGTCCGCCGCGGAGCCGCCGTGCTCGCGCAGACCATGCCTTACCTGCCACCTGCGGTGCACGTAGCGGTGGTCGACCCAGGTGTAGGCACCACGCGCCGCGGCATCGCGGTGGAGGCGGGCGATGCGATCCTGGTCGGGCCGGACAACGGCCTGCTGTCGTGGGCGGCCGCGGCCCTGGGCGGGACACGCCGCGCGTTCCAGCTCACCAACGGCGAGTTCTGGCTGCACCCAGTGTCACAGACGTTCCACGGTCGGGACATTTTTGTTCCCGTCGCGGCGCATCTGGCCGCGGGCGTGGACCTGCCCTCGCTGGGCACCGAACTGGATATTGGCGATCTGGTAACCCTGCCCGCGCCGACCAGCCGCGTGCACGACGGCGAGGCTGAGGGCGAGGTGATGTCGGTGGACAGATTCGGCAACGTCCAGTTGTCCATCGCCGCCTCCGACGCCGACCGGATCGGCATCGGGTTCGGCTCGCAGCTTGTGGTCCGCTGCGGCCGCCGCCAGCTCACCGTGCCCTACCTGGAGACCTTCGCCGCGGTGGCACCTGGCGAACTGGTCGCGTTCACGGATAGCGCGGGCCTGATCTCGCTGGCGGTCAACGCCGGCGATGCGGCGCAGCAACTCGGCCTGCCCCCCGGCGCGCACGTACGGCTGACGGCTGCACCGCCGTCCTAACCCGCCGCAGTTTTGCTACGGCATGGGCATAACCCGGGCGAGCCAGATCACGCCCGGTCAGGCCTCAAGCTCTGGCCACAAAACAGCGGCGAACATGACAGAATGCGCAGGGTGCATCCCCGGAGGAGGACCGCAGTGCCGCATGGTCTCCCCCACCGCGCCCTGACTGGCATGGCCGCGGGTCTCACGCTGGCATTTTTGGTTCTGGCCGCCGCACCGGCGCAGGCCGGCCAACCCGGCCAAAATGAATGGTGGCTGAGCACCCTTCATGTCACGAATGCCTGGCAGGTCACGCGCGGTTCCGGTGTCACCATCGCGGTGCTCGATACCGGGGTCGCCCCGGCCCAGCCCGACTTGACCGGCGCGATCACCACTGGCCCGGATTACACGAACTCGGGGCGCACCGCGGACGGGCCGTATTGGGGAATTCACGGCACCCAAATAGCCAGCCTCATCGCGGGCCACGGGCACGGCGCCGGGCAGGCCAGCGGGATCATCGGAATCGCGCCCTCAGCCAAGATCCTCTCGGTTCGGGTGACCCTGGAAAGCAATGACCCGCAGGTTGGCGACCAGACCATTGCGGCCGGCCTGCCGGACGCCATTGCCCGCGGAATCAGGTGGGCGGTCCGGCACGATGCCACCATCATCGATTTGCCGCTCGACCCGGTGACCACGGCAGGGGCGGCGGGTTCTGGTGGCAGCAGCGCCGAGAGGGCGGCCATTGCCTACGCGCTGGCCAAGCACGTGGTGCTCGTCGCGCCGGCCGGCGACGCGGGCGCGGGCCCCGCCCCGGTGAACTACCCGGCGGCCTACCGCGGGGTTATCGCCGTGGGCGCATTCGACCAGCATTTCGTCAAGGCGCCGTTCACCAGTCACCAGCCGTACGTCACGGTGACCGCCGCCGGGGCCGGCGTGACCGTGGCCAACCCGCCCAGCGTCTCGGCTACTGACCCGTCCAAGGCCTATACCCAGCTCAACAGCACCAGCGCGGCAAGCGCGATCGTCACGGGGATCGCGGCGCTCATCCAGGCCCAGTTCCCCGATCTGACCCCGGCTCAGGTTACGCGCGCGCTCACCACGAGCACGAGGTTCCGGCAGCACGGCGGGCGCGGCGACGGCTCTGGCTTCGGCGCCGTCGATGCGAACAAGGCGCTCACCGCGGCGGCGGGCATCGCGGAGACCGTGCCCAAGACCGCCGCCTCGGGCGCGGCCCAGGCGCCGCCCTCGTCCCAGGCGGTGCACAGTAGCGCGATCCACCGGAACGTCAACCAGAAGCTGATCATGGACGCGATCATCGCGGGCGTGGTCTTCCTGCTCCTGCTGGGGTCCATCTTCGCCATCAGAGCGTGGCGGCGACGGCACGCGCGGTCGGCCCGGCTCGCCGAGGTGCGCGCGGCAACCCAGGTCCCGGCGCGCAAGCCGGCCACGGCGAAGAAGGGCACGGCGAAGAAGGGCACAGCGAAGAAGGGCACGGCGAAGAAGGGGGCCGCGAAGAAGGGCACGGCGCCGACCGCGGCCGGGCTCGGGGCCGCGGCCGGGCTCGGGGCCGCGCTCGGCGACCCGCCGGCCGCCGAGGCCGCGCCCGAACTCGAGTCGGCCGGGTTCGTTCCGGCACCGGTCGGCCAGGCCATCCCGGGATCGGGTTCGCCGAGCGTCGCCGGGCCGGCCTTGCCGGGCTTCACCGGATCGTCCGGGTTTACCGGATCGGCAGCGTCCGGGTTCACCGGGTCCGCGGCGTCCGGGTTCACCGGATCGTCCGGCTTCACCGGGTCCTCCTCAGGCTTCACCGGGTCGGCGTTGTCCGGATTCGCCGGTTCGGCATCCTCGGGCTTCGCCGCGTCGGCGTCGTCCGGGCTCGCTGCCGAGGGCTCCACACCGACCGGGCCCGGCGCTCATTCCGGGCCGGGCGCGACCGCCGGGTTTGCGTCTCCCGCCGGGCCTGGCTCACCGGGCATATCGCCGGCCGACCCGACCCCGCCCGACTTTGCCCCGCCAGTGGATCCGGCCTCGGCCACCACCCTGAAACCGCCCGCCGCCGCGGATGGGAACACGCCGCCGTGGGCACCGCTCGCGTCCGAACCACATGCCCCGGCCAAGGACGTGGCGAGCGCGGCGATCCCGGACAGCGCGTTCCCCGCCCCCGCTGCTCCGCCCGCCGACGCGGCGGGCAACAGGACAGAAACCGCTTCCGGCGACCCCAGCCAGAATCGGATGGGCGTCCTGCGTTCGCCCGCGACGCCGCACCGGCCCGCCCCGGCGCGGCCCGCCCACGTATCCGGGCGGCCCCCGTGGGATCCCGCACCGCGGCCGGACAGCGAACTGCCGTGGGCGCAGGCGCCCGCGCCGCCCCGCGGCGGGGCGGAATCGCTGCCCAAGCGGGAGCAGGTACGCCCCGAACCGCCCGCCTGGGATGCGCTGGCCGAGGACGTGTGGCCGGGCGGTCCCCGGAGCGCAGCGCTACATCCGCCGGTCCCGCCGCCCGCGGACAGAAGCCCGGGGCTCGTGGGCCGCCCGGGCCGCTTGGCCACCGGCGGCACCGCGGGCACTGCGGCGATGGGATACGGGCGCGCCACCCGGCCGATGCCTGGCGCCGGCCTGGTGCCGCCCAAGGCCAATTACCCGGAGCGGGCGCGCCCGGGCGAAGAACGCCCGAACCCCGATGCCGGGGTGGAGCCCTTCCGCGCGGCCGGGGCCGAGCCAGCCCCTGCCGCCGACGGTGCTAGCCAGCCCGGAGCCGGGTCCGGGCCCGCCACGGCCAGCACGCCGGCCGACGCCGCAGCGAGCCCGCCGGGCACTCCCCTGCCCAGGCGGCTGGCGACCCCGCCACTCAGGCCGCCGACCCCTTCCCTGCCCAGCCAGCCGGGCACGGATTCTGGCGGCTTCCGCGGTACCGCCCAGGCCTCGTTCCCCTTTGCCGCGCGGCCAGCTACCAAGCCAGGAGCTGCTGGTACTTGGCAGCCCAACGCGGGCGCGGGTCCATTCCCTGCGGCCACCGACACCCCGGCGGCCGGGATAGGGCTGCCCGGCACGGGTTCCGCCGAGCCGGGAGGGCCGGCTCCCTGGGGCGGCGGGTCCAGCACTGTCTCCGCGGCCGACGCGTCCGGTGCAGGCTCCACGTTCCCCCAGGAGGGCGGGCCGAGCGCGGATAACCCGCAGCCGGCCAGCGGCGTCCCGCCCTGGGGCATCACCGATTCCCCGTCGGCACCGGCCGAGGGGACAGTCCAGGCCGATGCCGAGCCCACGGCGCCGGGCCCGCTGAGCGACGCGCCCGCCGCGGGCACGGGCAACGCGGAAACTGGCGACAGCACGGAGACCTTCGCCGCTGTCGATCCCGCTGCGGAGCGGTCGTTCCCCCGTGCCCACCCGGGCGACAGCAGCGAGAGCTTCCCGGCCACGCGGCCGCGCGCCGACGACGACGCGTTCCGGCTGTTCCCGCCGGTGCGCGAAACCGACAACCACCCGCCCGCTCCGCCGGCCACCGGGGACCAGGACTGACCCGGGCCGGCCGCGCCGGCCCCTGCCATGCCCCGCTCAGCGCTTGGGCTGGCCCGCCTCGGTGCTCTGTTCCTCCTTGCGCACCGACGCGTACATCGGCACGTACTCCTGCCCGGATAGGCCGCCGATGGCCTTCATCACCTCATCCGTGATCGCCCTGCGGGCCTGTGCGGCCGGGCGGTGATCCCGGTAAGCCTCGAACGTCAGCGGCTCGCCGACGCGGACGCCGACCCGGTGCAGCGACGGGATCGAGTGCCCGGGCGGCAGCACCCGGTCGGTGCCGATCATGGCCACCGGGATGACCGGCAGCCCCGACGCCAGGGCCAGCCAACCGACCCCCGTCCGGCCCCGGTACAGCCGGCCATCGGGTGACCTGGTGCCTTCCGGGTAGATGCCGAACAGTTCTCCCGCTCGCAGCAGGCCCAGCGCGGCATGCAGCGTCTCCTGTGCCGAGCGGGTGTCCCCGCGGTCCACGGACAACTGTTTGGTGGCCCGCATGTAGGCGGCGGCGAACCGCTGGCCGGGCCGGGTTCCGGTGAAGTACTCCGACTTGGCGGCGAAGGTGACCGGCCGGGTGAGCACCAGCGGCAGGAAGATCGAGTCGACCAGGGACAGATGGTTGGACGCGAGGATGGCACCGCCGGTGGCCGGGATGCGCTCCCCGCCAGTCACGCTGGGCCGCCACAACAGATGCAGAACCGGCCCCGCGAGCGCTCGGCTCACGCGGTACTTCACTCGACCCTCCACACCATTCGTCAGCCGGGATTCAACGATAACCGCGGCCCGCCGGCAGTCATCAAAACGGTCGGATCAGGCCGGCCAGGATATCGCTATCGGCCTCGGCCATGAACCTCACGGGCGGACCCCCGCCGGCCTCGGCCTCTCACGTGCAGATGTTCTGACTAGCCGTCCGCGGCTTGAATGTGGACGCGGGCTGCGGAGCGGTCGCCGGCCCGGCGGTAACGGTCGTCCCGTAGTCCGTGCCGAGCAGCAACGTGATATGCCCGGTACCCAGCGCCTTTGCCGGGCCGGATACCTGGGACAGCGAGGCGCCGTGCACATCCTTGGCCAGTAGCAGGGCTTCCGCCTCCTGACCCGCGTGGTAGCGGATCACGGTGTGGCTGACCGCCGTGTTACGGGCCGTCCCGGTGCGGCGGACCTTGAAGCCGTCTTGCTGCAGCAGGGCGCCCACGTTGTCCTGCAGGCCGATGGACGTGGTCCCGTTCAGCACCACCACCGTGATCTTGGCGCGGGACAGGTGGGGCGAACGTGGGTTCTTGAGCAGAGCCTGGCTCACCGGCACATCGTGGCGGAAGGCCTGGAAGATCAGGCTGTCCTGCGGCTGAGTCCAGAGCAGGTTGGCGGTGTCCGCAGGGTCCACGTAGGAGCGGGGATAGGTGGGCAGGGTGAAGAACGTGACCTTGCCACGCGGCACGTTCTTGAGGCTGGTGGCCAGGTTGTACAGACCATGGATGCCACCAAGCTGGCTGTCGATCGTCAGCGACTTGGTGGCCGCGTCGAGGAACCGGTACAGGGCAATCGGGTTGAGTTCCTTACTTTTGACCTGGCTCACCAGCGAAGACATGAACGCCTGCTGCCGGGTGATGCGCTCCAGGTCGCTGCCGTTGCCGAGCGTGTACCGTGCGCGGACGTAGGCGAGCGCCTGCCCGCCGTTGAGGATGTGATGTCCCGCGGTCAGGTGCAGCCTCGACTTGGGGTCGTTGATCGGCGTGGTGTTGCACTCCGGCACCCCGCCGACGGCGTTGACCATGTCCTTGAGCCCGTCGAAGTTCACCACCACGAAGTGATCGATCCTGATGCCGGTGTTTCTCTCGACGGTCCTGATGACGCACGCGGTGCCGAGCGCGGTCTTGTTCCCGTACAGGTTGCCGATCGTGAACGCTTCGTTGATCTTGAACGTTTGCGCGGCGGCCGTCTGGCCGTTGCCCATCCGGCAGGCTGGGATGTTCACCCAGGAGTCGCGCGGGATGGACATCACGTCGGCCCACTTGCGGTTCGCGGCGATGTGCACGATGAGCAGCGTGTCCGAGTGGTCGGTGTTGAGCTGCGCGCTGCTCCCGTAGCCACGGCCCTGGCCGTGCCTGGTGTCCGAGCCGATCACCAGGATGTTCTGTGCCTGCGGATGGAGGTCGACGGGCCGGCTGCCGAGCATGCCGGAGACATTCACCTGGTGCAGGTTTGCGTTGAGGTGCCGGTAGACGAGGTAGCTGCCGATAGCCGCGAGGAGCACGATGGCAGCGAGCGAGCCAGCCACCCAGGCGAGGATCTTCTTCCGGCGGCTCCACCCACGGGGCACGACCGGCAACGGCGCGGTGGGAGGCGGAGGCGGCGTTCCGGGGGCCTCGGCGCCCCCCGGATCGGTGTCCGCCTCCGGGGCCTCGGTACTCCCTCGGGCGGCATCCGCCCTAGGTACGTCGGCCGCATCGGCAGGATGCATCGTCTCTCCCATGTCCGGTACGGCTGGGTGACCGCGATCCCACGTCACTTTAGGCAAACGCAAAAAAGGCCTGCCAGGTTTCCCGGCTGGCAGAAGCGTTCACATCAGGTCCCGTCCGCGGGGATGAACCATGGCCACCCGCTAGGTCTCTACCCGGTCGGTGCCGCGACATTCGCATCAATCTTCCCTGCTACGGCGCACCTGACTGCGATGCGGAATTGACCCTGGATGCCAGACCCATGCCGGTCGCCTGCCCGGCAGGGAATTGTGGGCTCTGTCAGGATCAGCCGAGCGTATTTCACCGCCCGCAAAGGCAACGTTTGAGTCAAGGACGTTCCACGGCCATCTCCCTGGCTGCTAAGCCCGGTCACGAAGCGTAACCACTTGTGGGGCAGCAGCGCCATTGAACGCCGGGATGACGATGCCGGGGCGCAGCGTGATGACGACCTTCACAAGTCCTCGGCTACCTGACCGGGCATGCTGCCGGGCTGGCCGGGCCCCGCTGGGTGATGACCTCGCCCGTGTCTTCACAGAGCCGCTGCTCAATTGCCCGACCGCGGTGCAGCCGATGACCGAGGGCACGAGACCCCCACCAGCTCACCTACGGCTGCGCCAGCCGGCACCGGCTGGATGGTCCATGCCGTGGACGTGCCGGCAATCCCCAGGCTGCTCAGGTTCAGGGTCATCGCGATTGCTGCGCCTGCCAAAGCCGCTTCAACGTCCTCTCCTCGCTTGCTCTGCGGGGCGGCGTGACCCAGTGAAGACTCCGGGGAGCATTGTCACACTGCGCCCGGCTTGCCCGCGACCGGAGATTGCCGTCGCGGGCGAGCCGGGCGCGCCGGTGGTACCAGCGTGAGCGGGGCGCCTGGCTGGTGGCGAGGCGATCTGAACAGGACTACGAAGCAACAAAAGAGCCCGGAGCGGGGGCGAATTCCGGCTATCGCTTGCCATGCCCCCTGTTCAAACTGATACTCCAGTCACGAGCAGATGTGCATTCACTAAACAAATGCTCGCCGACACACGGCGCGGGGC
>Ga0126376_10002295_pt1 | contig 10785 bp, 8 predicted proteins | sample PanSoiMetPlot_15_FD_92760 | JGI IMG/M metagenome (GOLD analysis project Ga0126376, IMG submission 92760) | Tropical forest soil microbial communities from Panama - MetaG Plot_15 | ecosystem: Environmental > Terrestrial > Soil > Tropical forest > Bulk soil | place: Panama | collected 2016-02-17 | reverse complement strand
GAGCAACGAAGACGTCTTGCCGCTGGCGCTTGTAACGCACGTATGAAATCAATGAATGCTTTAGCTCGTGCTCATATGTTTTTGTTCTCGCACGTTTGCTTTGGACTTGGGCTTATCTGATCTCGGCGATTGCATACATGATCTGCCGCGGATCACGTGTGCTTTGCTCCGGTGCATACGTGATCTGTTGCTGATCACGTGCGCTTTGCTCCGGTGCATACGTGAGCTGCCGTCGATCACATCTGCGTTAGCGCAATGCATACATGATCTACCGCTGATCACATCTGCTTTAGCTCGATGCTTATCTGCATCGCGTTAAGCAAGCATGGAAGAAGTGATTCATCACGTGATCGCAGCCGATCATGTGAAACCGGACCTGTTAGTCGTTTGCTCAACTGCGATCAGGTTTCGATCAATGCCCGTCGTTTCTTACTTGCAAATTTTCAAGGATTGTTCGGACCGACAAAGATGGTCCATATACATGTGGTTGGTTGAGAGAAAACGTCACACTGCAATTTGAAAAATTTTTTCGCACGCCGAATTACGTGCGCGTAGTGCTCCAGAGGAGCACGATGTTTATAGCCTGAAATCTATTAGCTTCGCGCTCCAGCGGAGCGCAATGTGCCGCTCCCACGGAGCGGAATAATTAACTTACATGCGGAGCTATAAACATCTTGCTCCTACGGAGCAAAGAACCCTGACTGACCAAAGGGGGTGTTGCCATCAGCACCAGCAGCGCCGCCGATCTCGATACCGGCTCAGCACCGGCGCGACAAATTGCTTTCCAAACTTATCCGTTGACTTTTCCTGGCAAACGGGAATAGTGTCTGCTGTTCCTTACGAGTCTGGCTTTCGTAACACACGCAAATCCCCCTAGGTGCGACGACCGATGAAAGTAGGCTTTAATAGAATTTTCTGGGGGCTTCTCTTCGTCATCCTCGATATAAGGGTTAACTCCATCGATCTGTTCCTGCCGGACTTTGTCGGCTACATTCTCATAGCCAGTGGCCTCAGCTTGTTGGCTCCATACGACAAATGGTTTCGAAGGGCCAGGGTCCTCGCGATCATTATGATCTTCTTTTCTCTTACTAATCTTGTCGAGGTAAAGGTTGATTCCAAAGAGGCGCCCAAGGTGAGACGAGAGTGGTTTTCACTCTTAACCGGCGATCTAAGTACTTTGCTCCCTCAGCAGATCGATTCAGCCCGTCTTTTACGTACCACCACTTCAGGAAACGCAATCAACGCAAATAGAACTCACAACCCCGAGCGAGATGAAGACAGGGTATTGGGAGAGTACTCTGACGGCACGGTTGTCCTGATTTTGCGTTATGCGTCGTCTGATAAAGCCTTTGAAGCACTGAAGCAGAAGCAGGAAACGGAATACTCCTTTGACGCGATTCGAAAAAGAGCTGAGTCGGATGCGTCTTTCAAAGCGGACCAGATGTCGGCGCAACACGAATCTTCCGGCGGTGATCAAGTAGCGTCTTCAGCATACTTAAAAGTAGAAGCTGCAGATAGGGTGATACAACAATGGTGGAATCGAGGGGCGATATGGTGGAAGCCATCAAGCTGGCATGATGAAGGAGGCTGGAGCGGTAATTTATTGTACATAGTTGAGGGGTATCGTGCTTCTGCTGATGTTTACAAATCAACCTTCGAATATAAGAGCCACAATGGAAACGATGCGCTCTTTCCAATTTCAACGGTCGGTAGCCTCCTGGACACACTTTTGATTTGGGGACTATGTTCAGGGATCATTGCACTATCCGTCTCTTTCAATAATTACGATTTAATGCAGACAGCGAGGAGACGACGGAACTGGTATTTTATATTGGCAATCCCGGGCTTGGCGGTATCGATAATGTCCTTCATTGCACCAGAAGCTGTGTTGAACATGGTGACCTCCGGAGGCAGTGGATTAGTTATACCTTACGTATTCGCGGTACTGATTTCATTTCTATTCATCATGCTGCTAATGAGAAGAGCAGCAAACACTTTGCAAGAGTCAGTTTCCTCAGACCATCAAACAAATCTGTTTCCTTCGTGATAATCCGATTAGCAGCCGCGGATAGTGATTTGACACTCTCTCCAACCGACAAGTAAACTCGCGCGTTTCAAATCCAACACTAAAATCAAAGGAATAAAACCGAAATGGGTGCGCGAAAGAAGATTACGGTTGTGGGCGCCGGAAATGTCGGTGCGACTGCGGCACACTGGCTCGCGGCGAAAGAGCTGGGCGACGTGGTGCTGGTGGATATTGTCGAGGGAGTACCGCAGGGAAAGGCGTTGGACCTGGCACAAGCCGCACCCATCGAGGGTTTCGACGTGCGCATGGTGGGTTCAAACACGTACGACGAAACCGACAACTCCGACGTCGTGATCATCACCGCGGGTCTGGCGCGCAAGCCCGGAATGAGCCGCGACGATCTGTTGAAGACAAACGCCGACATCGTTTCGAAAGTCGTTGACGAAGTTGTGCGGCGTTCGCCAAACACGATCCTGATCATTGTTTCGAATCCGCTGGATGCGATGTGCCAGGTGGCGCTCAGGCGATCCGGGTTTCCGAAGCATCGCGTGTTTGGAATGGCGGGCGTGCTCGACTCTGCGCGCATGCGTTGCTTCCTTGCCGAAGCGCTGGACGTGTCGGTGGAGAATGTGACGGCATTCGTGCTGGGTGGACACGGTGACACGATGGTGCCGTTGCCACGTTTCTCCACGTGCGCGGGTATTCCGATCACCGAGTTGCTGCCGAAAGACAAGATCGACGCGATCGTGAAGCGAACGGCGGGTGGTGGTGCCGAGATCGTGAGCTTGTTGAAGTCTGGATCCGCTTACTATGCGCCGTCGGCGGCGGCTGTGGAGATGACGGAGTCGATCTTGAAGGACAAGAAGAAGATTCTTCCGTGTGCGGCGTACCTGGAGGGTGAGTACGGCATTAATGGATTATATGTTGGGGTGCCATGCAAGCTTGGCGCACGCGGATTGGAGCAGATCATCGAGATCAATCTGACGGCGGAAGAGCGGATTGCGTTGCAGAAGAGCGCGTCGGCAGTGCAGGAGCTGGTGGACGTGCTCGGCGTTTAGATAGTTGGAGACAGGATTTACAAGATTGAACAGGATTTACATGATAATCCTGAAAAATCTTGTAAATCCTGTCTAACAGATCTCACCCTTTAAGCCAGCCTAATAGACCGTGGATCACAGTCTCACGATTCTCTTCGTAAATGGCGCGCGTGAGCGGGATGTTCATCGGGCAAGCCTTGACGCAGTTTTGCGCGTTGCCGCAGTTGGTGATGCCATCTTCCCCCATGATCCCTTCGAGCCGCTCCTTGCGGTCCATCTGCCCCGACGGGTGCATGTTGAATAAACGCACCTGCGCAATTGCCTGCGGCCCGATGTAGTGGTCGCCCTCGTACTGCGGACACGCTTCCAAACAACAACCACACGTCATACAACGCGAGTAAGCATAACGCTCCTGCACGTCGTCCTGGTCCATTCGCGGACCCGGCCCGAGATCGTAAGTACCGTCCATCTCGATCCACGCATGCACACGACGCAGGTGATTGAACATCTGCGAACGATCCACCACCAGATCGCGAATGTTCGGAAATTTCGACATCGGCTCCTGCTTGATCGGTTGTTCCAGATTATCGATCAATGCCGAGCATGACTGCCGCACACGCCCATTGATCACCATCGTGCAGATGCCACACACCTGCTCCAGACAGTTCATCTGCCAGACGGGCGGCGTAGTCCGCTCGCCGGCCTTGTTCACCGGATTCTTCTGAATCTCCATCAGGCACGAGATGATGTTGAGATTCGGGCGATAAGGAATCTCAAAATGTTTTCAATACTGTAGTGAGTGGGGATTAGCGTGGTGCCGGATGTGAATCTCGACTGTCTTTGGTGGTGGAGAAGTTGGTCTTGGATGTGCTGACATCTTTTACGCTTTTTTAGCCTTGCTGTAGTCGCGCTTGCGCGGCGCAAGCAAAGAAATGTCGACCGGCTCATATGAAAACACCGGACCCTCACCGGAATACTCCGCGATTGTCGTTTTCAAAAAGTTCTCATCGTCGCGGTCCGGAAACTCGGGTTTGAAGTGTGCTCCACGCGATTCGTTGCGATTCAGAGCGCCCAGCGTGATCACACGCGCGAGCTCGAGCATGTTGGCGAGATGACGCGCGTGCGGTAGCGCCATCGTGGCCCAGAGATTCGAGTCGTTGATCGAGATGCGTTTGTAACGATCTATCAACTCCAGCAACTTACTGTCGGCTGCCTTGAGCTTGTCGTTGTAACCAACCACAGTGACGTTGTCAGTCATCCACTTGCCCATCTCCTGGTGCAACACATACTGATTCTCGTCACCACTCTGCTTGATCAACTTCTCATTGATCTCCTGCTGGAGTTTCAACTCCTGATCGTAAATTCGAGATCCGTCGGCGCCGTTGCGCTCGATATTCTTCGCGTATTCCATTGCCGCCGGTGCTGCGATAAAACCGCCGTAGACACAACTGACGAGTGAGTTTGCTCCCAAACGATTCGCGCCGTGAATCGAGAAATCGCATTCGCCGGCGGCCAGCAGGCCGGGAATATTTGTGCGCTGGTTGTAATCTACCCAAAGGCCGCCCATCGAATAATGCACGCCCGGGAAGATGCGCATCGGTACGTGACGCGGATCGTCTCCTACGAACATCTCGTAGATTTCCATAATCGCGCCGAGCTTGCGATCGAGAACTTCGGCCGGAATATGCGTCAGGTCGAGATAGACCTGGTTCTGACCGCCGATGCCCATGCCCTCGATACAGACTTGAAAGATCTCTCGCGTGGCGATGTCGCGCGGCACAAGGTTGCCGTAAGCGGGATACTTCTCTTCGAGAAAGTACCAGCGCTCATTTTCAGGAATCGAAGACGGTGATCGAACGTCGCCTTTCTTACGCGGCACCCAAACACGTCCGCCCTCACCGCGCGCCGACTCAGACATCAGTCGCAACTTGTCTTCGCCGGGAATCGACGTCGGATGAACCTGGATGAACTCGCCGTTAGCATAACGCGCGCCCTGCTGGTAACAAGCTGAGTCAGCGCTGCCGGTGCAGACCATTGAATTAGTCGATTTACCAAAGATGAGACCTGGACCACCGGTAGCCATGATCACTGCGTCAGCAGGAAAGGCTTTGAGCTCGAGTGTCTGCAAGTCCATCGCGATCAGTCCCCGACAAACCTGATGATCGTCGAGAACCAAAGACATCATTTCCCAGTGCTCAAACTTTCTGACTTTCCCGTTGACTTCATAACGGCGCACTTGTTCGTCGAGTGCGTAGAGAAGTTGCTGGCCTGTCGAAGCGCCGGCGAAGGCGGTGCGATGGTGTTTAGTGCCGCCGAAACGACGAAAGTCGAGCAATCCTTCGTTGGTGCGAGAGAAAGGAACACCCATGCGGTCGAACAGGTAAATGATCGAGGGCGCCATTTCGCACATTGCCTTTGCAGGCGGTTGATCGGCGAGGAAGTCGCCACCATAGATAGTGTCGTCGAAGTGTTCCCAGGTCGAATCACCTTCGCCTTTGGTATTGACTGCGCCGTTGATGCCGCCCTGTGCACAAACAGAATGCGAGCGCTTCACCGGCACGACGGAAAACAGATCGACAGCATGGCCTGCCTCCGCGATTTTCATGGCCGCGGCCAGACCTGCCAGCCCGCCTCCGACAATCGCGATTTTCATTCCATTACTGGCCATTAATGAATGATTCCTCCTAACAATCCGCCATCACGTACGAAGGCGATCGCCGCGTTGATGCCGACCAGCAGCAACACCGCTCCAAACGCGATGCATGCATAACCTGTCAAACGCTGGGCACGCTCGCCAATCGTGATGCCCCAGTCGACGAGAAACAACCAGATGCCATTCGCAAGATGCCAAACCGTGGCGGTGATGCCAATAATGTAGACGATCATGATTGGCACCATGTGAAACTCACGCGCGACGATATTGAATGCTTCGTTCGGATGGTCAGCCACGGACATGTTGTTTAATCCGGGAATCAATCCGAAGCGGAAGTTGAGCACGTGGAACGTGATGAAAAAGAACAGGATTACGCCGGTTATTCTTTGGATCAGATAAAACCAGTTGCGCGAGTATGGGTACGCGAGATTGTTTGGCCGCGCTTCGGCGGTGATTACCAGACCGTAAACTGCGTGATAAATGAGCGGAATAAAGATGCCGCCAATCTCTACAAAAAGGATATACGGAATTGACTGTAGATCTTTGACGGCGTTATTAAAATCGCCCGCGCCGGTCAGCGCTTTTGAATTAGTGTAAAAGTGTTCTAAAAGAAAGATTCCAAGAGGGAAAATACCGGAAAGCTGGTGCAGCTTGCGCAAGACGAAGGTCCTGCTCAAACGAATAGCCAAAGATCCACTCCTTTGCCGAGATCCCGATCAGGCAGGTTGTTAATGAGTCTGAACAGAGCAATTGAATTATATTGGGAAGTGCAGGAAATTCAAAACCGCCCAAAAAGGCACAATTTTCGGTTCCTGCTCCGTAGGAGCAGAATGTTTAAGGCACAAATTCGGTTCCTGCTCCACAGGAGCAGAATGTTTAAGGCACAAATTCGGTTCCTGCTCCATAGGAGCAGAATGTTTATAGCCTTATAGGCATTCACATCTATCGCTCCGTCAGGAGCGACATGTTCTTCGATGGTGGCGCTCCTACGGAGCGCTAGCTTGGTTGCTGTCGTGGAGCTATAAACATGTTGCTCCTCCGGAGCAAAGAAGCGAACGCGTCGCGAAAAACATGTTGCTCCTCCGGAGCAAAGAAAAGCGAACGCGGCACGAATATGAGTGAGCTTCTACAGAAGACTTTAGCTGAGATGGCGCGGTTGATTCGCGAGCGCGAGGTGTCGCCGGTGGAAGTTGCGCAGGAGCATTTGGAACGGATTGCGGAGCTGAATCCGGCGCTGAATGCGATTGTCACGGTTGCGCCGGACGTGGTTGAGCGCGCTCGTATTGCGGAAGCTGCGGTGTTGCGAGGGGAAGAACTTCGTCCGCTGCATGGAGTGCCGGTTACGATCAAAGACACGATCGAAACCGCAGGCATTCGGACTACGAGCGGTTCGAAGATGCGCGCCGACTATGTTCCGCAAACCGATGCTCCTGCGGTTGCGCGTCTGAAAGCAGCGGGTGCGATTATTCTGGGAAAGACTAATGCGGCGGAGATGGCGATGGACTACAACGCCGACAATCCTGTCTTCGGTCGTGCGAATCATCCTCTCAACCCAAAGCTTACGCCCGGCGGCTCGAGCGGCGGAGAAGCTGTCGCCATTGCAACGCGGATGTCGCCCGGCGGGCTTGGAAGCGATCTTGCCGGATCGGTGAGAATCCCGGCTCATTTCTGTGGCATCTGTAGCTTGAAACCGACCAACGGGCGCATACCTGGTGAGATGCAGTTTCCGCCGAGCATTGGTCCATACTCACTCGGCGCGGTCATCGGACCAATGGCGCGCACAGCCGGCGACTTGCGTCTGCTGCTCCACGCGTTAAGCGAAGATCCTTTTGGGCCACGGTCGTTTGACCTTCACGGGCTTAGAGTGGCGTGGTACACGGACGACGGAGTTGCGCCAGTTACTGATGAGACGATGGGCGCGGTTGCAGCGGCCGCGCGCGCGTTAAGTGATGCGGGCTTGATCGTGGAAGAGCAGCGGCCACCGAACGTCGAACGCGGAAATGAGCTGTGGTTGAAGATGTTCTCGAGGGCGTCTGTGGTTCAGTTGAGACAAGTCTATAAAGGCCGGGAGCGTGAGGGAGGCTCGTTCGTGCGTTGGCGTCTCGGCACGGCTGACGACACTCCACCGCCGACGTTGGATGAATACATTGCCACCTGGATGGAGCGAGATCGTTTACGCGAAGAATTGGTTCAATGGATGGAAACGACGCACATTATCGTCGCACCAGTCGGTGCAACGCCTGCATATCCACACGACACACTGAAAGTCACCGTTCGCGGTTCAACCATGGGCACGTTTCGAGCTTTCAGCTACGCCCAAACTTTCAACGTCTTTGACTTGCCGGTCGTAACCGTTCCCGCGGGCAAGTCAAACGACGGCTTGCCGATCGGGGTCCAGATTGCCGGATCTCCATTCACGGAAGAGATGGTCCTGGCGGCTGCTGAGATTGTTGAAGAAGCTTTATCTGTGTAATCTGTGCGCTAAGGAGTCAAGACAATGGACCCAATCGCATCAGTTCTTGCCTTTCTCTTCTTCGGATTCATCGGCATCGTGCTGCTGGTTATCGCGGTCAAGACGATCAGAATCGTGCCGCAGGCTACGGTCATGCTGGTTGAGCGGCTGGGTAAGTTTGACAAGGTTGCCAGCAGCGGGCTCAACATCCTCGTACCTTTTCTCGACAAGCCACGCGCGGTCTATTGGACCAACACGCGGCCGGGACTGGTATCCATCGACTTACGCGAGCAATACATCGATCTGCCCCCGCAGCCGGTGATCACCCGCGACAACGTCACGATTCACGTCGATTCAGTGGTTTACTGGCAGATAACCGATCCGATAAAAGCAGTTTACGAGATCAACGATTTGGTTGGCGGTATCGTGCAGTTGACGATTACGGGCATGCGCGCCGTGATGGGTGAGATGGACCTGGACCACACACTCTCACAACGCGATCAGATCAACGCCAAGCTGCGTTTGATCCTTGACGAGGCAACTGACAAGTGGGGCGTGAAGGTGACGCGCGTCGACGTAAAAAACATCAATCCTCCTGACGATGTACGCATCACGATGGAGAAGCAGATGACGGCGGAACGCAACCGGCGCGCGCTCGTGTTGCAGGCTGAAGGTGATCGGCAAGCAGCGATCACGCGTGCGGAAGGTGAAAAGCAGGCGGCAGTGACACGTGCGGAAGGTGAAAAGCAGTCGGCGATACTCGCGGCTGAAGGCGCGGCGCAGGCGCGCTTGCGTAATGCCGAAGCGGAGTCGGAGGCGTTGACTAGAATTGCGCAATCGATACCGGGTGGGGATCCGGGGCATTACCTGATCACGATGCGTTATATCGAGAGCTTGCGCGACATGACACGGACGAACAATTCGAAAGTGATCTTCATGCCGGTTGAGACTTCGTCGATGCTGTCGAGTGTTGGGGCGATTAAGGAAATGTTGTCACAGACGGGTGAAACGGATGAGAAGGACAAGCCGCCACCGGCACCGCCTCGGCCACGCGAACTGCCAAGGTAAGTTAGCTTGTAAAATCTTGCTAATCCTGAGCCTCTTGCAAAACTCTTAAATAACGTAAGAGCGATGCATTTCTCTCACCCCAACTTAAACGCGCCGTCGAGTTTTTGCTCTGCGAAAGTCTCAAAGCAAAACCAGCGCAACTTTGGAGCGTGTTTCCCCAACCACTACAGCAGTGGTGAACTCTTGAAGCGCTGATTAGCCTTAGACCACCAAACGTAGTAGTTGATCTGCAGTCAGGACCAGTAGCCCGAACATCAGACTACTCATTACCTTGGCCGGCCCACGTACACGGACCAGACGGCCGCAAAACTCTTCCTTCAAGCGTGCGAATACTCGCTCCACTGCTGTTCGTTCCCGAAAACGAAGCTCCTGATGCGGCGCTAACTCTCGTTTCTTACTCCAACGGCGACAATGAGCAATGATCGGTTCATGTCCTAAGGAGCGGCTATGTTCCCGGATGATCTCCGCATCGTAAGCCGCATCCATCAGATCATAGAGATTGGTCACGCGCTGCGCGCTCATAGTCGCCAACGGCAAAGCTACTTGGCTGTCGTGCAACGAAGCCGAAGTTAGAATACAGCTAATGGGTATCTGGCCATCGGCTACATCCAGGTGCAGCTTATAGCCTACCCAATGCTGTGGGTAACCGCGGCTGTCTATTTTCCTACCATGATCGCAAAGCTGCGGCAGGTCACTAATCATCTCCTCCAAGCTCATACTTTGTTGACGTTGCAAACGCTTCAAAGGCTTGGGCGCGAGCACTTCTCCTTTCTTCGGGCGGCCACGCTTTCTCACTACGGTCGGCGTGGGTTTGCTTTTCGCTGCCGCTCGTTCGCGCACCGTGATTTCTGTAGAGTCTCTGGAGATGTGGCCCACCAGTCGTGGCCTTTCATACTGCTCAATTACCTGCGCGTGCACTTTTACGGCTAATTGACCCTGGGAAAACTCGGCAAAAGCGCGCGAAAAAGTAGCCTCACTTGGTAATTGGCTTTGTCGTTCCCAGCCACACAAGCGGCGTAATTTGTCATCGCTGGCTAACCGTTCCAATAGCTGTCGGGTCGTACTCAGGTTATAGAAAGCCTTGGCCACAAAGGCGCGCGCTATGGCTCTCCGATCTTCGCGCGGTCGTCCCGGATAACCGCGGCTGCCGCTGAGGAAACTTTCGATGCTTAGCAACTCAAAGATCGCAATCAGTTGTTTCTGCTTTTCACTCAGTTCCCCCAATTCCGCTTGCAACCAGGGAAACAGTGTTCCTTGTATGGTCAGCCAAAACTGTGATAGCGTGCCTGCCAAGAAGGACATGGTGATCTCCTCTGTCTGTTTTGATCGTTTGGCAACGTCATCTTAACAGTCAGCAGTTCATTGCCATGTCTTTTCTTTTCAAAAAGCTACTCCCACCAGGAGTTTTGCAAGAGGCTCAATCCTGTCTGATATTATCCGTAGGTGCCAGAGCGCCACAAACTAATGATTGTCGCGGGTGAGCCGTCAGGTGATGCTCACGCCGCCGCGCTTGTCAGAGCCTTACGCGAACGCGCCGATCTCGACTTCT
>Ga0126376_10002294_pt1 | contig 10787 bp, 10 predicted proteins | sample PanSoiMetPlot_15_FD_92760 | JGI IMG/M metagenome (GOLD analysis project Ga0126376, IMG submission 92760) | Tropical forest soil microbial communities from Panama - MetaG Plot_15 | ecosystem: Environmental > Terrestrial > Soil > Tropical forest > Bulk soil | place: Panama | collected 2016-02-17 | reverse complement strand
GAGGGGGATTTTTCGGTTTCGCGCGACATATCGAATGCAAGATGCCTCACGGCGAACCGTAGAAAACGGCTCCTGATTATGCTGATATGGCCGTCGTAGTCCCGATGTGGAAATAGTGTTGATCGAAAGGAAGAAGATGATGAAGCTGAAATTGAGTATCACTTTGCTGCTGGGTACCGTCATCGGGCTTGGCAGCGTCTCAGGGTATGCGGCCGCCGGGGCTGTCTATACGATGAGCAATTCGAGCACCGCAAATGCAATTCTCCAATTCAATCGCTCCGCCGGCGGCCAGCTTTCGCCTGCCGGGATCTTTCCAACGGGTGGTCGTGGCACAGGTGGCGGCTTGGGAAATCAGGGAGGGCTGGCGATTGATGACGAGAAGGGCCTTCTCTTTGCCGTCAACGCAGGCAGTAACAACATTTCGGTTTTCAGGATTACGGAAGACGGGCTTCAACTTGAGGATGTCGCCGGTTCCAATGGCAGCCGCCCGATCAGCGTCACCGTGAACCGCAAATTCCTCTATGTGCTGAACAACGGTGGAGCGGTTGGAGGAAGCGACAGCATTGCAGGCTTCAAGATAGGTAAGAACGGCGAACTGTCATCGATCATTTCCGGGATTCCTTTAAGTGCACCCTCGGTTGGACCGGCACAGATTGGCTTTAACGCAGGCGGCGATGTGTTGATCGTTACTGAAAAGAATACGAACAAAATCGACTTGTTCTCTGTGGATGAAGAAGGCGTTGCCAGCGGTCCTCGGGTTGTGGCTTCAGCCGGAAGTACACCGTTTGGGTTCGCTTTTGGGAAGCGCGATCAGGTGTTCGTTTCTGATGCGTTTGGAGGAGCCGCGAATGCCGGGGCTTTGTCGTCCTACAGGGTCACGGGGGAGCAGGGTTTGGAAACGATCGTGCCTGCGGCCAATGACAGGCAATCGGCGCCATGCTGGGTGGTTGTCACTAATGATGGCCGATTCACCTACACGACCAATACTGGCAGCGGAACCATATCCGGATACGGCATCTCTTTCGATGGATCGCTGCGATTGTTAAATGAGGACGGCCAAACGGCAGATACCGGCAAGGGCAGCACTCCAGTCGACGCTGCGCTCACCAACAACTCAAGGTTCCTTTATGTCTTAACATCAGGATCTCAGAGCATCCAGGGGTTCGACATAGCATCAGATGGCGCGCTGTCTCCTATATCGCAAGCCTCAAGCATCCCGTCGTCTGCCAATGGGCTCGTGGCGCGCTGAGTGGGAGGACTTCACAGTGGCCTGGGTCGGCAAGGGGCATGCCGGCCCTTCGTCCCTACGAAACAATAGTTCGAGACGCCATCACTGTCACGCAATTCAAAGCGAGGAATCGAACGCTAAGCGGCGAACAAAGCCATCGAGAGGCGTGCTCTCGGTAACGGAAGGGATCGATTTAGTGAGAATTGTACGGAGAGCGCTACTGGTTTCGGTTCTGCTTGTGGGCAGTTCCGCTATTGCACAGTCGCACAACGAACTTGGCTTGCTCCTTGGTGTCGAGAGCATTCCGGATCATTCAACAAGCAGTACATCCTTTCCAATTGGATTTAGCAGGAGCAGCTCACTTCAGGTCACATACGCTCGTGGGCTTCTTACCGGAGACAAAGCCGCGCTCCTCATTGAAGTACCTGTCGTAGCTTCGCCGAGCCATTCAGTGACTTCAACGGCCCGTAATACGCCGGTCAGCCTTGCGACTCTGTACGCGACGCCCGGGCTGCGATTGTTGATAGCCCCAGATAGGGCTCTCTCCCCCTGGATCTCCGCTGGTGGGGGTTACGGCTTCTTCGAGAACAGCGAGAAGCTGGCCAGCGGAGTTCCCAATCCGGACCGTTTTCGGAGCACCGGAGCACTCCAGTTTGGCGGCGGTTTGGACTTCAAAACTCCGCTGCACATTCTGTTCCCGATCGGCTTCCGGGCTGAGCTGCGCGACTTCTACACACTCGACACTCCGAACTTCATTACAACCGTGCGTGAAAATCATCAACACAACGTAATCGCATCCGGCGGCCTGGTCTTACGATGGTAAGGAATTCAAGACTTAGACTCGCGATCTTCGTTCCCGTCCTGATGTTAACTAGTCTCCATCCGGCTAAGATGCCTGGCATCAACGCTGGAGAACTCGCTCCACCATTTCGCGCTCCCGACCAATTTGGGAAGACGCAGAGTCTAGCCTCGCTAATGGCGCCGAAGGGCGTTGTGCTGCTTTTCTTCCGCTCCGCCGACTGGTGACCGTTTTGCAAACAGCAACTGGTCCAGTTGCAAGCCGCACAGAAGCAGTTTCAGAAGCAAGGATTGGGATTGGCTGCCATCAGCTATGACACCCCTGAGATCCTGCAGGACTTTGCCGGCAGACACAACATTGAATTTTCGCTCTTGTCCGATCCTGATTCGCAGATCATTCGCCAATACGGAGTCCTGAACGAGGAGGCAACGGGATTCACGAAGGGCATGGCTTTTCCCGGCTACTTCTTTGTAACGCCAGACCAGCACATACGAGAGAAATTCTTCGAGAGTGCTTACACCGACCGGTACACGGCCGGAAACCTCTTGCTGAAGCTGTTCCCGGATCTCGTGGAAGCCACCGGACGAGAAGTTTCGTCCCCGCATATGAAGGTGACTCTTTCCCAATCGGATGAAGTTGTGGTTCCGGGAAGCCGATTCACTGTCGTCGTCGAATCGGAATTGCCTCCCGGAGTGCACGTTTACGCGCCGGAGGTGAAGGGTTATAAGCCGACTCAACTGATCCTGGAGCCATCTGTGGAGCTGAAGTTAGAGAGTGTTCGATACCCTCAGTCCCAGGTGTTGTATCTTCCTGCGATTAAGGAGTCCGTGCCCGTCTTTGAGGGGAAGTTTCGAATTGCCCAGGATCTGGTTGTTTCCGCCGACCGCAGCTTCAGGGCATCGGTCGGCTCGGGAAGAGCTATCACGGCAACGGGAACACTGCTCTACCAAGCATGTAACGATACTACGTGCTTCTTACCGCAGACGCTGCCTGTCTCATGGGACGTTCAAGTAATTCCGCTGGATCCTGCGCGGTCGCCAGGTTCAATTCAGCACAAATAGGATCCGAACTGGATGCCCTAAACCTCACAGCGTCTAACGCAATGTTGAGATGCGATCCCAACGATAAAGTGACAAGCGAGTGAGCGCGTTGCCGAGGAAGCAGAGCCTCATCAGTCAGCGTTCAGATTCTTAAGTTGGCATGTTTCAAAACGGGCTCTGCTGAATCGAATTGTCAGCGCAGGATGATTCGGTATGAAACTCCTGCCGATTTCTAATGCAGGAGACAACAAATGAAGGTTAATAAACTCACACTCACCGCAGTTGGGCTTGTGCTGTTATCCATAAGCGGATGGGCAAGCGACAGCATGAAAGTGAAGGTTCGCATCTACGATGCGATAAGCGTGGGCTCAGTTGAACTTACGGCCGGAGAATATACGATGCGGTGGTCTGCAACTGGTTCGAACACGGAAGTGACTTTTGCCCAAGGCAGAAAGATATTTGCGACTGTGCCGGCGCAAGTCAGTCAGGTTCGCAGCGGCTATCAGACCCCCTTGGTGGAAATTGACCATCGGACCAACACTCTCACAAAGATTGCTCTTCCCAAGCAGTCATTCTCATTCGGCGGTCGTGCTGACATTACTGGGAACTAAGAGAGAGGCAGAGTGCAAATGACGCACTCTGCCTTCTCACTTATGCCTAATAAGGAAGTGGCAGCTTCAGCCCAAAAAGGAACGTAACACACTATGAACGAGATGCAAGCTTCGCAATTAAAGAATGTGACTATGAGCGAGAATACCGTAGCTCAGCAGCAGTCGTGGCCGTGGCCCGATTCGTTGGATGCCATCATCGCTGCCCCTGAGTACCACCACATGTTGTTCGAGAATGAGCGCGTGCGAGTTCTGGATGTGCGCATCCCTAAAGGTCATACTGTTCCCGTTCACACACATCGCTGGCCCGCGGTTCTCGTGCTAATTAGTGCTGGTGACCTTGTTCGTCGGGATGCCGATGGCGACGTTCTGTTCGACACTAGAAAGGCACAAGTCAACGCTTCGCCTCTCGAACCAACTTGGTCCGAACCATTCCCACCACACTCTGTCGAAAATGTCGGAGATACCGAAATTCACGTCATCAGCATTGAGTTAAAGGACCAATCGGAGGAGTGACAAACGGGCGCTCATTGTTCCTGACGAGCTCTCTACTTATGGAAAGCATCGATCAGAACGTTCAAATCGTTGTCTTGCTTGAGTTGGTGTCCTCTCGAATAAGCCACTATGCCGTCGGAGCGCAGCAAGACGCGTTCGTAAACGATTCGAACCGTGTTTCCGTAAGCGGTGGTTCGGTCTGAGACGGTATATGCATCTCTCATGTCTCCCGAAGCGTTCGTATTGTGGTTGTTGTCGGACATCTTCATGAGTCGTGAATTTAGATATTGGATTGCGACGCATGAAGAATGTTTCAACCTGCTGCGTGTCACTTGTGGCAGCGGACGCGAATCCCACCGACCATGAATTCAAGCGCGACAGTTCCACAACGGGCAGAAATACTTCTCCAAGACACAAATCCAATACCGAAGAGTCGTGTCGTTTATCACTGGCCTGAATATTTGATCGAAGCTGGGGCTTTGGGCACGTTCATGGTCTCTGCCTGTCTCTTCACCGTGCTGCTAAATCACCCGGCATCTCGGCTGCACCAGGTCATCGGATCCGGAGTCGCTCGCAGATGCTTCGCCGGGCTCGCGATGGGATTAACCGCGGTTGCAATTATCTATTCACCTTGGGGAAGAAGATCGGGCGCGCAGATGAATCCCTCGGTGACTCTGGGCTTTCTCTCTCTTGGCCGGATTAGCTCGCGGGACGCCCTCTTCTATATAGGGGCTCAGTTTGCTGGAGGCATTTTTGGTGTGGGTGTCGCCTCAGCCCTTCTTGGAAATCGGATATCACACCAGTCCGTTAATTACGCCGTCACAAGGCCTGGACATGCGGGCATTCTGATTGCGGTAGTGGCAGAGTTCGTCATCTCGTTCATCCTCTTTACTGTCGTTCTCAATGCAAACGCTCAGCCGAAGCTAATGCGCTTCACTGGTCTGATCGCAGGAATTCTCGTCTTTCTCTATATCTCGATTGAAGCTCCGCTTTCGGGCATGAGCATGAACCCAGCGCGCAGCTTTGCATCGGCGTTCTGGCTTAGCTCCTGGGCGAGTCAGTGGATCTACTTCGTGGCTCCGCCGGTAGCGATGCTCGCCGCTGCCAATTTCTTCAAGCGCACGAGCAAGTCTCGCGGGGGATGCGCGAAGTTTGTCCATGATGACAATTATTCGTGCATCTTTTGCGGGCATTCCGGTCGGCAATAAACGCCATAAACAATTCTGATTCTCGCTGAAACATTCGAAGGAGATACGACTCCAATGCGCATAACACGCAGAGACCCGAGAAAACATCCAGGAGGCGATATGGCCAAGCATTACGACGTGATCATCATCGGGACCGGCGCCGGCGGCGGAACGCTGGCGTATCGATTAGCTCCTTCCGGCAAGAAGATCCTCCTGATTGAACGCGGAGACTACGTGCCCCGCGAGAAAGAGAACTGGAGCAGTCGTGCCGTCAACATTGAAGCTCGATACAACACGAAGGAAGTATGGAAGGACCGCGACGGCAAGCCGCTGCATCCGCACACCAATTATTACGTCGGCGGCAACACAAAGTTCTATGGCTCAGCGCTGTTCCGGTTACGGGAACAAGATTTCAGAGAGCTAGCTCACTTCGATGGAGTCTCGCCAGCATGGCCGATCAGTTATGACGAGCTAGAACCTTATTACACGGACGCAGAACGCTTGTACCAAGTGCACGGGGAACGAGGCGTCGATCCGACTGATCCATGGGCAAGTTCTGGTTATCCGTACCCTGCTGTTAGCCACGAGCCGCGCATTCAAGAACTGCACGACGACCTACAGAAGCTTGGACACAAACCATTTCACGTACCGCTCGGCATCATGCTGGACGAGAAGAACCGTCAGAAGAGCCCATGTATTCGCTGCTCAACCTGCGATGGCCATCCCTGCCTTATTTACGCCAAGTCCGACGCGCAGGTGATTTGCGTGGATCCAGCGCTCAAGCATCCCAATGTGGAACTGATCACGAACGCTCTCGTAACGAGGCTTGAGACCAGTGCGTCAGGCCGCGAGATCAGCAAGGTAAGAGTAACTCGCAATGGAGTGCCGGAAGAATATTCGGCGGACATCGTGGTCGTCTCTTGCGGAGCCATCAATTCCGCCGCACTTCTGCTGCGCTCAGCCAGCGATCGTCACCCGAACGGTCTTGCCAATGGTTCGGATGTCGTTGGACGTCACTACATGGGCCATCTCAACTCCGTCGTGATGGCGATCTCGCCTCACAGGAATGACTCTGTCTTCCAGAAGACGCTGGCGCTGAACGACTTCTACTTCGCCAACGAGAACTGGCAGTACCCAATGGGTCACATTTCGTTTGTGGGCAAGCTAGACGCAGATACGCTCTCTGCCGGCGCGCCACCTTTCGTACCCGGCATGACGCTGGAGATTATGGCTAAGCACTCTCTTGATTTCTGGCTCACGTCTGAAGATCTGCCAGATCCGAACAATCGCGTCACACTCGATCGAGAAGGCAACATCGTGCTGTCATATGTGCCTAACAATCTCGAAGGACACAAGCGGCTCGTCGCCAAGCTCAAGAGCCTGATTCGAGAAATCGAAGGACACGAGCATCTTGTTCCACTCGAAAAGTTCATAGGCCAACGCATTCCCCTGGCAGGCGTTGCACACCAGAATGGAACTGTACGCTTCGGCAACGATCCGCGTAGCTCTGCTCTTGATCGAAATTGTAAGGCCCACGAACTCGACAATCTTTATGTCGTGGACGCCAGTTTCTTCCCGTCTTGCGGCGCCGTGAATCCGGCCCTCACGATTATGGCCAATGCATTACGCGTAGCAGATCGCCTTCTCGAGCGCATAGCGGCTAAAACTATGGCAACGCCGCTGGCGACCGCCGTAGAGGAGCACGTATGAGACTCGCGGCACCGTCATCGAAGCATCGAATCAGCCTGGCAGTGCTAGGCGTCCTGCTATTCGCAAACATTACCGTCCAAGCAGAGCGGGAGAGCTCTTCTCCGGTGCGAGCAGTAGATGCGATCGAGGTCACCGTTTCTGAAATGGATCGAGCGGTCGATTTCTATTCACATGTGCTCAATTTCAAAAAGATTGCGGACCTAGAGCTTGCGGGCGAGGGCTACGAACATCTTGAGGGTGTGTTCGGGCTTCGAATTCATGCGGTTCGCATCCAGTTAGGAGGGGAACAGATCGAACTACAGGAATTCGTCGTTCCGAAGGGGGCACCTATTCCCCCAGATTCCCGCAGCAACGATCGCTGGTTCCAGCATCTCGCGATCATTGTGAGTGACATGGACGCTGCGTTCAACTGGTTGCGGAAGAATAAGGTGGAGTTCGCATCGTCCGGTCCGCAGCTGCTGCCTGCATGGAACAAGAGTGCAGCTGGTATTCGCGCCTTTTATTTCAAGGATCCGGATGGTCACCCACTGGAGATCCTCCAATTTCCTTCAGATAAGGGCGCCTCCAGATGGCATCAGAACGGAGGACAGCTCTTTCTTGGGATCGACCACACCGCAATCGTGATCGGCGACACCGACGCGAGCTTGCGTTTCTATCGCGATCTGCTCGGCATGCGCGTGGTCGGCGAAAGCGAGAATCACGGCACTGAGCAAGAGCACTTGAATAACGTGTTTGGCGCGCGCTTACGGATTACGGCGCTCCGCGCAAGTACTGGGCCGGGGATCGAATTGCTCGAATACCTCGCGCCGCGAGACGGGCGTCCATTTCCGGCCAACGAGCGCGCGAATGATCTGGTAAGACGCGAGACGGAGATTGTAACTGACGATCTCGCATCTGCGTTCAGAGCGCTAACGGCCGCGCATGCCACGTTTGTTTCGCCGGGCATCGTTTCACTCTCACCTGAGCTTGGATATACCCAGGCCCTGGTAGTGCGCGATCCGGATGGTCACGTAATAAGAATCCACAATGGAACTCCTGCTGCTAGCGCTGAGGCAGGAGCTGATATTCAGACAGCGCAGAAGGAGAACCTGCAATGACTGCAGAGGAGCTTCGCCTTAAGCAATCGCGGGAACGCGTCGCTCATTGGAAACGTTGGGGACCATATCTCAGTGAGCGCGCCTGGGGTACCGTGCGCGAAGATTACAGTCCTTACGGAGCTGCCTGGGACTATCTACCGCACGACCATGCGCGCTCGCGTGCATACCGCTGGAATGAAGACGGAATAGCCGGTATCTGCGACCGGCACCAGAAGATCTGCTTCGCACTCGCAATCTGGAACGAAAAGGACCCGATTCTCAAAGAGCGGATCTTCGGACTTACTGGGAGCGAAGGTAATCACGGCGAAGACGTGAAGGAGTACTACTTCTACCTCGACAGCACGCCGACCCACTCGTACATGAAGTATTTGTACAAGTATCCGCAAGCTGCATTCCCGTATGCGGAGCTTGTCGAACGCAATCGCCAGCGCGGAAAGGACGAGCCCGAGTTCGAGCTCTTGGATACGGGCGTCTTTGACGAGGACCGTTATTTCGACGTCAGCGTGGAGTACGCGAAGAGTACTCCGGATGACATCCTTGTTCAGATAACAGTAAGCAATCGTGGACCAGAAGCTGCCCGAATTCGCTTGCTGCCCACGATCTGGTTCCGGAATTCCTGGTGCTGGGACGGGACTACACCAAGACCGCGCCTTAAGGCAGTTCTTCCCGAAACAGGACATAGCGTAATTCATCTCCAAGAGCCGCAATACGGAGAAAGGTGGCTTTACCTTCAGCATGCACCCGAGCTTCTCTTCACGGAAAACGAGACGAACGTCAAGCGCTTGTTCGGATCTGAGAATGGCGCACGCTACGTTAAGGATGGAATTAACGATTTCATCGTTTGTGGGGATCGATCGGCTGTAAATCCGGAAGAGACTGGCACGAAGGCTGCCGGGCATTATCAGCTTGAGGTTGGGGCCGGCGAGACCGTCAGGATCAAACTTCGCCTTACCGACAATGCGTTCGACGGCGACGCTAATCCGTTCGACGCAAACTTTGATCAGGTTTTCATTTTCAGACAACAGGAAGCCGATAACTTCTACGCACAAGTAATACCGAGCGACCTGTCGCTGGATGGCAAGAACGTCATGCGACAGTCGATTGCAGGACTTCTGTGGTCCAAGCAGTTCTACCACTACACCACACGAGAGTGGCTTCAGGGAGATCCAGCGCAGCCTACGCCGCCACGCGAGAGGCTCAAGGGCCGCAATTCCGATTGGGGACACCTCTACAACGCTGATGTGATCTCTATGCCGGACAAATGGGAGTACCCCTGGTATGCAGCATGGGACCTTGCCTTCCACTGTGTCCCGCTCGCGCTTGTCGATTCCGATTTCGCCAAAGAGCAACTCGTGCTCTTGCTTCGCGAATGGTACATGCACCCAAATGGACAACTGCCGGCCTATGAATGGGCCTTCGGCGATGTGAATCCGCCGGTGCATGCGTGGGCGGCATGGCGTGTTTACAAGATCGAGAAAAAGCGACGCGGTGTAGGCGACATTCGGTTCCTCGAAAAAGTCTTTCACAAGCTGATGTTGAACTTCACCTGGTGGGTTAATAGGAAAGACGCTGAAGGAATGAACATCTTCCAGGGCGGCTTTCTTGGACTCGACAACATCGGTGTCTTCGACCGCAGCGCGCCGCTGCCGACCGGCGGCTACATCGAACAATCTGATGGCACAAGTTGGATGGCGATGTACACGCTCAACCTGCTTGCGATTGCAGTCGAGCTTGCGTGCCATAACCCGGCATACGAAGACGTGGCCAGCAAATTCTGGGAGCACTTTCTCTACATCGCGCGCGCTATGAGCCATCGCGGCGCCGACGGTCAGAGCCTCTGGAACGAAGAAGACGGTTTCTTCTACGACGTGCTTCACCTTCCAAGCGGGGAACGCATGCCGCTCAAGGTGCGCTCAATGGTGGGTCTGATTCCGCTGTTCGCAGTAGAGACGCTGGAGCCAGAGGTGCTTAAACAGCTAAAGGGATTCCGTACCCGGCTGGAGTGGTTTATCGACAATCGTCGCGACCTCACAGGAAATGCCGCCTGCATGCGCACGTGCGGGATGGGCGAACGGCGTCTGTTGTCGATTGCCGGGCGTGATCAGCTCCGCCGCGTGCTTCAGGTCATGCTCGACGAAAACGAATTCTTATCGCCTTATGGAATTCGCGCGCTCTCGAAATTCCACGAAAGCGATCCGTATGTGCTGAATGTTGGAGGTGTGGAGCACAGGGTCGATTACCAGCCCGGTGAGTCCAGAACGGGACTCTTCGGCGGCAATTCCAACTGGCGCGGTCCGATTTGGTTTCCGGTTAATTACCTGTTGATCGAATCACTGCAGAAATACCATCACTACCTCGGTGACGATTTCAAAGTGGAATTTCCAACTCGATCTGGAAACTTTGTCACACTCTCGGAAGTCGCAGCGGAACTATCACGCCGCCTGAGCAGGATCTTCCTGCGCGACGCACAGGATCGCCGCCCAGTCTTCGGCAATTTGGAAAAATTCCAGAATGACCCTCACTGGCGAGAGTTAGTGCTATTTCACGAGTACTTCCACGGTGACACCTGACAGGGTGTCGGGTCTAATCACCAAACCGGCTGGACGGGTCTGGTCGCAAAGCT
>Ga0126376_10002291_pt1 | contig 10796 bp, 13 predicted proteins | sample PanSoiMetPlot_15_FD_92760 | JGI IMG/M metagenome (GOLD analysis project Ga0126376, IMG submission 92760) | Tropical forest soil microbial communities from Panama - MetaG Plot_15 | ecosystem: Environmental > Terrestrial > Soil > Tropical forest > Bulk soil | place: Panama | collected 2016-02-17 | reverse complement strand
GGCCGCCGCGAAGACCCTGGCGCTCGACCTGCAGAACGGCCTCGCGGTCGACATAGATCGCGCCGCCGCACTTCTCACAGTCGATTGGCGTCCCCTCCTCCCTATTTCGTACCAGCCGGCACGCTGCCGAATCCGTACCCCACGCGCCAGAGATCGCGCGACGCACGTCAGCGCCCGGTTGCACGCGCGTTCGGCCGTCGACTAGTCGCGAAGGAGAAAAGCGAACGCCGCCACGCCGACCAGGAATGGCGGAGCCACGAACGTGGCGAGGGCGATGAAAGCTTCGGTGAGGCCGATCATTCCAGCCCCCATCCCGTGAACAGCATGCTCGTGAACTTACGCATGAGTCGGTCCCTTCCTGGCCGCGTACGCGGCCAGGAACTACCGTAGCAAGGCGCCAGCCGCCGCAGGCGCACCGCTGCCGCCAAAGAACGGGATCGTCGCGCCACCGTCACCGGACGCGCCAGAAAGCAGGCAACGCGCGTCAATCAGCGCATTTCGGCTAGACTCCTGGCCGGGAGGATCACCCATGCGCCGCCACGCCCGGTCGCTCCCGCTCGTCGGCTGCTGCGTGCTCCTCGCGATCGCCACCACGGCCCACGCAGAGTGCGCGTGGGTGCTGTGGGCCAACGTCGAGGTTTCCGAGAAAGGGGGACCGTATCAGCGACCGATCTCGCGAGTTGCGAGTCAATGCGCGTTGAGGCAAAGTCGCTGAGGGACAAAATGCTCACTTATCTTTCAGAGGCCCGAGACGCCAGTGCGACGGCGAGCTACACCGCGAGCGAGTGCGTCGCGGCTTTGCCGACTCTCATCAGAGCCTTGAGAGGCACCGCCCTTCGACTGCCCGACCCGTAGTTCGCGCGTCAGACCGTCGATCCTAGACGAACCTCGTGCGCGTCAGCGTGACGGGGACGCGTCGGTGCGGACGTCAGCGACGTCGCCTGACGTCAGGATCGGTCGATCAGCCCGCCGACGACGAGGACGTCGCGCGGCGCGCCGATTCGCGCGGCCTGACGCGATCCTCGCCTCGTCAACGACGTGGGACGCGTCGCTGAGCACGCGAGCCCCGACGCCACCGCGTGACCCAATGATGACGCAGATCATAGAGGGCGCGCGGGGTATGATCCGCGCATGCCGGCGAAGCCTGTTGCCGATTTCCTCAAGGCCCGCGCGGTCTTCGCCGGCCTACCCGCCGCGGAGATCGGAGCCCTGGCCGCCGTCGCCCGCGAGGACCGTTACGCGGCTCGCGAGTACCTCTTCGCCGAGGGAGACGCGCCCGCCTGGTTCTGGCTGGTGCGCTCGGGACGCGTCAAGATCCTGCGTCAATCGCGCGACGGCAAGGAAGTGGTCCTCGAGCTCCTGGGCCCGGGTGAGCCGTTCGGCGGCGTGGCGGCGCTCGAAGGCCGGCCTTACCCCGCGTCGGCGCAGGCGATGGAGGCGAGCACGGTGGTTCGCATTCCGCCTGAGCCGATCGCGGCACTCGTTCGGCGTCATCCGGCGATTGTCAGCGAGCTCATGCGGATGCTCGGCCGGAGGCTACGCGGGGCACACGACTCGGTGACGTCGCTGGCCACCGATCCGGTCGAAACCCGCCTCGCCGCGCGGCTGATCCGTCTGGCCGAAGAGGAAGGGGCGCCGGATGCGCGCGGCATCGTCCTGCCCTTCCGCCTGACGCGTCAGACCCTCGCCGACATGACCGGCACCACGGTCGAGACGACGATTCGCATCGTGAGCCGATGGCTCAAGAAGGGCGTTCTCGACGAAGAGGACGGCTGCCTGATCGTCCCTTCAGTCGAAGTCCTGCGCGAGCTCGACAACCCCGAAGCGCGGTAGGCGCAGGTTCGGTCATGCCGCCGCTGATCCGCCGCTACATCAAGACGAGCTTTGCCTTCCTGATCGCGGGCGTGCTCCTCGGCACCTACGCGAGCGTCAGCCAGTACCTGCTCGGGGTATACCCGCCGCGGCTGTTCATCACCGCGCACGTTCACCTGCTGCTCGTGGGCTTCATGCTCATGATCGTGATGGGGGTCGCGACGTGGATGTTTCCGCGGCCGGCCCGCGACGATCTTCGCTACCGGCCGGAGCTCGCCGAGGCGGTCTACTGGCTGATGACCGCGTCGACGTGTGTTCGCGCGCTCGCCGAGCTCTGCGCCCCCTACGCCGACTCGATCGCGCTGCGCGCGATGGTCGCGTTCGGAGGCGCGGGGCAGGCCATCGGCGTGCTGCTCTTCGTCGTCAACATGTGGACGCGGGTTCGCATGCCGGCAGCCGCGCCGCCGCGCTCCTGACCGCCCCGCGATTGCCGAGCACTTCGCGCCGGGTGGAGAATCGTACCCAAGAGGAGGACGGCATGCCGGACACCGAAGAAACCGTATCGCTGATCCGCACGATCAAGGCGCCGGCGCAGCAGGTCTTCACGGCCTGGACCGACGGGGCGCGCCTGCAGCGCTGGCTCGCGCCGATCGCCCAGGCCGACGGCCGCGTCGGCGGGCGTTTTCGCCTGGAAGTGCAAACGACCGATGGCGCGCACGTGGTGACCGGCGAATATCGTGAGCTGGTGCCCGCCCGGCGCGTCGTCATGAGCTGGGTCTACGAAGGCCCCATGGTCGCGACCGGCAAGGTGCCGACGACGGTCACGGTCGAGCTCCGCCCGAGCGGCGCGAACACCGAGGTGAGCCTGCGCCACGAGGGCCTGAAGGATCCGACGTACCGAGACACGATCCGACAGGGTGCGTGGACCGAGGCATTGACGAAGCTCGACTCGCTGCTCGCCGCGGCGTGACGTGGAGATCGGCTTCTTCTTCTGGCCCTATCACCCGGCCCTCGTGCGCGCGATGGCCGAGGCGGCAGACGCGCTGGGCTACGACATGGTCGGCATTGCCGATACGCCGGGCATCGCCATGGATCCCTGGGTGGCGACGACCATGCTCGCCGAAATCACCGGGCGTGCCCGAGTCGCCGTCTGCGTCACCAACCTGGTCACGCGTCATCCCGCCGTGGCGGCCGCCTCGATCGCCTCGATCGATCTTTTGGCGCCTGGCCGCGCCGTGCTCGGCGTCGGCGTCGGCCACAGCGGCACGCGCAATCTCGGCGCGGCGAGCCTTCCAGCCGGTGAGCTCGCCGAGGGCGTGACGTTCGTCAAGGAGCTCCTGCACGGGCGGCCGGCTTCGTACCGCGGCGGCACCGCTCACCTGCCCTGGGTGAAGCGCCCGAGCCCGGTCTTTCTCGCGGCGTCGCATCCGCGCTCGCTGAAGGCGGCCGGCGCCCACGCCGATGGCGTCTTCATCAACTACGGCCTGGCCGCCGACAACGTCGCCGAGTCGGAAGGCGCGGTCACAAGCGCGGCCCGCGACGCCGGCCGCGATCCGAGCGTAGTCGAGATCTGGCAGATCGCGTGTCTCGATTGCGGCGCCGACGGCCACGCGTCGCGCCGCAAGATCGGCGCGATCCTCGCGTTCGTGTCGGCCTACATCATGGGCGGCGGCGATCTGTCCCGACGCGGCGTGCCCGCCGAGCACCGCGCGGCGCTCCTCGAGCTGCGGCGTCGCTACAGCCCGCGGCCGGGCGATGCCGACGCCGCGCTCGTGAGCGAGCTCGGGCTGTTCGACTATCTCAGTTGTCGTCTCGCGATCTGCGGCACGCCCGACGAGTGCCTGGCGCAGGTGCGGGCCGCGCGGGCCGCCGGCGTGAGGCGGCTCATGTTCTCCGTCAGCCTCGCGGTCGACCCGCTCTCCACGGTGCGGCTCTTCGGAGAAAAGGTGCTTCCCGCGGTGCGCTCGTGAGCACGGCCATCCCGGCATCGTCCTCGTCGAGCGCCGAGGGACGCCGCTACGTCGGGGTCGGGCTGGTCTGGCTCGCCGCCGCGATCGGCCTTGGTGCTGCGGGCTATACGGCGAGCTGGCGGCCGCCCACCCCCCAGCTCGTGCTCGGCGGGCTGACGGCGCTCCTGCTGGCTGCGGTCGTCGTGCGTCCCCGCCTCCGCCGCTGGCTCGCGGCGCTCGATCTTCGCTGGCTCGTCGCCGTTCACCTGACGCGCTTCGTCGGGTTCTACTTCCTGGTTCTCTACTATCGCGATGCGGCGCTGCCTCGCGCGTTCGCGGTGCCGGGCGGCTGGGGAGACATCGTCGTGGCGACCCTGGCGCTGGCTCTGCTGATCGTGGGCGGAGCGCTCGACGCGCGGCCGGGACTGGTCGGGGCCTGGAACGCGCTGGGGCTTCTCGACATCCTGTTCGTGGTCGCCACGGCGGCCCGGCTCACCCTGGCCGACCCCGATTCGATGAACGCGCTGCTGCGTCTGCCGCTGAGCCTGCTCGTCACGTTCCTCGTGCCGATCATCATCGCGGATCACGTCGTGGTGTTCTGGCGGATCGGGACGCGCGCGAAGGCCGCGCATCCGTGAGGCGAGCGAGAACGTAGCGGTTTCCGCGGCCGGTCAACGTAGAATCGCGTGGATGACGCGCGGCACGTCTTGGCGAGCCGAGGCCGACCTGTATCCGGCGGTCAAGGCGTTCCTCGAAGCTCAGGGCTACGTCGTCAAGGCCGAGGTCCGCGGCTGCGACGTCGTCGCGGTTCGAGGCGACGAGCCGCCCGTCATCGTCGAGCTGAAGCTCGCCTTCAGCCTGGCACTGGTGCTCCAGGGCGTCGATCGGCTCACGTTGACCGATCGCGTCTATCTCGCCGTCGGCCGCCCGCGCGGGCGTCGAGGCCGGCGCGGCTCGGTGCTTCGACGCGACGTGTGCGATCTCTGTCGCCGTCTTGGCTTGGGCCTGATGACCGTGGCACCCGGACGCTCGGCCCACGGCGTCGAGGTGATCGTGGATCCCGTCCCCTACCGGCCGCGCCGGCGCACGGCGAGCCTCACGCGTCTGCTCGGCGAGCACGCGCGGCGCGTGGGCGATCCCAACCGCGGCGGCGTCACACGAATGCCGATCGTGACCGCGTACCGGCAGGAGGCGCTGCGCTGCGCGATGCTGATCGAGCGCGGTGGCCAGGCAAGCCTCAAGGCCCTGCGCGAGACCGGACTGGTACCCAACGCGTCGCGCATTCTCCAGCGCGACGTCTACGGCTGGTTCCGCCGGCTCCAGCGCGCGACGTACGCCCTCACCGATCGCGCGCGCCAGGACATCGGCCGCTTCTCGGCGTCGCGCGCGCTGCCGGATCTGTCCGGCGACGCGGCGATTGCCCAGAGTGCGACGATAAAGAACTGAGGGGGTCGCCATGTGGAAGCCGAAGAAGACCGTGGGGCAGATGGTCGAGGAAGCCAAGACGCGCATCGAGAATCTGTCCGTCGAAGAGCTCCAGGCCGAGATGGGCCGCGGCGGCGCGCAGGTCGTGGACATCCGCGACGTCCGCGAGCGGCGCAAGCTCGGGTTCATTCCCGGCTCGACCCACGTGCCGCGCGGGATGCTCGAATTCTGGCTCGACCCCACCTCGCACTACTACACGGGCAAGATCGACCCGACCAAGCGCATCATCGTGTACTGCGCCGGCGGCCAGCGCTCGGCGCTCGCGGCCGACGTGCTGCGAGAGATGGGGTTTCCGAACGTCGCGCACCTGGCGGTGGGCTTCACCGGGTGGGCGCAGTCAGGCCGCACGGTCGAGCACGAGAGCGAAGGCCGGCCGCCGTAACGCGGCCTACGGCCGCGTGAAAGAGTAGTTGATCGTCAACCGGAGCGGCAGGACGGGTCGCTCGTCTTGCAGCTGCTGCGGGAGCGGCGGGAACGGCGCGGCCATCCGGATGTCGGCGACCACCGTTTCGTTGTAGACCTCGAACTCCGAAGGTGTCGACACGAACACGTGCGGGACGCTGCCGTCCTTGCCGATCCCAAAGTCGACGACCAGTTGCGTCGCCTTGTAGCTGCACTGGGCCTGTTCCTTGACGCAGGGGTAGCGTAACTTGTCCTTGATCATCCGCCGGACGTCCTCGAAATACTTGCGGTACTTCGGGTCGAGGTCGCGCGAATCGAGCCGGATCGGCTCGCGGCTCCCGGGCAGCTTCCGCAAGAGCGGCTCGGCCAGGGCCGGCCTTCCCTGGGCGCGGTAGACCGCGGCGAGACCCTTGAGGCTGCGCTCCAGCTGGTCGTTGCTCGGCCCCAGCGCCTCGGCTCTCGAGATCGCCGAGAGAAAGAGCTCCTCGGCCGTCGCGTACCGGCCCTGCTCCAGCGCCCGCTCCGCGCTGTCGATCGAGAGATCGAGCATCGGATCCTGGGCGGACTTCGCGACAGACGGCCAGGCCAGGCAGAGCGCCGATGTGAGCAGAAGTACGGGAGTGAGCAGCCGCATGTTCCGGGGCTCGGTTGCCCGAGACTAAACCGCCCGTCGTCGGTGGTCAACGGCACGTTGACGTCTCACGCGGTCTGACGTAGCGTCCGGTCAACTGGTACGTCCCTAGAAAGGAGCCGTCCATGAAAGCCGCCGTCTTCCACGGTCCGAACAAGCCCCTCACCATCGAGAACGTCGACGTCGCCAAGCCGATCGGGCGCGAGGTGCTCGTGCGCACGGTCGCCAGCGGCGTATGCCATAGCGATCTGCACTTCGTCGACGGCTACTACCCATTCCCGACGCCTGCCATCCTCGGCCACGAGGCCGCGGGCATCGTCGAGGCGGTCGGCCCGCACGTGACCGAGTTCAAGGCCGGCGACCACGTGATCGCCTGTCTCTCCGTCTTCTGCGGCCACTGCTCGTACTGCCTGACCGGGCGCACGCACCTCTGCCAGTCGCGGCCGGCCCGCACGCCGCAGGAGCCGCCGAAGCTCACCTGGAACGGCGCCCCCGTGAACCAGTTCGCGAACCTCTCGGCCTACGCCGAGAAGATGCTGGTGCACGAGAACGGGCTCGTGAAGGTGCGCGATGATATGCCGCTCGACCGCGGCGCGCTCATCGGCTGCGGCGTGACGACGGGCGTGGGCGCCGTGCTCAACACGGCGCGGGTCGAGGCCGGCGCGACGGTGGCGGTCTACGGCGCCGGCGGAGTCGGGCTGGCCGTGATCCAGGGCGCGCGCATCGCGGGCGCCGGCATGATCATCGCGGTCGACGTGTTCGAGAGCAAGCTGGCCAAGGCCAAGGAGCTCGGCGCCACGCACACCGTCGATTCGTCCAAGCTGGATCCCGTCAAGACGATCCGCGAGATGACCAACGGCGGCGTCGAGTACGCCTTCGAGGCGATCGGTCTCAAGAAGGCCGCCGAGCAGTGCTTCGAGTGCATCCGTCCGGGCGGCACCGCGACGGTCATCGGCATGATTCCGGTCGGTCAGAAGCTCGAGCTCGAGGGCAGCGTGTTCCTGCGCGAGAAGCGGATCCAGGGCTGCAGCATGGGCTCCAACCGCTTCAAGGTCGACATGCCGAAGTACGTCGACTTCTACCAGCGCGGTCTCCTACGCCTGGACGAGATGATCACGCGCCGCGGCCGGCTCGAGGACGTCAACGAGGCGTTCCGCGCGATGAAGGCCGGCGAGGTCGCGCGCACGGTGCTGATGTTCGAGTAACTTACATGGGGGCCACGATCGGGCCCCCAACCCCCGGCGCTCCGCGGCGGCCCGGTTACGCCGGGCCGCCTCTCGAATTCGCTTCGGGGGCGTCACCGCCTGGAGGTGGATGTCGACACGGGCCGCACGGTCACTGGGTCGGTCTCTATCTCGAACGTGACGCTCGTCGTCCCGGACGGACAGCACAGCGGGTCCGTCGTGGCGTAGCGCGAATACTCGGCGATCAGCCGACGATCGCTCTGGAGAAATACCCGACCGAGCGCGCCGTCCGTGCGGCTGTCCATCGCCTGCGGCGAGAGCGTGCCCGCGAGCACGCCACGCACGAAGACGAAGTCCTGGTAGCCGCGCGGACGGCACATGCCGTCGTAGCCGGCCGTGCCACGGATCACGAGTACGCGCCAGCCACCGAGATAGCCGCCGACGAGATCCCAGCCCTGCCCGCGCACGCGCTTGTCTTCGTCCAGCTCGGGCGGGCGGGCAAGCTCCCGACAGCGGGCATCTCCGGTGGGTTGGACTCGTGGGGCAACGGGAACGGGCAGGCCGGGCATGTTCCACGAAGCCGGCTTCGTCTCGTCCAGCCAGGCGGCGACCTTCATCTGGGGGCCGCCGATCGCGGGCTGACTGGCGAGCAGCAGGATGGTCAACGAAGCGACTCGCGTGAGAGTCCGTGTCGCCTGGACGACGAGCGCGGCGGCGCTCGGTGTCAGCATCGAATCAGCCGCTAGTGGCGGTCCAAGAACTCGAGAATCCGGTCGCGGTTCTCGTCCACCAGCTTGGCGGCCGCGGTGAACAGAAGCTACCGGTCGCACTCCGAGTCGAGCACGAGGCGCGTCGGGATCTCGGCGATGCGCTCCTTCACTTCCTCCGGCGACGCGAGCGGCGTCGCCTCGGCCTTGCGAGCGGCCGAGAGCGCGACGCCGAAGAGCACGTCGCGGTCGGGAACCGCGGTCTGGCACGGCCCGATCACGTCCGAACGCTCCACGCGGAAGGCGGTCGCGCTCGCGCACCCCGCCAGAACGAGCGCACAGAAGAGCCGCAGGCCGATACGCGTCGTCATCGCCGGTGGCGTATCAAGGAAGGCGACTTCTGAGGATTAGACCTTGGTCCGAGGGGTCACTGGCTCTGCTTGATCGCCTCTTTCGTCTTCTCGCGCTCCGCGCGCTCCTCCTCGATGAGCTGGTAGGCGAGGTAGTACTTGTAGATGTTGGAGACGTAGGTGACCGTCTCGCGGCCGATCTTCTCCGCAGCCATCAGCTCGACATTGTTGAACCAGACATTGGGGTCCAGGCCGCGCTGGGCCGCCAGCTTGCGCAGCTGGCGGATGCGGCCGGGACCCGCGTTGTACGAGGCAAAGGTGAAGAGGCCCTTGTTGAGCCGATCCATCGGCTCGTTCGCGTAATACTCGTTCATCATCGCGCGCAGGAACTTGACGCCCGCGTGGATGTTGGGCTCGATCTGATTGATGTCGCCCACCCGCATGTCCTTGCCCGTGGCCGGCATGACCTGCATGACGCCGATGGCGCCAACGGGGCTGCGCTTGCTCTGGTTGAGCTCCGATTCCTGATACCCCTGCGCCATCAGCAACAGGTACTCAACCTCGTACTTCTCACTGTACTTGCGAAAGAGTGCAACCGTCCGCTCGAACTTCGCGAGCTCCTCCCTGGACGTGGCACTCTTCGCCCATTTCGTGCTCTTGTAGTACCGCTGCAGTATCTCGTTCCTTTGGCCCGACTTGTCGAGCTGGGCGAGGAACGCGTTCAGGTCGGCCCTGAGCTTCGGGCTGCCCTTGCGAATCATCCACGCGATGTCGCCGCCGGTGCGGACGGCGATGTTCGAGTGGACCGTGAGCCTGGGGAAGATCTGCTTCCAGAGGTCACCAATGTAGGTCTCGGTGATCGTCATCTTCACGAGGCCGGCACTCACCATCTCGAGGATGTCCTCGGTCTCGAGGGTCTCCGGGGCAAGCCGGATTCTTATCGGCGGCTTCTTCGCCACGGAGAAATGCCGGTTGAGCTGCTCGAGGCTCTCGTGGTAGCTCGACGACTCGCGAACGTAGATTTCCTTGCCGGCAAGATCGTCCAGGGTCACGACCGGCTCGGCAGCCGGCCCGGTGACGAGGACCTCCGAGACGTCGTGTCGGAAGGGATTGGTGAAGTCGACGTGCTTCAACCGCTCGGGGGTGATCGTCAGGTTGCCCATGACGACGTCACCACGACCCGCGAGGAGCGCTGGAATCATCTGGTCCCGGGCGACCGGAATGCAGTGGACGTCGATGCGCACGTGTCCGGTCTTGAGTCGCTTGTTCAGATCGGCCTCGTAGATCCGGGTGATGTCGTAGGCGACGCCGCGCTGGACTGCACGATCCACAAAGTAGTAGGTCTTCGAGTACGGCACCAGGAACCGGATTCGGCGCCGCTTGACCATCCCATCCAGGTCACCGGTCCACGGCCTGGCGCTGGTGTTGGGCATCGCGAAGCCCGTTTCCTGGGCGTCTGCCTTGGGGGGAGCCTGCGCAGCGGGAACCGGCGCAGCGGAAGTTTGCTTGGCGGGAGCCTGGGCGTGCGCCACAACGGCACACAGGACCAGCAGAAGCGCGAAAACGATATGCCTCATCGGCTACGCCTCCACAGAGCGGCGAAATACCACAACGCCCAACACGAAGGATAGCGCGACGAGGGCCTAAACGCGGTCAAGTGGGTCGACGGGGTCCGGCGCGACCCACTCGATGCCTCCGTGCGCGCCCTTGACCGCGGCCACCTCGACCTCGACGAGGAGCTCGGGGCGCGCGAGCCCGGCGATGCGGCAGCCGAGCGACGTCGGGCAGCTCTTGGCGAACCAGGCCGGCCCTTCGCCGTGCGCGCGGTTCATCCGGGCGCCGTCGACTGTGAACGTCCGCCGTCGGACCACGTCGCCCAGGGTCGCCCCCGCCTGCTCGAGCGCCCAGCCCGCCGTCTCCACCGAGAGATCCGATTGCGCGGCCCAGTCGCCGGGCGCCTGGGGCTCGCCCGCCGCATTCATCGACGTGCAGCCGCTGACCCAGATCCAGTCACCGACCGCGACCGCCCGCGCGTAGCCGCGCGGCCTCTCGCGCTGCTGCTGCGTGTAGATGTCGCGGCGGCTCCTGGCAGCGCCGATGACCGCCTCGGCCTCGATCTCGATCAGCATCTCCGGCAGCACGAGCGGGGGGATGGTGAGCAAGGTCGACGTGGGACGCACGTCGCCCAGCGCTTCGAGCCAGGCGCGCGTGTAGTCCGCGCTGCGCGAGAGGTCGGTGAGGAACGTCTTGGTGTAGACGAGGTCCTCGCGCGCGGC
>Ga0126376_10002290_pt1 | contig 10796 bp, 11 predicted proteins | sample PanSoiMetPlot_15_FD_92760 | JGI IMG/M metagenome (GOLD analysis project Ga0126376, IMG submission 92760) | Tropical forest soil microbial communities from Panama - MetaG Plot_15 | ecosystem: Environmental > Terrestrial > Soil > Tropical forest > Bulk soil | place: Panama | collected 2016-02-17 | reverse complement strand
GCGACCTCGTTCGCCCGCATGAACTCGAATCCGGGGCCATGGATCGCCTCAATTCTTTTGTTCCTCGCGAATTTGCGCCGGCGCACAAGCCAAAAACAGTCGTTATGCACGGCATCCCGGGCGACAAGATCCTCGAAGCCGCCGATAAGGAAGGCGCCGACCTCATCGTTCTTGGTGTTCGCAAAGCCAAGGGCTACATCCGCGCCACTCATCTTCCGGCAGCTGTGGCACATCAGGTGATTTCGCGGGCCACTTGCCCCGTATTGACCGTCCGCTCATAACTCTCGTTGTGAGCGCAATACGGCGGGCGCAATCGCAATCCGCCTGTGACCCGGAATGCGCGTCCCGCGCTCGCACGGCTGATTGTGGCCACGCGAAACAAAAGGGCGGCCAGCACAGCGCTGGTCGCCCTTCCTTTTTCCATTCAAACTTGGCCGCGGCTGTGTAGGGCCCGCTTTCTGAATCGGGCCTTCTTCGTAGTACGCTTTTCAGACCTACGTCTTCGTTTCTACAGCATCTTCGCTTCAAAAATTCCCGCGAAATTCTTGCTGTATCGGAACATCAAAAAGACCCACAAAATGGCCATCACAACTCCGGGCTGCCAACCCGGATGGCTCAACAAACCGTGAAACAGCAAAATGTTGAAGAGCACCGGCCCCAGCAGCGCGAGTCCAAGCGAAACGAAACGGTTTGACAGCACCAGTGCCCCGCCGATCACCTGCACTGCGCTAACAAAATAGACGTATTTCGATTCAAACAGCAGTTTCAAGAATTCTCCGCCCGGTCCCGGCGGTAACACTGCTGGAAGAAAATGCAAAAATGCATTCGATCCGAAAAACACGAAAGTAAAACCCACCAGCACTTGCACGATGATCGTCGCAATCTTCATCTCCCCCTCCCGAAGAATCACACCTCGGCCCAGCAAAACAGCCGAGTCGAAAATTAAATCATGCTTTCTTGGGGAAGTAGCGAAGATTTTGTAGCGGCGGCTTTATGCCGCCATCTGGTTCCGAGGTTTTACTCTTGTTTTTCGTTTTCCTGAATCCGCGACATGCATTCCGCAAAGGTGGCCCCATGCGGATCTTCTTTCCGTTGCTTTACTTCATGGATCGTCGCGATGTGACAGCTCTCATGCCGGATCACGTCCATCGCAAAACTCTCGCTGCGCACGCTCTTCCGGTCGACTTCCATTCCGTACGGCATTTCTTTGTCGAAGTGCGTTATGCCGTAGGCGTCGTCCTTAGTCAGGTCGCCCCAGGTCACCGGCACCTCCGGCAATTTGCCCGCAAACGAATCGCGATTCACTTCCCGATACAGCCGCTGCAAATCCGTTTGGTGCAGCGCCGAGCGCGAATCGGCGTATCCCGCGCCCCCCATCAATATCCCGAGGCACGTCAGTGAGACCAAAAATAGGACCGTCCGCCGCACGCCTCATCGTCGCCGCCGCCTCCGTTCGTGAAAATGGTACGCACGAACTACTTCGTACAGGTGGGGTTTACTGCCCTTATGGCCATTCCCCGTTTACTCCATCTAATCTTGCATTTCGAATATGTGCTAAACCGGTCGTTTCGGACGGAACAAACCGACGTCTTTGCCTTCCGATTCATTCTGATGAATCGTCGGTTTGTGGAAAGAGAAATCTCTCTGCCAGACTTGCGTTAACTCAGCAGGCGTCAGCCGAGCCCTTTGCAGGCCGTTCGCACTGTGTTCCGGGCTCTGCGTAAAGATGTGCGTCAATTCATGCGCCACCACCCGCGAAATCGCTCGCACAAACTTTTGTTTCCGTTCCGCAGAACTCGCTCCGCGCAATTCGCGCTCCAGCGCTTGCCCGATTCGGTCACAATTTACGTACACAATCGGCTGAATTTCGCCGTCGATTTTGTACACCCACCCCAGCGGACCATCCGAATATCGCCAGTTGGTTGTCAACTCGGCTTTGCAATGTCCTTGTAACCGCACCTGCACCATTTCCGGAAACTCCATTCCTGCCTGGAATTCCTCGCGCTTTAACCACCGCAATTCGCGATCGGACCAAACAGGCGCCGCGTTCTGCTCGAGCTCGCTCCTCAGATCCTCCCAATAGGCATCGAAAACTTGGTCATGGAACTCAAACAATACCGCGGTAGTCCCTGGCGAAGAATCCGCCGGTGCCGAAGCCCAAGCACTGCCGCAGAGAAGCAAAGCCGCAATCACAAATAGCGCACGCATCATGCGCCATTCTGCGCAACACAGGACTGCCGCTTCTATCCGCTTAGAATCATCAAACTCTTTTTCGGGAAGGGAATTCCTCCTTCCGCTTCTTGCGCGAAGCCGTGAGCCGTGGTGTCCCATGGCCCGAGTGTTCGCACCTGTTGCGCATCAGTCCAATAGATTGTTATGATGAAGTTGATTTCTTCAAGAGATGGATCGTGTCTCATGGAAATGCGCCAGCTCGAAATCTTCCGCGCCCTTGCCGAAGAGCTTCATTTCACACGCGCCGCAGCCCGCGTCCATTGCGTCCAATCCAACGTCACCACGCAGATCCGGGCTCTCGAAGAAGAACTCGGCACGCCGCTTTTTGACCGCCTCTCGAAACGCGTCATCCTAACGGACGCCGGCCGCCGCTTCCTGCCTTACGCCGAAAAGGTTCTTTGCACCGTCAGCGACGCGCAAGCCGCCGTTGTCGCGGATTCCGTCCCCACCGGGCCGTTGTGCGTCGGCGCGCCTGAATCAGTTCTCAACTCGCGCCTGCCGGACGTTCTCAGTCGCTTTCGCAAGCTCTATCCCAAAGTCCAGCTTACGTTTCGTCCTTATTGGGACATCAGCCTCATCCAGTCCATCGAGAGTGGCAAAATGGACCTCGCCGTCTGGATGAAGGATGTCGTCGACCACGAAAGTCTCAGGTCTGTACGGCTGCGCTCGGAAACCGTTCTTCTCATCGCCGAGCCCGCTCATCCGCTCGCCGCAGTGAAAAAAGTTCTGCCGCAGGACCTCGCCGGCCAGACGCTGCTTCTCACCGAAGCCGGCTGCGCCTATCGCAAAAAGCTCGACCAGATGCTCGACCGCATGAACATCCGGCCAGGCAACATCACGGAATTCTCCAGCGTGGAAGCGATCAAGCAGTGCGCCTCTTTAGGCCTCGGCATCGCCCTTTTGCCGGAGATTGTCGTCGCCAAAGAACTCGCTCGCAAGCAACTCGTCGGTTTTCGCTGGGCAGGCCCGGCGCTGGACATCGCCACGCACGTCGTCTGGCACAAGGACAAGTGGATCTCTCCGGCTCAGCAAGCCTTCGTAGATCTCTTGCAGGAAATGATCGCCGATTCCTCTTCCTCCTCTTCTAGTGCCTTAAAACCTCCTGCTAGAAAGAACGGCAAACGCCACGCCATCATATAGCCTGTCATTTCGACCGAAGCAAACCGACGCATTCGTTTTTCCAATTCATTCTGATGAATTGGTCGTTTAGCGCGGCCGAGAAATCTCTACTTCCACATTGCGGAGCTGCGCGCACCATCCTTGGTCTTTTGGAGTGCAGGTTTGGCATCTTCCACTCCCCTCTCAAAAAAAAAAGAGCCCCGCCGAAGCGGGGCTCTTTTGAAGGTTCGTTTCGGAAAGCTTATCTTTCGTCCTCGTTCTCGTCGGCGGCCCGTACCTGCCCGCGGATCTCTCCGCTGGGCGACCGGGTGCTGTGCACGTTCACATACGCCGCGCCTTCACGAAGAGCCTGCACGACTTTGGCAAAATCAGAGCCAGGCGTAATTCCCTGAGCGTTTGGCCCAATGACATTCGACGCTGTTACGCTCCCGGTCACCGTTCCGGAATTCGTGTCTGGGCAGGCTGGCGGGTTAGGCGTACCTGTCGGAGGGCCACCTTGGGCGCCCGCGGCAGGACCGCAGAGAAAAACCATGATCCCGGTAGCTTCCTTGGGAAAGCCAAAGTGTATGTGGGAGAAAAGTATCTGAGCATTTAAATTGTTGTAGGTAAGCGTGTACGTCAGTGTGCTGCTGTCTGAACTAAGAGTTGCGCTGAAGGAACCGGTTGCCCCCGTAGCGACCGGCGGAACCTCATTTAGCCCTCTCAATTTAGCCGTAAACGTATTGGCATCCTCACTTCTGGTCGCAAAAGACTTCGCCACCAATCCTGCTGGCAGCAGACTCGCCAAGGCAAAAGCTACTATCCTGCGCATAATTACCTCCGAAAATAAATCTAGTGAGACTTCTTCTCGACCACTTTTCCAAAGGGAATCGCCACAGGTGGGTGGTTCTGCAGCAGGTAGCGACGAGCCTACGCCTGACCTATTTCGCAGGCAAGTCAAATTACTGTTACACCGGTTTGCTTGTACGAGCGCGGTCTACTGCTGCCCGATCCTTTCGCGAGCTTCTATCTGAAGTTCACCAATACTTCCAGCTCAACCGATATCGGACGGCCATCTAGGGACGTAGGCTCATATTTCCACTGCAAAACAGCCCGCAGAGCCGGAGGTATCAACAGCGGGTGCCCACTGATCGCCTTCGCCTGCACCACGTTGCCTCGCTCGTCGATAATTGCGTCAACCACCACCGCTCCGTGAATGTGGGTCTGCAACGCGATGCTAGGGTATTCCGGTTCCACCGAGTAGGTTTGCCGCGGCGCTTTCAGATTCGAACCCACGCGTACAATCTTCGGTGTAGCCTTCCGCGACGTGGGAGGGGGCGGTGGCGCTGATGCTCCCGTTCCGCCAAGAACTCCGCCTACCACGCCGCCTATTTGCCCACCGGGAACGCCGCCGGGCACACCAGCTGCGCTTCCAAAATCCGGCGGCGGAGCAGATGCATCTCCGAGCGCGACCTTCGTCGGTATCGCGGTCGGCGCGGTAATCTTGCGCACCTTGTACGTCAGCTGTGCCGTGTGCGGGCGAACGACGCGTGGCGCCACTGCTGCTGCCACTGGCGCGGGCGGCGGTGGGGGTGGAGGCGCAACCAAAGGAACCGCATCATATTCGGGTAAGTGAATCGCTCCCGTGGTGTAGAGCGGAATGATAATCAACGCCGCGAGGATGCCGACATGCAAGAGCGTCGCTCCGGCCCACTCCAGGGGATTCCTTCGCATCGGTTTTGCCGTCGGTGTCTCCAGGATCGCGTTCAAAAACACGTCTTTCTTTACGCTCGCAGGAAGTGCGAGCGTGGCACCTGCCCCCTTCTTCCTGAAACCGAAGAGTTTGAGTTGCCCCTTGTCGCTTTGCTCCGTACTCCTTTGAGTTGTCCCACTCTTCTCGCGCGATGCGTTATTCGCAGCAGTTTCGTATGCGGTCTTCGGCGGCCTGTATTCATTCAAATGCCATTGGAAAATTGCCATTACTTCCTCTTTCGCTCGAGACGCACCTCTCATTCGATTCAGCTCATGCCTCACCGGACGCAAAAATATTTGGGGTGTTTATTTATAAGAGTGTTATAGTCGCGCCAACTCGCATTTCGGATTCCGGTCCCTTTCGCAGCACGATGCAAAAATTCACATCTGCACCTTTCCCAGGAGGTGTTCTGTGGCCGTTGGAGACGCAGGGCTAACTGCCCGCATTGAGAAAGAAGCAAGCGCGACGAATCAGCTCAAGACATTCTTGAGCCGCTACTTCTATTTCTCCATGTCGCTGGTATTTGCCGCGCTTGTGATTTTGGGCTTCAGCCGCACCGTCAACGCCGGCTTGTTCCACGCCAATCCGCCGAGGCCATTGCTTTTGTGGATGCACGGCGCCGCCTTCTCCACGTGGATTGTCTTCTTTATCGCCCAGTCGTCTCTCGTCCGCGTTCATAAAGTCAGCGTGCACCGCGCACTCGGCTGGTTTGGAGCCGCCCTTGCCTCAGGGATGGTTGTGTTGGGTGTTGTAATCGCCGTCGTCATGACCCGCTTCGATATAGCCGTGCTCCATCAGACTCAGCCTGGCGTTGATTCTTTCCTTTCGATTCCGTTCGGCGACATGATCGTCTTCGGCTCCTGCGTTGGGGCGGCAATCTATTTCAGAAAGAAACCCGCATATCATCGGCCGCTTCTCTTCATCGCGACCTGCCATCTCATGGACGCTGCCGTCGGCCGCTTCGATTACATTTTCAATCACAACCTGTTCTACCCAATCCTCGACTGCCTGATCCTGCTCGGCATGTTGCGCGATCGCATCGTGGATGGCCGCGTTAGCAAGGTCTATCTCTACGCCCTCCCCGCAATCATCGTAATTCAGGCTTTTGCCACCTACACTTGGCGCATCAATCCCCCCTGGTGGGCCGCTGTCACTCACGCCATCCTCGGCCTCTGAACCGATGGGCTAAGGATTTCCCATTTGAGGACTTGACTTGAACTAACCAGGCCCTTACTATCGCCGCATCCGGACGGAGGATGTTGTGCATTCTCGCTTGCTCGTTTTCGCTGAGCTGGCGCTCGCATCGGGGCTTCTGGTACCAACCTCCTTGGCGCAGAAGCCGGCTCCTGCCCCTCCGCCCTCGAATCCGGCTCCCACACAGCCAAACACTCCTGTCAATCGCGCTCCCTCGAGTTCGCAGCCGATGGAAGAGCGTGTTTTTTTTCTCATGGGGCAAATTGTCACTGATGACGGTTCACCCATTCCGCATGACTTGATCGTTGAGCGTGTTTGCAACGGCAGGGTAACCCAACAGGTGCATGCCAGTCCTCGCGGTGACTTCAGCATGCAAATGGGATCTATGTTCGACAATTTTATGGACGCAAGCGCCGGCTCGGGCAAGGACCCGAATTCGCAATTCGGTTTGAGCAGCAGAAACCCGCAAAACAACAACAACTCGCAGATGGGAATTCCACGCCGCGAGTTGTTCACTTGTGAGCTGCGCGCTTCGGTTTCTGGCTTTCGGTCCGCTGCCGTCAGCCTGTTCGAGTTCCAACCGACCAGTGGGAGCATTAATGTCGGCTCAATTCTGGTGCAACGGGGCGCAAAAACTGAGGGCGTGACGGTGAGCGCCACGCTCTACACCGCGCCTAAAGACGCCAAAAAAGCTTACGAAAAAGGCCTTGAAGCCGAGAAGAACAACAAATTTGAGGACGCGCGGAAATATTTTGAAAAGGCAGTGGAGACCTATCCCCAGCACGCAAATGCATGGTTTCATCTGGGCACGATTCTGCAGAAGGACAACCAGAACGAGGCAGCCCTTACGGCATATACAAAGGCAACCGCTGCCGATTCCCATTTTTTGCCGCCTTACTTGGCGCTCACTTCACTCGCTGGAGCAGCGGAGAATTGGACGGATGTGCTTAGTCTTACCGATCACATCTTGGAAAGCGATCCGCTGAATTATCCCAGCGCCCATTTCTATAACGCGGTCGCGAATTACAAACTCAAGAAGTTCGATGACGCCGAAAAGGCCGCTCTCCGGGCCGTGCGCGTCGACTTGCAAAATCGCATTCCGCAATTGCACTTGCTGCTCGCTGAAATCTTTTCGCGAAAGAATGACTACGCGAATACCGTCTCAGAAATGCAGACGTACTTGAAGGTAGCCCCCAACGCGAAAAACGCGGATCAGGTAAAAGAACAGATTGCCAGATTTGAGAAGCTGCAAGCCTCTCCGCTGACCTCCCCGCCGTCTTCCACGGAAAAACCCAATTAGCCCAAGCCGCTCTTTCAGGAAGTTCTTGTGTCTCTTAGCGTCTCCGCGCCTCTGCGCGGGATAGGATTTCTCTTTTTGTCAGGTAAGAAATGTAAGAGCTGGTGCCGCACCCTCCTGCACTGAGTGCCGCGAACGGGTTGATTTGTAACGGTACGGATCCGACCTCGTTCGAACGCAAACACTTTGTACAGTTTTTCCTGTCCTGTCGTCTCTCTGTCACATCTTTTCCGTTGAAATCTTCTTCTGGCGCGCTACCCTGAACTGGTAACAAGCGCTTGGAGCCAAAAGCTCTGCACCACAACTAAACTTATTTCACGCGAGGCGGACTGGAGCATCGCTCTCGTCCGGAGGGTCCTCCCGAATAGGAGAACTCCATGTCCACTCAGTCCCGGATCAAAGTCGCTCGTCCGTCCGTTCCTCAAACCGCCAACGCAAACCGATGTTCTTACAAAACGTCCGACAATCGCCGTTGCATCATGCTTCGCCACGAATCTCATCCCTCTCTCTGTCTCTTCCACGCCCGCGAAGAGCGCCGCATCCTCGAAGCTGATCGCGTAGGCGCAGAACTCGCTTCCATCTCCGGGGAATTTCGCACCAATGCGGACATCAATCACGCTCTCGGCAAACTTTGGGACATGCTCGCTCACGACCGCATTCCCAGAAAACGCGCGGCCACTATGGCTTACATCGCCGCGCTTCTTATTCCAACGGTCGAACGCGTCCGCCTCGAATCCAGTCGCGTCAACGGCACGGACGCTTGGATTCACGTCCTCCGCGCCGCCTTCCCATGCCGGAGAGAGAATAATGGCTGCGGCCTATGACGATAGATTTTCTCTGGGCCAACTGCTAGAAGGGCTGTTTCCACCCTTGGATAGAATCAGGACGGATCAAAGTGGGGTTGTGCTTTGCTGCGCGATTGCTCATGCCGAGCGAATAGCCATTGGCGAGATATTCGGGGATGTCGCGATCGTCGGCGAGCGGAATATGGGGGCCTTGTCTCGTCAGGCTGACATGGTAACGGCCATCCACTTTGTAGCGATGCGGAAACAGCCGGATTCCGGATCTCTTGCCGCGGCGAACAGTGGTATACAACATGGCTATCCCCCTCAATGGATTCGAGCGGTCCAGCCACTATGGCCGCCCGCAGGAATGGAGGCAACAGCCTCTCATGAGGAAATCTGTGGACACTTGAGGATAAGTCGCGCATCCGGTAAGGGTGGGCGCACTAACCCCTTTACAATCTGCAGTTCAGCAAAATCGGTCTCTCAGTCCTTTGTATTCTGCAGTCGAGTATCCGACGAGGATACGAGTCCTCAGCGAGCATCGCGAGTCGAAGGATCTCAACGCCGCGCTAACTCCTTTACATTCTGCAGCTCGACAAAATCGCTTTCTAAGTCCTTTGTAATCTGCAGTTCCGAAACAAAGGACTTAAAACCCTTTAGATTCTGCAGTTACGCCAAAACCGTATGCCGTATACCATCCCAACGTTCCTTCTTCACCCCGAGCGGTCCCTGCTAGGGGCGAGGGCCTTCGATACCCGTTTAGATTGGTTCCACACTCACGCCTGTGTCACAATGCCACAATGGCCCCTGAGATCCGCAATATCCAGCGCCGCACCCTCGAGAATGGCCTCGTGGTCATTACCGAGACGATGTCGCACGTCCGCTCCGTTTCCGTCGGCGTTTGGGTTCGCAATGGATCGCGCCGCGAAATCCCTCAGGAGAACGGGCTTGCACATTTCATCGAGCACATGGTCTTCAAAGGCACGGAGCGCCGCTCCGCCGAAGCCATCGCGCGCGAAATGGATTCCATTGGCGGCATGCTCGACGCGTTCACTTCCAAAGAGCAAATCTGCTTCAACGCCAAAGTGCTCGACCAGAATCTCCCCATCGCGTTCGACATCATCAGCGACCTTTGCCTCCATCCGCGCTTCGATGCCAAGGACGTCAAGAACGAGCAGCAAGTCGTCCTCGAAGAAATCAAGATGGACATGGACAATCCGGAATACATGCTCCATGAAACGTTTACCAGCGGATTCTGGCCGAATCATCCGCTGGGGCGGCCGATTCTCGGCACGCCGGAAACTGTCGAAAAATTTTCGCCGGAGGTTTTGCACAATCGGTTCAAAGAATGGTTTGCACCGGATGATTTGCTCATCACAGCGGCAGGCAACGTCACGCATGATCAAGTCACGGAACTTGCACAAAAACAGTTCGGCCACCTGAAGCCCGGCGGCGGACTCGATGGTCACGTCGCGCCAAAAACCGGCGCGCCGATTCAGCTCGATCGCAAGCCCGATCTCAAGCAGGTACATCTCTGCATGGGCGTCCCGTCATTTCCGATCGCGCATGATCGCCGTTTTGTCGTCGCTGTGCTGAACAATCTTCTGGGCGGCGGTATGTCTTCGCGCCTCTTTCAGAATATTCGCGAAAAGCGCGGACTTGCTTACGCCGTCTTCAGCGAAGTCACGCCGTACTCCGACGCCGGCATGTTCACCGTCTACGCCGGCACAGCGAAAGAAACCGTCGGGCAGGTGGTGGACCTCACCATCGCCGAATTCCGCGCGCTGAAAGAATCGCCCGTTTCCGAAGAAGAACTTCTTCGCGCAAAGAACCACCTCAAGGGTTCGCTCATGCTTTCGCTCGAATCCACCAGCTCGCGCATGTCCAATCTCGCGCGCCAGGAGCTTTATTTCGGCCGATTTTTCACACTCGACGAAATTCTCGCGTCCATTGAAGCCGTCACGCGCGAAGACGTGCAGTCGCTCGCGCGCGACTTTTTCCGCCCCGAACAAATTTCCGCCACCGTCCTGGGCCCCCTAAACGGCTTCACCCTCGACCGCGCGCGTCTCTCGTGTTGACGCTCTCTAATCACTCTGCCATCATTTCAAAATTAGTTGTCGCGCAATTCGGGGGAAACGATCGGGCTTCGCGTAACCATTCTTGCTTCCGGCAGCTCCGGCAACATTACTTTGCTGGAGACGGAGCGCACCCGACTCCTAGTAGACGCCGGACTCGGCAAACGCGAAACGCTGGCCCGGCTTGCCGCCGTAGAAAAATCCGTTGAGCACCTCGACGGAATTTTAGTCACGCACGAACACGCAGATCACTGCAGCGGGTTGCCGCAAATGCTCGGCATGTACAAAGCGCCGCTCTACGTAACCGAGCCCACGATGGACCAGCTGAAACGCACTTTGCCGGACACGTTCGGTAAACGCTT